>Ga0315297_10002583_pt1 | contig 11447 bp, 13 predicted proteins | sample YL17G15_0_MG_FD_203628 | JGI IMG/M metagenome (GOLD analysis project Ga0315297, IMG submission 203628) | Sediment microbial communities from Yellowstone Lake, YNP, Wyoming, USA - YL17G15_0 | ecosystem: Environmental > Aquatic > Freshwater > Lake > Sediment | place: USA: Wyoming | collected...
TCTTCTTTTTGCAATCCACGATATAGAAATTCTTTGACCATCTTATTTCTCCTCTGTTAGTACTGATGAAGTTTTATTGTCCATATTATAGCATTCCTATCTTTGTGGCTAAATCTCTGGCTTTTTCTGTAGTTTCAAATTGGACAAATGCTTTCTTTCCATAAATTGTTCTTGCTGTGTTTACATTGGTGACTTTTTGATTGTACAATGTAACTACTGCTTCTATTATCTGTGGTTTACTTGCTGATCTATCTACAATAAAACAAATTTTACTTTCATTTTCAATCATGGCAAATGTTTTTTCAGTGATATATGGCTTCAAAATGATTTTACTTGCTTGTTCTACATTCATCTTGTTTTCACCATTAATTCTAGATGTGTTGATTTTATTTTTGCGATTTCTTCTATTGCTGCTTTTGAATACACTGTTAATCTGATAGGATCGGAACCAGGTGCTAGATCTAACACACTCAAGTCTTTAACTGCTCTTGCTTCTACACCTGGTAGTGCACCACATGCTTTGCTTAATTTTGATGAATCTTTTATAACAAACAATACACTCTTGCCAACTTTTTTACTTCTTCCTCTAAGTGAAGCTTTTCCTGTACGTGGTTTTCTCGCTTGTAATCTTTCAACATCTTTCATTAGTTTTAGATCATCTAGTATTTTGGAAATTTGACTTGCTTTTGAAATAGATTCTATATCATTTGATATTATGATTGGAAATGACTCTATACCTTCTACTTTATGACCTCTTGACAGTATCAAATCTTTTGATGCAGTTGCAGCAATTGCAGAACACAATGCCAGTTTGTTTTCTTTTTTATTTAATTTCTTGAAAATTACTCTGTCTACATTTGGAGGATGAGCTTGTCTTCCACCTCTTACTGATGCAACACCACCTGCTTGACCCTGTCTGCCACCACCACCACCTTTCATTTTTGCAATACGTGCTGTATGCTGTCCTGTTGGTGGATCATTTGATCTTGCTACCACATCCATACCTGCAGTTGGATGTCTTCCCTGTCTTTGGAATTTATGAGAAGTTAAATTTGTGAATGCTTTATGAATTAATTCTGCTCTAAATGGAGTTGAAAATATTAATGGTAATTCCACTTCGCCGTCTTTAGTACCTGTTATTGTTAATGCGGTTGTTTTCATCATATTACTACCTCTAAAACATTTGGCTTGGTGATTTTTACTGGTGCGTTTCTAATTTGACTTCTTAGTTTGATTAATCTTCTGTATGTCCCTGGCACTGAACCTTTTAAAATAATGAAATCTCCTTTTACTAAACCAAAATGTTTGTATCCACCAGCTGGGTTTATTTTCATTTGATTATTTTCTGTATTGCCCATTACCATGATTCTTTTATCATATTCTGTTCTTTGATGGAATCCCATCTGACCTGCTCTTGGGACTGAATACATTACGTTTGATGGTGATATTGGACCTAATGATGCAACTTCTCTTACTGTCTTTCTTGATTTGTGTTGTTTTTTCTTGACTCCAAATCTTTGTATGACTCCTTGCCAACCCTTACCTTTTGTAATTGCTGCAACATCGATAGTTGCACCTATTTCAAAAATCTGATCAATTTTAATTTCTTTTCCTAATAATTCTTTAACATGTGCGAATTGTTTTTTTACATCTCCGCCACTAACTAACGCTTCAAAAATGTAAGGTTTTTTCTGTTCTAACCCTGCAGCACGTGGTGATACTGCAACTATTGCAAAAATTTCTTTAACTCTGCCGAGTATTTTTTCTGCATTTTCAACTGCACCTTCTTTATTTTTTAAATTAATTTCTTTTGAGATACTTTTTGGAAATTCATTTGCATATACATCAAATTCTGCATGTAATCCATAATGATCTTTTGAATAACCTCTAATTCCTAATATCGAAACTGGCGGAGTAACTAAAACTGTTCCAAGACTTACAAGTTGTTTTCCTGCGTTTGGAGTCTTTTCACGATCATCTATAGTCACTATTTGGACACACCCTGCCTTGAAACCACAATGTGCTAAAATTTTTGGTTCATCTGAATTGTTTTTTGGCCATGTTCTAATTCTTGCTTCCATGCTTTTGGCACGTCCCCTTGGATAGTATGCCGCACTTCCTCTACGTGGTTGCTCGTATTTTCTATGACCCATGGATAAATCGAAATCGTCTTCAACCGTCTAATAAACTATGTGAGATGTCGTTAACCCGTTAAAATTTCTGGGTTAACGAACTATTTCAATTATGATTATGGACCTATCAAATTATTTACAACATTCCAAATAGTTATTCCACCAATGATTATTCCTATTGCTCCCAATCCAATTGCTAAAATTAAGAAATTTCTTTTTTCAGCCATGTTTTTGTTTTAATTTATTTTGTATGCGTTAATTATTGATAATATTCCTAGAAGTGCTTCATCCAAACGTACTGTTTCAGTTGCTTGATTTGGAAAAAAGTTTAATATTTTAGCGTTTTGAATATTTTTCATTTTTCCACCTAGTATTTCATGGACTCCTTTTTCAGGTGAACCAAAAACTACTAAAATTGGAATGTCTGAACTTAGGTATTTTGCCAATTGTTCTTTTGTAGCAGTCCTTCCTTTCTTTGATGTGATGATTGTGTTTCCTTGCCATTCAGTTAACAATGAAAACAGGCTAGCTCTTTCTTTTACTGCAAATCCCCAATATGCTGGAGCTTCATTTCTTTGAATTTCTTTAACTGAAAAATCAGGATACCCTGTTTTAAATTGAACAGTTACTCTTTTACCTACATTTTCTTTTCCAAAAAATGGTATGAACTCATTAATTCCAACATCTACGAATCGTTTACCTTTGATGCTTACTACAACCCCTTCTCTTACATCTCCCATGTTTATTTTTTTAGGATTTGCCGGAGTTGAGTGACTAGGAATTTTTAATGGTAGTAAAACACCTGCAAACTTTAATTCATTCATTTTTGGAAAAAGCCTTCTCCGTAAAAATTGAGGTGTTTCTAAATATTTTAAAATGGTTACAAGTAAATTTCCGTCTTCTTTGTAGTTTCCTTCTTGATAAACATAAATTGTATCTATTTTAAAAATTGCACAGGCTCTAGCGAGGACAGATATCTTTCTAGTTTTGTCAAGTTTTAAGGATTCATCAGATAATGATGATTCTGGAATTGCGATAGATATTTTCAAAGTAATTCAATCACACATGCTGTAATATGTTATTTCTTTTCGTGAGGATATTTTTCTTTGGCAGTTTTTGCATATTTTGCTATTTGGTCATCTGATACTAGTTCGAATAAACCTGTTTTTGATTTGATTTGTGCCATTCTGATGTGACTTGTTCCTTCCTTATCGTCACTTGATAGATAAATTCCTGCAGATGCTAATATTGATGCCTCCTCTAAAGATAATTCTTTTTTGTATGTTTTCTCTAGGAAATCAGTTACTTGATCTGAACCTGAACCAATTGCAATTGCATCATATGATATGTAAGTTCCACTTGGATCTGTCAGGTAAAGCTGAGCATTATTGTTAACAACTCCGCCTAAAATTAATGCAACTCCAAAAGGTCTTACTCCTGCATACTGGGTAAATTGCTGACATTGATCAGCTAAATGTTTTGCAATTGTTTCAACTTCTACGGCTTCATCATAAATCATCTTGTTACTTTGGGAAAAGAATCTTGCATTATCTACTTGACTTCTTGCATCTGGAATGTATCCTGCGGCAGCTACTCCTACATGATCATCAATTTGAAATAGTTTTTGAGCTACATCTGTTATCTGTAATTTTCTTGGTTTTTCTTCTACTGCTATTACAATACCTTCTTTGGTTTTGACTCCAACTGCAATCGTCCCTCTTCTTACAGTTTCAATGGCATACTCTACTTGGTATAGTCTACCATCTGGTGAAAACACGGTGATTGCTCTGTCATAGCCTTGTTGTGCAGGAAGCATTTGATTTCAATGCTTTGAAAGTTTAATTAAAGCGTTACTTCCCTTTATTAAAATTTACACATGATGAGAGATTAGGCTCAATTTGTTCAAAATCCAAGAAAGTTTAATTTGATATGGTTATCTAAATTGCCATGGAATTTGAAATTCAATTTTATGGTCATGAAAATATCCGATCAAATCATCAGAGAACAATTGAAATTACAAAAGAGTCTCATCTTACTCCAAGTGGTGATTGTATTATTGGAGTAAATGCCTCTGCAAGCTGTGCTGATTTACCACCTTTATTAAAAAAAAAATTACAAAACCCAAATTCAAAAGTGATATTTTCAATTAAAGTAGGTACACATGAATTTAATGTTGAGGGTAGAGGTCATGAAAATCTTATTCTTACTCATCTGGAAGATATCGTAATTAGAAAAAGTGACTTTGTATGTCCTAGAACATTGGCTGTAAAATGCGATAAATCATCTGATCTTATTCCAAGAGAGATGATCTTATTGCTACAAAATCCAAAAACCAAAGGAACGTTTACCATTATAATTGATTAAATATGTGGCGATTTTATATGGCCATGTTTAATACATCATATGGGTTTAAAGACAAAAATTTTCATTCTAATCCCATTGATAGTATTTGGCGTGTTAATTTTTGGAGTTGCAATGTACATGGAAATTTGTAAAAATTCTAGCTTGGCAATCATTGACTGCTGATCTCTTTCAATAGTAATTCCTTTTCATTTATTTCCTGATTTGGTTAAATCTGATCCAGCGAGAATTTCTTAAACTATTAGTTTTAACCCATCTCATGCAAAAACCTGTAATTGAGTTACCAATATCTCAACAACCTACTGAAGTTGAACTAAAAAAATTACGAGAATATTTTAAAGAAATGCCAATTGATAATATTTTATCTGGTCTGAAATTTGCCAAAAATCGATGGTCTGCAAAAGATGCTGGAACATTAAAAGTTGGAAGGAAAAGCCTCATTCAAAAGGAAGTCCACTCTGTCACATCAGAACAAGCTCAATGGCGATTAAAAAATTGGAAAATGATGATTGCCAATTACCGCCGTAGAGGGTACAGCTATCCTACAATATCTAGAATTAAAAAAATTTTAATTCAAAAAAGCAAAAAGAAAATAAAATAACAATCGATTCTAATTAATCAGATCAAAACATCTGATGTTCTTCTCTGAATAATCTCGTTTTTTAGATTGTCCGGAATATCTGGTATTGATGACTTTGTTTGTCCTGCAATTACTGAATGTGCTTCTTCAAGAATTGCTAGTGTGTCTGAATTGGTAACACTTCCAGTACTCATCAAGTTACTTCCTTCCATTGAAGAGCCCATCATTACATCGCCCAATATTTGTGATAAATCTTGCATGGATGATGTTGATTCTCCCATTATTCCACTAAGTGATGGACTCAGTCCCTTGATTATTGACATGCATGGACTAAGTGTCACCACAACATCTCCAAGTTCAGATACTGTGTTGAGTCTTAATTGAATCTGTTCCATTGCCAGTTTTGCTCCACTTACCATGTTTTTCATCTTTCTAACCTGAACAAGTTCGGTTGCATATGCTTGAGCATATGCATTATTGTGTGATTTTTGAGCATTAACCACCTTTACAAAAATTCCATCATGTTTACTTTGTAATTTTTCTGTAATTCCTTCTAATTTACTAATTTGAAATTGTAATTTTCTTTGTGCCTCTTCGATTCTCGTTTTTAATGGAATGTCTGGTTTTACTCTGCTCATTACTTTTTGAGAAATACTTTCCCCTTCTGTTTTATTCCATGAATTACTTATCAAATCTTTATTTCCTCATTAATGATGTGGAATTTTGTTTTAAATGAATTTGTCACTAATGTATGTGTAACCACAGTAACACGGGGGGTTAGTTACATGTCAACCTAAGGTGAATACAAATGTCTGAAATCAATGATTGTTGATAATGATTTTCAGTATGTGAGATGAATATTTTTTATTGGTTACTGTGCTGTCTGATTCTATACCTTGGTTTCTAATTTAACATCATTTTTAGAATCTTAATGTAAGGTCATTTCATTTTTATCTAGGCTGGAATCATTTATGGTATGAATAAGCGATTTGTTATAGTGATTATTCTTTTAGGCATCATTGTTACATTTGCTGTTTTGATTGGTTCCCCAGCTATTGGCGGCTTTGATAAATTCAGATAATAAGACTTTTTTACCAATTTTAATATTGAAATCAAAAATTGACACCTTAAATTATTATTAATGTGCATAAACAATTATCATATTGAAACGGGTAATTGTAGTTGATGATGATGAAGATAGTCGTGACGCTCTATCTGATATTCTTGAATTCAAAGGGATCGAGGTTGTTGCAACGGCAATAGATGGATATGATGCAGTGCAGAAATTTTCTAAATACCTACCCGATGTAGTATTGATGGATATGATGATGCCACGATATGATGGATTTTATGGATTAGAAAACATCAAAAATATTGATCCAAATGCCAAAATAATAATAACTGCTGATCAAACTGAGGAAACACATACAAAACTAAAAAAAATGCAACATGGCCTGATTCTTCTTAAACCAATTAATACCGAAAATTTAGTTAAAATGATTAATGATTAGATTTTTTTGGTAATGTTATTGTAAATGTAGTTGGATTATTTTTTACTGTTATTTTCCCATCATGTTGTTCTATGATGTTTTTACAGCTTACTAATCCTAATCCTGTTCCAATTTGCTTTGTTGTGTATAGTGGTTCAAAAATCATATTCATGTTGTCTTCTTTGATTCCTTCCCCTGAATCTATTATTTCTATAATTACTTGTTCTCCGATATCTTGAATCTTTATCTCTATACTGCCTGAATTGTCACCTATTGCTTCAATTGCATTTCTTATTATGTTTGAGAAAACTATTTCTAATTTACCTTCATCAGCAAAAATAATTACATCATTTTCTTTTACTGTGATCTCGATTCTTGTTGGTATTGAAATCCATCCGATCACATTTTTAATGCATGTGGATAATGTTACTTTATTTTTTTCAATTGGTGTTTGTTTGACATAATTAAGAACGTCATCAATTTGATTAGTCATCCGTATTATTGCTTTGTTGATTCGTTGCATAACTTCCTTATCTTGTGTTGAAAATTTATCATTATTTCGCAACATTGTAATTTCTACTGAACTTTTGATTACACTTAACGGATTTCGTAAATCATGAGATAATCTTGCAGCAAGCTCACCGATGGCTGATAATCTCTCTGTTTTGACCAATTCCCTTGATAATTCTTTGATTTTCATGGATTTGTTCTCAACTGCATTAGCTAGTTTTGTGTTAAGTAATACTATGATGCTGGAAAAAACCACAAGTAATGTAAGTAAAATTAATGAAAAAAATAACATGAAATTACTATCTGCATTCAAATTCCAAAAATAATTCAATGCAATAATAATGATAATTGTTGTAAATATGATGAAACTTATTACTATGTTTATTCCATGTTTTTCTAATTTCTTTGTTTCATCTTTTTTGTTATTCTTTTGTTCTATATTACATTTAGTTTTTTTAGAACTATAAATTAAATTGCATATTGAAAAAGACCATATCGCATAACTGGTTAACCATAAAATATCCGCTGGATTGCCGTCATAGTATAGATCATTAATTACTAGAAATAAAAATAGATCATCCCCGATAATAAAAATTATAATTCCAATCAGGATCATTATCCAAAATAAATTTTTCTTTATTTTAATTGAAACAAAAATTGCAATTATCGTGGGAACTAATAATATTGCATCTACTATTGGATAAATAATCGCAACTGCTATTCCTAACACTGCTACTTTCGAATTTGCTTCAAATGTGACAACCAGTATTGGAATTAAAACTAGTATTGATATCAGACTAGCAAAAATCACATGTGTTTTCTTAATTTTATTTTGTAGTGATTGTAAAAATACAATCAAAGAAATACACATAAAAATTGGTGCTGCAATATAGAAAAAATCTGCAATAGATGGATATGGATCAATTCCTAAAACATGTTTAAATAAATTCCAAGTTAGTTCAGCCGCAAACCATGAAATAAAAGAAATGGTTAAAAATGAAAGAGATTTTTTTGAAATATCTTCAATTTTATCTGTTTTTGTTAGTGCCCATATTGATAAAATTATGAGTGCACCTGGGATTATGGTGTACATTGGTAATGAAATATAATCTGAAAAATATTCCATGCTCACCATGTGATTTGTTATGTATAATATCAAAAGAATAGAAATTATAGAAATAAATGTAATTTTGTTGATTATGTTGAATCTGTTTGATTCCTCTGCTGTTTTCAACTTGACTGTTATTGCCTCTTTTTGAATTTGTTAGGCATCAAGATATAACATTTTGTACGTTTAAAATTAAATCTATATTTTGAATTTTTTAGCAGCTTGCTCAAAAATAGCCAGCGTATCCGTGATGTCTTTTTTGGATAGCCATGCAGTAACTGATATTCTTAATCTTGCTTTGTTTTTAGGAACAGTTGGATATCTGATGGGTTGGGCAAATATGCCTCTTTCAAAGAGAAATTTCCCAAAACTCATTGCTGTTTTTTCTTTACCAATTACAATTGGAATGATATGTGTTTTTGAATCAATTTGATATCCTATTTGCATCAATCCTTTAGATAACATGTTTGTATTATTATCTAATTTTTTTCGTTGTTTTTCTCTATCTGATCCAAATCGTTTCAATGAATATTCAACTAAAAATGATGGAAGTGCTGAAGTGTAGATAAAAGATTTTGATTTGTTTATGCACAAGTCTATCACATTATTCTGCGATGAAACATACCCTCCAAATGATCCTAGGCCTTTACTAAGACTACTGATATACAAATCAATTTTTTTTGTGACATTAAAGTAATTTGGAGTGCCTTTCCCATCTACTCCAACAACAAAATCTCCATGTGCATCATCAAGTATTGTAATTGCTTTTGATTTTTCTACAATCTCTGTAATTTCTTTTAGTTTTGAGAAATCACCATCCATACTAAACACTCCTTCAGTGATGACGAATTTGTTTTTGCCTTTTTGTTTGAGTTTTTTATTTAAATCATCCATATTGTTATGTTTATAAATTAAGATTTTTGCTTCTGAAAGCTTGCATGATTCAATTATACTTGCATGATTTAATTCATCACTTAAAATCACATCTCCTTTTTTTGCAATTGCTGTAATTGATCCTAAATTTGCCATATATCCTGTAGGATAAATTAAACTATTTTGCTGTGATTTATGTTTTGCAAGTTTGTTTTCTAATATTTTATATGATTCATCATTACCTGAAACCAGTCTTGAGCTTGATTGCATTTGTTTTATTTTTATTTTTGTGACTGGTATTCCTAAATAATCATTTGAACAAAGGTTTAGTAGTTTTTTTCCATTGATTGTGATATATGCTTGATTTGATTTTCCATATTTTAATTTTCTATAAAGGTTATTTTTTTTAATTTGCTCTAATTCCAAATTGACAAATCTTAGTTTGTGATTCAAGACCAACTATTCTAAATTAAAATTAGCCATGCGTAAATTCTTTTCTTATTTTTTACCTAATGCCTGATAATTTACATTGATATTATAATACTTATAAGATGTATGGATAAACAACCAGACTTCAAATTTACGGTAAATCTTAAATCTTCATAACATATGAAATAATAGACTTGGATAACAGCGTAGAAATTATGTCATAAGATCAAAGAAACATTGTAGAATTAGGGTTAGCGATAAAAAATTAAAATTTCAAAGAAAGAAAAAATCACATGTTAAAGTATTAGAGCCATAAATTCAGCTTACATTGTAACAAATCTTATGTGTGTAAATTATACCGTTATAATTTCTACAGTATGTCTCTAATATGAAAAATATTATTACTTTAAGATTCTAATCCCATCTTCTTTATCATTCTGAAATCTTTCTCAGAGTCATTTCCACCCATTGTAAGATAACCTGATGTGATTATGCCGTTTGCTCCACTTTGCAATAATTCTTCACCTGAATCATCAAGGTTTGTTTCTCTCCCACCTGAAATTTTTATCACAGATTCCGGTAAAAGAAATCTGATCACTGAAAACATTCTCACAATCTCTGAATTTGCTAATTTTATTTGCAATTCCAATGGAGTTCCTGGAACCGGAACCAGTATGTTTATGGTTACTTCTTCAGGATAAAGTGCAGCTAATTCTAGTGCTAGTTCTATTCTTTGTTTTCTTGTTTCTCCTAGCCCTATAATTCCACCAGTACACAATTCTAATCCCGCATCGCGTGCGATCTGTAATGTTTTTAGTCGGTCATCATATGTGTGTGTAGTACAAATCTCTGAAAATTTTGATTTTGAAGTTTCCAAATTATGATTATATCTTTTCACATTGAGTTCTTTGAGTTTTTTTGCTTGCTCTGGTGTAAGAAATCCTAGACTACATTCTACATTGATTCCAACTTTATTGTTAATTTCTCTGATGATGTTGCAAACTTTATCAAAGTCTCTGGGAGATGGTTCTCTCCATGCTGCAACAAGACAATATGACTCTGCCCCTTCTTTTTTTGCTTTACTTGCTTTAATCACAACTTCTTCTGCTGTTGGTAACTGATATGTTTCAATTCCAGTATCAAAAAATGCAGATTGACCACAAAATGAACAATCTTCACTACATGCATTCTTTTTAATATTGTTTAACTGTTCGACATCTACTTTATTTCCATTGAAATCTCTAGTGATCTGATTTGCAGCCATTGCCAATCCTTTGATATTTTCATCTGATATGTTAAACAGTTTTTCAGCATCATCGCTTGATATTCCAATTCCAGAAAATACTTTTTCTTGACATTCTTTAATAAATTCCAACATGTCACTCATGTTAGTTTGCATGAAATTACATTAAAAAAGATTAGTGGAATGAAAATCATCTTTTTATGCGTAATGATTCATACTTTGAAAAATACTGCATACCATATCCTGCAAAGTTGATTCAGAAATTAATAAGCAAATATGATTAGTAATTGATTAACTATGCTACTTGATTTTGTGCTGATTTGATGGTGTCTATTGTTCTATTTAGTAGTAAATCTAATTCTTTTTCAGATATTGCCAATGGTGGTACAAGCATAACAATATTTCCTAATGTGCGAAGGTAAATTCCATGTTTTTTTCCTTCCTCAAAGAAAATTTTGTTTATTGATTTTTTAGGATTGATTGGTGCCTTGCTTTTCTTATCTTTGACTAGTTCTATTCCCATGAGCATTCCCTTATGTCTAATGTCTCCCACTATTTCTATTTCTGATATTTTATCATAATACTCTTCAAAAACTTTTGATGTTTTTTGAATCTTTTTGATCAGATTATTTTTTTGATATAATTTTAGATTTTCATTTGCAACTGCAGCGGATAATGGATTACCCGTATATGTATGCCCATGAAAGAGATGCTTCCAATC
>Ga0315297_10002586_pt1 | contig 11444 bp, 16 predicted proteins | sample YL17G15_0_MG_FD_203628 | JGI IMG/M metagenome (GOLD analysis project Ga0315297, IMG submission 203628) | Sediment microbial communities from Yellowstone Lake, YNP, Wyoming, USA - YL17G15_0 | ecosystem: Environmental > Aquatic > Freshwater > Lake > Sediment | place: USA: Wyoming | collected...
TGCACGCGGAGGTCTGGCCGTGGGCCGTGAGCAATGGCTACAAGCGGAGTTCGGCCTGCGTGCGCCTCCGGATCCTCCGCGAGGGGCCTTCGTCGCGACGTACAACTTCGTTGACGCGGTTGCCGAGAGGGACGATAGGGGTCGAGGATGAGCGATCCGGTCATCGAGGTGTCAGCGCTGACACGCCGCTTCGGTGCCAAGACGGCGTTGGCCTCGGCGAGCTTGTCCGCGTCACGCGGGGCGGTCTACGGCCTCGTCGGCGAGAACGGAGCGGGCAAGACGACGCTCATCAAGCACATTCTGGGCCTACTTCGAGCGCAGAGCGGCTCGGTGCGCGTGTTCGGACTCGACCCCGTCACCGATCCGGTCGGCGTCCTGTCGCGGATAGGCTACCTCTCCGAGGAGCACGACCTCCCCGGCTGGATGCGCGTGGACGAGCTCATTCGCTACTCGCGGGCGTTCTATCCCGCGTGGGACGAAGCGTACGCCAGGGAGCTGCGGCAGGCGTTCGCGCTGGATGGCTCGGCGACGATCGGGAGCCTCTCCAGGGGGCAGAAGGCGCGGGTCGGGCTGCTCGTCGCCCTCGCCTACCGCCCCGAGTTGCTGGTGCTGGACGAACCATCGACCGGCCTCGACCCCGTCGTTCGCCGCGACATCCTCGACGCCATCATCCGCACCATCGCCGACGAAGGCCGTACGGTACTCTTCTCGTCGCACCTACTGGATGAAGTGGAACGAGTTGCCGATCACGTCACGATGATCAGCCACGGCCACATCGTCCTGAGCGCGCCGCTTGCCGACATCAGGGAGTCGCACCGCGTCGGCGAACGCGTCCCGTCCCTCGACGAGATCTTCGTCGCGCATGTCGGGGAGTCCGCAGCGCCGGCGCCGGACGCGTAAGCCATGCATTCACCCGCTGCCGCCATCGCCTGGGAGTTCCGGCAACGGCATCGCTGGGGACTTGCCGCCGTGGCCGGATGCCTCTTGCTCGTCGCGGCGGTCAGACTCCTGTTCCTCGCGTCGGGGCAACCGATTCCCTTGGAATCCCCGACGCAGTTCGCCATGGTGGGGGTCGTGCCCCTGGGGGCGACGTCGTTCTATTTGTTGGCGCTGTTCAGCTTCGGGTTTTCCGGTGACCTGGCGGCGCGGCAATCGATCTACCCCGCCCGCATGTTCACGCTTCCGGTGACGTCTTGGGCGCTGGCGGGATGGCCCATGCTCTATGGTGCGTCCGCCATGGCAATCCTGTGGGCGGCAATGCGAGTGTTCGCACCGTGGCCGCCCGGCGTTGCCGTTCCGGCGCTGTGGCCCGGCCTCCTGGGCGCGGTGGCGCTCGCCTGGACGCAGGCGCTGACGTGGCTGCCGTACGGGCTGCCGGGACTGCGGGTAGTCGTCGCCCTGCTGTGGCTGACCGTGGTGGACACCGTCGTCCTCCTGGCCCTCCAGTTCGAGGCGCGTGAGCCCGTGATGCTCGCCATCCTGGCGCCGCAGGTTCCGCTGGCTTACCTCGCCGCCCGCTTCGCCGTGGCACGCGCCCGCCGCGGCGACGTGCCCGACTGGCGGGGGCTGTTCGTCCGGCTGGGGCAACTCGCGGATCCGGGGCGCCGGCGTGGGCGCTTCGATTCGCCCGCGCAGGCTCAGGCGTGGTTCGAGTGGCGGCGGCATGGCCGCTCGCTCCCTACGCTGGTCGGCATCCTTCTGCCGTTCGAGCTGGCCCTGCTGTTTGCCGCCGGCGACGCGCCGGTCCTCGTCTTCGAAATCCTGCTCGGCGTGCTACTCACGCCACCGCTCATGGCCCTGTTCGCGGCCGCGACGGTGCGCAGGGCGAATCCCGGGAGCACCGACGGCTACGGCGTGACTCCGTTCACGGCCACCCGGCCCCTGACCAGCGCGGCCCTCATCGCCGCCAAGCTGAAGATGGCGTTCTGGAGCACGCTGGCCGCTTGGGTGCTGGTCCTCGTGGCCATTCCGGTCGCGCTGTACCTCACGGCAACCGGGCCGGTCGTGATCGACCGGGTGCGCCGGTTCGTCGAGGCCGTCGGGACACCTCGCGCGGTCGTGTTCGCCCTGCTGGTCTTGTCGGCGCTGTCGTCCTCGACGTGGAAGCACCTCGTGCAGAGCCTGTACGTCGGCTTGAGCGGCCGGGATTGGGCGGTCAAGGCAAGCGTGTTCCTCAGCCTGTCGTTGCTCGCCGCCATTGCGCCCCTTGCCCTGTGGATCTTCGACCACGAAGCCGTGCTCGCCGCGCTACGGAACGCGTTTCCCTGGATCCTCGCCGTCCTCGCCGGCCTCAAGTTGGCTGCCGCCACGTGGGTCGCCGTGCGCCTCCATGACGCGCGGCTGCTGGGCGATCGCACGCTGGTCGCCGGCGCGGCCAGCTGGCTTGTCGTCGTGTTGGCCTTGCATGGCCTGCTCGTGTGGCTCGTCGACACGCCCTTTGTCCCGAGCTATCTGCTCCTTCTCGTCGCCATCCTGGCGACCCCGTTGGCCAGGGTCTCCGCGGCGCCCCTCGCCCTTGCGTGGAACCGGCATCGGTGACCGCGATGTCCGCCGGGCCGAAGCGGCATGGCCGGAAGGTCGTCATCGGCACGGTGCTCGCACTCATCGGCGTGCCGGCGATCCTGGTTCCGATCGAGGCCGCGCGCTTCTACGTCCGGAACCGGAGCAATGGCTCCATCGTGTCGTCGGGGCAGGAGCGGGAGTACTTGCTCCACGTCCCGAACAGCTACGACAGCACCACGCCGACGCCGCTCGTCATCAGCATGCACGGCGGGGCAATGTGGGGGGCAGCTCAGCGGGAAACGAGTCGGTGGAACCAGGTGGCCGAGGAGCACGGGTTCATTGTGGTGTACCCGTCGGGAACCGAGTTTCCCAGGATGTGGCACGCGGTTCGGCCGGGACCCGGTCTGACGGCGGATGTCAGGTTCATCTCCGAACTGATCGACACCTTGGGGTCTGAGTACAACATCGACCCGGCGCGCATCTACGCCGACGGGATCTCCAACGGCGGAGGCATGGCGTTCGTCCTGTCCTGCACGCTCTCGGATCGAATCGCTGCGGTCGGAATGGTAGCTTCCGCTCAATTCCTGCCGTGGAGCTGGTGTACGGATCAGCGAGCGGTGCCGATGATCGCGTTTCACGGGACGGCCGACCGACTTGCTCCGTATCGCGGCGGTCTGTCGTGGGTGTCCCCAGACCGGTTTGCGGACATCACGAGATGGGCGGCGAATTGGGCTCAACGGAACCGGTGCACAGCGAACCCCGTCGAGTCGTTGGTCGCTGCTGACGTCACCCGCCTCGAGTACCGGGACTGTGCCAGCGACGCGGCCGTCATTCTGTACACCGTCGTTGGGGGTGGCCATACCTGGCCTGGCGGCATGCCGCTGCCGGAGTGGTTCGCTGGTTCTACGAGCAACAGCATTGACGCCACGAGTCGAATGTGGGCGTTCTTCCGCGAGCATCCGCTTGGACAGACACAATCCACTGCGCCGCAGAACTGAGATCGCGCTCAACGCTACCGGCTGTGACAGTCATCCGGGTGCCGTACCCTTGACCGCGCCGTCTAACAAGCGCATGCAATTGACAGAGCGCGCGCAACCGGCGGCGTGGTTGGCGGATTGCAGCGTCCGTCCTACCTTGGCAGCCAAGACGCTACCCGCGAGTGCGCCTGGTGGAATCGGGTGGGCGCACTCTGCAATTGATGCGCAGAGTCGTTAGCCTCGAACCCGTACTGGAGCGGAACGAGTAATGCCTACCGAGTTACACGTGATCTTCGGAACCGGCCCTGTGGGGTGTTGGACGGCGCGGGCACTGCGCAGCCAAGGACGCTCTGTGCGCGCGGTGAATCGAAGCGGAGTGCGTCCAGGTTTGATGCCGGCCGACGTCGAGATGGCCAAAGCGGACGTCGCAGACCCAACTCAGGCGGCTTCGGCGGCCTCCGGAGCCAGTGTCGTCTACCAAGCACTCAATCCCCCGTATCATCTCTGGCACGAGTTCTTCCCAGGCCTGCAGGCCGCCACGCTTGCCGCCGCGAAGACCGCGAACGCCAAGTACGTGTCCATTGAGAACCTCTACATGTATGACTCCTCGAGGCCGATGACGGAGGCCTCGCCAGTCGCACCGGTGTCAAGGAAGGGGGCGCTGCGCCAGAAGATGGCGGAGGAAGTGATGGCGGCCCACGCGCGTGGCGACGTACGCACGACTGCGCTTCGCTCCAGCGACTACTACGGGCCCGGCGTGCTCGCTTCGGCACTGGGTGAGAGGGTCTTCGGCAATCTAGTCGCTGGGAAGAAAGCGCAACTCAGTGGTTCGACGCAGATGCCGCATTCCTTCGCATATATCGAGGACGTCGGCCTCGCGGCGGCCGCGGTGGGTACGCACGACAAAGCCTTCGGTCAGGTCTGGATCGCCCCGCATGCCCCTGTCAGAACTCAGGGTCAAGTGGTCGAGGAGGCTTGTCGAATCCTTGGTGTCGAACCAAGCATCAGCGCGGTGTCACCGCTCATGATGCGCTTGGTCGGGCTGTTCATCCCCGTCGCCAAGGCCAGTGTGGAGATGATGTACGAGTTCACCGCGCCGTTCGTGGTCGATTCGTCGCGAATCGAACGTGAGTTCAGTCTGTCTGCCACGCCCATCCCGGTCGCTATCGAACGCACGATTGCGTGGTATCGGGACCACCTTGCCAGAGGGTGAGGTCACTGTTCGTCGAGGCTAACAACCGGTTGCAGCGGACGGCGCTGCGCGCCGCCGCTGAACCGGAGCGTTAGGCAGCACATCGCAGCTATCTTGCGTCGTACATACTTCGTACATATAATGGCAGTGTGAGCCAGCTTCGGTTTGCGTGGGACCCTGCGAAGGACGCGCTGAACCAGCGCAAGCACGGAGTCTCCTTTGACGAAGCCACCACCGCATTCTCGGACGAGGCCGCCCTCCTCATCGACGATCCAGACCACTCGGTCGCTGAGGAGCGCTTCGTCCTCCTCGGACTGAGTTCTCGGTGGCGGGTCCTGCTGGTGGTGCACTGCTATCGCGCGGATGACGCGGTCATCCGCCTCATTAGCGCGCGCAAGGCGGATCGCCAGGAGCGTGCGCGGTACGCGCAGAGGTGGCAGCTATGAGAAAGCACTACGACTTCAGCCAGGCACGGCCCAATCCCTACGCCCGACGGCTTAAGCGTCCGGTGACGATCCGGCTCGACCAGCCGACCATCGCCTACTTCAAGGCGCTGGCGGAGGAGACCGGGATCCCCTATCAGACACTCATCAACCTGTACCTGCGTGACTGCGCCGTCGCGGAGCGCCGGCCAGGGTTGCGGTGGGCTCCGGCGAAGGGTGCTGCCTAACCCGGAAATGGAGCTGGCGGGCCGCGGCGAGCCTACTTCGCGGTGGCAACCTCTGCTTGCGGCCGCCGCGGCCCGCAGCTCATTTCCAATCCGTTAGGTCGCACCCGGCTAGGCCGCACATGGGGCGTCGGGACAGGGTCGGCAGGCGTCGAGCCGCGGGAGAGGCGAGGAAGTCCGCACGGGAGTATCTTGGCTCATGAGCCCGACAGTGCTGCGCGTCGGCGGCTACCGGTTCTTCTTCTTCTCCCGCGAGGAGACTCGGCCGCACGTGCACGTCCAGCACGCCACTGGCGAGGCGAAGCTGTGGCTCGAGCCGACCATTGAGGTAGCGCAGAACTTCGGGCTGTCGCCACAGCGCTTGGCTGCGGCACTGCGACTTGCACGAGGACACGCAAATGAGATCCGCCGCGCTTGGCAGGCGCACTTCGAGGGTTGAACTGACGAACGTGTCGCCCAACGGCCTCTGGCTACTGCTGGATGGCCGCGAGTTGTTTGTGTCTTTCCGCGAGTTCCCGTGGTTTGCCGACGCCACTATTGAGCAACTGGCTGCGGTAGAGCGGCCCAGCCCGCACCATCTGCATTGGCCAGCCTTGGACGTCGATCTCGCGGTGGAGTCGCTCGACCATCCGGAGCGCTTCCCGCTGCTGAGCCGGGTGCGGCCTAACAAGCGCTTGAAGCTCGCGGCGCGCGCGAGCTCCCGGCTCGCAAGGAAGGTCACCACTCGGTGAGTGCGAGTGGCCAGATCGCGCTCGCGCGCCGCAGCTTAAGCGCAGGTCGTTAGGCGGCGAACTCTGACGTCTGCGTGGAGGCCCTGATGTGGTACCGCACGCTGAGCGTCTCCTGGATTCTGTTCGGACTCTCGCATCACGCGGTGGGCCAGGAGGCGGACACAGCCTTCCACTATCAGATCCCGTTACCCGCCTATGGCGTTGGAGCAGGTCCGGTCGTCTGCATCGACGCCGCGCACTCGAATCGGCACACGGCCACTGGGACCTACGCTCCCTTCGCCAATCTCCTGCGTGCGGATGGCTACCAGGTCCGAGGCCTCGACACGGCATGGTCACGGACCGCTCTGACACAGTGCGGGATCGTGGTAACGGTCAATGCGTTAGCTCCCGAGAATCTGCGGGACCGCAGTCTGCCACACCCGCCGGCGTTCTCGAAGACCGAACTCGACGCCGTTGTGGGGTGGGTGAATGACGGGGGAGCGCTCCTGCTGATCGCCGATCACTCCCCGTGGGCAGGAGCGGTCGCGGGCTTGGCTATGGTCTTTGGCTTCGCCATGCTCGATGCCTTCGCCGGCCCTGGGGACCAGGGAGCGGTCATCGCTCTCTTCGGTGCTCCCAATGTCCCCGACGGCACCTGGCGCCAGTACGCCACCGATCGGAGCCTGCCGTACACGCCGATCCAGGGGGCGGTCGCCAACGTCGGCAGCCTCGGAGCGCACAAGATCCTGCGTGGGCGGGGCGCCGCCGAGCGCATAGCCTGGATGGTGACCTTCACCGGTTCGGTGTTTCTCCCATCCAGCCGAGTCGAGCCTCTACTGGTGTTCGGCCCCCGCGCGATTGCGATCCTGGATCGCCCGGATGCCTCTCCCTTCCCCGTGGGTGGTTGGCTCCAAGCCAGGGCGGCCCGATTCGGCGAGGGTCGGGTCGTCATGATTGGCGAAGCTGCTACGTGTACCGCACAGGTCGGCGGACCCCGACGGATTCCTACCGGAATGAATGTGCCCGTGGCGCCATACAATGCGCAGTTCTGCCTGAATGCCGTGCATTGGCTGACCCGCCTCCTCGATGACGTCCCCGGATAGGGCGCATACGCCGCCTAACTGGCGCATGAAGCTGGCAGTGCGCGCAGGGTCTTGGTTGGCCGTGAAAGGCGTTACTCGGTTGGTGTGGTTTGCAGAATCTCGTTCGCGCCCTGCAGCTTATGCGCGAGTCCGTTATGCGGCGGGCGTAATGGCCACAACCTACAACTCACAGCTCGACCTCGTGCGGTCTTTGGCCGCGAGAGTCGCAACGCTCCAGCCGCGGTCTGCGGATGAGATAGCGCTCGTCTCCTTCATGGCGGGCGCGCTCTACTCGATCTCCCGGGCCCTTGAGTGCCGCTTCGACGATGAGCGCATGACGCCGGATCTCGCGGTTGTCCCCTCCGAAGTCGCGCAAGTTCTTGACAGCGTGGCACACGCCCAGCCTCCAAGCCAGCCGTGGCTCTCGGGCTACTTCATTGACTCCGCGATGTTCCGACTTGCCGCGCTCGACGAGAGGATTGCCGAGCACCTTGGTATTCCGCGCCCGCTGGGCCCAGAGATCCCCGATGCCGTCAACAGCATGAAGCACGACGTGGATGCCGGGATTGCCGCCGGGTGGAATGTCCGGCTTGAGCACGTGATTCACGGCGCCCAGACCTTGTGGCCACTTCTTGCCCCCGGCGGTTCGACGCACGGACGGGCCCGCCGCCTGACCAGCGCAGGAAGCTGCCAGCGCGCCGACCTCTGGAGCACTTGGCGAATGAGGAGCAATTCACTGCGGTTTGCGGGTTCGGCCAGGCGCGCTGCAGCTTCTGCGCGAATCCGTTAGGCCACGCACACCAGCACGTCGCGGAATCCCCTGACCCTGCATAGTCAGGAAGCCGCGCTAGCCCAGAGAATGGGGAGCGAATCCCCGGGAGGCTTTGCACCGCAAAGGTCTTTATCGTATTGTTGAGTACCGTCCCCCAACAGCAAGACCATAGAGTGGCGACGTGAAGCCATCAACCATACTGAAGCACCCGAGCGCCTTCCTTCCCCTCGCAATGTCCCTCGGTGCCCTCGCCACGGTTCTGATCTTCGTCGCCCTGCACGGTACGGCGCCCCAGGCTGATGAGGGTGCAGCTGCCCACATCTGGCAGCTCCTCATGGCTGCCCAGGCACCTGTCGTATTGTACTTCGCGATCAAGTGGGTGCCGCAGTCACCAAGACAGGCTGTGCCCATTCTAGCCCTGCAAGTCGGCGCTGCACTAGCAGCGATGGCGCCCGTCTTCTTGCTCCATTGGTAGGGGTATTGCGCTTAGCCGAGAGCCTGCGGTGTGGCCGAACCAGCGCATGAAGCCGACAGTGCGCGCGGGCTGTTGGCTCGCCGGGAAAGGCGTCACTCGGCTGGCGTGGTTTGTAAGATCACGTTCGCGCGCTGCAGCTTCTGCGCGAGTCCGCTAGGTCGCAGTCGTTCTATCCCCAACCATAAGGAGTAGCGCATGCAGCTCGGCGCGTTCTCGATCAGCCTGGCCGTCAAAGACCTGGGCGCATCGAAGGGCTTCTACGAGAAGTTCGGTTTCTCGGTTTTCGCAGGGGATGCCTCGCAGAACTGGCTGATCCTGAAGAACGGCGACCACGTCATCGGCCTCTTTCAAGGGATGTTCGAAAGGAACATCCTCACCTTCAACCCCGGATGGGACAACAACGCCCAGGCAATCGACTCCTTCACGGATGTTCGCGAGCTGCAGCGGCAGCTGAAGGCACAAGGTGTGCAGTTGCAGCAAGAGGCAGACGGGAACACAACCGGGCCTGCCAGCTTCGTCGCGGTGGACCCCGACGGCAATCCCATTCTCGTCGATCAGCACGTGTGAGTTGGCCGGTCCCCGGATTCTCCCCGTGCGACGTGTCAGTACGGCCCAGCAAGGACTTGGACTTGTCGAAGCGCTGCCGGATCTGGCTGGCGAGCGGTGCGCCGTCGCGTGGGGTTGCGGCCGAGGATCGAGATGACTCTGGTAGTAGCCCGAGTTCTATTTGGAGCGCTGCGCAGGCACATTGCCCGGCAGCGCTTCGCAAGCCAAGCCCCGTCCGGTAGGCAGACCCCATGAAGAACCGCAGCCGAAGCCTCCTCATCCTTCTCTGCGTGCTGGCATTGGCATTCGTGGGCTGGGTTCTGCTTCCAGGCCCGTTCGGCCATGGAGTTCTCGCTGGGGTCTTCGGTGGTCTGCTCCTGGTGTTCGCTAGCATGCTTCTGTTCGGTCGAATCATGCAGAAGCGCATGGCGAATAGGCTGCAGCCACCTCCACTGCCCGTGGAGTCTTGGGACTACGCCATGGAAGCCGAGGACCTGGCCGGTGTTTCGTTCGGTTTCTCGCGCTTCTCCGGCAAGGTCCTCATTCTGAACTTCTGGGCAACCTGGTGCGGGCCCTGCGTCGCAGAGATGCCAAGCCTCGAGCGCCTGCGTGCCGCGACCGCAGACCTCGACGTTGGACTTGCCTGCCTGACGCGGGAAGACCGGGCCGTGGTTCGCGGATTCGTTGAGAAGCGCGGTTTCGCGCTTCCCGTCTACCTGTTCGGGGGCGAACCCCCAACCTGTTTCCGCAGTCGTGCTATCCCTGCGACGTTCATCCTCGACAAGGCGGGGAGGATCGTCATGCGCCATTTCGGGGCGGCAAGGTGGGACGACGCCAGCGTGGTCGCGTTTGTCCGCGGACTGGCCGCAACACCGGCCTGAGGTCTGCCTAGCCGGCGCATGAAGCTGCCAGCGCGCGCGGGGTTCTGTTTCGCTGAGAAGCGCGCTACCCGGTGGGTGAGGCTGGCGAGATCACGTCCGCGCGCGGCGGCTGATGCGCGAATCCGCCAGGTGGCTGCGACTAGCAATACACGTCGCGGCGATGGGCGCTCCTCACGATCACCACCTCGCATGCAGAGTCGTCGATGGTGAAGAGTACCCGGTAGGGACCCTGCCGAATCCGATACTTCTCCTCTCCCGAGAGCTTCTCGCAGCCGTGCGGCCGCGGGTCCGTGGCCAGTCCGCGCATCCGCGTCACGACGCGCCGCCGCTGACTTAGCGGCAACCCCTCGAGTTCCTTCGCGGCCGACGGCTTGAAGAAGAGCCTATAGCTTGCCACGCCGCCGCAGGTCCTTCAGGACCCCCTCGAACGCCAGGTTCGGCTCCTTCGCGCGGGCCTCGAAGGCCGCCAGATCATCAGCGTCCTCCCCGAGGGTACGCCGCACAGCAGCATTCACGAGTTCCGACAGGCTCTGGTCGGTCTCGGCCGCCTTCAGGCGTAGGGCGCGGTGGAGCGCGGCGTCGAAGTAGACGGTGACGCGCTTGGCAGCGGTGGCAGTCATGGCAACAGTTTAGCGCTATGACGTCATAACGTCAAGACGTCCTAATGCGCGGCCACCTAACCAGCGTTTGCTGCCGTCGGGCGCGCCCACGGCTGGCGGTCGTCTGGCCGCTGCCTCACATTGGAACTGGCGGTCACCGTCCGGTACGCTCGCGAACGGGCGCGATTGCAGCAGAAGCGCGATCCGTTGCGCGGCGGGCAGCCCTACCCCCTAAGCGAGCCTTCCATGCCAACAGACGCCGGTGCGGTGACACTCCAGCTCGTCGACGCCTGGAACGCTCGCGACTTGCCCCGCTTCGTCGGGATGCTGGCCGAGGACGTCGAATGGTACGACCCTGCCATGTCACAACCTCCAGCCAGAGGCCGTGCAGCTGTCCACGCCTTCTCCGAAGCGGTGCTCCGCGCCTTCCCGGATTTCCAGTACGAAGTCCTAGGCCCGCTGTGTGTGGCGGCCGATGGTAGCCGGTGCGCGGTTCACTGGAGAATCACGGCAACCCATTCGGCGCCACTGGTCCCACCGGGGTTTGGGCCCACCGGTCGCAAGCTGAGGCAAGAGGGGATCGATCTGCTTGAAGTCCGGGGGTCACAGATCACGCGGATACTGACCTGCTTCGACCTGATCGCGGCTGCCGAACAGTTGTTGGGCATCACCCTGCGCCCGGTGCCGGGCACCTCGCGAGAGCGGCTGTTGGTACTGGTCCAGCGACTGGCCGCCGCCCGAGCCCGCCGCCTGACCCGCGCATGAAGCTGCCAGCGCGCGCGGGCATTCGGTTCGCAAGGAAGAGCGTCACCCGGTGGGTGTGGTTGGTGGATCACGTTCGCGCACTGAAGCTCATGCGCGAATCCGTTGAGAGATCGCCACTCCAAGAGGTACGAACTGGAAGGAAACCACAATGAGCGATCAACTGACAAATGACACAAAGCTGGGCCTCAAGTGGATCTATCTGGCTTGGGTCGGTATTGCTTTTGCCTCTCTTGTTATTGGAGTGATTTCCGGAATAGTCCAAGGGCCTCCCGAGCC
>Ga0315297_10002587_pt1 | contig 11441 bp, 9 predicted proteins | sample YL17G15_0_MG_FD_203628 | JGI IMG/M metagenome (GOLD analysis project Ga0315297, IMG submission 203628) | Sediment microbial communities from Yellowstone Lake, YNP, Wyoming, USA - YL17G15_0 | ecosystem: Environmental > Aquatic > Freshwater > Lake > Sediment | place: USA: Wyoming | collected...
TGAATTTTTTTCTATCAGCATCATATAATTAAATATATGCAAACACCAAATATTAAAATCTATTTAGCGGTTTCAGGAGTTTTAATTGTGTTATTTTTAATCGTCACCTTTATTCCTTTCGGTAAATAACCGACCAACAACCAACCACCAGGCACCAATAACTTTCCTACGCCTACATCTATCGAGATTATCCCGTCACCAGTCACCAATCCACCGACTGGCGGACAGACACCAACCATAGAGCCGGCTGACTTTACCGGAGTTAAAGAAGAAGAACTGCCTCCGGAAACAGCTAAAATTTCTTTGCAAAAGCAGGATTTAAGAAGCAAGCTTCCGCTTAACCTGTCAACTTTCTCCATCGACTTTGACTATTCTGAAGATAAATTCGTTATCACTCTAAAAGATCCAAAAGACCAGGCCCGCCAAGAATTTGAAAACTGGAGAAAAGCCAACTACTCTGCTTTAGTAATAACGCAGTTCAACTTTAAATGATGCAGATAATACAATTTATGCTGATCTACAGATTGCAGATTCTTTATTATGGTTGGTTTTAATAAATTAATTTACTCTGATCTTACTTATAAAATTAATGGAGTATTATTTGCTGTTCATAATCATTTAGGTAGATATTGCAATGAGAAACAATACTGTGATTGTATTGAAAATATTTTTAAAGAACAAAACATTGTTTTTGAAAGAGAAAAATACATTAAGCCATCCTTCGATGGTGAAAAAAGCATAAGAAATAAGGTTGATTTTTTAGTAGAAGATAAAATTATTCTTGAAATTAAAACAAAAAGATTTCTTACTAAAGAAGATTATTACCAGATTAAAAGATATCTCCAGGCCTTACGATTAAAACTTGGAATTCTTGTTAATTTTAGAAGTAAATACCTAAAACCAAAAAGAATTCTCAATTCTCAAGTCTCCGAATAAAAATATCCGTAATCTGCATTATCAGCATGAATTATGTATTATCCGCATCATATTTATCATTGACTTTAAACTCGATTTTCCATTACAATCAAACTATGTTCCAATATTATTTGAATTGTATAAAAAAAATTTTTTCCTTTACTAAAAAGGCCTTGCTTGTTACAGTTGTCTTCGTTGCTATCATTACCCTTTTTTCTCATTTTATTAACAAAGATAAAGTTTCCTTAATTTCTTCAACATCCCGAATATCCCCAATCGAGCAAAATCGAAAAGAAATCTACAAAAACATCAATGATCCGCAATTAAACAAAACTAAATCTGGTAAAGCCTCTATTGCCATATATAGGATAATGATATGCGGAATGATGGGTGAGGCATGCACTGATAGACCCGAAGACGGAGACATAAATTATAACAAGAGTATATTGGGATTTATGTCTAATATAATCATCTTGCCATTTAAAGCACCTCCTGCCTCCGGCGTTTATTGGGCTTACTCGGGACTGCAAAATGCCGGTCTCATCTCTAAATCCTATGCTGCCGAGGGAATCGGGTTTGCTGCTATTTCTCCCTTTATGAATCTTTGGAAAATTTTCCGCGACCTATCTTACATGCTTTTGGTCCTTGTTCTTATTGGAATAGGTTTCATGATCATGTTCCGAATGAAAATCAATCCTCAGACTATAATCTCGGTTGAAAACTCGCTTCCGAAAATAGTTGTTTCTCTTATACTGATTACGTTTTCCTTTGCAATAGCAGGGTTTCTAATCGACTTGATGTATATTATTATTGCCATTTCGATTTCGCTTTTGAGCAATAATAATCTCTATTACAGTGCAGTTGAATTCCAGCAAAAATATTTGAATGGAAGTTTTTCAACTATAAGCGATTCTCTTGCTCCAAACGCAATAAACAATACAACTATTCCCTGGCTTAGTGGTGTTGGATTTTTTATAGGTTTTGGAAATGATGTTATAAATATTTTACCGAGATGGCTTAATGGATTGTTAAGAAGTGCTATAGGAGGTATAGCTAGTTACGGATTAGTTAAGTTCTTACATAATAATGAGACTTTTTCTAGAATTACCGAATCGCTAGATAATATAATGGTGGCCACTTTTGGCGTAGGCAAACTTCCAAGCGGAGTCATGAATTCCATATGGTTAGGTTTATCCGCTATTCTAGCTTTTGCAATCGGTTTTTTCCTTTTTCCCCAATTAATAGTGGGAGTACTAATAGGTATAACCGCGATATTAATTTTGTTTAGAATCTTTTTCATGGTTATTAAAGCTTACTTGCAGATTATTCTTTTTATTATCTTTGCCCCGATTTTTATGCTCTTTGAGGCTATTCCCGGCCGCAATGCTTTTTCTTACTGGATAAAAAACCTGTTTGCTGAAATTCTTACCTTTCCTCTTTTAATTATATTTTTTATAGTAGGCTATATTATTGTTAATACTTATGCCGCGCCAACCAGTAATATCTGGACTCCGCCTTTCCTTTATGGAATAGATGCTACTACTTTATCAGCTATATTTGGCATTAGCTTCTTGTTTCTCATACCAGATCTGGTTAAGATGGTCAAAGAACTTATGGGTGTTAAGCCTCTGCCTGTTTCAATCGGACTTGGCACTTTGTTTGCCGGAGCCGGCGCTGTAGTTGGCGGAGGTCTTGGACTAGCAGGTCAATATGGAAGTCTTGCTTTGGCTTTCCCTGCTTTAAGAGGGAAAATGGGAACGTTACCTGGGATTGGTAAAATATTTAGAGAACCCGAAAAAAAACCAGGTCCAGGTGATAAAGCCCAAGAACCATCTCATCCAGCTGGAGGACCTATTCCTAAAGAACAAGCTTACTAACTAAAACCAGGAATTCGTAGTATATTCACTCCAATCAATCTTAATATAAACACGGAAAATATAATTAACATTAACCCCATAATACAAGAGGTAATAAGTTCTTGAGCTTTTTTTAATTTTTCCGGATTTCCCTGTGACGACTGCATCATAAAAGCAGCATAGATTATACAAAGCAAGGCCAATCCTCCAGCCAACCCTATTCCCCAACTCAAAAGGGTCTTTTGGATAAAGTCTTTGATATTAGCATAGATGCAACCTACTCCTGTCCAGACGCCGCCCGCCTGAAGACAACTAGTACAGAAGGGTTTTTCTTCAGGTTTTTTTATCCCGTCACATAATTTGAGAAGGGCTGTTATTGGTGATACAGAGGGCTCAACACATTTGCATGAAGGATCGTCTGGTTTGCCTGGAGTGCTTGGCGTACCAACAATACAAGGATGAGTTATCTCTTGAACAATTCTTTTTACAGGATCAAATATAGGTCTAAGAATATCATTAACAAGAGTATTAACGAATGCGTTTGCAAGCCCATCAATAGCACCATTGCCAGTTTTTGGTATTACAACGTTTGATTGTTTATAATAACAGCATTTCGCTCCCAACATACCGCAATCACCAGGTATAGGAATCAAATCATCAGCTTGAACAGTAAAAAATATCGCGCTGAAACTTAAAACAAGAAAAGCTAAGATTAAAAAGAATATTTTTCCCATATTATTTCTTTCCTCCCTCAGCTTCTTTCAATGACTGGCTGATAAATTTCCATAAGAGGAACATAGCTAACATTATAGCAATATCAGGAATAATTTCCGCAATCAATAATTTTGACCAATCAGCTCCCATCGATTTAGCTAATCGGTCAAAACCATACTGTCCTTTAGGTTGGATGATCTGAAGATTTCTAAGTTTCTGTAAATAACTATTGATGCCATCGGTACTTAATACCATAGCAGTCCTTCCGTTATATATTCGCGATAAAGAGAGTTCTTTTCCGTTAATTAAACTATATATCGACGATATAGGAAAAGGGAGTCGGGTAGCCGGATGTTCTTGAAAATAGCGAATAACAAGCTGAGTAAAATAATACTGCTTTTCATACATCTCATCTTTGCCGCATACCCCTTCGAGTTCATGCATCTTCATTTGAAACTCAATTATTTTATCTAAGCTATGATATTCTGCGGCATCTCTAAACATGTGATCCAGATTTATAAGTCCGTTAGTTACTTCGTTCCAGGCTGCCATATCTGACCAGAGACGAACGACTATATTTTCGCCGGCCCTTTCTCCGAGATTATGGAATACATAACGCCAGTCGACATCTGATGTATTAGGATGAAGAGAAACACCAGATTCGTTATACCAGGTGCGCGCCATGTGATAAAAAAAATCTTTTCCTCCAAGTTTACCTTCTTTCCCTGTTTTAGGATCAAAATCTTCGCTAAAATCATTGCCAAAATCTTCGTGGAGATTATTAAAATAGGTAATCAATCCTTTATCTTTATCTCCGAAGAAAAAATCTCTTAATTCAGCGTTTTCTATGTCTTCCGGCTCCATTACTTCTCCGTGGCGCAATTTCACTTTTTCTGATGCTAAATCAAGTTCTCTATAATAGAAGTCAAGAAATTCTTCTTTATCAAATTTGCCGCTTTTGTAAAACTTTAATTGGCCGTGTTCATCTTTGGCATGCTCGGCCCAAGTATTTAGACCTTTATAAAATTCTCTGATAAAACCGATGTGCTTAAAATTATTTTCTCCCCAAGTTTTTTTTAAACCCCTTTGAAACAAAAGAGTTTCGTATACCGCATCGTTTTGAGCTTTTCCAATAATGGGTTCACCAGTTATAGGATCACAAAAATTATTCAGATAATCTCTCAAACTTTTTTCGTCGATTATTTTCGGATCATCTTTAGTCCCGCCAAAAAGAAAATAGTAATCTGGGCTGCCATCGTCTCCGGCCAAACCCTTCGGCAGCACCCAGGTCATCAGATTCTGTTTTTCCGCCGTCAGTTGATATGGGGTAAGATTCAGGAAATTATTCAAGAAATCAATCGGTGATCTTTTTAAAAGGGCATAAAAATTTTCGCCTTCATATACCGTCATCTTCGCCTCGACATAATCAAGGACGGTCATTTCCTGCCCGTCAACATTAAACATTATTCTGTCGCCCCTATCGCCTGTTGTATGCTGCGCCCAAAGTTTGTTTAGATCGGCGCTGCTTACTTTATCCTTGTCTATTTTGAGCTTTTCCCAAAGTAGTTCTTTTACATAATCTTTAGCTCTGTCGCTGTCCATCCAGAAACGGGTCCCGACGCCGGCCACTTGAGCCAACATCTGGTATTTTTGTTCCCAACTGGCTTTTTTATAGGCAGGTGGCAACTGCTCTTCTATGACTTCCTGTAAACCTGAAATATATTTTTCAAAAGGAGTATCTTTGAATCCTACTAGTCTCCATCCGGCTCGGCCACCCAATCCACCTATTCCAAATTTACTCAAAAGTTGGCGAAAACTCATATCTTTGTAAAGCCATGAGTCTTTTATATTCTGCCACTTTTCGGCCATTTTACCTTCGGAATATGCTTCAACTTCATCATGGATTTTTTTAGGGTTCCAGCTCGTATCAAAAATTCTCGCCAGTAATGATTCTTTAGGTTTTCTTACCAGCCCTTCCGCCACTAATACTTCTTTAGCGTGCATATATCTTGTTCCTGGCGCACCTCGACCTAGATTCCATTTCCAGCTTGGGTTAATATTGGCGATCATGTTGTAAAAACCTTCGGCTGATCCTACATAATCTTTGTATGGTTTAGCCGAAGCGGGGATTTCAAAACCGCGAAGCGACTGGGTCAGATGTATTCCTCGGGCGTATTTTATTGCTCGGTCAATTTCCCAATCTTCAAAATTTCCCTCTAAACCATCTAGGTCGTACTGAGTTAGATCGTGACTATTAATAACGTCTTTTAAACGCTGACCATCAGCATTGACTACTTTTGAAAGCTCGTCCTTTGCATATTTCTTTAGACCTTGAATTGTATGAATAAATCTTTCTCGAAGTATATTTCTATCTTTCTCACTATAATAAAGCTCGTTAGGATTAACCTTTCCTGAAAAAAGATTTGGTCTTACTTTTCCACCGTTTATACCAATATCAAATCCTATATATCGTTCATACTCAGTCATCGCTAAACTGACCAACTTGCCTGACATGTCAGATAGAAGCACTGAGGTTGTTTCCGATACATTATGACGCGCCATATGTTCAGCTACCTGTTTAGGATCCATCAATTTTATCCAGATACCGACGTTATGATATAGAGTTCTTAACTCTTTTTCCCGTCCGACCTCTTGAGCGAGACCTTGTTTTATCCATTGAGTTACTTCTCTATATTTTTCACTCTCTATCCCTCCAAGTTTCATGATGAGATTTGTGTCTTTTTGTAAACTTTCAATAATTTGTTTAATATCTCTGAAATAGTATCCTTCGTGAAACTCGCTAAAATTCTTTTCGAACTCTACTCCCGGTTCATCATCGGCTTTTTTGAATAATAAATTGACGGCTCTTAAAGCTGCCTTTCTTAATGCATGTTTACCTTTCACATTTAACCCATCTTTGGTAAGATATTTATTCTCAATTAAGTATTCATAGGTAAACTTTCTCCTTTCTTCAGGTGGAAAAAAGTTATCAAGACCTGGATAGGTTCCTCCAAATTCTCTAGTGTATTTGCCTGATTTAACTGCCAAATCAACTATCCCTGGTAGTTCGCTTTGATCTATTTTCACTTGATTCAATTTCTCCTTAACCCAATCATTGACTATTCCTTCTCTTAATAAATCGAATAATTCATCTCGTTCTTGTGGCTTCAGCGTGCTTTGATAAATTCTATAGGAAAGATTATGGAGTCTATCTAATTCTCCAGGTTCAAAGATCACGGGCATTTCTTCAGTTGCTCCGGTACGGGGATTAAATCTTTTTGTCTTATCTTCAACTACTTTAAATTTTTCAAGAGCGATACTTTTTTCATAATTGTTCTCAACGGCCAGGTCTACAAATGCATCCTGCAACTGCTGATAGATTCCTGGCGATATTATTTGTAAAGCGTCTATTTTATTAAATTCAATTTCTAAACCATGAATGTCGGTAATCTTGCCTTCTAAGGTTTTTTGTAAAATCTGATAGAGATATGGAGCAACTGCTTCTGAAATTTCGACCCGTTCAGGATCAATTTTTTCACTCATCTTTTGAATGAGAGATGTTGCTAATCTCGTCTGTTCTGGAACAGGTGTGCCTTGAGGAGTAGGTATTTTTCCCGGAGTTTTTCCCGTTAATAATATTTTTTGTACTGCTTGTTTGACATCTATAGCTTTACCCTTCAGTGAATTTTTGTCGTCTTTTGTTCCTTCTAAACTGATATTAACTGTTTGCTCTCTTCTAAGATTAATTTCAACGACTCGTCTTATTTCTACCGCTTTGGCCGCCGCTTCGAAAAAATCGGTTTTTAGCTGGTCTGACGACTTGGCCATTACTTCCTGCTTCAAAGCCTGCACTTGTTGTGCCGATTCTTGGTTTAATGTTTGCGATCTTTCCTGACCTTCCATATTTAATAATCAAATTACTAATTTAACTCTATCAAATCAGTCAATCTAACACAATATGGAACTTTACGGCTTGATTATACTATAGGATTGAAGAAAATTCAAATAATTGAAATCTAAGATTTCAACTCGTCACAGGAGTATTTGTTTTCATATCAACCACGAGTCTACGATCTCTTCCCTCGCCGATTGAATATGTCGTTAATTCAGGATAGTTTTTAGTAACATATTCATGAATCAACTTTCTCTCATATGAAGAAAGGTTGCGGATAAAGCTCGGGCCGTGGCTGGCCTGGGTTTTTTCCGCATACTCTGCTGCTAAGATTTCCAGTCTCTCCTTTTGCTTTTCTCTAAAGTCGTTGACGTTCACTAATATTTCCACAGCCTCGCCAAACTGTTTATACAAAATCACCTCAAGAATTTTCTGAATGGCGCGGATTGTTTCACCGTGGCGGCCGATCACCGTCGATACTTCTTCTTCGGTTTTAATGATAACCTGAAAAATTCCTTCTTCCTCAATTACTTCGACTGAAAATTTATCAACCATCTTAGAAAGCAATGTTTCTGTTTCTGTTTTGATTAACTGTGATTTATCCATAAATTTAATTTTTAACTTTTAATTTTCTGCCCTGAATGATACTAAACAACGAAAATATATTCCAATACAACGACAGTCCAGTCGGCAACGTATAAGAAAACCAACCGATCATCAAAGGAAACATGAACTTCATTTGTGTACTCATCGCCTTTTGAAAATCACCCCCATCATCTTTCTTCTCTTGTTTTTTATAAGGACTGTCCTTATCTAAGGACAGTCCTTTTTTATCTTGGGCTGGCGGCGTCATTGAAACCGCTTGAAAATATTGCAATAGTCCTGTCACCAAAGGAATTAATAAATAATACCAGACGCCTGACTGTTTGGGAGTGACCGCCAGATTAAAACCGAAAAACCAAGGATCAATTGTTGTTATCTTTAAAAAGGAGGCGTATAAAACTTTATTTATTCCGGCGATGACTTTTGTTAAATCACCGTTTCTAAAAAACAAAGATAGAGTGTTGTATAAAGCAATAAAAATTGGAATCTGAATTATCATAAAAAGACAGCCGGAGGCGGGGTTAATTCCAGCTTGTTGATAGAGTTTCATCTGTTCTTGCTGAAGTTGCTTTTTATCGTTTTTATGCTTTTCTGATAGTTTATCGAGGTGAGGTTTTAATTCCTGCATCTTTGCGGCCGTCTCCATCTGTTTCTTGAAAAACGGCTGAAAAAGCAGTCTGACAAAAGCAGTCAAAGCAATGATGGCAAAACCAAAGGCTCCGGGTAGTTTAACAAAAAGAAAGACCTTGTAGAATAAAATTAATAAATTAAGGATCGGAAAAACGAGATAAGTGTTAAAGAAATTTGGATTAAGCATTAAAATTTCTAATTTCTAATTATTCTAATTGATCTAAATAATTTCCAATGTCCAATTACCAATTGAGGTTTGGGGTTTTATTAGAAATTAGGTCAATTAGGTTAATTAGGTTAATTAGATTAATTTAAATAGTCAGTCTCTTCCTCCCTTTTATCCTTCTTCTTCTCAAAACTCTTCTTCCGTCATGAGAATCCATTCTTTTCAAAAATCCGTGTTTTTTTTGTCTTTTTGCCTTTTTCGGCTGATAGGTACGTTTCATAGTTACATCGTACGGAACAGGCATGCCTGTTCCCTACATTGATAATTTATAACTTTTCACTTAATATGCTACTTCTTTCGCCTCTAAACACCTTCCACCCTGCCTCTGTTACAAACGGAATAAACGGATGGAGCATCTTTAAATTCTCCAAATAAACTTCCTCCAAAGTTTTCCAAGCTTCTATATTACCATTAATTACCTCTCCTTTCAATTGCTCGATATAATAGTCAGCAAACCGATGCCAAATAAATTCATAAACCAATCCCAACGCCTGGGAAAAACGGTAGCTATCCATCAATTTCAAATATTTTTTCTTCTCTTCCCTTAATTCTTTCTCTAGCTCTTTAACGGTTTTAGGATTTGAGTTTTGGTTTTGAGTTTTAGGTTTTAATATTTGAGATTTATTCATGTAAATGAACCGTCCTATATTCCAAATTTTATTCGTAAAATTCCTCATCCCGATGACTTTTTCTTCAGTAAATGACAGGTCATTTCCTTCTTTGGCCCCAAAAATCAAGGCTGCCCGCAAAGCATCAGCTCCATGTTTATCAACCATCTCCATCGGGTTAATGACATTGCCTTTGCTTTTACTCATTTTTTTTCCTTCTTTATCTTTAACTAATCCGTGAAGAAAAATATTTTTAAAAGGCGGCTTACCTGTCGCAAAATACCCAATCATAATCATCCTCGCTACCCACCAGGGCAAGATATCATATCCAGTCTCCATCACCGAAGTCGGATAAAAATAGTCATAAATGTCTTTTCCTAAAGACTGTAGAGTAGCGAACGGCCATTGCGCTGACGAAAACCAGGTGTCAAAAGTATCCTTATCTTGTTCGAATTCTTTACTTCCACAGTTTGGACATTTATTCGGTAGATCAATGCTGACAAACCAACCATTTGACATTTGACATTTGACATTTGACATTTTCCGGCATTTATATGCCGGAATCCTTATTCCCCAAACAATCTGACGGGAGATGTTCCAATCACGGAAGTTGTCCAACCACCAGATCAAAATTTTCTTAAATCTTTTTGGGTAAATTTTTATCTTTTCTTCCATTACTAGTTTTTTTGCCTTATCTGTAAGAGGTTTTACTTTGACAAACCACTGTTCTTTAGGTAAAGGCTCAAGTGCTCGGCCACATTTATAACAAGTTCCCACTCTGTTCTGGTAATCCTCTTTTACTTTGACCAAGAGGTCTTTTGTTTTTAAATCTTCAACTATTTTTTTACGAGCTTCATTAATATATAAACCTTGGTAAGGGCCGGTTAGTTCATTTAATTTTCCGTCAAAACCGATCACTTGTTTCATTTCTAAATGATGCCGTTTCCCGATCTCAAAATCAGTAAAATCATGGGCCGGCGTTACTTTAACTACGCCTGTGCCAAATTTTGGATCGACAGATTCGTCCGCCACGACTTTTAATTTAAACTTGCCTATTAAACCATCTACTTCTATTTCTTTACCAATCCATTTTTTATACCTATTATCTGTTGGGTTAACGGCAACGGCAGTATCACCAAACTTTGTTTCCGGACGAGTAGTTGCTAAAGTAAAAGGACCGTATTTCATATGATAAAGTGGGGAAATTTTTTCCTTATAAATTACTTCCAAATCAGAAAATGATGTCCCACAAAAAGTACAGTAGTTAACCAATCTTTTTTCCCGATAGACTAAACCCTGATCATGGAGTTTTTTGAAAGTTTCATAAACGATTTTGATAATATCTTCATCCATGGTAAATTTTTTCTTCTCCCAATCTAGAGCAAAACCTATTTTACGTAATTGGTCCTCCATGTTACCGCGATTTTTCAAAACAAAATCCCAGATCATTTTAAACAAAGTTTCGCGGTCGAAATCAAACCGGCTCTTTCCTTTTTCTTTAAGGTACTTTTCAAAAACAAATTGGGTCTCAAAACCGGCATGATCAGCGCCAGGCAACCAAAGAACTTCATCTTCCAATAGTTTGTGATAACGGATCATAATGTCTTCAACCACATACATCGCATGACCAAGATGAAGGTCAGCATTGGCATTTGGAGGAGGAAGAATAATTGAAAAAGGTTTCTTTTTTTTGTTGACGTTGGCTTTAAAATAGCCTTTTTCTTCCCATTTCTGATATAATTTCTCCTCGATTAATTGCGGTTGATATTTTGAGTCCATAACGTTTTCATATTATATAATAAAAAGATATGGATTGGATTTTTACCCAGCTGAGCTGGGTTTTTACTTCGCTTAATTGGTATCTTTGGGTTTTTATTATCGGTTTGGTATTTTTTCCCCTGACCAGAAAGATTTTTGGCCGTTTTTCTTTTGATCTTGGCTATCCTTTTGCCAAAGTTCTCGCCATTATTTTTGTTACCTACGCCACTTATGTCCTC
>Ga0315297_10002588_pt1 | contig 11436 bp, 10 predicted proteins | sample YL17G15_0_MG_FD_203628 | JGI IMG/M metagenome (GOLD analysis project Ga0315297, IMG submission 203628) | Sediment microbial communities from Yellowstone Lake, YNP, Wyoming, USA - YL17G15_0 | ecosystem: Environmental > Aquatic > Freshwater > Lake > Sediment | place: USA: Wyoming | collected...
AGAAGCGCCATCCTCACGGCCACGCCGTTCGTAACCTGATCGAGGATGATCGAACGGGGGCCGTCGGCGATCTCGGGGGAGATTTCCACGCCGCGGTTTATTGGTCCCGGATGCATCACGAGAGCGTCCCGGCGGGCGAGGTCGATGTTCCGGCGGCTTAGGGAGAAAAATTGCGCATATTCGCGCAGGGAGGGGAAGATGCTCTGGCGCTCCCTTTCGGTCTGGATCCGGAGCATCATGATGATGTCCGCATCCCGGATGGCCTCTTCGATGCGCGTATAGGCCCGGACTCCCATTTTCTCAATGTCGCGGGGGATCATCGTCGCCGGACCGGCGACGGAGACACGGGCGCCCATCTTGGTCAGGCCGTGGATGTTCGAACGGGCGACGCGGCTGTGGGCGATATCGCCGACGATGGCCACATGGAGCCCGGCGATCCGCCCCTTCTTGGACCGGATCGTCATCATGTCCAGAAGCGCCTGCGTGGGGTGTTCGTGGGCCCCGTCGCCGGCGTTGATGATCGACTGCCTGAGCAGGCCGGCCAGAATGTGGGGGGCGCCGGCGGCGCTGTGACGGATCACGATGATGTCAGGATTCATTGCCTCCAGGTTTTTCGCCGTGTCGATCAGGGTTTCTCCCTTGACGACGCTGCTGGTCGAAGTGGAGATGTTGATGGTGTCCGCGCTCAGACGCTTGCCGGCTATCTCGAACGAGGTCCTTGTCCGGGTGCTGGGCTCGTAGAAGAGATTCACCACGGTCTTTCCGCGGAGCGTGGGGACCTTCTTTATCTCCCGGGTCGAGACCTCGAGGAAGGATTCTGCCGTGTCGAGGACCAGATTGATCTCTTCCACGGAGAGTTCCTGGATGCCGAGGATATCTTTCCTGTTCAATTTCATGATCGAACCTCACCTATTTTCTTCGATGACCACCTCATCCGCGCCGTTCTTCTCCGTGAGATTGACGCTGACGGCCTCCCAAAGCGATGAAGGAAGGTTCTTGCCCACAAAATCGGCACGGATGGGAAGTTCCCGGTGACCCCGATCGATGAGGACTGCAAGCTGGATCAGCTTCGGTCTGCCGAAATCGATGAGAGCATCCATGGCTGCCCGGATCGTCCGTCCGGTGAAAAGGACGTCGTCTACGAGAACCACTTTTCTGCCGTCCAGGGAGAAGGGAATATCTGTCTTTCCCAGCAGCGGTTTCCGATGGGAGGTGAGGAGGTCGTCGCGGTAGAGGGTGATGTCCAGGATGCCTAAGGGAATTTCCCGACCTTCCATGGAGGATATTTTTTTCCGGAGGCGCCGGGCGAGAAAAACGCCTCCTGTCTGGATACCGACGAGAACCAGGTCCTCGCTTCCCCTGTTCTTTTCCAGGATCTCATAGGCGATCCTTGTCAGGGAGCGGTCGAGTCCGTCCGCATCCATTACCACCTTTTTTTGTTCCATGCTCTCTCCTTTGGAAGCCGTCAAAAAAAAAGCCTTCCCCTGTGATCAGAGAAGGCCGGCAGATCAGATGGCGACTGATGAATGTGACCCACAAAACTCCCATCTCTCTGGATTAAATTAAAAGGGTTTTAAATAACCGCTTTCGCGATGAAACGTATAATAAAAATTAGGACGGTGTCAAGACAAAAGAACGCCGAAAAAACTTTTAAAATATCTTTGAATAGTGTTATAAATTACTCTTACCTGGAGGCGATGATCATGGCGGTTAACTACGAACCTCAGGTTTTTTTATTTTTAAGCGAGATCCTGGGTATAAAAATCGTTGATTCCGAAGGCCGTGCCATCGGAAAGGTCCTCGACCTGACAGGGAACATCGCGGAGATCTATCCCCCGGTCCTGGATATCCTCGTACGCTTGGAAAAGGATAAAAAGATCGTTCTTTTGCCCTGGCGGAGGGTGGCGGAGGTCAACGGAACGCTCATTTTCCATACCCCGCAGCCGGAAGATTTCCGGGAGCCGGCGCCCCGTTCCGGTGAACTTTTCCTGAAGGATACTCTCATGGACAAGCAGGTAGTGGATACGGACGGGGCGAAGATCCGTAGGGTCAACGATCTGCAGTTCCTCAAGGTGCACAGGGATCTTTATCTGGTCCATGTGGATGTGGGATTTCACGGTCTGCTCCGGCGCGTGGGACTGGAGCGTTCCGTAGCGTTTCTCCTCCGGAAACTCTTCGATTACACCATGACCGATCAGCTCATCTCCTGGAAGTTCGTCCAGCCGCTCTTTTCGCCCGATCTGCTCCGGCTGACCATCGCCCAGAACCGTCTGGCCCATCTCCACCCGGCCGATCTTGCGGACATCATAGAAGATTTGAATATCCACCAACGTTCTGCCGTCTTCCGTTCCCTCGACGCGGAAACCGCCGCCGAAATTCTGGAAGAGACCGATCCGAAGATCCAGGTCAGCCTGATCCAGGATATGGATACGGCCAATGCCTCCGACATCATTGAAGAGATGTCCTTGAGCGAGGCGGCGGATCTCCTGGGAGATCTGCCTAAGGACAAGGCGGAAGGTATCCTCAGGGAGATGGAGCAGGATGTCGCGGATGATGTGAAGGAACTCTTGGCCCATCCCGAGGAGAAGGCGGGGGGGCTGATGACCACCGCTTTTCTTAGTTTCGCTCCCGACGTTACAGTGGCAGAGGCGATGGAGACGATCAGGCGCGAAGCCGAGGACATGGATCTGATCTATTATATCTACGTTTTGAATGGCGAGGAGCATATCCTCGGGGTGCTGAGCCTCCGCGATCTGTTGATCGCAAAACCGGAAACCGTCCTTTCGGACATTATGGATAAGCGGCTGATTTCGGTGAACATCGAGGAGAAGAAGGACCAGATCGCTGATGATTTTGCCAAGTACGGGATCATGGCCATGCCGGTCGTCGATGATGATGAACGTTTGAAAGGGGTCATTCTCTTCAAGAATCTTCTCGAAGTGGTGGCGCCAAAATTAGGGAAGTAGAACCATGACCGATGACGAAGGCGGCGGTGACCAATGTTGGATACCCTTTCAGGAATCGTCCGCAGAGTTCGGCAGGGCTTTTCCGGCAAGAAATACTGGAAATCATTCGGACTGTTTTTCGCCCTGATCGGCCCGGGGATCATCACCTCCAACGTCGACAACGACGCCGGAGGTATCACGACCTATTCACTGGCCGGCGCCGAATACGGGCTCGGCCTCCTGTGGACCCTCATCCCGATCACCGTGGCGCTGATCATCATCCAGGAGATGTGCGCCCGGATGGGCGTGGTCTCTGGCAAGGGGCTATCCGATCTGATCCGCGAACGGTTCGGGGCGCGTATCACCTTCTACCTGATGATCGTCCTGTTTCTGACCAATCTGGGGAACACGATTTCCGAATTCGCCGGCGTTGCAGCGAGCCTGGAGATCTTCGGCATCAGCCGATACCTCTCCGTGCCTTTCAGCGCCGCGTTCGTCTGGTGGCTGGTGGTCAAGGGGAACTACAAGTCCGTGGAGAAGGTGTTTCTGTTTGCCTGCGTCTTCTACCTCTCTTACATCGTGTCCGGCTTCATGGGAAAGCCGGACTGGAACGCCGTCGGCTCTTCCTTCCTGAAACCGGCCATCCAGCTGGACAGGGGTTTTCTGACGATGGCCGTGGGCGTGATCGGAACGACGATCGCCCCCTGGATGCAGTTCTACCTGCAGTCCTCCGTCGTCGACAAGGGTCTCAAGGCGGAAGATTACCAGTACACCCGGATGGATGTGATCTTCGGGTCGATCATGGTCAACGTGGTGGCCTTTTTCATCATCATGCTCTGTGCGATCACGCTCTTCCAGAACGGCGTGAAGATCGAAAGCGCCAGGGATGCCGCCCAGGCGCTGGCGCCGCTCGCCGGTGAATACTGTTCCTGGCTGTTTGCCTTCGGTCTCCTGAACGCCTCGCTCTTTGCGGCCTCCATCCTTCCAATCTCTACCTCCTACACCATCTGCGAGGCCTTCGGGTGGGAGTCCAGCCTGAACTGCAAGTTCCTTGAGGCCCCCCAGTTCTACGGCCTCTACTCCCTGATGGTCTTTCTCGGCGCCGGGATCATCCTCCTGCCCGACATGCCGCTGATCGGGATCATGTTCTATTCGCAGGTCATCAACGGGGCTATCCTCCCCGTCATCCTCGTCTTTATGCTCCTTCTGGTCAACGACCGGCGGATCATGGGGAAATACGTAAACGGCCTCGCCATGAACATCGTCTCCTGGCTGACGGTTGCGGTCCTCACCATCCTTACGCTGGCTATGATCGTCCTGATGATGATCTGACAGGCTGTTGAAAAACGCCCGTCTGCTGCGTTTCCCTCATCCTTCGCCGTTCAACGTACCAGCCAGTACGCCTCACGGCTCAGGATTTCGGGGGCCTTGCATCCGGACATTTTTGAACAGCCTGGATCAGCGGCTTTTTCAACAGCCTCCTAAAGGTAAAAAAATAGCAGTGCGAGGGGGGGGGAATGCCATTCTATAAAATTGAAACGTCAAGATTTTTTAATGCAGGATTCCGCCGATCCGGCTCCAGCGGATCCAGTGTTCCTCCTGGTTCCAGGACCAGTAGATGATCAGGGCCTTGCCCAAGACATCCTTCTTGCTGACGAATCCCCAGAAACGGCTGTCGTAACTCTCGTCCCGGTTGTCCCCCATGACGAACAGGGAATCTTCCGGCACCGTGACCGGTCCGAAATTGTCGCGGGGCTGAACGGCGCCGGGGATGACGAGGTTGTCCACGTACACCCCGTTCTTATCGTTATAAGGAAGGCCGTTGAGGAGGATCTTCTTGTTGCGGATCTCGATCGTGTCCCCGGGGACGCCGATGAGACGTTTGATGAAATCCTTGGAGGGGTCTTTGGGGTAGATGAAGACGACGATATCCCCCCGTTGGGGAGCGCCGACGGGGATGAGGGTGGTGCGGAGGAAGGGCAGTTTGATCCCGTAGTTGAATTTGCTCACCAAGATATGGTCGCCGATCTGCAGCGTCGGTTTCATGGACCCGGACGGGATTTTGTAGGCCTGGATCACGAATGTCCGGATGAAAAGGGCAATCACGATGGCCAGGATGATCGCTTCAACGTATTCACGAAATTTCGATTTCTGTTGGCTCATTTAAAGTTTCCTTACGAATAGACGCTCGTTAACGTGATGATGACCATGATCAGGGCGAAGAAGCTCTTCACGATGATCCCCGCCGATCGGCCGAGGACCGCCCCCCAGGCCGCCCGGAGCGTGGGCTTCAAGCGGTTTCGGTCGAGAAGTTCAATCGCCATCATGCCGACGAAACCTCCGAGGAAAGTGCCGGCGATGATGCCAAGCCCCAGGAGAAAGGGGGCCATGAGAGAGGCGCCGATCAGCCCGCCGATGAAAAACGCCCAGAAGCCCCTCCGGGAGGAACCGAATTTCACGGCGCCCGCCATTCCGACGGCAAAATCCGTGATCTCCGCGAGGACCGTGAGGATCAGCAGGGTGATGAGGATCTTGGGCCCGATCCTCTCAAACCCCGTAACGGCTGCATAGACGAAGACATCGATGAGGATGATGGCGGTTCCCGGAAGGCCGAAAAGTATGGAGAAGGCGCCGAACAAAAGCACCAGGATGAAGATGGTCAGTCCTCCAGTCTCCAGGGGCGACAATTATTTCTTCCTCTTCAGCCCGGTCGGTTTGATCCTTTCAAAGAAAAGCACGATCGGGCTCGCGATGAAAACGGTGGAATAGACGCCGGCAATCGTTCCCACGAGAAGCGCAAAGGTAAAATCGTGGATCACGCCCCCCCCGAAAAAGAACAGGACAAGCAGGACCATGAATACCGTGAAGGAGGTCAGCAATGTTCGACTGAGGGTCTGGTTGACGCTCGTATTGATGATGTCCATGAGCGGCATCCGGATGTTTTTCCTTGAGTTCTCACGGATCCGGTCGAAGATGACGATGGTGTCGTTGATCGAATACCCGATGATCGTCAGCAGGGCCGCCACGATGTTCAGGTCGAACTCCTTGTTGAACAGGGAGAGGAAGGTGATCGTGATCAGGACGTCGTGGATCAGGGCGATGATGCCGCCCAGGGCGTAGCGGAACTCGAAGCGGACCCCCACGTAGATGAGGATGCCGAGCCAGGAGAAGATGATGGCCAGAATTGCCTTCCGCGTCAAATCCCTTCCCACTTTTGGGCCGACCACTTCGATCCGCCTCATCTCATAGGCGCCCTTGCCGAAGGCGGCGCTCAGCGCCTCGTCGACGCGGGAGGTCAACTCTTTGGCATCGGCGCCGGACTCGGCGGTTCGGACGATCACCTCGTTGGGTCCGAAATCCTGAATGATGCTTCCCTCGAAGCCCATCGATTTGAACGCGGCTCGGATCTTGTCCGTCGGCGTCTCTTTCTGGAATTTGATCTGAATCAGGGTGCCGCCCGCGAAGTCGATGCCGAAATTGGGTCCCCCATGCCAGATCAGGGAGGCAATGCCGATCGCGATCACGGCGATCGAAACGAGGACCGCGGGCTTCATCATCCTGACGAAATTGATATGGGTTTCCACTTTTATGATTTCCATGTCATTCTCCAAAAAACAAAAGGCGTGGGATATCTCACCCCGGGACCCCTTCCGGGTGGATCCCGTCCCTATATGCTTATTTTTTCAACCTTCCGATTCCAGATCAGGTAATCGAAAACGATCCGCGTGACGAAGATGGCGGTAAACATGCTCACCACAATGCCGATAGTCAGCGTCACGGCGAATCCTTTGACAGGACCGGTGCCGAAGCCGAAGAGAAACAGCGCCGCCACCAGGGTGGTCACGTTGGAGTCGAAAATGGTCAGGAAGGCCTTCGTGTAGCCGGCCTCAATTGCGGCTCGCAGCGTTTTCCCAAGATGCAGTTCCTCCCTGATCCTTTCATTGATCAAGACGTTGGCGTCCACGGCCATGCCGATGGTCAAGGCGATGCCGGCGATGCCAGGCAGCGTCAGGGTCGCCTTGAAGGCCGCCATCACCCCGAGCAGGAGCAGCATGTTCATCGCCAGGGCCGCATCGGCGATGAAACCGGTGAGCCGATAATAGATGACCATGAATATCAGGATCAAGATCCCCGCAATGACGCTTGCCCAGGTCCCTTTGTCGATCGAATCCCGGCCGAGAGAAGGTCCCACCGTTCGCTCCTCGAGGATGTTCACCGGCGCCGGCAGCGCACCCGCCCGCAGGACGATGGCCAGGTCGGTCGCCTCCTCCATGGTGAAGGAGCCGGTGATCTGGGCCTGACCGCCGGAGATCCTCTCCTGGATGACGGGAGCGGAGTGGACGAGGCCGTCCAGGACGATGGCCAGACGTTTCTTGACGTTTTCCCCGGTGATCCGGTCGAAGTCTCTCGCCCCCTGGGCGTTGAACTTGATCGAGACATGCGGTTCGCCGAAGCGGTCGCTGATCTGGACCTTGGCGCCCTCCAGGGCGTCACCGGTGAGGAGTGTCCTGCCTTTGAGAAGAAGGGGGGTTTGGGTGCGCCGTCCGGAATTCCGGTCCGTCCGGGATTCATAGGCAACGACGCTCCCTTCGGGGACATTTCCCTTGAGGGCCTCGTCGAGGCTGTGCTCCTCGTCCACGAGCTTGAATTCCAGCAGGGCGGTCCGGCCGATCAGGCTTTTGGCCCGGGCCGTATCTTTGATTCCCGGAAGCTGGACGATGATCCGATCCTTCCCCTGCGGGATGATCTCCGGTTCGGTGATGCCGAATTGATCGACTCGGTTCCGGATCGTCTCCAGACTTTGTTCGACGGCCATTTTCTGGATCTCGGCGGCCCGCTTGTCTCTGATCTTCAGGGAAACCAGCCCCCTGCCTTCTGCCATTTCCGACGTGGCGATTTCGAGGTCCGGATAATCGTTCTTGAGAATCTTATCGAAGGCGTCACGCGAAGCGACGTCCGGAAATTCGAAGGTAAAATCCCTGTCTTTGGTCCGCTCGCGGAGCTTGAAGCGGACCCGTTTGTCCATGAGGTTTTCCTTCAGATCGCCCACGGTCCTCTCCAGGGTGCTTTCCACCGCCATGGCGGACTGCACCTCCAGGACAAGGTGCATCCCCCCCTGCAGATCAAGTCCGAGGTGGATCTTATCCGTCGGGAGGTATTTCTTCCATGAATCGGGAAGATCGGAGGTCAGGGAAGGCGCCAGATAGACGAGCGAGGCCAGGCAGATAACGATCGTGACGGCGGCCCTGATTCTGATGCTTTTAAACATGTTTTGCCCCTTTCAGACTTATTCCTTGTGTTCTTTCTGCAGAACAGCACCGATAAAGTTTCTGCCAACCTTTATCTTCACCTTGTCGGCGATCTCGATGGTCACGACCGTGTCCGTCAACCCCACGACCTTTCCCTGAATTCCCCCGGAAGTCATCACAAGATCGCCGTGCGCAAGATTAGCTATCATATTCTTGATTTCTTTCTGTTTTTTCTGCTGAGGCCTGATCAAAAGAAAATAAAAGATGCCGAAAAGGACGGCCATCATAATGATAAAACTGAAATCGCCGCCGCCGGCGCCGCCTCCGCCGCCTCCTCCCGGAATACCCAATGCATAAGTTAGATTCATCACGGTAAAGCCCTCCATTATCATAAAATTATTTCTGCATTCATTTTTTGCCGAATCGACTCACTCTAAACCGCTTACCTCGGCATCCTTCCGCTCTTTCAGAAAACGCTTTCTGAAATCCCGGTACCGGCCCTCACGCACGGCCTCCCGAATCCGCTCCATGAGACGCAGATAATACCGGAGGTTGTGGATCGTATTTAAAACCATGGCCAGGATCTCCCCGGCGACATACAGGTGCCGCAGATAGGCCCGCGAGTAATTTAGACAGGTATAACAATCACATGCACTGTCGACGGGCGAGCCGTCCTCCCGGTTACGGGCGTTTTTTATAACAACCTTTTCTCCGTTTGTAAACAACAATCCGTTGCGGGCCGAGCGCGTCGGCATCACGCAGTCGAACATGTCGATCCCGTGGTAGACACCCTCGACGAGGTCTTCAGGTGTGCCTACGCCCATCAGATATCGCGGCCGGTCTTCCGGAAGCAGCGGCGTCGTCGCCGCCAGATTTTCCAGCATCAACTCCTTGGGCTCCCCGACGCTGAGGCCCCCCAGGGCATAGCCGTCGAAGCCGATCTCCAGAAGAGACTCAGCCGATCGCCGCCGCAGATCCGTATAGACTCCGCCCTGAATGATCCCGAAGAGCGCCTGCGAGTGGTTCCTGCGGCTTGACTTGCACCGGGCCGCCCAGCGAGCGGTCCGCCCGAGGGCCGCCTCGGCCTCTTTCCGCGCTGCGGGATAGGGGATGCACTCGTCGAGGCACATCATGATGTCGCTCCCGAGGGCTTCCTGGATCTCCACTGTCGATTCGGGGCTGAGGAAATGCCGGGAACCGTCGATATGGGACTGAAATGTAACTCCTTCCTCCGCTATTGTCCGCAGCGCGCCGAGGCTGTAGATCTGAAAGCCGCCGCTGTCGGTCAGGATGGGACCCTGCCAGTTCATGAACCGGTGCAATCCGCCCAGCTCCGCGATCAGATGGTGACCCGGTCGCAGATAGAGATGGTAGGTGTTGCCGAGGATGATCTCCGCGCCGAGACCGCGGACCTGCTCCGGGGTCAGCGCCTTGACGGCCCCCTGCGTCCCCACCGGCATGAAGGCCGGCGTCGCGACCTCGCCGTGCGGCGTCGTGATCTTCCCCGTCCTCGCCCCGCAATCGGGATCTTTGGCGATTTGCGTGAAATCCATTTTCCCCGCCTACAAGATCAGCATGCAGTCTCCGTAACTGTAAAAATGGAAACGATTCTCGATGGCGAACCGGTAGGCCTTCTGCATCAGTTCCCTGCCGGCAAAGGCGCACACCAACAGAAAGAGCGACGATTTCGGGAGATGGAAGTTGGTGAGGAGCGCATCCACCAGGCGGAAACGGTAACCGGGGTAGATGTAGAGGCGCGTCGATCTGGAAACCGGACGGATACCGCCCGCCTCGGCGACCGATTCGAGTACGCGGGTGGATGTCGTTCCCACGGCGATCACCCTTTTCGCTTCATTGACCATCCTTGCCGTCTCCTCGCCAATGCTGAAGCGCTCCTCGTCCATGAGATGGTCCTCAACCTCGGCCGCTTCAATGGGAAGGAATGTCCCGTAGCCGATGTGAAGCGTGACCGGGGCAATCGACGCGCCGCGGCTTTCCACCCTATGCAGGACCTCCCGGGTGAAGTGGAGGCCCGCCGTGGGCGCCGCGACCGAGCCCTGCACGCGGGCATAGACGGTTTGGTACCTTTCCAGATCGCTCTCCGAACGCGATCGATCTCGTCTGCGCTTGATGTAGGGCGGCAGCGGGGCCCTCCCATACCGATCCAGAAAATCGTCGAACGGCAGTGCGGTCGTGAAGTCAATTAGCCAGCGCTTTTCCGACATACGGCGAACGATCCTCGCGGTGCACCCGTCGGCAAACGTCATCCTCATCCCCACCGTGACCCGTTTGGCGGGACGGAGAAGCGCCTCCCAGACATTCTCCTGCTCGAGATCGCCCGTATAGACGGACAGCAGGAGGATTTTGATCAGCCCTCCGCTGTCTTTCCTGCCGATGAGGCGCGCCGGAAAGACACGGGAATCGTTGACGACGAGGCAATCTCCCCGGCCGAGATATTCGGGAAAATCGCCGAACGCCCGGATTGTAAAGCTTCCGGTTCCCCTGTCCACGACCATCATCCTGGACTGATCCCTCGCTGCAGCAGGTACCTGGGCGATTAGTTCCTCCGGCAGGTCGTAGTCGAATTCTTCCAGTTTCATATCGCAAAATGGCTTCGCCGTCGGGCAAGCTGCGGCACATAAACAGAAACAGAATAGAAAGTCAATGAGATTTGACGTTTTATCGGTTTTTTCGGAGCGGGAAATTTGAGGTTCCCCGTCTACAGGAGAGCGTCATAGGATTTGTCATGCTTCATCTTTCTTCAGGCATAACGATGTGATCAGCGGCTGAGCGACCGTGATGTCCGCTGCACCGACTTGTTGGCTGAAATTTTCTTTAGTATTTCCTTTCCTGCACTGGAATTGGCAAGAGAAAGGCATGTTCGTCTCAGCTCATTTACAATCTTCAATCGCTTTGCAATAGCCTCTGGACTCATATCAATCTTCATTTTCCAAACTCCTGAGATATTCAATATCATCCTGATCCTGACCACTGCTACGTAAAGATTTCAGCAAAATCAGACCTTGTGGGGAAACCACTTTCAATGGGTCTCCTTCCCACTCGACGGTAAGACGATCATCCCAGCTATAAAGCATAATCGATCCCTGCCTGATCTAATTTTGACGCTCTCGTAAAAAGTCGTCACACCGGTGAAAACCGGTGTCCAGTGTTTTTGTAACGCGTTGAAATCTCTGGCTTCCGGTTTTCACCGGAATGACGATTCTTGGGCATTTTCGACTTTT
>Ga0315297_10002590_pt1 | contig 11434 bp, 7 predicted proteins | sample YL17G15_0_MG_FD_203628 | JGI IMG/M metagenome (GOLD analysis project Ga0315297, IMG submission 203628) | Sediment microbial communities from Yellowstone Lake, YNP, Wyoming, USA - YL17G15_0 | ecosystem: Environmental > Aquatic > Freshwater > Lake > Sediment | place: USA: Wyoming | collected...
CCAAGGTTCCGCTCGACCGGCTCGGGCGCCCGGAGGACGTGTCGGCGCTTTTCGCCTTCCTGGCCTCGGACGAGGCGACGTTCATCACCGGACAAACGTTCGTCATCGACGGCGGGGAGATCGCCGGGGGCCTTGCAAGTCAGCCCTAGACTCCCCGGTCTTACTAAGACCGGGGTTTGTTCGGGCCTAACCCTGAGCCTTGCGAACGGGTCAGCGGGAATAGGACTCCACGATCGCCTGGTAGACGAGGGCCTTGAACTTCGCTTGGGCGTCGCTGCCCGTAGCGGGCAGGAGCTGGGTCATGAACACGGCCACGAGTTTTTCGGCCGGATCGACCCAATAGGTCGTGTGGTAAGCGCCGCCCCAGCCGAAAGCTCCGGCCGACCCAGGCTCGCCGTTCTTTCCGAGCTCCTTCGTCACCCAGAATCCCAGCCCGAACGCCTGGCTGCCGTAGATACTCCCGACGTGGTCAGCGGTCATGAGCTCGACCGACTTCGGGCTGAGGATATGGACGCCGCCCCACTCGCCGCCGCTTTGGAGCATGAGCAGGAGGCGGGCGTAATCCTCGGCCGTCGAAAGCAGCCCGGCACCTCCGGCAAAGCACATCCGGGGTCCCTGAACGTAGGCGTTTTCCCGGGGATCGTCGACGAGTTCGGCTTTGCCGTCCTTACCCGTGCCATAGACCGCGGCCAAACGCCCTGCCTTCTCCTCGGGGAGGAAGAAATAGGTATCGGCCATCCCCAGCGGTTCGGTGATCCTCTTCTTGATAAAATCGGATAGGCTCATCCCCGAAACGACCTCGACCAGGTAGCCGAGGATGTCGGTGTTGTAGCCGTAGACCCATTTCTCACCGGGCTGGGCGTCGAAGGGCAGCTTGGCCAGTTTCTTGATGAGGTCGCCGACGGGGACGTTCCTGTCCGCCATGAACCATCCTTGTAGGCCGGCGGCCTTATAGAGGTCCTTGGCCGGCCCATCGCCGTAAGAGATGCCGGCCGTGTGCGTCAACAGGTCGCGGACAGTGATGGGCCGCTTGGCCGGGACGACCTTGTAGCCCGGCCCTTTTTTCGCCGCCTCCGGGACGGCGACCGTCGTGTCTTTGAACTCGGGGATGTACTTCGAAACGGGGTCACCGAGCAGGAGCTTCCCCTCCTCGAAGAGGATCATGACGGCGACGGTCGTGACCGCCTTGGTCTGGGACGCGATCCGGAAGACGGCGTCCGTGGGCATCGCCGCGCCGGTCTTCGGGTCCAGCTTGCCGAAGGACTGGAGGTAGGCCACCTTGCCGTTCCGGGCGACGAGCGTGACCGCTCCGCCCAACCGGCCCTCGTCGACGTACCTCTGCATGACTTCGCCGATCCTCGCCAGCCGTTCCGTCGATAAGCCCACCAACTCGGGCCTGACTGTAGGCAGGTTGGCGGCGAAAACCGGCAGGGTCAGGGCGATGATAACAGCTAATACACAGAATCTAAATGATTTGTTCAGACGCATGAAAGCCTCCGTCCAGCGATTTATCCAGCTTGCTTATAACAGATATTCCGGGGGCAGGTCAAAACGCTTCATGAACGGGGACACGTACCGGAGGTACATGTCCCCGTTTTCACACGGACGCTGCCACGCCGGGCGGCGTCCGTAAACGGGCCACCTCTATCTCCATAATTTTCCAAAACTGGAGTAAGCCCTATTTGATGTACGGCACTCCTTTTTCGGACAAGAGCTTGTTGAGCTCGGGGACGTCTTTTTCGGTAATGTCCTTCATCTTCTGGAAGAGCGGTTCGGCGAAGGCCTTGAAGTCATTGAACTGGTCGATGGCCGTCTGTGTCGGCGCGCCCATGCCCCCGAAACCGCGGCTTCCACCCGTGACGAGCTCGGCCGCCGTGCCGCCGCGGAAGGCGACCATGAGCGGCTTGCGGTAGAATCCCTGGTCGGCCGGGCTGACGTAAAAGACGGCCTTGATGGCGTCGACCTTGTCCTTGACGGCCTTGACCTTGGCCGCCAGGGCCGCGTCTGAATTCTTCATCCCGGCGACACGGCCGGCGACGTCGTCGAGCTGCTTGCCCGTGGCGTCGAGGGCTTGAAGCAAGGCGCGTCCTTTCTGGGCCAGCTCCTGGGCCTCGCGCTGGTATTTCCGGCCGGTGAGCCGCTCCTCCATGGAGATCCCCTGGTCCGGGTTTTCCTTGACCTGGAACGGCGCCTCCATCTTCCGTCCGTTGACTTCGAGGACGGCCTTGTACTCGCCGGGCAGGGCGTAGGCCCCGGAGCCGCCCCGGCCGCCGCCTCCCCCGCCGCGCATCTCGCCCGGTGCCGGGGCCGGGGGCGCGGCGCCCTCGCGCAGGGCCCAGATAACGCGGTTTAGCCCGGGCTCCCGGCTCGCGAAAGGCGTCGCGACCTCCCGGCCGTCATTGTCCTGGATGGACAACCGGAGGTTGGCCCCGCCGGCCGCGGCCGGGTTGAGGTAATAATTGATCGCCGCGCCGAACGGGGAATTGGTCCCGGCGTAGCCGGCGTCGCTGTAATTGTCCACGGTCGATCGGGGGGAGAAAAGGACGGCGGATTTGACGTCGAAGAGGATGGACTCCGACTTCACCGCCTCGGCCGTGAGCTTTTCGAGCGGCCGGATGTCGTCGATAATCCAGACGCCCCGGCCGTGGGTGCCGATGACGAGGTCGCGCTCGCGCGGATGGATCTGGATGTCGCGGACGGCCACGGTCGGGAAATCCCCCTTGTAGGGGATCCATTTCTTGCCGCCGTCGGCGCTGATGAACAGGCCGAACTCGCTGCCGACGAAGAGAAGGTTCCGGTTCTCCAGGTCCTCCCGGACGGTGTGGAGGTAGCCGTACTCCGGCAGGTCGCCCTTGAGCGAAGTCCAGGTCTTGCCGAAGTCCTCGGTCTTGAAGATGTACGGCCGGTAGTCGGCGACCTGGTGCCGCGACACGGTCAGATAGACGCCGCCCTCGACGAAGTGGGAGGCCTCCATGCGGGTGACCCAGTTATCGCCCGGCCCGAAGCCCTTGATGTTCGCGGTCACGTTCTCCCAGGTCTTGCCGCCGTCGCGCGTCACCTGGACCTGGCTGTCGTCCGTGCCCACCCAGAGGACGCCTTCCTTGAGCGGCGACTCGGTGATGGTCAGGATGGTGCAGTGGTTCTCGGCACCGGTGTTGTCGATGGTCAGGCCGCCGGAGTCCTTGAGCTTGGCCGGATCGTTGGTCGTCAGGTCCGGGCTGGCCTTGGTCCAGGACACGCCCCGGTCGAGGGACCTGAAAAGAAAATTGCCTCCGAAATAGAGGACGTTGCGGTTGTGGGACGAAAGGTAGATCGGCGAGTTCCAGTTGAAGCGGTAGGGCGGCTCGCCGAGCGGCGGCTCGGGTCGGATGCCCACGGACTCGCCCGTCTTGAGGTTGTGCCGCTCGATCCCGCCCATCTGCAGGTTGCGGTAGAGGATCCACCAGTCGACGGGGTCGAACTGGGCGTAATAACCGTCGCCTCCGCCGGTCGGGATCCACTGGGAGTTGAAGATGCCGGCGCGCTCGCGGGTGTTCGAGGGCCCCAGCCAGTTCCCGTTGTCCTGGAGGCCGATGTCGAGGTAGTAGGGGTCGCGCATGTCGAGGCCGACGTTATAGACCTCGGCCCAGGGCTGCGCGGCGACGCCGAGGGCGCGGCGCCCGCCGTCCCAAGAGATGTCGATGCCGCCGTCGTTGCCGCTGATGACATGCTTCGGATTATTCGGGTCGACCCAGACGGCGTGGTGGTCGGAGTGGGCCCCCTGGAAGACCTGGGTGAACGTCTTCCCAGCGTCGCGGCTGACGAAGCAGGACCCAGAATAAACGTAGACGACGAGGTCGTTCGTCGGGTCCACGGTCAGGCGGCTGTAGTAGAACGGACGGAAATTGACCCGGTCGTAGGTCGCCTTGTCGCATGCCCTCCGCCAGGTCCGGCCTTTGTCCTCGGAGCGGAACAAGCCGCCGTCCTTGGCCTCGACCAAGGCGTAAACGACGCCCGGGTTCGACCGGGCGACTCCCAGCCCGATCCGGCCGTGGGGGCCGGCAGGCAGTCCGTCGGCCGTGGCCGTCCAGGTGTCCCCGCCGTCGGTCGTCTTGTAGACGGCGCTCCCCGGTCCGCCGCTCCGGAAATAATACGGCCAGCGGCGGTGCTCCCACATCCCGACGTAGAGGATCTTGGAGTTCGAGGGGTCGATGGCCAGGTCGCAGGCCCCGGTCTCGGGATTGACGTAGAGGACCTTTTTCCAGGTCTTCCCGCCGTCGGTCGTCCGGTAGAGGCCGCGGTCCTCGTTGGGGCCCCAGAGATGGCCCTGGGCCGCGACGTAGACGATGTCGGGGTTCGCCGGGTCGATGACGATCCGGCTGATGAACCGCGTCTCGGCCAGACCCATGTTCTTCCAGGTCTTACCGGCGTCCTCGGACTTGTAGACGCCGTCGCCGGGGGCCACGGAATTGCGGGCCGTGGCCTCGCCCGAGCCGACCCAGACGATGTCGGGGTGGCTCGGCGAAACGGCGACCGCACCGACCGAGACGGTCGTTTCCTTGTGGAAGGACGGGGCCCAATTGAGGCCCGAATCCTCGGACTTCCACAGTCCGCTCGGCCCGACGGCGGCATAGATCACGGACGGATCGTTCTCTGGCACGGCGAAGTCGACGGTCCGGCCACCCATGTTAGCCGGCCCGATGTTGCGGGCCTTGAGCTGTTTGACGACGGCCGCGTAGTCGAAGGCCTCGACTTTGACCGCCGGCTTGGCTTCTTTTTTGGCCTGGGCGAACCCGGAGGAACCGACGAGAAGGACGGCGATGACAATGGATAACACGCAGAATCCGAATGACTTGCTTAGACGCACGGGGACCTCCTTGGGGTGAGCGAAGCTGCGAGAGTTGAAAGATTTCACGGGATCAAATCATCCTGCTTATAACAAAATATCCGGGCAAATGTCAAAAAAACGGCCCTTGTCTGCGCTCCCCAATCTTCATATAATAAGCCCGCCGCGCGCCGGCCGACGTCATCCGAAAAAGGAGAACAGCCATGCATCTCCAGACCATCGACTGGGTCATCGTCTTCGCCATCCTGCTCGTTTGTTTCGGCCCCGCCCTTTTCTACCGCAAGCGGTCGGGCAAGAACACCTCGGAGTTCTTCGCCGGCGGGCGCATGGTGCCCTGGTGGCTGGCCGGCCTATCCATGGTGGCCACGACCTTCAGCAGCGACACGCCGAACCTGGTCACGGACATCGTCCGCCGCAACGGCGTCGCCGGCAACTGGGTCTGGTGGGCCTTCACCCTGACCGGCGTCGCGACGGTCTTCTTCTACGCCCGGATGTGGCGGCGATCCGAAGTCCTGACGGACCTCGAGTTCTACGAGCTGCGCTATTCCGGGAAAGCGGCCGGCGTCGTCCGCGGCTTCCGCTCGGTCTATTTGGGCTTCGTCTTCAACTGCATCATCATGGCCACGGTCAATCTGGCCGCCTGCAAGATCGCCGCCATCCTCTTCGGCCTGGAGCGCTGGCAGACGCTCCTCCTTGTCGGCGTCCTCAACGTCGTCTTCGCCACGGTCACCGGGCTCTGGGGCGTCCTCATCATCGACATGATCCAGTTCTTCGTCAAGATGACCGCCGTCATCGCCGCGGCCTACTTCGCCGTTAAGTACGTCGGCGGCATGAGCGTCCTCGTCGAGAAACTCTCGGCGACGCCCGGCCCAGGCGGCATCAACTTCCTGAGCATGCTGCCGAACTTCAAGAGCAACTGGGACCTGGCCATCGCCATTTTCATCATGCCCCTTGCCGTCCAGTGGTGGGCGGTCTGGTATCCCGGGGCCGAGCCGGGCGGCGGCAGTTACATCGCCCAGCGCATGCTGGCCTCGAAATCCGAGAAGGACTCGCTCGGGGCCGTGCTCTTCTTCAATATTGCCCATTACGTCCTCCGGCCCTGGCCCTGGATCCTCGTCGCCCTGTGCTCGATCATCGTCTTCCCCCAGCTCTCCGACATCCAGAAGGCCTTCCCCAACCTTAACCCGGCCCTCCTCGGCCACGACATCGCCTACCCGGCCATGCTCAAGTTCCTGCCGGTCGGCTTTATCGGCCTGATGGTCGGCGGCCTGATCGCGGCCAACTCATCGACCAACCTGACCCACCTCAACTGGGGAGCCTCCTACCTCGTCCACGATTTCTACCGGCGCTTTATCAACAAGACCGCCACCGAGAAGCACTACGTCATGATCGGCCGCCTGGCCACGGTCGTCCTGTTCGTGTCGGCGGGCGCGCTCGTCTTCGTCCTGGACACGGCCAAGGACAGCTTCGACATCATTCTCCAGATCGGGGCGGGCACGGGCCTGCTCTACCTCGTCCGCTGGTTCTGGTGGCGGGTCAACGCCTGGTGCGAAGTCAACGCCATGATCAGCTCGTTCTCCTTCTCCCTCCTCCTCCTCGTCCTGCGCAAGTTCGGTGTCTTCGTCCCAACGCACTACGCCCTCATCCTGACGATCGCGGTGACCACGATCAGCTGGTTGCTGACCGCGTTCCTCGGCCCCAAGACCGACCACCAGACCCTGATCGCTTTTTACAAGAAAGTCCGTCCCTTCGGCCCGGGATGGAAGGCCATCCGAAAGGAGGCCGGCATCTCTGAGGCCGAAGCCAAGGGCACGCACGAGAGCTTCCCCCTGGCCCTCATCGGCTGGGTCTCCGGGTCGCTGACCATCTGGTCGGCCCTGTTCATGGTCGGGAACTTCCTCTACGGCCGCACGACCTACGCCCTTGTGCTTCTGGGGGTCTTCATCGCGAGCAGCCTCGTCCTTATCAGGGTCGTCAACCGGCTCTGGGGCAAGAGCCCGGCCGCCCCGATAACGACGACAACGACCTGAAGTCCACCGGTTGTCAATCGCCGGCTGTTTGTGATAACTTTCTTGATGGACGTTAGGGATGATGGTGAAGACCTGCCAGTTCGTTCAGTCTGGGCACGACAATCTTTAAAGGAGGTAACCGAATGGGACGTAAAATTTTTCTGTTGGTCCTGACCGTTTGTCTATTCTGGGCCGGCTCGAGCGCGGTCTCCGCTCCGGACCAGGATAAGACACCGCCCCTCACCCAGGTCAACGTGCAGGTGCTCGGCCCCCAGCGGCTCGGCCCTTTGCCTCCCGTCATCGCCCCGCCGGGAAACCCACCGTCGAGCCTGAAGATCCACCTGGGGAAAGAGCTTTATTTCGATACCCGCCTCTCGGCCGACGGCACGGTCAGCTGCGCGACCTGCCATAATCCGGCCCTGGGCTGGTCCGACGAGGGCCCGACGAGCAAGGGCATCCGCGGGCAGTTCGGCGGCCGCCGGGCCCCCCCGGTCTCCAACGCCGCCTACAGCCCGCTCCAGTTCTGGGACGGACGCTCGCCGTCGCTCGAGGACCAGGCCAAGGGGCCGATCCAGAACCCGATCGAGATGGGCAATACCCACCAGGCTATGATCCAGACAGTCGACAGGATCGCCGGTTACATCGAAGAATTCCGGGCCGTGTTCGGGGAGGGTCCGATCACCGTCGATCAGGTCGCCGACGCCATCGCCGCCTTCGAGCGCACGGTCGTCACAACCGATTCGAAATTCGACCGCTACGCCCGCGGCGACCATCAGGCCTTGACCCCTCTCGAAAAGCAGGGGCTCGAGATCTTCAACGGCAAGGCACACTGCACCTCCTGTCACTGGGGCCCCTACTTCAGCGACGGCCGTTTCCACAACCTCGGCGTTCCGGCCAAAGACCCCAAGAACCCCGACACCGGGCGCTACGCGATCACCAAAAACCCCCTCGACATGGGGGCTTTCAAGACGCCCACGGTCCGCGACGCGGCCCGGCGCGCCCCCTATCTCCACGACGGGTCGGAAAAGACGCTCGAGTCGCTGATCGATTTCTACGACCGCGGCGGCGGCAAGGACCCCAACCTCGACCCGCTGATGGTCCCCCTAGGCCTGACCAGGCTCGAGAAGCGGGCGCTGGTGGCCTTCATCAAGGCCCTGGACAGCCTCAATCCGGAAGTCGCGAACGTCAAGCCGATCGCGCCGGAAGAATTTCATAAGTGAGGAGCGAGCCATGAGAAAGATCCTGACCATCACCTTCGGCCTCGTTTTCACACTTCTCGCCCTCAGCCAGGCGGCGCTGGCCATCCCGGCCTTCGCCCGGAAGTACGGCTACAACTGCAACATGTGCCACGTCGCCTTCCCCAAGCTCAACGACTGGGGCCAGCGCTTCCGCGACAACGGCTATCAGACCCCCGGCCAGGCCGGCCTCGAAAAGACCGTCTTCGAAACCGGCATCCCGCTCGCTCTGCGGACAACGGCCGGATATTCGATGTACCATGACAGCGAAGGCACGACCTCCGGCTTCCACCTCTATGGCCTGGACCTGCTCGCCGCGGGCGTCCTCCACAAGAACATTTCGTTCCTGTTCGTCTACACGCCGCGCGTCGACGAGCCGGCCGCGGATTTCACCGGTCCCGGCAACGGCGGCAACCCGGCCCAGTTCGCGGCCATCGAATCGGCCAACGTGGTCTTTAGCAACATCGTCCGGGACAAGCTCAACCTGCGCGTCGGCCGCTTCGAGCCGGGCTTCCAGCTCATGAGCTCCAAGCGTCTTTACTACATCCTCCAGCCGTTCGAGGCCTACGGCTTCGCGGGCTCGCGGAACGAATTCGATTTTTCCGCGAACCACATCGGCGTCGAGGCCACCGGCCGTTTCAAGCCGGGCCTCAAGTACGCCCTGGGGTTCATCAACGGCAGCGGGGCCAACCCCGACAACAACCGGTTCGCCGACCTCTACTTCGCCCTGTCCAAGACGTTCGGCGCGGGGGAGGGCCAGTCGGCCGGGCAGAGGTTCGGCGTGTTCGGCTATCTCGGCTGGCAGCCGGCGGACCCCGGCGACCCCATCGTCTCGCCCTTGGGCGACGCCGCGGGTCAGAACAACCGGAATTTCTACCGCCTGGGCGGCAATATCAGCCTGAACTGGAAGACGCTCAATCTTCAGGCCATGGCCTTCAGGGGCGTGGACGACGCGGCCTTCAACGACTTCGATCCGACCACGAATTACGCATTCTGGGGCGGCGTCGTCCAGCTCGACTGCGCGGCCCTGGCCAATAACCGCCTCGTGGGGTCGCTGATGTACAACTGGGTCCGCCCGCCGAGCGTAGACGGCTCTGGCCGGATAAACGCCTATTCCGCCCTCGTGCGGTACTACCTCGGAAGCTGGTCGGCGGTGAACGTCGCCCTCCACGCCGAGTACACCCATCGCCTGGTCGGATCGGTCCTTCCGTTCAAAGAGGACTTGTTCACGCTCCTGCTCGATTTCGATTTTTAGCCGCGGCGGCACCATCCCCGAGAGAGAGCAGGAGATCCCGGTCGAGATCGGGGCCTGGCTGGACCGGAACGGCGAGGCGATCTACGGGACGCAGCCGTGGCGGGCGTTTGGCGAAGGACCCGCTTTTCAAACTTCCAAACTCGGACGATGACGAGCTGTACATAGTTCACCAGGCTCCCCGTCGGCCTGGCACCGCGGAATATCTCCGTGCTAAAATAAGGGCGGATCATCAGGAGGGAAACATGGAAAAGCTCAGAGCTTGGGCGACTGCCGCGAAAACGCTGGCGATCCTGGGCTCGATCGCCCTTTTTCTCTCATTCCTCGCGCTGACGGACATCTTCCATGGAGAAGAGAACGCCAAGCTCGAGTGGGGCATCCTCAAGCTGGCGTTCTTCGTCATCCTTTTCCTCATCATCACGACCTTCATCCTGACGGGCATGTTGTTCAAGCATTTCCGCGGCCAGGACCCGGGGAAGATCTGGGCCGCTATCTCGGCGACGTTGGGCATCGCCGGGCTGGTCTTATTATCGCTCGCGGCCCTGGCGCTGACGGGCATCTACCACGGGGAACAGTGGGGCGCCCCCGAACGGGCGCTGCTCCGCCTGACGTTCTTGGTCATTTTCGTCCTCATCGTCGCGATCTTCACCTCGACCGGGCTGATGTTCAAGCATTTCCGCGACAGGGACGCGGAAAAGAAGCGCCGAACTCCCCATTGACCCGCGCCTTAGCTCCGCCCATCCGAGAGAATTCGGAAATGGGTATTGTGTCCCCGATTTAAAACCCGTATATTGAGAGGCGTATCTCCCCCAAAATCCGGCATCCGGAGGGAACAATGTCTCAAACCCCGCAAAAAACCAATTGGGGCCCCATCCTGGTCCTGGGCGGCCTCTGGGGACTATCCGAAGCGGCGCTCGGCATGTACCTGCGCCAGTGCGCTTCGACCGTCTCCGGCTCGCTGATGACGGGCGCGGCCCTCTTCTTCCTGGCCGCGGCCTGGGCAGCGTCGCCCCGTGTCAAGACGGCGGTCCTGATGGTCGTCATCGCCGCGGCCTTCAAGCTCTTCGACGCCCTGCTCCTCGGCCTGCCGGTCCTTGGCGGCGCTATCGGCAACCCCATTTTCGCCATCGTCATGGAGGGCGCGGCCTTCGCTTTGATCGTCAGCGTCATCAGCAAATCTCTCGCCGGCAAGGTCCACGGACAGGGCGTCGCGGGCGGACTGGCGGCACTCGTCGCCGTCAACCTCTTCCCGCTGGTCAAGTTCGCGACGGGCGTCGCGCCCTGTGTCGCGGGGACGTCCTATCCCCTCTCACTTTATTACGCGCCCATCGCCGTGGCTCTGTCGGCCCTCACCGTTCCCCTGGGCTTCCGGGCCGGCGCCGTCTTGGCCGCGCTCGAAAGCCGGCCGGCACATCTGCGCTGGGCTTCACCCGCAGCCCTGGCCCTCTCGCTCGGGGTTCTTGCCCTGCTGAGACTTCTCTGAGCCGGGCGTCGGCCGGGAGACGACCATGGAAAAAAAGCCGATCAAGAAGAGTCCTGGCGGCGTCAGCCGCCGCGATTTCATCAAGGGCTTGGGGACGGGCGCCCTGGGCACGGCCGTCCTGCCGCCCCTCCTCGGGCAGACGATCGCGACCAAGAAGGGCCGGGTTCCCGTCTATGATAAAAAGACGATCACCCTGACCGTCAACGGCAAGAAAGTGAGCCTCGCCGTCGAGGCCAACGAAACGCTCCTCGACCTCCTCCGCGACAAGCTCGACCTGACCGGCGCCAAGAAGGTCTGCGACCGCGGCGAATGCGGCGGCTGCACGGTCCTCCTCGACGGAGCGCCCGTCTACGCCTGCATGGTTCTCGCCATCCGCGCTGACGGTAAGACCGTAAAGACGGTCGAAGGCCTGGCCGAGGGCGACAAACTGCACCCCGTCCAGGAGGCCTTCATCGACAAGGACGGCTACCAGTGCGGCTTCTGCACGCCGGGATTCCTTATGACGACCTCCGCTTTCCTCGAAAAGAACCCGGCCCCGTCCCTCGACGAGATCAAGCAGGCGCTCTCCGGCAACCTCTGCCGCTGCGGCAACTACGCCAAGATCTACGGGGCGGTCGAAGCGGCGGCCAA
>Ga0315297_10002591_pt1 | contig 11433 bp, 7 predicted proteins | sample YL17G15_0_MG_FD_203628 | JGI IMG/M metagenome (GOLD analysis project Ga0315297, IMG submission 203628) | Sediment microbial communities from Yellowstone Lake, YNP, Wyoming, USA - YL17G15_0 | ecosystem: Environmental > Aquatic > Freshwater > Lake > Sediment | place: USA: Wyoming | collected...
CTTCGGGATGCAGACGAAGTTGCAGGAGACATTATGCTTTGGCGTAAAGGATCGGTATTCAAATAATATTTGAGGGAGAGATAATTGACCGGGAGACAAACCTATTCGGAGAGACGCTGGCCTAATACGCCAGAGTTCAATTCGGCGTTGTTCAGTTTGAAAGAGGCTGGGTCGGTAGTTCTGCTGCAGCTTGTTTGGAAGGCTTATGACAATTTCTGCGCAAGAGCTTTGTCAAAAGTAGACTGCTGCCGGGAGGATGAGGATTTAGAGAGAGACATTACGGAACAGCTTGAACTGGATGTCCGTGAGGTGATGACAGGATATGAACCATTTGACGTTCAACATGGGCCTTATGAGCGTGAGACGCGGGCAGTTCCTCCGGCACAACCTCCCCAATATGATATCGCGTTCAAGTTGCGGATGTATCCAAGAGTGATGTGGCCTTTGGAGGCAAAAGTGTTGAGAACTGATGGGAGGGTGGGAGAGTACGTCGGCGAAATAAGACAGAACTTCCTCACATGTCGATACTCTCCCTTCTCGAACGAGGCAGCTATGCTTGGGTACCTGTTGTCGGGCGATCCGGAGATTGCCTTGAGCAACATTGCGGATAAAGGGGGATGGAACCTTGGTCCGCATCCTGACTTTCTTGACCGAGAGCACAGGACTTCAGATCATGTGCGTAAAGTACAACGGGGAAAATCATATCCGAGCAAGTTTCGATGTCACCACCTTATTTTTCAACTTCAAATGTCGTGACTGGTTAGCGCGCCAGCAGGTTTAGACATTGTGAATTGGGCACAGGAGGGATTTAGATTCCGCATCGAGTGCGGAATTATGGTGCGAAGATTATTTTTCTGGCGTGCTTTCTGAATTGTACGAGTTCGGGGAAGTTTAGGTATGCGAATTGGGCGTGGAGTTGTTTGGTTTTTTTGGCGGGGGGTTGGTTTTGATTTTGTTCTTTTCCCGGCGGGGGGTTTTTGTTAGAAATGGGGGTTAGAACTAGATTTGAGATTGCAGATTCCAAATTTCAGATTTTGAAGGGGTTGGGTGGATTGACAGGAATGTTTGTGGCAATGAGGTTATAGGAGGCTTTGACTATGGCACGGGTAGTTTCGGGACGGCTTGGTAAGTTGTTGGTTTTGGGGGCGGTTTTGTTTGGGGTTTGCACTGCTGAGGCTAAGTATAGGGTTGCGGAAGGGCCTCTGCTGACCCGTTGGGCGAAGGACGTCTCGGCGGAGAATGCTTTGCCTGAGTATCCGCGTCCGCAAATGGTCCGCCCGGACTGGCTGAACCTCAACGGGCTTTGGGACTACGCGATCAAGCCGAAGGATCAGCCGCAGCCGGCGGAGTTTGACGGGCAGATTCTTGTGCCCTATCCGGTCGAATCGGCCCTTTCGGGCGTGATGAAGCCGGTTGGCCCTGAGAACCGCCTTTGGTATCGGCGGACCTTCGAGATTCCAAAGAAATGGAACGATAAGCGCGTGCTGCTGCACTTCGGCGCGGTCGATTGGGACGCAACGGTCTGGGTCAACGGCAAGAAGCTCGGCAATCACCGCGGCGGATACGATCCGTTCAGTTTTGATGTTACCGATGTGCTGAAAGACAAAGGCGCCCAAGAGATAATCCTCTCGGTCTGGGACCCGACCAATACGGGGACACAGCCGCGAGGCAAGCAGGTGCTCAAGCCAGGCGGAATCTGGTACACCGCCGTCACCGGAATCTGGCAGACGGTCTGGCTCGAACCGGTGCCGCAGACGTACATCGAGTCGATTGTGATTGTCCCCGACATCGACAAAGGGGAAGTGCGGATTACAGCGAATGTGGTCGGGGATAGCGCCGGGACCGGACTGGCTGCGAAAGTGGCTGGGAAAGGCTTCGCCGGAGCGGCTGCAAGTTCTGCGGGCAACAAGCTCACAATCAAAATGGTCGATGCGCGGCTGTGGTCTCCGGAGGCGCCTTACCTGTATGACGCGACGGTGAGCATTGGGAGCGACGATGAGCCTATCGACTCGGTCAAGAGTTACTTTGGGATGCGCAAAATCTCTCTGGGCAGGGATGAAGGCGGCATTTTGCGGTTGTGCCTGAACAACAAGCCGTTGTTCCAGTTTGGGCCGCTCGATCAGGGCTGGTGGCCGGACGGGCTTTACACTGCGCCGACCGACGAGGCTTTGCGGTACGATATCGAGGTGCTCAAGAAATTGGGCTGCAATATGCTGCGGAAGCACGTGAAGATTGAGCCTGACCGCCTCTATTACTGGTGCGACAAGCTGGGCCTGATGGTGTGGCAGGATATGCCCAGCGGAGATAAGTATATCGGCGGGGACGACCCGGATATCCAGCGAACGCCCGAATCCGCCGGCCAGTTCGAGGCGGAGTTGAAAGGGCTGATCGCCACATTCTACAACCACCCCAGTATTATCATGTGGGTCCCGTACAATGAGGGCTGGGGGCAGTGGGACACGCCGCGTATCGTGAACCTGATCAAGGAGCTGGACCCGACCCGGCTGGTGAACAACGCCAGCGGCTGGAGCGATCGCGGCGTCGGCGACGTGCACGACATTCACAGCTATCCGGGCCCCGCCGCGCCGCCCGTGGAGGACAAACGGGCGGCCGTATTGGGCGAGTTCGGCGGCCTCGGCCTGCCGGTCGAGGGACACACCTGGCAGGCGGAGAAGAACTGGGGCTATCGCAGCTTTGAGACCCGCGAGGCGCTGACGGAGGCGTATGTGAACCTTCTTGGACGGCTGCGCTCTCTGATTGCCGGCGGGCTGAGCGCCGCGGTATATACTCAGACGACGGACGTTGAGGTCGAGGTCAACGGGATGATGACGTACGACCGTGCGATGATAAAGTGCGACGAGCAGAAGGCCGCAGCCGCGGCGAAGCGTTTGTACTTGCCGCCGCCGATCGTCAAGACGATTGTGCCCACGTCGGAAAAGGGCGGCCTTGAGTGGCGGTACACGACGGAGAAGCCTGCGGACGGCTGGGAGCAGCCGGGCTTCGATGATTCCTCGTGGCAGAAGGGGCCGGGCGGCTTCGGCACTAAGGACACGCCGGGGACGGCGGTCCGCACCGAATGGAAGGGTTCCGACATCTGGATACGGCGGACGTTCGAGCTGCCGGACAAGAAGTCCGGGCGGACGCATCTTTCAATCCACCACGATGAGGATGCCGAGGTCTATATAAACGGCCGGCTTGCCAGTAAGCTGGAGGGCTACACGGCCAGCTACGTCGAGATCGAGCTGGACGAAAAAGTGCTTCAGGCGCTCAAGGTCGGCTCGAACTGCATCGCCGTCCACTGCCGCCAGACCGGCGGCGGCCAGTACATCGACGTCGGCCTGGTCGAAGTCGTAGAGCAACCAGACAAGTGAGTGAACTCATCAGCCCCAGGGAATTATTTTGACAGCGGTTCGCCAACTCCGCTATCATAGCGTTCATGATCGGCTTTGCCATATACGGTACGAAACCAGATTTTCTTTAGGGCCTGGGCGTCAAATACCGATAAAAAATGCTATAATGAACGTACAGGCGGTTTCTATTGCCAATAATGTAAACGTATTCCTTGGATTGAAGAGAGGACAACCATGAATGGGCCGTGGGGCGATTGGATACCAGGGGCGTTATCAAAGAAGCAACTGAGGTTACTATGCAAAGATGGGTACATAGCTGGTGTTGTCGGGTGTGAAGACGACAAGAATGGACCTATTGACTACTCAGCGCTCGATTTGACTCTTAGCAATGAGGCATATCAGATGGTCAGGGGATCGGTAAAGCCTTTTGGCGATCGATACGAACACACCGTAAAATCGCAAGGACTTGCCAAGTCGCTGAAACCAGATGGAGATGGCGCTTATGTCTTGAAAAGAGCAAAGACTTATTTGTTTAAACTGAGAGAGACAATTCGGTTCAAGGAAAAGGCAAAGCTTCACGGTCAAGCGACTGCAAAAAGCACAATAGGGCGAATGGATGTGTTGGCACGTTTGATTGTTGACGGAATGAACTGTTATGAGGCGTTTGATCCAGATGGACTTGGTAGAGGAAGTGGTGAGATGTACCTCGAGATCACGCCGATGACTTTCAATGTGAGGGTCAAGGAGGGGATCAAACTGTCACAGCTTAGACTCTTCCGCGGTAATCCTGAGGATTCAAAGATCGTAGGCGAAGACGTATTTGAGCCTTTGCTACATCGCGAGGATGACCAGAGGATAGATGGGTCGCTGTCAGTAGATTTGGAGGAAACTGATGTACGCGGGCACAATGTTTGTGCTTTTTGGGCGAACAGGGCGGACGAAGATGATGAACCGATTGACTTGTGGGCACATGAGGAAGGTCAGAAACCATTACCCTGCGAGCACTGGAGATTCTTACGCACTGGTCAGGATAAAAGGGTGAGAATTGAGAAAGACCATTTTTACATAATGCGGTCTAAAGAGAGAATTTCGCTGCCGGGAAGCGTAGCAGTGTACTGCCGTGCGACCGACGAGACGATCGGAGAGATGCGCATTCACTATGCTGGTTTTGTCCACCCTCATTTTGGGCAGAATCGAAGAGACGGGCAAAAGGGCACTTCCTTGATATTCGAAGTCCGGGGTCATGATGTTGACGTGAGCCTAAGAGACGGCGAGAAGATGGCACAGTTAGTCTTCTATCGCATGTCTGAGCCCACAGGAGACCAAGAGCAGGAACATTCACAAGAAGAAAAAGACCCGTATAATAACCAAATTCTTCGCCTGTCCAAGATATTTGCAGACTGGCCGAACAAAATGGAAGTATCATCGGATGGAACTGTAAAGAATCTTGAGGTATGAGCAGATGGGTCATTTATTTCCAATCAAAGGTGACTTTAGAATAGTGCGTCTTGGCCTGCGAGATGCTTCTGGGCAGAGTGATCATCTGAAGAACTTCAGGAATCTGGTGCTTGAAGGCGAGGAGATGTATCCTGGAATTGAGAGTTGGTTGGATGAGAAGGTCATCCCAGGAATGAAGACTTTGCAGAGAGTCGGTTACATTGGATATGTCGATGAGGTTCCTGCTGTTTCAGCCGTGGTCAAACGAGGGGAGCATGCGAAGTTCTGTCATCTTAAGATAAAGGACGATTTGCAGGACAATCATCTCGGGGAGGCATTTTTCTCGCTGATGGGCGTGGAGACAAGAGGAATTGCCAAAGACGTTCATTTCACTCTGCCGGAAAGTCTCTGGCACAATAAGAAGGAATTCTTCAGTTCTTTCGGGTTTGCCAATGCTGTCAAAGTGGGGCATCAATATAGGATGTTCGAGGACGAACTGAGATGTTCTTCTCCTTTCAATAGAGTCTGGCACGCCATTTTGAAGAAGCTTCCTAAGGTTGCGCGAGCGTTTTCGGTTAACGGTCGTTCTTTTGACAGTAGTGTGCTGATGAGCATTAAGCCTGAACACGCGACAAAAGTGTTGTCGGGCACGAAAAAAGTTGAGATTCGCCGCAAATTCTCGAAAAGCTGGGAAGGGCATAGAGTTGCCATTTATGCCTGTAGACCGGAAAGTTCGGTGGTTGGCGAAGCTCTCATCGGAGAAGTAGTCGAAGACAGACCAGCTGGTATCTGGGAGAGATTTGCTGGGCGAATGGGCTGCTCGAAGGAGCAGTTTGAATTGTATACGCGCTCCTCCCAAAAAGTGTATGCGATTGTCTTTGCTGACGTTACTCCTTATGACAGAAGGATCTCTCTTGGTGACGCGTCTGAGGTGGTGAATGAGCGTCTGCGTCCTCCTCAAAGCTATCTCAGTCTTGACAACAACGAACATTGGGCAGAGGCCCTTTCGGTAGGAGCGTTACTCCAGCGAAGCTTTAAGTGCGATCTACCTGTTTGTGTATGATTAGGATCGCAGGGGGATCTGCTCTGTTTCACTCAACAGATTCTGTGGGTCCACACCTGCCTATTTGGCGGTTGCTGAGGGTATATCATTGCATTCGTCCTGGAAGTCCATGGAAAGGTAATGTTGCGGTGAATCGGCGGGAATTTGTCAAGGCTGTTGGTGGTGCGGCAGCGCAGGTACAAGCTGATATGGAACATCGCGCACGGGCTGGACTATCCCTTCGCCAGCGACCCCTGGATACTCAAGTGGGAATATGAGTGAGGCTGCCGGAGCTTGACAATCGGCTGCGGGCGACTATCATTTGCGGGAAACGATAAAAGCAATCGGCTACGAAACCACAAAAAAAGAAGGGGTAGATAAATGGGTTTATTGTTGGGATACGACGTTGGCAGCTCGTCGGTCAAGGCGACGCTGATGGATGCCGAGACGGGTAAGGTTTTGGCGAGTGCGACTTCGCCTGATAAGGAACTGGAGATAATGGCCAAACAGATAGGCTGGGCCGAGCAGCATCCGCAGACCTGGTGGGAGCACGTCGTAAAAGCGACGCGGAAGATCAAATCGCAGATACAATTTGACGCGGGCGATGTCGCGGCGATTGGGATTTCGTATCAGATGCACGGGCTGGTTGTCGTTGATAAGAATAAGCAGGTGCTGCGGCCCTCGATAATCTGGTGCGACAGTCGGGCCGTGCAAATCGGCGAGCAGGCTGGCAGGGATATCGGCAGCGAAAAGTGCCTGAAGAAACTGTTCAATCTGCCGGGGAATTTCACCGCCTCGAAGCTCAAGTGGGTCAAGGAAAACGAGCCGGGCCTTTATGCTAAGATTCACAAGATGATGCTGCCCGGCGACTATATCGCGATGAAGATGACCGGCCAGATAAAGATGACGCCATCGGGATTATCCGAAGGGATAATGTGGGATTTTGAAGGCGACCGGCTTGCCGAATTTGTTCTGGAGAATTACGGCGTCTCGACCGGCCTTGTTGCCGATACGGTTCCGACGTTCTCGGTGCAGGGGGAGCTGACAAAGGCCGCCGCCGATGAGCTTGGTCTTGCAGCCGGGACGAGGATCAGCTACCGCGCAGGCGATCAGCCCAATAATGCGCTGTCACTGGGCGTCTTGGAGCCGGGCGAAATCGCCGTCACCGCGGGGACATCGGGCGTTGTCTATGGCGTCGGTGACAAGAAAAACTACGACCCCAAATCGCGCGTCAATGTATTCGTGCACGTCAATCATTCGAAGAGCAAGCCTCGCTACGGCGTGCTGCTGTGCCTTAACGGCACGGGCATTCTCAATAGCTGGCTCAAGCATAACTTCGTGGGCGATGGCCTGGACTATCCGCAAATGAACGACCTGGCGGCGAAGGTCCCCGTCGGCTCGGACGGTTTGGTGATACTGCCATACGGCAACGGGGCCGAAAGGACGCTCGAAAACCGCAATATCGGCGCAGCGGTCCACGGGTGGAGCTTCAACATACACAAAAAGGGGCATTTCCTCCGCGCCGCCCAGGAAGGCATCGTCTTTGCGCTCAATTATGGCCTTGGCATCATGCGCGATATGGGCATCGAATTGAAGACCGTCAAGGCGGGCAATGCCAATATGTTCCTCAGCCCGCTCTTTGCCGAGGCCTTTGCGACAGTAACCGGGGCGAGCGTGGAACTGTACAACACCGACGGCTCGCAGGGCGCCGCCCGCGGCGCCGGTATCGGCGCTAGAATCTACAAAGGCCCCGCAGACGCCTTTGTCGGCCTCAAGCCCGTCAAGACTATCAAGCCAAATAAGAAACTGGCCTCTGCCTATCAAGAGGCTTACCAAACTTGGGAAGTGGTCCTCAAGAGGCAGTCATAGCGGGCCGGGGAAGAACCGACGCGGAAGGCCGACGCCACGGAAAATCCGCGAGGAGGTTTGTTGGGCGAAGTAAACAAGGCTTCTGCAAAATTGCAGGTTAGGCCTACTTAGAAAAGAAAAAATCGTTTCTTGATTTCTTCTTTTCAACGCCAATCTATCGTGTCATAAATGCTTAGGTAATTATTGAAGAAAATCATAAAAGAGATTTTCTTCAACAATATAGGTCTAACCTGCAATTTTGCAGAACTCATTGAAGTAAACAGTGCAGGAGATGGGTCATGCAGGGGATACCTCTTAGAATCGGACTCGCCACGTCACTGCTGATAATCTTCGCCTCGGCCTTCGCCTGCCCTGCGGCTGAACAGGCTGGGGGGGATTCGGCTGACTCGTCAGGCCGGTACTTCACAATCCGGGTGGTGGATCGGCAGACCGGCCGGGGCGTGCCGCTCGTCGAATTGCGGACGGTCAACAACATAAGGTATTTCACGGACAGCAACGGCATCGTCGCATTCTATGAGCCGGGGCTGATGAACAGAGAGGTCTTCTTCTTTGTTGAAAGTCACGGCTACCGGTTCCCGAAGGACGGGTTCGCGATGCAGGGAACAAGATTGAAGACCGAGCCGGGAAGGACCGCCGTTATCAAGATAGACCGCCTCAACATCGCCGAGCGGCTTTACCGTGTTACTGGGCAGGGAATCTATCGCGATAGTGTTCTGACGGGACATCCCGTGCCGCTGCGAAATCCCGTTCTCAACGGACAGGTTGTGGGCCAGGATTCAGTATTCACTTGTATCTACCGCGGGCGATTGTTCTGGATGTGGGGCGATACAGCGAGGCCCTCGTACCCGCTCGGCAATTTCGCCATGTCCGGCGCATTTTCGGATCTGCCCGAGAAGGGAGGGCTTGACCCCGGTGATGGCGTCAATCTCGAATACCTCGTCGGCGAGGACGGGTTCAGCCGGCCAATCGCACCGATGAAAGAGCCGGGGCTGGTCTGGCTGGACGCCCTGATGACCCTCAAGGACAACCAGGGCCGCGAACGAATGGTCGCCGGATATGCGCGACTCAAGAGTCTGGGCGAGGTGCTCGACCGGGGTCTGATGGTCTTCAACGATGCAAAGCAGTCGTTCGAGCCGATTGTGCGCTCTGGTGTGGACTTCCTGCCCTTCTCAAACACCGGCCACGCATTCGGTGTGAGCATCAAGGCCCAGAAGTACTATTATTTTACGACCCCCTCACCCGTGGCGGTCCGGATGCGCGTACAGGCCCTGTGGGACGATGTGGTCGATGCCAATCGTTATGAGGTCCTGACCGCCCTCAAAGCAAAAAGTTCCGCCGGCATACCCCAGCAGCGCGCAGACCTGGGCGACTCGCAGAGACCCTGGCGCTGGGTTCGATTCGCCGACCTGCTCGGCGGCGACGCCTCTTCAAAGACCGCTGTCATCAAGGCACTCGAAGAGGAAACGGGCAAACCGCACGTCTATGACATTGAATCGGGCAGGGAAATCTTATCTCACAATGGAACGGTCTATTTCAACGACTACCGGCAGCGCTGGGTCGCTATCTTTGTGCAGCATTTCGGCGAGAGCTCTTTTTTGGGCGAGGCATGGTGCGCCGAGGCCGACACGCCGGTAGGCCCCTGGGGCTACGCCCGAAAGATTGTAACGCACAACAAGTACTCCTTCTACAATCCCAAGCAGCACCCGCATTTCGACCGTGACGGCGGACGCGTTATTTTCTTTGAAGGCACTTACTCGCATACGTTTTCCGGCTCGCCGGAGAGTGCAACGCCGCGGTACGATTACAATCAGATTATGTACCGGCTCGACCTCGCCGACCCGCGGCTGACCCTGCCGGTGGCGGTTTATCAAGTCGCCGACGGGCGGGGCGGGCACGACTACATCATGCGAAGCGCCGTAGAACAGGCCGGCAAATGGGACGCCGTCGAGGCGGTTGCGTTCTATGCAATCGAGCTTGACAGGGCCGCCGACGGCACGATTCCCATCTACAGGCGCCAAACCTCTGCTGGCAACAGTACGAGAATCCGCCTGGCTGCGCAGCCCCCCGCATCACCCGCCGAGCCGTTGTTCTACGCCCTGCCGCCCGGCGGACAGGCGAGCGAAAATCCGTGCATAGTGCCGCTCTACGAATACAGCAATGCGACTTCCGGAGAGTATCTATATTCCACGCAATCGCAGCCGGACAAGCCGGGCTGGGATCGCACGGAAAAGCCGTTATGCCGCGTGTGGAAAGTCCCCGCAAAAACGCCGCTCTTGGACCGCGCAGCAGACCCTATTGTCGAACACTGAACTACAACAATATCATTGCGCTGAACTAACGAGGTCAATTATGAAAAATGCAAGGTTGATTCGCACCTGTTTTGTGAAAAATGGAGGGTGGTTGATCGCGGCTGTGGTTGCCTGCGTATGGGCCTTCGGCAGCGCGTTGGCGCAGGCGAAAGACAGTAACGACGCCGGCGCACAGTTCGAGATTCGTCGCGGGACGAATATCAGTCATTGGCTCTCGCAGAGCGGCCGGCGCGGACAGGAACGGCAATCGTGGTTTACCGAGAAGGATGTGAAATATATCGCAAGCCTCGGCTTCGATCATATCCGCCTGCCCGCCGATGAGGAGCAGTTGTGGGACGAGCAGGGCGACAAGGAAAAAGAGGCGTTTGAGCTTCTGCACAACGCGATAAACTGGTGCAAAGAGAACAAGCTGCGGGTGGTCGTGGATTTGCATATCCTTCGCTCGCATCACTTCAACGCCAAAGACAAACCCCTCTGGACGGACCCGAATGCGCAGGAGAGATTTTTGCGGTTGTGGCGGGAGTTGTCGGCGGAGTTGAAGAAGTATCCGGTCGCCCTGGTTGCTTATGAGCTGATGAATGAGCCGGTCGCCGACGATGCAGAGGACTGGAACAGATTGGTTGAAAAGGCAATCCGCGAGATTCGAAAGACAGAGGCTAATCGCAAAATTGTCGTCGGCTCGAACAGGTGGCAGTCGGTCGATACGTTTGACAGGCTGCGTATCCCTCAGGGCGACAGGAATATCGTATTGAGCTTTCATTTTTATACGCCGATGCTGATAACGCATTACAAGGCCTCCTGGACGGGCGTGGGCAAATATACCGGGCCGGTGAACTATCCCGGCCAAATCGTTACCGACAAGGATATGGAAGGATTGTCCGAAGAGATGACACAGCTCGCTAAGCGCAACAATGGCGTCTATAACCGCGAGGTGTTCGCAAAGCTCATTCAAAAGCCCCTGGCCGTGGCCCGCAAGTACGGCCTGCCCCTTTATTGCGGCGAGTGGGGCGCGCTGCCTACGGTCCCGCGCGAAGCGCGGATGAGCTGGTACGCGGACGTCCGCTCCATCCTCGAGGAAAACAACATCGCCTGGGCCAACTGGGACTACAAAGGCGGATTCGGCATAATCGGCAGTGACGGCCAGGGCGACGAAGGCTTCATAAAAGTCCTGATCGGCAGCAGCGCAGCGAAAGATAGGTGAATTAGGGGTGGGCAGAGGGCCTGGGGATTGGTATAATTCGCAGCTTGGCGATTATCGGATTCCGCTCGGTTTCGCGGAATCAGAGGCGTCGGCGGGTTTTGTGAAATAGAATTATTGAGAATCGGTCAAATTAGGAGCAGGTAAAATGGCAAAGAAATCATTACACAGTATATGCAGATGGACGTTCAATCCGGGCAAGGGCGGGTTTGTGCCCGGGGATATGCG
>Ga0315297_10002592_pt1 | contig 11432 bp, 12 predicted proteins | sample YL17G15_0_MG_FD_203628 | JGI IMG/M metagenome (GOLD analysis project Ga0315297, IMG submission 203628) | Sediment microbial communities from Yellowstone Lake, YNP, Wyoming, USA - YL17G15_0 | ecosystem: Environmental > Aquatic > Freshwater > Lake > Sediment | place: USA: Wyoming | collected...
TCGACGGCAGCTTCCCGGCGGAGAGGGGGAAGGGGGTGAGGCCGAAGGCCTCGCAAAGTGCGAAGGACTTCCTCATCGAACTTCCGGAACGGGACACTAGCAGGGTGACGAAAGAGCCCCTTGCCCGGAGAAGAGAACCGTTCCTCTCAGGAACCATGGCTTTTTCATCACGCTCCTAGGCTCAAATCCGCCTGATTCGGCACCGCTCCGATGGGTTGAGCGTCGAGGGGATCCCCTCGACGCAACTTTCTCCAGACTCACCTGTGGGCTTCGGTTCAACAATCGATTCTTGGGGAAGCGCAACAGCCTTGGCTTGCCGGCCTACCAGCAGGCCGGCCCCTCATCGGGGTCCCACCCTTGATCCCCGACCAGGGGGACAAAGGCGACCGCGGTCACTCGCTCGCGGCTGAAGTCTCGACCGCGGCGTCGCCAGCGTTCGAGGATCTGCCCCTCGCGCCCGCCTACGGGCAACACGAGCCAGCCACCGTCGGCCAGTTGTTCTTTCAGAGGCTCCGGCGCCCGCGGCGCGGCCGCCGAGACCAGGATGGCCTGGTAGGGCTCGTGCTCGGGCAGGCCGAGCGAGCCATCCCCTTCGAGCACCTCGACGTTGTCCATCCCCAGCCGTCCCAGCACGTCTCTCGCACTCCGCGCCAACTCGGGGATTCGCTCCAGCGAGTAGACCTGACGCACCAGGCGTGCCAGGACCGCAGCCTGGTAACCTGATCCCGTGCCCACCTCGAGCACGGTCTCGTCTCCGCGCAGGCAGGCGAGCTGAACCATTAAGGCAACGATGTACGGCTGGGAAATCGTCTGGCGGTAGCCGATCGGCAGTGGCCCGTCGGCATAGGCCAGGTGCTGAAGGTCCGGGGGGATGAACTCGTGGCGTGGGACTGATTCCATGACCTCGAGGACACGCCGGTCGGTGATGTCCCGGTCGAGCAACTGCTCATCGACCATTCGCTCTCGAGCCTGGGCGTACTCGTCTTCCTGGGACATGACCCCCGCCACCTGCCAATAGCCCAAGGCCTTGATCCCGGCGATCCCTTAAGACCGCAGGGGTCCCGCCTAGAGGCATCAGCCCCTTGCGAAGCGTTGTTCCTTCCAGATGTCGGCCTCGTTGTGGTAGCCGGCCTGCTCCCAGAAGCCAAGCCGGTCCTGGCTCATGAACTCCAGCCCCCGCAGCCACTTCCCGCCTTTCCAGAAGTAGGGCGTCTGCAAACCCTCTCTCACGGGGATGTAGCCCACGACGCCGCGCAGCGGGTAGCCGTGATCGGGCGTGAGCGGGGCGCCAGCGTAGTGGGTCGCCAGCAGGAAGTTCTCCGCCAGCGCCACCTCGAGCGGGATGTTGACGGTGAAGCCGTGCTCACAGTGCTGCATGACGAAGTGGGCCTCGGCTCGCGGTCTGACCAAGCCCTCATCCACCAGCGTGCGCAGCGAGACCCCCTCCCATTGCGTGTCGAACTTGCTCCAGCGGGTGACACAGTGAATGTCCATTAGAACATGTGTTCTGGGTAGTTTCTGGAACTCGTCCCACGTCCAACTGCGCTCCTGCTCGACCTCGCCCCAGACTCGGAATTCCCAGGTCGCCGGGTCGAAGCGCGGCACGGGCCCGTAGTGCAGCACGGGAAACTTCTGTGTCAGGGACTGCCCGGGAGGCAGGCGGCCCTCCCTCTGTCGCTCCGTCTCCTCCCGCTTGCGCGCGAAAAGCTCACTCTCCATCGTATCCACCTCACTGGACTGGATTATATCAGACCGACTCGGACCGGGAACCAGCGCCCATCTCCGGGCGTCATGAGGGCAGACCGTATCGCGCACCCAGGAGGTCCCCATGAACCCACGCCGGCTCTCCCGACCCGTGACAGCCGCGTTCGCCCTGGCAGGCCTGGCTCTGGCCTGCAACTGGTTTGTCTCCGGCCCCACGCCCGGCCCCGCTTCCCCGACGGCCGAGGCCTCCGAAGCCGGCCTCTCACTGACGGTGTACAACCAGGGAACCGCCCTGGTGCGCGACCGGCGACAGTTCGATCTGGTGGCGGGCATCAACGAGATCGCCTTCAGCGATGTCGCTGCCCAGGTCGATCCGACGAGCGTGCTCTTCCGATCCCTCACCGATCCCGACGGCACCTGGGTCCTGGAGCAGAACTACCAGTACGACCTCGTCGGCTCCTCGGCTCTGCTGGAGAAGTACATCGAGCAACAGATCCGGGTGGTCACCCAGGATGGCACCGCCTATGAGGGTCGACTCCTGAGCGGCCGGGGCGACATCATCCTTGAGGGCGCCGACGGCCAGGTGACCGTGGTGGCCATCGCCAACGTGCGTGAGTTTTCGTTCCCGGACCTGCCCGAGGGTCTGATCGCCCGTCCCACCCTGGTCTGGCGCCTGCAAGCCACCGAGGCAGGAACCCACGACGTCGAGGTCACGTATCTGACGGGGGGCATCAGCTGGCAGGCGGACTACGTGCTCCTGCTCTCCTCCGACGAGCAGAGCCTCGACCTCGACGGCTGGGTGACGGTCACCAACAACAGCGGGACCACCTACACAGACGCCTTGCTCAAACTGATCGCCGGTGACCTGCAGCGCCTGCCCACCCCGGGCCTGGCGGCGGAGGACATGATGTTCGCCGCGGCGCCCACCGCCACCCCCCAGCAAGTGGAACAGCGCGAGTTCTTCGAGTACCACCTCTACCAGATCCCGCGCCTGGTCACCTTGCGCGACCACGAGATCAAGCAGATCCAGTTCGTCAGCGCTTCCGGGGTTCCCGCCGATCGGTTCTTTGTCTACGATGGCCTTCAGTGCCAGGACTATTACTGGTACTGCTACCCGGCGGGGTATCCGCAGACCGATCCCAGCTACGGCGTGGCGAGCAATCCCAAGGTGATGGTGATGGTGGAGTTCGACACCGAAGAGGTCGAGGCCGATCTGCCCCAGGGCCGGGTGCGGCTGTACCAGGAGGATGTCGACGGGGCGGCCCTGCTCATCGGCGAGGATGCGATTGACCACACGCCTCGGGGCGAGAACGTCCGCCTGTACGTGGGCGATGCCTTCGACATCGTGGGCGAACGCATCCAGACCGACTTCCGTCTGCCCTCCGACCACAGCCTGGAGGAGGAGTACGAGATTACCCTGAACAACCACAAAGACGAGGACGTCGAGGTCCGGGTGGTCGAGCATCTGTTCCGCTGGAGCGAATGGGACATCGTGCACTCCAGCGCGGATTACACCCAACTCGACTCCTCGACGGTGGAGTTCCGGGTGCGCGTGCCAGCGAACGGTGAGACGACGTTGAACTACACCGTCCGCTACACCTGGCCAGAGTGAAGGCTCAGCCGATCTCTCAGGAGGGTGATGAATTGGCCTTGGTTCCTGAGAGGCGTAGTCTTGGTGGTTGGGGCAAGGCCCCAACCACCACCGATACGGTTCTCTTCTCCGGGCAAGGGGCTCTTTGATCACCTGCTAGAAGGGAAGCCGGGCTTCATCAAGGAGCCCGGCTTCCCCATGCCTCCGCAAGTAGAGTCACACCCAGAAGGGAGAAGACCTATGCCTCAAGACCGGACTTCCTGCCTGATGGCTCTGTTCTTCGGGATCGCCCTGGCCGCAGCCGGCTGTAGCTCCCCGTCCGCATCGCCATCGACCTTACCGGCCGAAGGCCCTCAGCCGACCGAGGTCACACCCGCGCCAACCCTGTTTCCGCCCGACAGCGACACGCCGGCAGCCGGGATCTGCGCCGAGTACGAGACCGTCGTGGTAACCATCGAGATCGTGGTGGAGGGTCCGCCCACCCCTCGCTGCGTGGTGATCGCCCCCAGCCAGCGGCTGGATGTCATCAACCGAACGACGGCGGCCGTCGAGGCCCGGTTTGCCCAGAACGAGTTCGCCCTGCAGCCGGACGAAACATACTTCATCGACAGGCCCTTCGGCGCGTACCTGGCGCCGGGCGTCCACAACCTGCGCATCTCGGGGGGCGTCGGAAACGCGCCGGAGTTGTGGCTGCAGGCGGACTAACAGTCATGACTGGCAGGTCTTGGAGGGCTTGCCAGGGATGCCGGTCAGGGTCATTGCGCGATGCGGTGTGGCAAGAACGATTGTATTGCGACCCCGGCTGCGTCACCCCGACGCCGGTGTACGACACCTCTATGATGTTGCTGCCGTCCGTTGCACGCGAAGTTGTACCCCATCGGCGGGTCGACGCCGAAAACCCGCACATTCGGCGAGAGGATCAGCACGTTCACGCACTCGGTTAAGTTGCCCGAGTCCGCCCGCCGCCGGCCGAAGAAGCACTCTATTTCCAACGGGCCTGGGGGCTGCCCTTCTTCCGGGATGGTCCTTGCGTGTTTCTCCTCCGGGGTCGGGTGGGCCTGCCGGTTGTGGGGAGGCTGCAGGCCATCAGGGCGAGTGAGGGCAGGGGGGTGTTGACGGTCGCGAAGTCGCTGGCCCGGATGGCCCAGGCCGAGATGTTAGGAGCCCGGGGAGAGAGCGGAAGGGACGCTCAGCCGCTCTTGAACAACGGCAGATGGCCGAGGGCGACGATCTGCTTCCACTGCCCGGGGTCACCCTCGGTGAAGACCGCCGCCTCCGCCGCCACCTCTGCCCCCGCCAGGCCGACTACCTTGCGCATGCCCTCCAGCGTCGAGCCGGTGCTGACGACGTCGTCCAGGAGGACAACGCGCTTGCCCCTGGCAAGGCTACGGTCCTTCTCGTCGAGGAAAAGCGTCTGCGGCTTGCCGGTCGTGATCGAAAGAGTCTCGGCCTTGACGGCCTCGCCCATGTAAAGCTTGAGAATCTTGCGCAGGACGATGTATTTCTTGCCGGTGGCGACCGATAGGGCGTGGGCGAGGGGGATGCTCTTGGCCTCAGCGGTCACCAGCAAGTCGTAGTCCACCCCGGCCAGCCTCTCGGCCAACGCCTTGGCGCAGGCCTGGACCAGTTCGGTGTCGCCCAGAATGTTGAGCACGGCGATGCGCAGCCCCGGGGCAACCTCGAAGAGGGGCAGCTCACGCCGGAGACCGGCGACTTCGACGGGGTAGGTCTCGCGCTGCGGAGGCATGGCGTTTCTCCTGTGGTGGGGCGGCGGCCCAAACAGCCGGGAATTATAGCCCTCGGGGCAGCCAGGGACATCGGCCTGCCACCGGCTCCCCGCTCTCTAGTCCCCGACCCCTTCTTCCTTCAAGACGTAGATGCCGTCGCGCAAGGGCCAGAGACGGCCACAGCCTCGGCAGTGAAGCCCAGCCTCGCCCGATGCAAGATCGAGGGAGCGGCAGGCCGGGCATCGCCAGAAGGCGCCCGGCGCTGCCGGTTCCCCCGCGCCTGCAGCCCGCGCCCGCACAAAGACGCTCGGGGTCAGCTGCCACCCATTGCCAGTCCACTGGGCCAATGAGTCCATCCCGACCAAGATTCCGGTTGGAACCAGCCGCTTGAGAAGGGCCAGCCGGAAGTGGGAGACGGTCAGCTGGAGGCCGACCTCGAGGCCGGCCTCCAGCAGCCAGCCCCGCACGGCCGCTGGGTGAAAGTCGAAATTCAGTTGGGCAAACTCGACCGGCCGGCGGTCGAATGGGCTCCACGCCTGGCGGCGCAGCACCCAGCGGGCGATTGCCTTGAGGTTCTGCTTGTTGGCGTACTCGAGGACCAAAACCCCCCCGGGCCGTAGAGTCCCCCGAACCTGCCGCAGGGCCGCCAGCGGATCGGCCATATGGTGCAGGGTGCGGATCATCGTCGCCGCTTCGAACACCCCCGGGGCAAAGGGCAGGCGGTACGCGTCGCCGGCGACGTACAGGTAACGGTCGCTGGCGCCAAGCCGCGCCTGGGCTTGCTCGAGCTGGGTCTGCGAGTAGTCAAGCAGAACGACCTGACGGAAGCCGGCATAGCGCGGTGTGTTGCGGCCCGCACCCGCGCCGACCTCGAGCAGGCGCTCGCCGCCGGGAGGCAGGAGCCGGCGAAGCGCCACCGCCTCGACCCGGTCCTCGTAGGCGCGCTCGCCACGATCCCAGAAGCGCTGCTGGTAATCGGAGCCTTCGTAGTCGCAGATCGGAGGCCGGGGTTCGCTCACTGCACCTCATGCGGCGCGTTCGTGCCGAAGGGCTGGCCGGGGGCGATGGAATTGTACCCCACCTCGCAGGCAGCTCAGGTGCGCTCAGGGAGATGGTGCATCACGATGCGGAAGTCTCAAGGCCCGGCGTCCAGGGCGGGAGGCAGAGGGTTTCAGTCTGGGTGGGAGCTGGGCGCACACTGCCTCCCGGCCGCGGGTGCAAGCTTCCAGAGGTAGACGAGCAGAGCGCCGATGACCAGATAGCCGAGGGCGATCAGGGACGGGTGAGGAATCTGAACACTGCTGAAGTCCCACGAGGTGAGCAACGGTGCCATTTCAACCGCGGCCACATCGATGAGACCGTGGACCAGGATCAGGCCGACAATGCCGCCCGCTCGCCAGCGGATCCCCCCGAGGACGACCCCGGCCACGAGACCACCCACAAACCCGGCCGCACCTCCGACCCCGACATGATACAGGCCGAAGGCGACGGCTGACCCCCAGAGGGCAAGGCGGGGTCCGCGCAATGTCTCGAGAGCATGGTAGACCAGCCCTCGGAAGAGCAGCTCCTCGGCCAATCCCACGGCGGCGATGTAGTAGAGAATGTCCCCCGCGAGCTGCAGAGGCGCGATCGGACGGAACCCCTCCCACAGATTGGTGCCCAGCAGAACGAGAGTCCGGCCGAGGATGAATGCCAGGCCGCACGCCAAACTCAGGAGAATGCCCCGCCGGTTGAGTCCAAGCTGGCTAAGGCTCCAACGCCGCAGCCCGATCGCCAGGCTGCCGGCCAGGAAGTAGAGGTAGACGCCGACCTGAACGGACGTCAGCCAGCGTGTCCCGCTCACCGCCGGCCAGAGCCAGAGGTACGCTGGAACGGCTGGCGTGAACAGCAGCACAACCTCAGCCAGGGCGCCCAGGCTCGAATTGGACCAGATCCTTCTCAGCACGCCTCAAGCTCCGAAGGTAGGCTCACTCCTCATAGCGCGACTCGTCGATCATGCGGCGGACGCGCTCCTTCTCGTCATCGACCACCAGCGCGCCACGGCCTTCTTCCTCGGCCAAACGGTTCTCGGCTGCCTCGAGTTCCTGCGGGGTCGCCCGCCGGACCATCGACCACTTGCCGCAGTGCGGACAGCGTTCCAGCCTGCCCACCAGCATGTTGGGCGAGATCAGATGACGGCTGAAGGGGAACCTACAGCGCGGGCAGACCGCCCCGCCCTCCACTCCGTACTCCCCGCGCCGGTGGGGCTTGCGGCGGCCCACCAAGGCCGGCCCGACGGTGCCAGCCAATGAAACGAGAATCACCAATCCGATGACGGGAATGGCGATTCGCCCTGCGGCCTGCCAGCCCTCCTCGGCGGTGACGAATTCGTAGCTTCGTTCCTGGGTCCGCAGCTCCTGGCTAGTGGCCGTATAGCCCACGGCTGCCAACGTATGCGGGCCAAGGGCGTAGGATCCGGTGTTGAACTGATAGCGGAACGGCGCCTCGGTGTCCGTGAGGACCACCAGGTTGTCGATCAGGAACTCCACCCGGACCACGTCCCCGCGATCGTCAACCCCCATCGTGAACAACCCCTGGATGTGGCTGCCGCCCCCGTAGCCAAAGTCGCGGCTCAGACGAAGCTCGAAGGGCTGCTCGGTCGCCTGGGCCGCGGCCGGGGCGGCGGTGAAGGCCAGGATCATGAGAGACAGGACAGCGATGCGGCGCGTCATGCAGACTCCCTACTTCCAGCGGGTCAGGATGCTCTCGCGGCGGAACAGGCGGACTGCAAACGAGAACAGGATCGCGTCCACAACTACCATGACACCGGTCATCCACAGGATCAGCGTGTCGTTGATGATGATCAACCCCGTCATGTTGCCGGCGAATAGCCCAATCAGCGGCAGGATGACCAGAACCGAGAGCTGCTCGGCCACCCGAGGGTCAGTGACCCGCGACGACACCATGACAGCCACGCTGACGGCCGCCACCGCCAGCAGCGGCCCGACCACGAAGACGGCCATGAGCCAGAGCGGATCGAGCAGCCGGCCGACGACGGACCGGCTGATCGACATCAGCATTGCCCCTCCCGCAAAGACGAGGAAAGAGCCCCAGGTGGCCAGGATGGCGGGGATGGCCGCGCCGACGGCCTTGCCGGCGAGCAACTCCAATGTCGTGATTGGGGTGGCCAGGAGCGGCTCCAGTGTCCGAGTGGTCTTCTCGCCTACGATGCTGTAGGAGGCGATCGTCGCCGGGATGGCCAGGGGCAGAATCATGAAGAGCAGCATGAACGAACTGACGAAGTAATACTGGGCACACTCGCCGCCCGTGAGACCCGCGCACATCTGCGAGAAGCCTGACGGCAGATCAGCCAGGCTCATCCCGCCCATGTCACCCGAGGAGCGGATCTGAGAGAGGATGATCAGAGGCAGGGCGGTGAGCATCAGCGGCATGAAGGCCACCGTAAACAGCACCATCCGGTTCTTGAACACCTCCGACCATTCCTTGCGAGCAATGATCCACATCTTACGCATGGGACAACCTCTTCACAGAAACGCGGTGTCTGGATCCGGTTCTAGCTGATGGAAGGCTTCCGGCCTTCGTTGCCGACCAGCCGCAGGTACACATCCTCCAACGTTCGGCGAAGCTCGCCCACGAACTGAATCTCGGCTCCCGCCTCGACCAGCGCCCGCACAATCGCCGGGTTTTGAGCCTCCGGATCGTCGAGTGTGACGACCAGTTTGTTCTCAACGGCCTGCACCGAATGGACAAACCCCAGCCCCCGGACGACGTCGGCATGAGAGGGCAGGAGTTGCCGGAGGTGGAAGACCGATGCCCGGCCGTAGAGTTGGCGGCGCAGGGCCGCCGGCGTGTCGAGCGCCAGGAGGCGAGTGTTGAAGACGCCAATCCGGTCGCACAAGCGGTCGGCCTCGTCCAGGTTGTGGGTACACAGGAAGATCGTTCGGCCCTCCTGCTTAAGGTCGGCAATGAAATCCCGGACGAGATGGGCCGCTTCGGGATCGAGCCCGCTGGTCGGCTCGTCGAGGAAGAGGACCTGCGGCTCGTGGAGCATTGCCCGGGCGATGGCCAGCTTCTGCCGCATGCCTTTCGAAAACGTCCCCGCCTCATCGCCCCGCCGTTCCCAGAGCCCAAGCAGGCGCAGGTAGCGCTCGACCTGGCCAGCCACGTCCTCCACCTCATACAGCTGAGCGAAGAATGCAAGGTTGCGTTCGGCGCTCAGCCGATCGTAGAGACCTGGCGTCTCGGTCAAGATTCCGACGTGCCGGCGAATCTCCCGATCCTGGGCACCCAACTCGTAGCCTGCCACACGCGCCTTGCCAGAGGTCGGCCCGATGAGGGCGCTCAGCATGCGAAGGGTCGTCGTTTTTCCGGCCCCGTTGGGTCCGAGGAATCCGAAGATCTCCCCGTCATGCACCTCCAGGGTCAGCCGGTCGACGGCCAGCGTGGATTCAAAGCGCTTGGTCAGCTCATTCGTGATGATCATGGGGTCCTAGCCGCTCTTTTCAGTCCTGGTGAATCGATCCACGTTCAACCACCTGACGGCCATACGGCATGCGTTTTCCCTGCGCTCAATCGGTGTAGCGGCTCTTCTCCAGCTTGTCCGGCGTCACCGTTGGTGCCTCAGCGACCTGGGCGAACTTGACCACAGGCGTCACGCCGCCGGGGGATGTCACGGGCTCCGTTGGATCCGGCGTCCGCAGGGCAAAGAGGATCGCCAGGCTAGCCAGCGCAAGGATGGCAACAAGACCCTCCGTGGCGTAGACCCCCCATGTTGGTAGAGCGACCACAGCCACAGCGTCGACCAACGCGTGCCAGCCGATTGCGGCGACGATCCAAAGCGGATTGCGCCGGGTGAAGGCCTGGAGCACGAGAACGGCCAGGCTGACCTGCATGCAGAGTGCCGAAGCCCTCTCGACGGCCGGGAGGAGCGCCTCGTACCACGGAGCGGACCAGTAGGCTTCCACCTGCGCCCGGGCGAGGGCAACCTGCTCTGCCGGAAACACCGTCGCCAGGTCCACTCCCCGCAGGCTTATCAGCCGGAAGAGGGTCAGCGAAACCAGACCGCCCAGCAAGATGGCCTCGATGCCGCCGTGGCCCGCGCCGAACATCAGGGCCTGACTCCAAGAGCGTGATCCTTTTAGCCAGAATCGATAGACGACGGCGCGCGCCCCCTCCTCGAAGACGCCCGCTGAAAGACCGAGCGCGACGGCCACGATCGCCAGTGGCAGGCCCTGCGTGGCCTCGGTCAGGCCGAGCCGCTGAAATAGCGGCCCGAGGACCCAGGCGTTGAAGGGAAGGTGGAGCACCTGCGATCCCACGAACGCGGCTGCGCCGATGGCGAACAGGCCCCACCTGAGCCGCAGCCGCCGGGCAAGCACAAGCCCCAATCCCAGCGGCATCAACACCATCAGCAAGGCGCTCAACACCCGAACCAGCACATCCATTTCCGCTCCCATTTCTGCTCCGCCCAGGCGGAACACTCGATCCCAACACCCAATGCACCGGCAAGCCGTCCCGGCCGCCACCGGCTTCTTGGCTACAGCTCCTGGCGGCGCAGGATGAGCCAGGCCGCCAATACGGCAAGGACGATTAGACTCAGCGAGCTTCCCAGCGCCCTCCAGGCTGGCTCCGCGCCCGAGGTCAGCACCGCCGCCCTCGCCCATCCGACGAGCGTCGCCGGCAGATACGGAACCACGGAGGGCAAGACGCCGAGCACCCCGAAGCCCACCAGCGCGGCCACAGCCAGCCCGGCCGCCGCCAGCTGCGAGCGGGCCAAGGTGCTGGCGAGAAGGGCAATCGCCACGTAGACCAGCAGGTAGAGCAGAACCAGGGCGTTGAGGAGGGCAAAGGACCCCGCAGGCAGCCACTCGAAGAGCAGGCCTGTGTAGTAGTAGCCTCCTATCGCCGCCAGGCCCATGCCGATGGCGAAGACGACACCGTAGCCCAGAAACTTGGACAGCAGGAACGAGAGGCGGGAGACCGGCTTGCTCAACGTGATCTCCGCCGTGCCGCTCGTCTTCTCGCCGACCACCGCCGCCATCGGGACCAAGACCGCCAGGATCACGCCAAACTGGACGATGTTGTCCAGGTACTCTCCCACCGCCATGGTCACATCGGCCGCTGGCATCACCGCTGCCAATCCCTCGGGCACACCCGGCATGCTTGCCAACAGGACCGGCAAGTATTTCGCCGTGAGAGGACCCAGCAGCCCCATGCCCGTCAGGACGGCCGCCACGATCAGCAGGCGATAGCTCCGCCACTGCTCACGCAGTTCCTTGCGCAACAGCGTCGTCATTCAATCCTCCACCAGGGAAAGGAAGACATCCTCCAGGCTTGGACGGGCAACCTGGTACCGGACCACGGGAAGGCCCGCGCCCAATACCTGTTGTTGCAGTGCGAGACTGGGCTTG
>Ga0315297_10002593_pt1 | contig 11432 bp, 9 predicted proteins | sample YL17G15_0_MG_FD_203628 | JGI IMG/M metagenome (GOLD analysis project Ga0315297, IMG submission 203628) | Sediment microbial communities from Yellowstone Lake, YNP, Wyoming, USA - YL17G15_0 | ecosystem: Environmental > Aquatic > Freshwater > Lake > Sediment | place: USA: Wyoming | collected...
GCAAGCCGCTGGGCGTACTCGCGGATCTGGCCCTGCTTTCGCTCCCGGGCGTAGTACTCCCGCTGGGCGTCGACATAGGCGAGACAGACCTGGATGGTGTTGAGCTCGTTTCTGCCGATGCGACGGTTGAGGATTTCGTCCCGGCCTGCCGGGGTGTCGAAGCGCCAGCTGGCGCCGTCGGGCACCAGCGGGATGGGGAAGGGATAGTCATCGGCGCCGACGTAGAGGACGATCTTTCCGCCGCCTGCTTCCAGCCGATGCGCCTTGTCGTACTCGCGGAGGAAGGCCTCGCGCCCGCGCCGGTCGGCGACCGGATCGCCCGAGAAGACAAGGGGTATGCTCGATGGCCCCAGCACCTCGGCCAGAGCCTTGGTGTCGTCCTTGCGCAGGGCCTCGATGAAGGCTTGCACCGCCTCATCCGTCGTCTCGAAGAGCTTCTGCTTCGGGGCCGGCGTGGCCGCCCACACCATCGAGCAGCTCGCCAGAACCATGACGGCTGTGAGCATCACGGTCGTACGACGCGCATATGTCATTGGCTGTCGGATCATCGCCGGCCTCCCCCCCGGCCACCACCACCACCACCACCACCGCCGCCACGAGATCCCCCACCACCACCGCCGCCACCGCGCTGGCCACCGGCGCTCTGGAAGCCCCCGCCGCGCCCCGCATTGGAGGCACCGAAGCTCTCGCGGCTCGCGCGTCCTTGTGCGCTGTCCATGCTGGTGGCCCGACCCTGCCCTACGCCCTCGAAGGCGCCGGGAGCTCTTCCCCCCTGACCTCCGAACTGGCCGCCGCCTCCGAGCTGCCCTGCCTGCCCGCCGCCCATCGCCGGACTCTGGGAGGCACGGCCGCCCCCGAGCGCGCCTTGCTGGCCGCCGCCGCGGGCCATCTCCTGCCGTCCCTCGGCGGCGCGGCCCCGGAAGGCCTCGCGCGATTGCACGTTCCCCGCACCCGCCTTGTTGAAGCGCTGCTGCGTCGAGGCGTCGCGATACTGCGCGCCCTTGCGATGCTCCGGATCGTGCTGCCACTTCCCCGAGCCTCGATCGCCCTGGCCGCGATTGCCCTGACCGCGATCGCCCTGATAATGCTCGACGCGCTTGTTCGCGATGTCCGCGTTGTTCACGTTGTGGGAGTAGCTGTTGTAATTGCTCGTGTTGACGTTGACGTCGCCGCCGCCCCAGTTGCAGTTGCCCCAGAGCGCACCGCCCACGGCCATGCCGAGACCGAAGGAGAGGAGGGCGGTGCCCGCCACGTAGCCCGGCGGGTAGTAGGAATAGGGCGGATAGGCGGGATAGGGCCACGCACCGTAGACGACGGTGGGGTTGTAGGTCGGCACGTAGACGACTTGCGGGTTAGCCGGCTGGATGGTGATGATCTGCGCGGGCGCCTGCTGGACAACCACGGTCTGTGGAGCGGGGGCCGGCGGAGCGGGGGCCGGCTCCACCTTCACGATTTGCTCGGCATTGCTCTTGAGATTCCCCGCCGCCTCGGCCTTCCCCCGCAGCCGTTGGATGGAGTCCATCAGCTCCTTTTGCTGGCCGAGGAAGGCGTCGCCCAGGTTCTGGGTCCAGTCGAGCTTTTCGTTCATCATGGTCAGTACCTGCGGAAAGGCCACGAGGGACTTGACGCTGTCGTCCCAGGGCTCCTTCTTGAGCGCATCGTCGAGCTGGGCGCCCTTGAGATTCGCAGTGGCCTTGGCGAAGCGCGCGGCCTGGACGAGCTCGAGCGGGTAGGTCGACGCCATGAGGATCTGGGCCACCAGCGGGTCGGGATAGAGCGCGATGGGCGCCGCGATCTGCTCGAGCTCCTCGGGCTTGAAGGCCTTCGAGCCACCCCCGCCCTGGTCGGTCTGCGCCGCGGCGAGCCCCGGAGCCAGGAGCAGCGCGACGAGCCCAGCGCCCAATACCCGGGTGAGCCGTCTTACCAGCAATCGTGACAGCATGTCAGACGATCCCTTCCGGCGATGCCGGCTTGGTCTGCGTTCTATTGTGCCTAAGCCGCCGTGCTCCCGCTCCCTGATTCGCGCGGTGCTCAGGATACCACCTGGCCGCCGCCCGCGCGCGCCATCAAGCATGCATGTGCCAAGTCTTGCGTGCGCGCTCAGACGCGATGCTGGATTTCAAGACCTGACCCCTGGTCCTAGTCGGTGAGCGAGCGGTAGATCTCCACCTCGGTGGCGCCCTCGGTCAGTCCTTCTTTCTCGCGGCGCTCGCGATAGGCGGCGAGGTATGGCGCCTTGCGGTGGAGGTCGAACGCCGCATCGTCCTTGTACTGCTCGTAGAAGATGAAGAGATCAGGGTCCTTCGAGGACCGGTGCGGTCGGTAGACAAGGCAGCCCGGCTCCGCTTTCCGCACGACGCCGGCCTGCTCCTTGAGGAGTGCCGCCAGCGCGTCGCCCTTGCCCTTCGCTGCCCGGATCTTCGCGACCACCGTGAGCACGTCAGCCATTGGTCAAAATCTCCTCTCGAGGTTGTGCTACTCGATGAAGCGCGCGGGACGGTATGGAGAGCATTCTACGCGATCATGGGCCACTTCGGCCGGGCGACGGCGTGCTCGACGAGGATCATGGGCGCTCTCCGGCCGGGTATGATACACGTCTGGGCCAGGAGGTGCCGACATGGCGCAGCAGGGACAGCAGGACGCCGACACGGGCAGGGCGCGACGGGCCGATGCGCTGATCGCGCGCATGAAGGAAGCGCGCGGGTACATCTACCCGGAGTGGGAATTTGCGGCCCGGCAGGATCCGGACTTCGTCGAGACCTATAACCGCATTTACGAGCTGGGTTTGGGCGAAGGCAAGCACGTCTCGGCGAAGGTGCGCGAGTTCGTCGCCATCGCGCTCCTCGCCTTCCGCGGGGCGGAGAAGGCCGGCCTCGTGGCGCATATGCAGCGCGCAATACGCCTCGGCGCCACGCGCGAGGAGCTCTTCGAGATTCTCGAGACATGCCTGGTGCCGGGCGGCGCTCCGACCTTCCATCGTGGGTTGTCCGCCCTCCTGGAGCTCAAGGACGAAGGAGAGTCACGATGCTGATGCGCAAGCTGGGCCGCAGCGGGCTACGGGTGGCGGCTCTGTGTCTCGGGGGCAATACGTTCGGGTGGACGACGGACCAGAAGGCGTCGGAGGCCGTCCTCGACGCCTATGTGGAAGCCGGCGGCAACTTCATCGACACCGCCGACGTGTACTCGCGCTGGGCCCCCGGCAACAAGGGCGGCGAGTCGGAGGCGACGCTTGGCATATGGATGGCGGCGCGCCGGAACCGCCACTCCGTGCTCATGGCCACCAAGGTGATGGGGCCGATGGGGCCGGGGCCGAACGACACGGGCCTCTCGCGCCAGCACATCATGGAGGGGCTCGAAGCCTCGCTGCGGCGCCTTCAAACTGACTATATCGATCTCTACCAGGCGCACTGGGACGATCGCGACACGCCGCTCGAGGAGACGCTGCGCGCCTTTGACGATCTGGTGCGCCAGGGCAAGGTGCGCTATATCGGCGCCTCGAACCACCTCGCGTGGCGCCTGACGCGCGCCCTCTGGGAGAGCGACAAGCGCGGCTTCGCGCGGTACGAGTCGCTCCAGCCGAAGTACAACCTCGTCTTCCGCGACGAGTACGAGCGCGAGCTCGAGCCGCTCTGCCTCGAGCAGGGCGTCGGCGTCATCCCCTACTCGTCGCTCGGGAGTGGTTTCCTCTCGGGCAAATATCGCCCCGGCGCGGACCTGCCCCCAACGGCCCGCGCCGCCAACGTGCAGAAAGGTTACATGAACGACCGCGGCTTCGCGGTGCTGGCCGCGCTGGACAAGGTGGCCGGCAAGGTCGGCGCGACGCCGGCGCAGGTCGCGCTCTCCTGGCTCGCGCACCGCCCCGGCATCACCGCGCCGATCGCGAGCGCGACGTCCGTGGCGCAGCTCAAGGAGCTCATCGGCGGCATCGAGCTCACGCTGGACGAGGAGTCGAGAGCCGAGCTCGACCGCGCCAGCGCGTGGAAAGACGCCTAGGCGCCCCGACGGGTCCGACGCAGCACGGCGAGGCCGAACAGGACAGCGAGCGCCGGAAGCCGAGCCACGCCGGAGACCCGCCCCGGCGCCGGGTTTGATCTCTCGCACGCACTCTGGCAAGATCGGCTTCCTCCGATGGCATCGACCCCGCCGCCGCTCGTCAGCGTTCTCACGCCCGTCTACAACGGGGAGGCGACCCTCCGCGAGTGTATCGAGAGCGTCCTGGCCCAGACCTACCGGCATTGGGACTACACCATCGTCAACAATGCCAGCACCGACAGGACGCTGGACATCGCGCGCGAGTATGCCGCGCGGGACCGCCGGATCCGGGTTCATGACAACGAGACCTTTGCCCGCGTCATCGCCAACCACAACATCGCATTCCGCCAGGTCTCGCCCGACAGCAAGTACTGCAAAGTCGTCGCCGCGGATGACTGGCTCTTCCCGGAGTGCCTCGAGAAGATGGTCGGGCTCGCCGAGGCCAACCCCACCGTGGGCATCGTGGGAGCCTACGGTTTGAGGGGAACACGCGTCGAATGGACCGGTTTGCCCTACTCGAGCTCCGTCGTGCCCGGCCGGGAGCCTTGTCGCCTGCGGCTCCTGAGCGGCCGGGATGTGTTCGGGGCCCCCACCTCCGTCCTGTACCGGGCCGACATCGTGCGCAGCCGCGAGGCATTCTTCAACGAGTCGAACCTGCATGCTGACTCGGAGGCCTGCTTCCAGGTTCTTCAGCACTGCGACTTCGGCTTCGTGCATCAAGTCCTCACCTGCCGAGGCGAGGAGCTCGAAGGGTCGTTGGGCGCGCTCGCGGGGAACCTCGGCTTCCACTGGACCGGAGCCTTTGCCGAGCTGGTCACCTATGGTCCGCGCTACCTCACGGAGGACGAGCTCAATCGACGGATCCGCGTGCAACTGCGCCGCTACTATCAGTACCTCGGTCGGCAGCTCTACGCGGGCCGCAACGCGCAGTTCTGGACGCTGCACCGCGAGAAGCTCCGCGCCCTCGGCTTCCCGCTCAGCCGGGTCCGGGTCGCCTTCCACGCTGCGCTGTGTCCCGTTGAGCTCCTGCTCGAGCCGAAGTGGATGGTCCAGAAGATCGGGCGTATGCTCCGCGGACGGGCATGATCGACGCCATCGAGGGCCGGGACTGATGCTGGGGCTACGCCTCGCGGCCGGGCGCGAGACACCGGTGCAGGCGCTCTTTTTCGGCGCGCACTGCGATGACATCGAGATCGGCTGCGGCGGCACCATCCTCACCCTCGCCGGTCTCTATCCCAATCTCTCGGTGCACTGGATCGTGCTGAGCGCCACCGACGAGCGGGCTCGTGAGGCGGAGCGCTCCGCCGGCCGTTTCCTGGCCGGGGTCCGCAGCCAGGAGCTGGTCGTCGAGCGCTTCCGTGACGGGTATTTCCCCTACGACGGCGCCCGGGTGAAGGACTGCTTCGAGGGGCTGAAGGCAAGGCTCGCCCCCGATGTCGTGTTCACGCACTACCGCGACGACTGGCATCAGGATCATCGCCTCGTCTGCGAGCTCACCTGGAACACCTTTCGTGACCACCTGATCCTCGAGTACGAGATCCCCAAATACGATCCCGAGACGAGCTCGCCGAACCTGTTCGTGCCGCTGGACAGCGCCGTCGCGGAGGCCAAGGTCGGACACCTGCTCGAGGCCTACCCCTCCCAGGCCGCCAAGCCGTGGTTCACGCGAGACACGTTCCTCGCGACCATGCGGCTCCGTGGCGTCCAGGCTCGAGCTCCGCAATACGCCGAAGCCTTTCACGTCCGGAAGGTCGTCCTCGGCTAGCGAAGCCCGACGTCGGTTGTTGTCGGGGCTAACTCGACTCGAACCCCCAGAAGACTCTGGGCCGGAGACGTGCCGGGTCGCGCGGCGCCACCGCCGCCTAGCCACACCTTCCAGGGGGCGTGACCGCGGGCGTCCATGTCTTCCAGGAGGCGCCGGTCCTTGGGTGTGTCCATGCACGCCCAGAATCCATCGTGGCAGTAACCGAAGAGGCGGCGGCCGGCGACGAGCCGGGGAAACAGCCCGCCTACCAGGTCCTCGCCGGGCACCAGCTCGTCGAAGATCTGTCTGCGCATCGCGAAGAAGCCACCGTTGACGCGAAGGTCCGTCGCCGCGGCGGGCTGCACCTCTTCCACGAGGCCGCCGCTCCCCACGCTCACGAGATGCAGTGTCGAGGGGGACCGTACGGTGATGAGACCGGCGGCGGCGCCGCTTTCCGCGAAGCGCGCGAGGAAGTGCGGGAGATCCAGATCTGACAGTCCGTCGGCGTAATTGGCGAGGAAGATGTCCTGGGTGATGTAGCGGCGGGCAGCGCGAAGGCGCTCACCGATGCTCGCCTCGTGACCGGTGGGGACGAGGTCAACCGTGCACCGGCCGAGCTCATCGCTCCGGAGGTGAACCCGGACGGCCTCGTCCGGAAGCGTCTCGACAGTGACGCAGTCGGGGGAGCCGGCAAAGTGGCGGCGCACGACCTCCGCCCCATAGCCCAGGCACAGCACGAAGTGCCCGTGTCCGTAGGAGGCGTAGTACCTCATGAGATGTCGCAGGATCGGCGCGCCCCCGATCTTGACCATAGGTTTGGGGACTTGGTGCGCGTGGTCACGCAGGCGCAGCCCCAGCCCGCCACAGAAGAGGACGACGGTCATCGCGCGTAGTCCGGGTAGGAGCGGTCAGGCTCGGAGATGACGCGAACAGCCTCCGGCCAGCGGATGCCGAAGGCCGGATCGTCCCAGCGAACGCCTCTGGCGGCCTCGGGACGGTGAGCCTCGGATATCTGATAGAGAGCCTCGGTGCCGTCCTCCAGCGTCAGGAAGCCGTGGGCGACACCCTCGGGCACGTAGAGGGCGCGGTAGTCGCCGGCCCGGAGCACTGTGGAAAAGTGCCGCCTGAAAGTCGCCGAGTCCGAGCGCAGGTCGATGATCACATCGTGAAGCGCTCCCCGGACGCAGCGTACGAGCTTGGCCTCCTCGTGCGGCGGGGTCTGATAGTGCATGCCGCGCAGAGTACCGCGTCGCTCGCTGAAGGACACGCTGCACTGCACGATCTTCGAGTTGAGGCCGCGGGCCTCGAGCTCGCGTTGGTCCCACGTGCGCGCAAAGAAGCCACGCTCGTCTCGGAGAGGCTCCGGCTCCACGATGAAGGCTCCTGCCAACGATGTGGGGATGAAGATCATGGGTCCACACGCCTCAGATTCCAGCAGGCATGAGGGAGCAAGTCATGTGCCAAACGACTCAAGTCCTTGCCCATGCAGACACTCCATCAAATCGGCTCACCGCAAAGGCTGCGCCCTGTCACGCGTCTGTGAAGTTTCCCGACACATGCTCGTGGGGGCCCAATGTGGCCCCGTCGTCGTTGCCCAGACGCGCGCGCTCAGCATAGACTGAAACCGTGTATACCAGGTGCAGGAAGCACCGATGACGACGCCGCCCGTGGATGATGCGATGGCGCGAGGACGGGTCCACCAGCCTCGACCCACCAACGCCTTCACGCCATTTGCCACGGACGCCATCGAGCAGTCCATCGGGGACCGCTTCGAGGAGCAGGTGCGCCGCTATCCTGACCGGCTGGCTGTGAAGAGCGCGGGGGATGGCTGGACGTACGCCGAGCTGAATCGCAACGCCAATCGCATTGCGCACGCCATCCTGGCTGCCCGGGGCACGGGTGAGGAGCCGGTGGCGCTGCTCCTCGAGCAGGGGGCCCTGCTCGTCGCCGCGATTCTCGGAGTGCTCAAGGCGGGGAAGGTGTACGTGCCCCTGGATCCCACGTCTCCACGGGCGCGCCTCGCGGAGCTGCGGGCGGACTCGGCGGCCGCCCTGATCGTGGCGGCCGCGTCGAGCCGGTTGCTGGCGACGGAGTTGGCCCCTGCCGGAGCGCCGGTGCTCGACGCGAGCTCGCTCGACGAAGGGCTGTCCCGTGAGGACCCTGGAGTGCCGGTCTCGCCGGACGCAGGCGCCTACATCTACTACACGTCCGGCTCGACGGGACGCCCCAAGGGCGTGCTCGACACGCATCGCAATGTCCTGCACAACATCATGCGCTACACGAACAGCCTGCACATTGCCGCAGACGACCGCCTCACCCTCCTCCAGGGGCCGAGCTTCAGCGGGGCCGTGTCGAGCTTGTTCGCCGCGCTTCTCAACGGCGCGGCCTCGTTCCCCTTCGACGTTGGGAAGGAAGGCGTGGGGCGGATCGCTCCATGGCTCCGCCGGGAGGCCATCACGATCTATCACTCCGTGCCCGCCCTCTTCCGTCACGTGGCGGCCGGCGGGGAGTCGTTTCCCGCGCTCCGGCTCATCCGCCTCGAGGGCGACGGCGCCTCCGTCAAGGACGTCGAGCTCTACCGGCGGCACTTCGCCGCGACGAGCATCCTCGTACATGGTCTCGGCGCCACGGAGTGCGGCATCGTCCGCCAGTACTTCGTCGGGCCGGAGACGCGGGTTCCCGATACCGCCGTGCCCATCGGCTATCCGGTGGAGGGCATGGAGGTCCTGGTGCTCGACGAGACCGGCCGCGAGACCGGGCCGCGAACGGTCGGGGAGATTGCGGTGCGGAGTCGCTATCTCGCCCGCGGCTACTGGCGGCGGCCGGATCTCACGGAGGCGGCGTTCGCGCCGGACGCCGGCAGTGGCGGGTTCCGAGTCTACCGTACGGGTGACCTGGGCCGCATGGATGCCGACGGATGCCTCGAGCATCTCGGCCGGAAGGACTTCCAGTCGAAGATCCGCGGACAGCGCGTCGACACCGCCGATGTCGAGGCGGCCCTTCTCTCCGTGCACGGGGTGAAGGACGCGGTCGTCGCGACGCGGCAGAACGCCGCGGGCGAGGCGCGCCTGGTCGCCTACATCGTGCCGACATCCCGGCCGGCGCCCACGGTCAGCGCAATCCGGCGCCATCTGACGGCGCGGCTCCCCGACTTCATGATCCCGTCTGCCTATGTCGTTCTGGACGCCCTCCCCCTCAACGACAATGCCAAGGTGGACCGGCGCGCGCTCCCGGCCCCGGGGCCGGGCCGACCCGAGCTCGATCCGGTCTTCGTGGCGCCTCAGAACCTTCTCCAGCTCGAGCTGGCGCGGATCTGGGAAGAGCTGCTCGGTGTCCGGCCCGTCGGTGTGCGCGACGACTTCTTCGAGATCGGCGGGGACTCACTCCTGGCCGTTTGCATGATGGTCGAGGTGGAGCGCGCGCTCGGACGCAAGATCCCGCCCTCCGTGATGCTGTCGGGCTCGACGATCGAGCATGTGGCCGGTGCCATCCAGGTGGAGGCGACGGACCTGCTCGCCCCTGTCGTGGCAATCCAGGCCGGGGGCAGCGAGCCGCCGTTTTTCTTTCTCCACGGGGACTATCTGAGCGGCGGCTTCTTCACTCGGAGCCTCGCCCGCCATCTCGGCGAGGACCAGCCGATCTATGCGCTGCCTCCGTGTGGGCTGGACGGCGGGCCGGTCCCGCCGTCGTACGAGGCCATGGCGGCGCGCCATGTCGAGGCGATGCGCTCTGTGCAGCCGCGGGGCCCGTACCGTCTCGGCGGTCTCTGCAACGGGGGACTGGTGGCCTTCGAGGTCGCGCGGCTGCTGGAGCGCGAGGGGCAGAAGGTGGATCTGCTCGTCCCCATCGCCGCGTCCGCAGTCAATGCCCGATTCGGCTGGCTCCGGAGGCTCACCCGGTGTCTTGCTGCTGCGCGGGGCGACGGGCCCGTCGACGAGCTCGAGCACTTCGCGCGGCTGCGGGATACGGTTCTGGCGCTCGAGAGGCTGCCGCCCCGAGCGCGAGTGAGGCGCGTGCTCTCGATCATGGCGCGGATCCCCGGCCGGCTCCGGCTCCGCCCAACCGCAGTGGGTCGAGGCTCGGTCGCGTCCATGCCGTCTCCCGAGAGTCGTGCCCCCGCCCCGCCGGACGATACCCGACGCCGGCTGAGAGAGGCCTATCTTCGCCTCGACGATCTCTACTCGCCCGGGACCTATGGCGGTCGCGTCATTCTGCTCTGGCCGTCGGAGGATCCCGTGCCGCCCCACGAGGCGGCTCGCTGCTGGCGGCGGGTGGCCCGCGAGGTCAGCGTGCGCGTGGTCCCCGGCAGTCACATCACCTGCCTGACCACGCACGTGGAGTCCGCGGCAGGCGAGCTCAGACGCTGCCTGCAGGAGCGGGCCACGGTATGAGCGCGGGAGACATTCTTGGCGTGGAACCAGGGCCTCTGTGCGAGCCGCTCTCCGGCCGCGAGTGGACCGGCGGTGTGGTTCGCCACCAGTCACGGTTTCGGGCCGAGCATTACCGCGCCGGCGGCGTCGGCCCCGGCGATCTCGTCTTCGTGCACTTCGGCAATACCCTGGAATTCTTCGCGGATCTCTTGGCCCTGTGGAGCCTCGGTGCATGCGTGGCGCCGGTCGACCCGCGTCTCACTCTCTTCGAGATCGAAACGCTTGCCCGGGCGGCAGCCCCGCGATTCTCGCTGTGGTCCGCCGACCCTCCCGGGGAGGTGGCGGGGCTTCTGGCCGCGCTGGGCGTTACGCTGCTCGAGTCGCCCGATGGGCGCGAGAGACAGGGCAATACAGGAGAGACCTCATGGCCGTCGGCGCAGCCGGTGCTGGATCATGACGCCCTCGTGCTCTTCACTTCGGGCAGCACGGGACAGCCGAAGGGAGTCGTGCACACGCATCGATCGCTTCTCGCCCGCTGGATGAGCCTGCGCGCGCATGTGGGGATCCAGAGTTTGCGGCGGACGCTCTGCCTGTTGCCGACACACTTCGGACACGGGCTGATCTGTAACGCCCTCTATCCGTGGCTGTCCGGGCAGCGGCTCGCGATCGTGCCGGCACACCGCGCCGACCTGGCCCTGCAGCTGGGCGCGCTCGTCGACGAGCAGCGCATCACCTTCATGTCCTCCGTGCCCGCCCTGTGGCGGCTCGCGCTGCGCACCGCCCGGGCGCCGCGTGGGGGCACTCTCGAGCGCGTGGCGTGCGGATCCGCCCCGCTGTCCGCGGCCATGTGGCAAGAGATCGGGGGGTGGGCCGGCGGCGCGCCCGTCTCGAATGTCTACGGCATCACCGAGACGGCGAGCTGGCTGGCCGGGACCGCGCCGGACACGGTCCCGGAGGACGGGCTCGTCGGTGATCCGTGGGGCTCGAGCCTTATGATCGTGAGCGGCGACAGCGGCCCGGGCTCCGTGGAGCCGAACCGAGCATGCGAGACGGGCGAGCCCGGGCGCGTGTGGGTCAGGACCCCCGCGCTCATGCGCGGCTACCTCGGGCGCGACGACCTCACGGCCGTCGCCGTCCGCGGCGGCTGGCTGGCCAGCGGAGACATCGGGCTCCTGGATGAACGCGGGCGCCTTTACCTGCGGGGTCGCGAGCGTGACGAGATCAATCGCGGCGGACTCAAGGTATACCCGGCCGACATCGACGCCGTTGTCGAGCGCTTCGATGAG
>Ga0315297_10002594_pt1 | contig 11430 bp, 7 predicted proteins | sample YL17G15_0_MG_FD_203628 | JGI IMG/M metagenome (GOLD analysis project Ga0315297, IMG submission 203628) | Sediment microbial communities from Yellowstone Lake, YNP, Wyoming, USA - YL17G15_0 | ecosystem: Environmental > Aquatic > Freshwater > Lake > Sediment | place: USA: Wyoming | collected...
GAGATGGGATTGTCTTCTGTACGAAGCCTCCGTTCTTCCATGACGACCATCCTCTCGGTCTTGAAGTCTTCTTCCCGAAGGACGAGGTTTTGCATACGGTCCGACTCGAGGTCCATAACGACCTGGACCCGGTCCGAGTTAAGAGTTGCATAATAGGCTGTGTAGTCGCGGGAGGTGAAGGCATTACTGTTCCCTCCATTCTCCTGGATGATCCGTGAATACTCCTCCGGACCGAACTTTTCCGTCCCTTTGAACATCATATGCTCGAGCATATGGGACATCCCGGTCTTTTCCCATGCCTCGTTTCTGGAGCCCACACGGTACCAGACCTGGAACGTAGTCAGGGGCGCCTTGTGGTTCTCTAACAGGATTACCTTCAAGCCATTGGATAGGACGGTTTCAAAGACTTGATCCCTGAGCGCTGCCTCTGAAGGCAAGGCGGCAAAGAGGGAAAACAGGAAAAGGGCAACAAGGATCCTTTTGATTGATCTTAATAAGTGATTCAACGTTTTCCTCCATCCGTTAAGGATCAGTTATCAATTACCAATTCTCAATGATCATTGACCAATAACTTTAAACAATGAACAATAAAGCGCGCGGTTTCCATTGATCATTGATCATTGATCATTGCCCATTGCCCATTGATCATTGAGAATCGATCATTAGATTTACTTCTCTTCTTTCAGGGAGACAAAGAAGGTGGAGCCGCCCCGGCTTACCAGGTAGAGAACCCCTTGCCCCGGCTTTATCTTCTCCATGATTCTGATGTAGTCTTTTTCGTCCTTGACCCTCTGACGATTCACTTCCAGGACGGCATCTCCCCTCCGCAGTCCCGCTTCCATGGCAACGGATCCGCCATCGACTGCTTCGACGACCACTCCCTCGGTTGATTTCAGTCCCAGTTGTGCCGCCATCTCCGGAGTGACGGAGGTGATGTGAAGACCGAACCACTCTTTCTTTTCAGGCTGCTCCGTCTTTTGTTCTGTGGGCTCCGAAGGCATTTCTCCGGTCGTCACGAGTATCTCTACCTTTTTCCCTTCGCGGATAAGGTCCATCTTAACCTTTTGCCCCACCTGTTTTTTCAAGACCTCATGGACGACATCCTGACTGTTCTTGATCTTTACCCCATCGATTTCGATGATGATATCTCCAACCTTGAGGCCTGCCTTTTCTGCAGGGCTACCCTCGTAGACCTGACCGATGAGAGCTCCGTCCTTTCCCTCCAATTTGAAGGAGGTGATCAGTTCCGGTGAGAGGTCCTGAAGGCCAATCCCCACCCATGGACGGATGACCTTCCCTTGATTAATTAAAGCCGTCATGATGGATTTGGCAAGATTGATCGGGATGGCAAAGCCGATTCCCTGACCGGGCTGGATGATCATGACATTGATTCCGATGACCTCTCCATCAATATTGACCAGGGGACCTCCGCTGTTTCCCGGATTGATGGAGGCATCGGTCTGAACGAAATCTTCGTAGGTCCCCGTTCCCAAACCGGATCGGCCTTTTGCGCTGATGACCCCGACGGTCACCGTTTTTTCCAGACCGAAAGGAGAGCCGATAGCGATCGCCCATTCCCCCACATCGATCTTATCGGAATCCCCAAGCGCGGCAACAGGCATGTCCTTTTCCTCTACGTGAACCACGGCGAGGTCTGTTTTCGCATCGGTCCCTTTGACCGTTCCCTTCAGTTCCCGTCCGTCAGAGAGGCGAACCGTGATTTTCTCAGCGCCCGACACAACATGATTGTTCGTCAGGATGTATCCCTGGGGGTCGACGATCACGCCTGAACCCCCTGCGGTCTGTTTCCGTTTTGCAGGAGGCCCTCCACGACCTTTGAAGAAGTCTTCAAAAGGGGTTCCTTTAAAGAAATCTTCTCCAAAACCCTCCCCGGACGAGGAGGACATGACCGTCTTTTCGGACCGGATCGAAACGACGGAGGGCTGAACCTTTTTGGCTACCTCCACAAAGGCTCGGCCGAGGTCCTTCACGGTGTCCATGGGCCGCACGGACTTCTCAGCAGCGACACAGCCTCCCATAGGCATTATGGCAAAAAGAATCGAAACTGAAATGACGAGAGTCCATGTCTGAGTCAAACGTTTTATTTTCATTTTTGCCCTCCAGTCATAAGTGTATTGTTTTTACAGCGATTGGATGTATGAATTCTTCAACAAATTATAAAACAAAAGAGGAAAATACCCCATGCCGTGAGGGCACGCTCGACCCATGAGAATCCTTAAACTAATCTCCTCCCCCTTGATGGGGGAGGATTAAGGTGGCCGCCGGCTCAGAGAGCCTCTGGCTCGGAGAGGGGTAAACATTGGGGTCCCCCCTCACCCTCCCCTCTCCCGCCAGGGGAGAGGGGGTAATTGGTGCTATTTTCTAACTAATGTACCGGTTTGGCTCAGGGGGCTAACCTTAGCTCTTCAAAGAGGAAGTTTCCGGATTGTTCGATCTTCTCCATCATGACCAAGACATAGTCGGGTCTGATGCCATCTTGCCAGCGGGGATAACCGCCCAACCAGACATAGCGGACCAGCTCCTGAAAAGAAGAACGGCGGAAGACGTATTCTCCGATTGCCACTTGATCCTTGTTGGGGTCGATTCCAATCGTGAGGGCGACCCTTTTTGAGTATTTTTGAATGATCTCCTCTATTTCTGATCTTCTCTTAAATCCATCGGGCTTTTGTTTAAATTCTTCTTTCTTCTTGGGGAAAGGGAATCGCTGATAGACCTCTCCGATAAAGCCCCTGTGATCGGTTCCATAAATCGCTCCCATCAGGTTGCCGATTTTCTCTCTCTGTTCAATCATGCAGATGTCCCAGGTTGTCTTCAAGGTTTCCGGAGACGGACTCTCAGCGATTATGGAAAGTGAGTGGCAGAAATCCTCCGCGAAGAGAAAATAGTGGTTCAGAAGAATCATATCGGTCGCAATGTTAAAAAAACCAAAGGCAATGGTTCCATGGCTGACCGACTCAAACTCAAGGGGCATCTGTGCCTCCTTTCTTGACCGTAACTTTAAGCCACCCGGGTAGCAAGAGGGGGGGCTAAAAAATAGTATCTGATCGGATGAAATCAAGTCAATGGGAGCGACAATTTTACATCCCGGTGACGTAAAACGGCACCCATTTCGATCCGGTTCTTGTCGTGGTCTTTATGATCAAATAAAAACCCTTAGTTTTCGCTGTGTTATTTGAAGGAGGAAATATTTGTCCGGCTGATAATATGGCAAATATATTGCATTACTTAGTTGACAATGGGGAGGAAATGTATTTGAATTTGAACATGACCTAAGAAACCCTGACCGGATTGTACCGGTTGCATGACACGGGGAATGGTTTCATGGAGGGAGTCAGTCGTGGGGCATAAACACTGGATTCCGTATTTCATCTTGGGGGTTGCCCTCTTTTTGGGGGTGGCAGTAACCCCCGGTTTTTCATCGGGCACACTTTTCATAGACGCTGACGGGGCACAGGTCCTTACCTCTCAAACAGGCAGGGCCATGTCCGATCCAACGGTTGTCAGGGGCCGGTGGGTGAAGGTGGATTTTGATCTCCTGAGGGGAGGCCCACTCTCTGAAGGGGCAGATTCCATGGCCCTCAACCTCTTCGATGATATCACTTTTCAAACGTTCAAAGACCGGTTTGAGAGAAGATCTTCTACAGGGTATACCTGGTTTGGTCGTATCGCTGGAACATTGTTCAGTCAAGTCATCCTGATAGTGGAGGGCGATGTCCTGGCAGGAAACATCCTGGCCGATGGGGAAATGTACCAAATTCGTGCCGTCCACGAGGGGATCCATGCCATCCGAAAGATCGATCAGAGTCGGTTTCCCGACGAGGCTCCCCCGATTCCGGTTTCTATCCCTTCTGATAAGGCAGAGGCCTTCTCTCCCTTGCCCCAGGCTGACGATGGTTCTTTGATCGATGTCCTTGTCGTCTATACGGCAGATGCGGCAAACGCCTCCTCCAACATCAGCGCTGAGATTCAACTGGCCATCGATGAAACGAACCAGATCTATAGTAACAGCGGAGTCACCCAGAGGGTCCGTCTCGTCCACGCAGCCCAGGTCAGTTACAAGGAGACAGGCAGCGGCTATGTTGACCTGGATCGACTCAAAAACCCCTCCGATGGCTATCTCGACGAGGTTCATAGTCTCAGAGATACCTACGGGGCAGACCTGGTCAGCTTCTGGGTCGAGAATCTGGGGAACGACTGCGGCATCGGTTATTTAATGTCCTGCGCAGCCTCGTTTGCCCCCTATGGATTTTCTGTGGTTGCCCGGGATTGCGCGACCGGCTATTACAGCTTTGGCCATGAGATGGCTCACAACATGGGAGCTCACCATGACCGGTATCTCAAGGATGGCGATGGGGCCTATCCTTATTCCCATGGATATGTCTATACCCCGGGCCGATGGCGGACGATCATGGCGTACAATCAGGAGTGTGCAGACAAGGGGTTCAACTGTACGAGGATTCCCTACCTGTCCAATCCCGAGGTCGATTACCAGGGGATTCCAACCGGCATTTCTGAAAATTCTCCTGATTCCGCCAACAACCGTTTGACCCTTGATCGTACGGCCAGTACGGTTGCAAATTTCAGGGCCTCCGCACTCCCTTCCGGGAAACCCAACCTGACGCCCTACCAGCCCCAGGGTTGGCCAGACAAGATTGTCGTTTCTGGAACGAAAAGGATGCAGTCAGACGGCAGCCCTCTCTCTCCCACAGGAGTTCTTTATGTCGATTTTGCCGTGATGAATAACAGTGAGGTGTCAATCCCGTCAACCTTTTCCATAGCCCTCTATGTGGATGGCATTCTGACAGGGACATGGACAGTCGATGGACTGGATTCCCATTCCTATGCATTTGTTCCTGATTACTCCATTGGGCCTTTGGTTCCCGGAACCCATACCCTCAGAATCGTGGCGGACTCGACAGGGGTCATCAGCGAAAGCGATGAGGGGGACAATGCGTACACAAAAACGATCGTAGTGAGCGCTCCTGACCTGACTGGAGAATGGGTCTCTCCACCCGCTCAATCCTGCCGGTCGAGTGCAAGGGGACAATCGTGCAGACTCACGGGCAGCCTGAAGGTAAGCAATATCGGCCAATGGAAGGCGGCATCGAGCTATGTGGATATTTATCTTTCAGGAGTAGACGGCGACCCCCCGATCAAACGTATCTCCACAGGAATCCTTAAGCCGGGCGCAAGCAAGACGCTGAAAATAAATTACAGCCTGCCATTGAATGGCACCGCCAAAGGCAAATCCTTCAGAGCGGTCATTGACCCCGATAATACCGTTCAGGAGTCCGATGAGACGAATAACACCAAGGTCTCCGGCCCAATCCCATAGATTGCATCTGAAAGCATCCTCATCAACCGACCGGAGGTCTCAGGCAGCTATCCCCCGTTCTTCCGGAGGAGGGCAAGGGTCTCCTTTAAAACGTTTTCAACGGTAAATCCATATTCCCGCATCACCACCGGCCCCGGGGCAGAAGCGCCAAAGCGGTCAATCCCAATGACATGGCCGCGATCCCCCACGTAACGATGCCACCCCTGCGTTACGCCTGCCTCTGCGGCGATCCGGACCCGAACCGAAGGGGGCAAGACCGAATGGCGGTACTCTTCGGGTTGGGCTTCAAACAATTCCCAACTGGGCATGGAGACCACCCGGCTGGGGATCTTCTGGTCCATCAGCCTTTTCTGAACCTCGATCATCAAGGAGACCTCTGATCCGTTTGCAATGAGGATCACATCGGGACTGCCGTTGGGGGCTTCGGCCAAAACATAAGCCCCTTTCCGCAAGCCCTCGGCAGAACCGTATTGGGTCCGATTTAGAGTCGGCACATTTTGCCTGGTGAGGGCGAGGACGGTGGGCCGATTCCTGGTTTCAATGGCCACCTTCCAGGCCACAGCCGTTTCGTTGGCGTCGCAGGGCCGAATGACGATGAGATTCGGGATGGTCCGCAAAGCAGCCACATGCTCCACGGGCTGATGGGTCGGTCCATCTTCGCCCACACCGATGCTGTCGTGGGTAAAGACGTAAATGACGCGCTGCTCCATCAGGGCAGCCAGCCGGATGGAGGGGCGAAGATAATCCGAGAATACCATGAAGGTGGAACCGAAGGGGACAAACCCTCCGTGAGCGGCCATTCCGTTCAGAATGGCTCCCATGGCGTGTTCCCGGACGCCGAAATGGATGTTTCGACCCCCATACCCCCATCCTCCACCAACCGATCCCTGGGAGTCCCCGGGACTTCGTTCGGGGCTCTGGAAATCGCCCAATCCCTTTAATGCGGTCTGGGTGGAAGGATTTAGATCTGCGGAGCCTCCCATCAGGGTGGGGATTCTGGGGGCTATTGCATTTAACACTTTTCCCGAGGCAACCCGGGTTGCCATCCCTTTGGCGTCCGCGGGAAAAAGGGGCACATCCGCGTCCCACCCCTCGGGCAGCATCCCGTTCATGATTGCCTGAAGTTCCTTGCCCAGATCGGGAAACGCCTTGCAGTATGTGGAAAACAGCTTGTTCCAGTTTTCTTCGGCCTTCCGGCCCTTTTCGAGCGCCTTCCGAAAATGACCAAGGGCTTGATCAGGAATGGTGAAGGAGGGTTCGAGTGGCCAACCCAGCCTCTGTTTGGTCAGTTTTACCTCTTCCTCGCCCAGGGGGGCGCCATGAGCTTCGAAGGTGTCCTGTTTGTGAGGCGAACCGTAGCCGATATGGGTTCGAACGAGAATCAGGGAAGGCCTCTCCGTCTCTTTCTGAGCCTCCCGGAGCGCCTTTTCAATCCCCGTTAAGTCGTTTCCATCTTCCACAGACTGGACGCGCCATCCATAGGCCTCAAACCGCTTCGCGCGATCTTCGGTAAAGACGAGATCGGTTGCGCCGGCGAGGGTGATGTAATTGTTGTCATAGAGATAGATCAGTTTTCCAAGTTTAAGGTGGCCTGCGAGGGAGGCAGCCTCCTGAGCGACCCCTTCCATCAGGTCGCCGTCGCTGACAATCCCGTAAGTGAAATGGTTGATGATCTCGAAACCGGGGCGGTTGTAGCGAGCGGCGAGATACCTCTCTGCAATGGCCAAACCCACCCCATTCCCGAAGCCCTGGCCCAGTGGTCCTGTGGTCACCTCCACCCCGGGCACGTGTCCTTTTTCAGGATGGCCGGGGGTGAGGCTTTCCCACTGACGAAACTGTTTAATCTGTTCGAGGGGAAGAGGATAACCCGTGAGATGGAGGAGACTGTAAAGCAGCATGGAGCCGTGTCCTGCCGAGAGGACAAACCGGTCCCGGTCAAACCAGCCGGGACTGGAAGGGTGGTGTTTTAAAAACTGGGTCCAAAGGACGTAGGCCATGGGCGCGGCGCCGAGGGGCAATCCGGGATGGCCGCTATTGGCCTTCTGGATGGCATCGACCGACAAAAAGCGGATGGTATTGACACAGAGATCATCCAATGAATCGGAAGAAGGTTGGATTGAAGAGTTTTTGCTCATGGGACCCTCCTTTTTTTGATTAGCAGGCTGCTGAAAAACGTCCATCTGCTGCGTTTCTCTCATCCTTCGTCGTTGCGTCGTACCGCCATGTACGACTCACTTCTCAGGATTTCGAAGGCCTTGCATCTGGGCATTTTTGAGCAGCCTGAGGAAAAGGACTTTTTCAGCAAGCGGTTAGACATATCGCTTAATCCATGCAAAGGAGCGCACTGAACTGCCTTTTCCATGCAGCGTCAACGCCTATTCTAACTTGTTTCATAAAAATGGACCATACCCGGGGGTCCTGTCGGACAGCGGGAGAGAGAGGCCGTCCCTTTCCATTCCAAGGGAGAAGGATTATATTTAAGTGAATGGATCTATTGAAAAAAGGAGGAAACGAACATGATCGTGAATAAACGGGGAATTGCTGTTGCGTTGTTTGTTTTCCTATTGGCCGCAGGGTGCGCCTCTGTCAAACCGAAGATACCCATCGACCAGGGTTCCATTGAGCCGGGAGGGATTGTAGCCCGCGGTGAGATGCGGTTCAAGCTTCTCGGCACCCCTCTGTCCGTGGGAAAACCCCTGCCTTCCTTAAAATTGGTCGATGCCGTGACCCTGAAGGATGTGGATCTATCCCAGGAAAGAGGTAGAGTCCTATTTCTGAGTATCGTTCCCTCGATTGACACGCCGGTCTGTGAAGAACAGTCCCATTACTTAGGAGAAGAGGGGAATAAACTTTCAGGAGATATCAGGCGGATCATCATCAGCAGGGATACCCCTTTTGCCCAGAGGCGGTTTGCAAAGGAGGCGAAGCTGACCCATCTTCAATACCTCTCGGATTATAAACAGGGCGATTTTGGCCGCTCTACCGGTCTCCTGGTCGAGGGGTCCATGCTGCTTTCACGCTCGATTGTCGTTGTAGATAAGAAAGGGACGGTCCGTTATATCCAGGTCGTTCCGGACATCACGCATTTGCCAAACATGGAAAGGGCCTTCCTGAAGGCCATAGAACTTATTATGGAAGGTGACTGATGTTACCCCTATGTGTTTAAAAGCATTGAACCCTCATCTCTTCTTTCGCCTTTTTCGTCTGGCAAATCCATAGAGGAGAAGAGGCAGTTTGGGCAATGCATTTATGAGGTCGCGGCCCCCGACAAGTCCGATTCGCCAGGATTTGCTGAGGATATGGACGATCTGCGGCAGATCGTAGAACTCCGACCGGATCCGGTTCCGGATCTGTTTCAGCTCCTTGCGCCCGTAACGGTCTGAATAGACGGAACCGCCGATCCGTTGAAAGTAGTAGCCCGGCGTTTGCTCAACCACTTCCTTCAGGGGCGAAAATCTCTCGACGCGAAGCTTCTGGAAACTGATGGAATCCAGCTTGATCTCCTTGGCGAACTTAGGGATGTAGAGCATCTCTTCTTCCGTCTCGCCGATGTTTCCGTAGATGAAATACCCATGGAGATAGAAGTTGTACTGCGTCAGGACCGCAAACGCATCCCGGACCTGCTGTTGGGTGATGCCCTTCTGAAGCTGATTCAGGATCCGGTCATGAGGCGATTCGATCCCGATCAGGAAGATCCTGAAGCCCGCTTTCTCTGCCTTGTCGAGGACCTTTCGATGCCTCGCAATATCAATTCGAGCCTGGACAACAAAGGTTTTCTTGATCCTGTTCTCGATAATCAGATCGCACAGCCGTTCGCTCCTCTTCGGATTCGTAAAGAAGTTGTCATCGCTGAAGAGCACGACATCGGCTGTAACTGTCTTCAATTCTTCGATGACCGATTCGACCGGTCGCTCCGTGTACTCCCTCTTCTGTCCGAGCGGATTGAGGCTGAAGGTGCAGAACTTGCATTTGAACGGACATCCCCGCGTTGTCAGTACCGTATCGAATGTGTGGGGGAGGAGTCGAACACCGTGTTTCACCAGGCAGTAATCGTGCGTTCTCAGGGACCGGTCAGGAAACGGAATATGGGCGAGATCAGGAAGAGGGTGAATTTCGTTGTGGATGATCCCTCCGTTCTCCCGATACGAAAGCCCGCAGATATCCTTGAACGGGACGCCCGTGACGATCTGTTTGATGATCTCTTCGCCCTCACCTCGCACAATCATGTCGATATTGGGGCAGTGGGCGAACAGATACTCCACTTCCTCCGTTGCCTTGTAGCCTCCCACGACCGTGCAGACCTCGGGAGGCAACTGGGAGATAAAATCGCAGGCGTTTTCGAACCGAGAGGCCCATCGGATGCTTATGCATAGGAGATCGATTTCGTTCCGGATGAACGCACCGAGGGCCTTCGGGTCCTGGTAGGCCTTATCATACCGAAGATCGAGAAGGGTCACCTGACCGACCAGGCCCTTCATGCTTGCGGCAATGTACTCAAGGCCGGTCGGGGGGAAAATACCCATGATTGCGGTAGAATCCCCGAAATGCGTGTTCAAGGCGAGAGCGTGCCTGTATTTGGCCATTGCAGCATCATAGCTGGAAAGAGTTACAGATGCAAGGAGATAGAGTGGATACAGGGGTTGCCACCGGGATCGAGAAAGAATACAATATCTGTAGAAGGAATCCTAACATGAATACAATCCGTGAGATGTTCGGGACAGTCACAAGGCAGAACGAAAGCAGAGCGGCCATTGTTGAAGATGGAGTGACGACATCCTACGCTCTTCTTGAAAAGAGCGTCCTTTCCCTGGCTCTCAGACTTCACCGGCAGGGAATCCGGCAGGGTGACCGCGTCGCCCTCTTGCTTCCCAACGGCTCTGAGTTTGTCATCGGTTTCTTTGCTGCTGTGGAGGCAGGGGCCATCGTTGTCCCTCTCAATGACCATTATCAGCAGGATGAATTGATCTACTTTATCAAAGCCTGCGGGATTTCCTTGCTGATTACGGCACGGGAGCATGCATCATTATGTCAACGAGTGCTATCCGTCTGTCAATCCACATGCCGCCTGCTGTTCGTAGAGGACCGGGAAACGGCCACGGAAACGGAACGGAGGGTCTGGGGTGATCTGAGACCGGAGATCAACCCCGAAACTCCGGTCCTGTACCAGTTTTCTTCTGGTTCAACCGGGAAGCCGAAGCAGATTGCGCGGACCCAGACAAACCTTCTTTTTGAACTGGACAGTTTCCACAGAACGCTCCAAATTACCAACGAGGACCGGTTCCTTGGAGTTGCCCCTTTTTCCCATGTGAATGGGCTGATGCGAAGTATGATGGCGAGCCTCTGGGCAGGGGCGACCCTTTATCCACTCCCCAAATTCGAACGCCAAAGCGTCGCAGAGGCGGTTGAGAGAAACAGGATCTCGATCTTCATTGCCGTTCCCTTTATGTTTAGCATACTGGCAAAATCAAATTTTCGTCAACAGCCCGATTTTTCGTCCCTGCGCCTCTGTGTCTCTGCCAGTGCGCCAATGCCTCCCAATCACAACGAACAGTTTCACGAAAGCTTTGGGATTTATGTTCGGCAGCTCTACGGATCCACAGAGACAGGAACCATCAGCGTGAATCTCCGGCCGGATATCGAGGCAACCCTGGAATCAGTAGGGACCCCGATCCTGGGTGTAGGGGTTGAGGTGTTTAAAGAAGATGGAGGGATTGCAGAGCCGGGTGAGGTGGGGGAATTTGCCGTTAAGAGCCCTGCCGCAATTACGGAGTACATGGAGGCGGATGAGAGCAGCAAGAAGGCCTTCCGAAACGGTTATTTTTTTACAGGCGATCTCGGGAAGCGGGAGGGCGATGGACTTCTCACCCTCACCGGAAGAAAAAAATTTTTCATTAACAAGGGGGGATACAAAATCGATCCTCACGAAATCGAAGGGGTTCTCGGGCGTCACCCGAAGGTGGAAGAAGCGGTGGCCGTCGGCCTGCCCACAGCCTTCGGGGATGAGAAGATCAAGGCGATCGTTGTTTTGAAAGAACCCGCCACCGTTGAAGAACTGGTCGAGTACTGCCGAGGAA
>Ga0315297_10002595_pt1 | contig 11429 bp, 7 predicted proteins | sample YL17G15_0_MG_FD_203628 | JGI IMG/M metagenome (GOLD analysis project Ga0315297, IMG submission 203628) | Sediment microbial communities from Yellowstone Lake, YNP, Wyoming, USA - YL17G15_0 | ecosystem: Environmental > Aquatic > Freshwater > Lake > Sediment | place: USA: Wyoming | collected...
GATAGCCGGTCATGGCAGTACCCTTGTCGCCGATTTTCTTGAACGTCCACAGGTCTTCGGCGGGGAACTCGTCATCGGAGCGATCGTCGTAGGGCCGCAATAAAACCCCGCTCATCGTGTGCAGGCAGATCGAGCCGGTGATGTTCGGGTGCGCGGTGATGAACTCGACCAGGCTGCGAGTCTCCGCTTCGGATGTGGGGAACGGACCTGCGCCGTGCTGGTCAGCTTCGGGCCGCCAGCCCGAAGGGAAGTTGCGGTTGAAATCCAGCCCCTGCTTGCCCTTGGCCGGCTGGATGGTCACGCCGTCGAAATTTTCGATCAGGCCCTCGGGCAGCAGGCGGTAATACGTGCCGCCGCTTTCCACCGGGTCGCGCCGGATCATCAGGCGCGGGTCGTCGGGGTGCGGCTTCCATCCGCCATTCGGGTCGGGGAAGCGCATGGACAAAAGCTTGCCGTCGCCGTTGATGTCCTCGTTGGCGATCAACCCCTCGATGGGGTCTTCGTCGAAGGGATACGACCGCGTGCCCGAGCGGATGACCCTCGGCCTGTCGGCGAGAGCCCATTCCGCGCCGTCGGGGTTGACGCGCGGTACGATATAAAACGCGCGCGTATTGAGCGCCTCGGTGATGTTGGCGTCCTTTTTGTAGCGAGTTATCAGGTTATGGATGAGATACAGCGCGCACGCCGAGGCGGTGACCTCCGCAGCATGGATGTTGCCGTCCACCCAAAAGGCGGGTTTCTCCGCATCTAGCCCGGATTTAGAATTGGTTGCCGTTATCAACCAGACATCGCGGCCTTCGTGACTCTTGCCGATCGATTCCAGCCGGATGAGATTGGGGTATTCGCTGGCGTATGCCTTGAGCAGACGTGTTAACTCGCTGTAACGGTAGAATTTGTTGAAGCGGGGCTTGGGCATCGAGGCCTCCTGGTGCGCGGTGGAAACTGAAGGGGATTGAGTCTATTGTAGCAAAGATAGCCAAAGCCGGCGCGGACCTGCGGAGGTATCACAGGCTAAAACACGACAGGCGACGAATACCAGATTATGATGGTTTAGAGTTGGGAGATGGTCACCCCGTCCGGCCGGGGGGCGTGGGGCGGGGAATCGGGCAGCCTTTGAGCTGGAGGTCCAACTGGCTGAGCAGGGTGTCTATATCATTCGCCTGCCGGACGATGTCGTTCACGAAGGCAATCACAGCGTTATTGTCACCCTGCTGGAGCGAGGCGAGTGCCTGCTGCCAGTTCCAGAAGATGCCCACCATTTTGATATCGAACTGCTCGAGGCACGGGGGCGGAGTTTCCTTCCGCTGGTCGTCGTAGCGCGCCTGGGCTTTTGCCCCAGTGGCGACCACGGTTTCAAGGCTCAGGCTGTTGTCGTTCAGCCCGTCGCCGATGGCATCCATTTCGCCCACCATTTCGCTGAAGCGCAGCACGGACCGTTCGGCGTAGGGACGGACCTCGTCGCAGTTGCAGGTGACGGGGGTGGCTGTCCATTCGATGTTGTGGCGGATGGGGGCGATGGTCGGCTTGGCGGGAAACAGGCTGGGAGCGAAATAGAATCCGGCCGTCAGGATCAAGGCGAGGACGGCCAGCCCGGCAATGCCGATGACCATTTTCTGGTTGAGCGCAAATCCCTTTCGCGCGGACCCTTTCGCCTTTTCCTGCTTCTCCATGTAGGAGTTGTAATCCCACTCCTTGTCGGATTCTGTTTTCTCAAGGAGATCGTCGGGCTGGAGCTTCTCGAGCATCTTGCGGGCGCGCTCGTTGTAGGGATTGTATTCCAGTACTTTTTTGAGGCAGACGATGGCATGCTCGCGGGTATCCGCGATCTGAGAGTAAACGAACCAGGCCATTTCATTGGTCGGGTCCTTGCGCAGGATCTGTTTGAGCATGGCGCGCGCCTCGACCAACTGACCGGCTTTGGCGGTGTCCACGGCTTCCTGGAGTTCGGGAGAAAGCGGCATAAGACCTCAAATAATAAGAACAAATATACCGTATTTTACAACAAGAGCGCCTGACAGATTCGACAGTCTGCCCCCCTCCTTCCTCCCCCAAAGCCAAAATAAAAAGGTCCAGAAACAAATCTTACATAAGCTTGTGGATTTGGGGGAGGTGGCCGGCACTTGCACCTGGCGCAAGTACAGGTGAGGCCGGAGGGGGGCAGAGTGAATCTGCTAATTGTGCTTTGTGAGACCTCCGGTCAAGGCCCGAGGGGGTCAGCCCCTGAAGGGATGCTCCGCGGAGACCATAGCCGAGCGGGTGTTCATACTAAGGGGTAGAAAATAAGATATAAGGCCCACCAATACCAAAAAGCAACAATATCATCAATCCCTTTAGGACTGCATAAAATCCTTTAACTGGCTTTCCAAATGGACCAGGAGTTTCACGACGAATCATAGATAAAAGACCAATTAGGTTTAGAAAGACAAAGGAAGAACCGAGAGGTTCGGAGCCATATTGACTGGGCAAGTTTCTATTCAGGGCTTTACCGAAGAACAGCGCTGTCGATAATGTATTAAGAAAACAGAAACAACTGGAACAACGGACAAGAGCCAAATATCCGTCTCCATGAAAAAGGACTTTAACTTGATCAAAATACTTTCATGGCGTTCGGGTGAGTTTTGTTGCATTGCCCCTCACACTCTCAATAAACTTCGCCCATACCTCGTCCGGCTCCCAGATGCGGCGGATGTGGGCATCGGCCTGTGCGCGCGTCCAGCCCCAGCGTTTTTCGGCATACAAAGCCACGAACATGCTCGCGCGGTAGTTCGCCACACAGTGGAGGAAGACCTTCTGCCCGGCCAGCGAATCCATCAGGGGGACGAACTGCTCGAAGTCGGAAAGCTGCGGCGCCTCCCACACCACCGGGATGTGATGGTAGGTCATGCGCAGTGCGCGGACAGTGGCGGCCTCATCCGCCAGTGCATTCTCAGATTTGCCCAAGGCGAGGTTGACCACCACCTTGTAGCCCGCCGCGGCGATCTCGCCCATCTGCGCCTCGGTCGGCTGGCCTGATGTGGCGAGGGTCTCTGATATCTGGATGAAGTTGTAAATTTCCTCAAGGCTCATATTATTTTTTCTCCGCCTCGATCCAAACCGATTCGCCGTCGGTGGAGATGTGGATCCAGCCGTTCTGGTCCGTGCGCAGGAGGGGGTAGCCCTCGATGTTTTTCAACGTTTCCTCGTCAGGCATGCCAGTCTCATCTCCAGCCTTGACGTCCAGCACGATGAGCTGCGGGTGCAGAGCATTGATCCACTCGGGCGGGTTGGATTGTGCGTAGCCGCTGTCCGCTAAAGTCAGCAGCGATACAGGACCGATCGCCTTGCCGTTTTCCAGCTCATCCAGCGCATCGAAGCTGAGGCCGACCGGCAACAGCGCGCGGAAGTCGTTCCACTCGATGAGCAGGACCGAACCCCGCGGCGTTACGGAAACCACCTTGAGCGCCGCGCCGTCGCCCAGGTCAAGCTGCTGCCCAGCCACGGCGCGGTTGAAGGGGATGTCCTTTTGCGTTAACACCTCGAGCAGCTTGAGCGAGCTGAACGAGGCTTCAGGGTTTCCCGACCAGAGCACGTTGTCCACGCCGAATCGTTCCAGCGTGCGCGGCAGCGCGGCGACCTGGTTCTCCTGGGTGGAAGCCACCACCAGCCAGTCGAGGCGGCGGTCATTGGGCGGCAGGCGCCTCCCGAGGGCGGACGAAAGCTGCGAGATGCTTTCACCTCCGTTGATCAGCACGTAGCGCCCGGTCGGGGATTGGATCAGAACCGAATCTGCCGAGCCGTTGGCGAGGAAGGTGATGTGCAGTTTGCCGTCCGGCGCGGCGTTGACCGAACGGAAGGTGGCGACCGCGGCCACGGCCAGCACACCGATGATCACGGCCGGTGTGACGACCGACCGGTAGCGTGGGTAGCCGGCCTTCAATTTATCCCAGTTGAAGTAGAGGCCGAACAGCGCGATGTAGAACAAGACCACCCAGAACAGGCTCAGGTCACCCAGCACGATCACGCCGCCCGGGAACCCGTCGAACCACTCCACGGCGCGGATGGTGTAGGACGGGAAAGGCAGCGCGACCAGCGCGAAAAGTTTGCCCAGCGCGATGGAGAAGATACTGGCGAACAATGCCAGCCCGCCGGTCACCATCAACGCCGGCTGGACGGGCAGCACGAACGGGTTGGCGACCAGCGCGATTAGCGAGACCTGCCCGAAGTGGTAGGCCATGATCGGCAGCGTGGTGATCTGCGCGGCGAGAGTCAGCAGGAAGAATTCCGCGATCGGCGCGGCGACCTTCTTCGCTTTTTCAGCGGACAGCCAGCGGGAGGTCAGGCGCACAGCAAGGTTCTCCAGCGGCTCGGCGAACATGATCAGGCCGAGGGTGGCAGCGAACGAGAGCTGGAAGCTGATGTCCCACAGCAGCAGGGGATTCACCAATGCCATGAACGCGGCGACGAATCCGAGCGTGTTGAGGGCGGCCTGCCGGCGTCCGATCTGCAGCGCGAAGATGGACAGCGAGCCCATGATCGCCGCCCGCACCACCGGCGGGCTTGCGCCGACCAGAATGGTGTACAGGATGATCCCCGCGATGGCGGCCACGGCGCCCCAGCGTTTGCCGAAGAAGCGGCTGAAGAGGAACACGAAGATGCCGGCGATGATGGCGATGTTAAAGCCGGAGATGGCGATGATGTGCGCCGTGCCGGTGTTCTTGAAGGCCTGCTGCAGGTCCTCCGGGATGCCGTTGTCCACGCCGAGCAGAATGCCGGCCATGAGCGAGGCTTCCGGGTCGGGGAAGATCTCGTAGATATCGGCCAGGGCGCGCGCCTTGAAGGCGTAGATCCGCGCCAGGATGGGGTTTTCCCCTCCGCCGGGCAGGCGTGTGACCGCTGCCAGCGGCATGTAGGCATGGATGCCGTAGCGCGCGAGGTTATCGCGGAAGGAAAACTCTTCGTTCTCGGGCGGGGAGAGCAGCTTGCCGCGCAGCCGCAGGCGCTCGCCGTACTGATAGGTCTCATCGGGGGCAACGCGCGCCAGGATCAGCCCGCCGGCCTTCAGCGGGGACTCGAGCCCGGTGTCCACGCTCTCGACGCGCAGCTTAAGGTTGGTGTAGTTGTCGCGCTCGTCGGGCGGTTCGACCAGCGTGCCGGTAACAAGCAGGTCGTAATCGCGGTCGTTGTACCACGCCACCTGGAACGGGTCGATGCGCGGCTGGACATACAGGTAACGGGCCGCTCCGCCGAACAGGGCTGCGAAGCTGATGAGGATCAGCGCCTGGCTGGAAGGTGAAAGATGATAGGGTTGGAATTGAAATTGACGCGCGATTAACCACCACGCCAGAGCGATGACCAGCGTCACACCGGTCAACGCCAGCCAGATTCCGAAAGGCAGCGCGACCAGGCTGCCCAGCAGGATGCCGAGCATGAAGGCCAGTGAGACGGTGAGCAGGGGGTAGAGCTTGAGCATTTTTGTGGTCCGTTTCCTTATTATGACATAAATCTCCATGCGCGCAGTTAAATTGCCGCGATCCGAATTTCTATTTTCTTTGAACGGTCTCGGTATGGCAAAATTTGCCTGCTCGACCAGCTGTCCTCGTTTCTTCTTTCCACTACTCTCAATTCTCTATTCCCTGATTTTTGTCACATTGACGTTTTGTTTCGCCGGGCATACAATAGATTCATAATTAAATAATGGTCTGGGTGCTTTTACCCCCGGATGGGAAAGCTCGGTCATGAGACCGAGGCGAAGCCGGTAACACCGAAAAGTGAAGTCCGGCGCTGTCGCGCAACTGTGATTCAGCTCACGCTGAAAAGCCAGGCCGCCCGCCCCGACCATGTTCGCCACACTCTCGCGCCAAGGAGGTGGGAACGGCTCCGTCGGATTGCCTCTCCCCCCTCCCCTGTCCTCACGACAGGGGATTTTCGTTGGATAACTTTCTTTAAGGAGAACATCGCATGGCTCGCAAATTGATTCTTGGACTGTTGACATTAACCCTTGTTCTGGCTGCCTGCGCTCCCGCTGCCACACCCACTACTGAACCGGCGCCGACAGCAGCTCCGACAGTTGAAGTTCCCACTGTTGCCCCAACAGTTCCAGCCCTGACGCTCACAGATGGACTTGGCCGAACCGTGACCCTGACAGGTCCGGCGCAAAAAGTCGTCTCGATGGCACCTTCAAACACTGAGGTACTCTTCGCAGTAGGCGCAGGCTCACAGGTGGTCGGGCGTGACGAGTTCTCGGATTACCCCGAAGAAGCCAAGTCACTGCCGTCCATCGGCGGCTCGATGGGACAGTACAGCTATGAGCAGGTCGCCGCGCTCAAACCCGACCTCGTCCTGGCCGGCGGCATCAACACGCCCGAGCAGGTCAAGGCGCTGGAGGACCTGGGAATAAGCGTCTTCTACCTCGGCAATCCGTCCACGCTGGAGGAGCTGTACGCCAACCTCAATTTGGTCGCCAAACTAACAGGGCGTGAATCTGAGACAGGCGCGCTGGTCGACTCGCTCAAGGCGCGGGTCAAGGCCGTTGACGACAAGCTGGCAGGTGTCGCCGATAAACCGGTCGTGTTCTATGAGATCGACGCCAGCGACCCGAACAAACCCTACACCACCGGCCCCGGCACCTTCATCGACCTGCTCATCGCGCGGGCGGGCGGACAGAACCTGCCCGGCCTCACCGACGCTTACCCGCAGGTGAGCCTGGAGCAGATCGTCCTGGCCAACCCGGCCATCATTTTATTGGGTGACGCGTTCTACGGCACCACGCCCGAAGCGGTTGCTGCTCGCCCGGGCTGGAGCAAGATCGCCGCAGTGACAAATGACCGCGTCCTGCCGTTCGACGACAACCTGGTCAGCCGCCCCGGTCCGCGCCTGGTGGACGGGCTGGAAGCGCTGGCTCAGGCCATTCATCCTGAATTGTACAAGTAAACTTGTCCTCACTCCATCCCCTCTGGGGATGGAGTGAGGAATTCAAAAAAATGCGCCACCGACTTCTGCCTCTCGTCTGGACCCTCGCCTTCCTTCTATTGGCTGTGATGCTCAGCATTGCGGTCGGCTCGGTGTTCATCCCGCCGTCTGATCTGTGGCTTTTGCTGACGGGGAACATCAGCGGTTCGTTGCCCGAACCGCTGGCGACCTATGCGCTGATCATCGTCAGCATCCGTCTGCCGCGGACCGTGATGGTTGCGCTGACCGGAGCAGCTCTCGGAACAAGCGGTGCCGCTTATCAGGGATTGTTCCGCAACCCGCTGGCAGACCCTTATCTGATCGGCGTGGCCTCCGGGGCGGGGCTGGGCGCGGTGATTGCCATGAGCATCCAGTGGCCGTACTCTTTTTGGGGTTTGATGGCAATTCCCATGGCAGCGTTCCTCGCCGGGCTGCTGACCGTGTTCATCGTTTATTCGCTGGCGCGCGTGGGGCGCACCGTCCCGACCACCAATCTCATCCTGGCCGGGGTAGCCTTCGGCTCCTTCGCCACCGCGCTGACCTCGTTCCTCATGCTGCGCTCCTCGGGTGAGATACGGCGCGCGCTTGGCTGGCTGCTGGGCGGCGCGAGTCAGTCCGGCTGGATGCCCGTGCTGGGAATCCTGCCTTATCTGATCATCGGCCTGAGCATCCTGCTCTTGAGCGGGCACGCACTCAACCTGCTGCAGTTCGGCGACGAGCAGGCGCACCAGCTTGGTCTGCCTGTTACGCGCGCCAAGACCATCATCCTGGTGGCGGCCTCGCTCGCGACAGCGGCTGCGGTGGCGTTTGCCGGGATCATCGGTTTCGTCGGCCTGATTGTGCCGCATGTCATGCGCATGTGGTTCGGGGGCGACTACCGTCGCTTGATCCCCTTGAGCATGGTGGGAGGCGCAGCGTTCCTGCTCGTCGCGGATGTGCTGGCGCGCGTGGTGCTGGCGCCGCAGGAGATTCCGTTGGGGATCATCACCGCTTTAGCCGGTGCGCCGTTCTTCCTGTGGGTGCTGCGCCGTTCGAAGAATCAGGGGTACTGGTAATGCTGCGCATCGAGAATCTTTCCGTATCTTACGGTGCCCGCCGCGTGCTCCACCATGTCTCGCTGACTGTGGAAAACGGCGAGTTGCTGGCGTTGATCGGCCCGAACGGCGCGGGAAAGTCCACGCTGGTGCGGGCGGTGAGCGGCGTAGTCCCTGCCCAGAGCGGATCGGCACGCAAAAATGGCACTAATCTGCTGACGGTCCCCGCCAGCGAACGCGCTCGGATCATATCCGTTGTGCCGCAGGTGGCCTCGCTCCCGCCCGCCTTCACCGTCTGGGAGACGGTCCTGCTGGGGCGCACGCCGTATCTTAATTTCCTCGGCCAGGTCTCCGCCGCGGACGAAGGCATCGCCCGCCAGTCGCTGCAGAGGGTGGACGCGCTTGACCTGATCGACCGCCGCGTGGGCGAGCTCTCGGGTGGCGAGCAGCAGCGGGTGCTGCTGGCGCGTGCCCTGGCGCAGTCCACACCTATTCTGCTATTGGATGAACCGACCTCACACCTCGACCTGCATCACCAGGTGGGGCTGCTCGAGTTGGTCCGCACACTGGCGCACCACGACGGGCTGGCGGTGCTGATCGCGCTGCATGACCTGAACCTTGCCGCGCGCTATGCTGACCGGATTGCACTGATGGTGGATGGACGGGTCAGGGCACTGGGCATGCCGAACGAGGTGCTGCGCCCCGAGTTGATATCGGAGGCGTATCATCTGCCGGTGCAGGTGATACCCAACCCGCTTGACGGGAGTCCGCTGGTGCTGCCAAACTCGTCCCAGAAATGAATTTGTCTGGCACTGGATCACAGGGCGATTGGCTTGCACTCCCCTCGTTGATTCGGTATAATGAATCAACCATTGCTCCGGGAGGAGTAGGCGGCTGGCACGCTGATAGAGAAGGAAGCCATTGGCTGGAAGCTTCCACAGCACCCCACCCCCGAATGTCGCCCGCACGAATGCCGAAGAACACCAGAGCTCAGTTATTAGTGAGCAGAGATCAGTAGACCGGCACGGGAGCGCCCGTTAGCGCGCAGGCTGGTGATCGCCAGCCACAGAGTGCACCCTTTGGGTGAAACGAGGTGGTACCGCGGAAGGCGCGCCTTTCGTCCTCATAATGGACGAGGCGCGTTTTGATTTACTGTAAGGAGACAAAATGGATATCAAAGCGATACTGCAATCACAATATCTGGCTTCACTGGCTATGTTGAAGGAAGCCATTGTCAAATGCCCGCCGCAGGGGTGGGACAACCCCGAGGACAAGTTCAAGTTCTGGAGCAAGGCCTACCATACAATTTTCTACGTCCATCTCTATGTGCAGCAGGCAGAGAAGGATTTTGTCCAATGGGAGAAGCACCATGATCCCGATGGGGACATCCCGTTCACAAAGGATGAAGTGATGGAGTATCTGGCCGTTGCCGAGCAGGAGGTCCGGCGTTGTGTCCCTGTCTCGGACCTGGAAGCGGAGTCGGGCTTCCACTGGTATCCGGTCGGTAAATTGGAAATGCACCTGATCAACATCAGGCATATCCAGCAGCACGCCGGCGAAATATTCGAGTGCCTCGGCATGCGTGAAAAAATCGAATTACACTGGGTGGGACACACCCGGACGGATAAGGAGTAAGAATGAGCGACCATCAACTTCCCAAAGCCTATGATTTCAAATCCACCGAGAAGCGCATCTACGCGGCGTGGGAGGCAGGCGGTTTTTTCAAGCCGTGGAACGACCCCCGCAAACCGGGATTCGACCCGTCGGTGAAACCGTTCGTCATCTCCATCCCGCCGCCCAACGTGACCGGCGAGCTGCACCAGGGACATGCCCTGACCACCAGTGTCGAGGACCTGATGATCCGCTACCACCGCATGAAGGGACAACCGACGCTGTGGGTGCCCGGCTCGGACCATGCCGGCATCGCCACCCAGCTGCAGATCGAGAAGATGCTGGTGCGCGAAGGCACCAGCCGCGAGGCGCTGGGCCGCGAGGAGTTCCTGCGCCGCACCTGGGAGTGGAAGGAAAAATACGGCGGCATCATCACCCAGCAGATCCGCCGGCTGGGCGCGTCCTGCGATTGGGACCGCGAGCGATTCACGCTGGACGAAGGCCTGTCGAAGGCCGTACGCGAAGCGTTCGTGCGCCTGTACGAAAAAAGATTGATCTACCGCGGCCCGCGCCTGGTCAACTGGTCGCCGGGGCTGCGCACCGCCGTCTCCGACGTGGAAGTGGAGTACAGCGAGGAGGAAGCCAAGCTGTATTACTTCAAATACATGCTCGCGGATAAATCCGGCGAATACATCCCCGTGGCGACCATCCGTCCCGAGACCATTCTCGGCGATACGGCTGTGGCGGTGCACCCCGAGGATGAGCGCTATAAAAAGTTCGTCGGTAAAAATGTGGTCGTGCCCATGCTGGGACGCGAGATCCCCGTCATCGCGGACGATTACGTCAGCCGCGAGTTCGGCACAGGCGCGCTCAAGATCACGCCCGGCCACGACTCGAACGACTACGCCATCGCCCAGCGCCACAACCTGCCGGTCATTTCTGTGTTGGATGCGGCTGCTGCTGTGAACGAGAACGGCGGACCCTACACCGGCATGGACCGCTACGACTGCCGCGACAAGCTGTGGGCGGACATGCAGGCCGCCGGCCTGGTCATCAAGACCGAGCCTTACACCACCACCATCCCGCGCTCGCAGCGGGGTGGCGAGATCATCGAGCCGATGATCTCCACGCAGTGGTTCGTCAACGTCAAGCCGCAGGCCGAGAAGGCGCTGAGGGCGGTGAAGAACGGCGACATCCATATCGTGCCCGATCATTTCGACAAGGTGTATTACAACTGGATGGAGAACATCGACGACTGGTGCATCAGCCGCCAGTTGTGGTGGGGGCACCGCATCCCGGTGTGGTACTGCGAGGACTGCGGCAAACAGACCTGCACCCGCGAGGACCCGACGAAGTGTGCCCACTGCGGCTCGGACAGCATCGAACAGGACCCGGATGTGCTCGACACCTGGTTCTCGTCCGCGCTGTGGCCGTTCTCAACGTTGGGATGGCCGGACAAGACGCCGGACCTTAAGTATTTCTACCCGACCTCCATTATGGAAACCGGCTACGACATCCTGTTCTTCTGGGTGGCGCGCATGATCATGGCCGGGCTGGAGTTCCTGGAGGATGTGCCTTTCCGCACCGTGTACCTGCACGGGCTGATCCGCGACGAACACGGCCAGAAAATGTCCAAGTCCAAGGGCAACGTGGTCGACCCGCTCGAAATCATGGACGACTTTGGTACCGACGCGCTGCGTTTCACCCTGCTGGTGGGGTCCACCCCCGGCAAGGATATGAGCCTTTCTCTGAAGAAGGTCGAGTCGAATCGCAATTTCACCAACAAAATATGGAACGCAAGCCGCTTCACCTTCTCGGCCATCGGCGCCATCCAGGAAGGACCAAAGGCCGACCCGC
>Ga0315297_10002596_pt1 | contig 11428 bp, 9 predicted proteins | sample YL17G15_0_MG_FD_203628 | JGI IMG/M metagenome (GOLD analysis project Ga0315297, IMG submission 203628) | Sediment microbial communities from Yellowstone Lake, YNP, Wyoming, USA - YL17G15_0 | ecosystem: Environmental > Aquatic > Freshwater > Lake > Sediment | place: USA: Wyoming | collected...
GTAAAAAGTCGAAAATGCCCAAGAATCGTCATTCCGGTGAAAACCGGAAGCCAGAGATTTCAACGCGTTACAAAAACACTGGACACCGGTTTTCACCGGTGTGACGACTTTTTACGAGAGCGTCAAACTTAGCCTTCACAAATTCAACGATGGCACCTCCGATCTTCTTTCCTAGCTCCTTGGTCAAGCCGTCCACTATGATCTCGAATGATTCATCAATTATCCGCCAGTTGTTTCGCCACGTATCAGATAGTGGCACGCTGGGAGGTTGGACGAGCGGAACCAGTCGATGTGCCATCCAGCCTACTTCACAAAACCGATTCATAAACATCGTAAAAGCGGGCTTGTTAAACGTTGGCAGCACTGGCAGCGGATCGGTGCCATTCAGCCATCCCACCGAGTGGCTCATGGAGAGGCGTGCGCCGTGAGTTTCATAGTCAAACAGCGCATCCCACTGGACAAGCTCATCAATGGTCGATTTAGACAGCCCACTTTGATCTCCAGTCATCTTAGGTCGAACAGCGTACTCGGTTGCTTTTCGTAGTTTACGGACTGAATAGGGATCGAACGGCTTGCTCGGATCAATGCCCTCGATGCTGTGGAAATCTGTGATCTTCTGAAGCGCCGCCGAGGTCAAGACAAGGTTGTCAAAAACGTTTCGCAACAGCGTATAGCCATGATAGGGAACGCTCGTTCTATTTGCCAAGGTAAATATTTAGCCTTGATCCACCGTTTAAAAATGAGACCGGAAAGATGCACAACTCAATCCTTTGAAGGACACATTACTGCATCCAGGGTCGCGAGATAACCATCTTCAGAATTTCGTGGGTCCCCTCGGTAATAACCATATACTGTGAATCACGGAAAAATCTCTGCGCTCTATGCTCACTCATCAAACCATAGCAACCAAAGACTTCCATGCAATCACGCGCTATCCTGCGATTTGCCTCAGCGGCGGTGAGCTTCGCCATAGCAGTAAATCGGGGCCACTCAGGGTCATTCTGATCAAAGAGCATGGCAGCCTTATAAACCATAAGGCGGGCACTTTCAATCTGGGTTGCCATTTCGGAGAACTTAAATTCAAGACTCTGGTGTTTTATGAGCGGTTTTCCCCATACTACCCTTTCCTTGGCGTACGATAAAGCTAAATCAAACGCCACTTCAGCGCAACCCAATGCCCGAGCGGTGTGGGGAATCCTGCCGGCGCCAATGAGCCAGAGTGTATTGGCATAACCCCGGCCTTCTTGTCCCACCTGATTCTCCAAGGGAATTTCTACATCTTCATAAAAAATTTCTGCTTCATCCGAGGTGCGTGAACCCATCTTGCGTAACGCTGTTCGAGTCCATCCTTTCATGGGCCAATCTATGAGGAAGTTGGTCATGCCACGGGTCCCCTTCTCCGGGTCCGTTACAGCGAGGATAAGCTGATAGTCGCAAATGGAACCGTTCGTTATAAAGATATTTGAGCCATTCAATATCCATCTGTCGCTTTTCCTAACGGCCTTCGACATGCGTGTCCCTGGATCAGAACCGCCGCTATGCTCGGTAAGGGCAAAAGCGCCTACCCACTCCCCTCTAATGCTAGGCGGCAAGTACTTTTGACACTGCTGCTCCGTGCCATGAGTCCAGATCACGGGGCCAACGTAATTGGAAGCGAGGCAAAAGCTTTCAGCAAGGCCGAGGCTAATCTTGGCTACCTCTTCATTAATGATGACCTCGCCCATTTTGTCCATCCCGCTTCCACCGTACTTCTCCGGAGCACACACGCAATTGTATCCGAACTGTCCCGCCTTTGGCAGGAGAATGTCTCGTGGAAATTCACCCCTCTCCTCCCATTCGTCGACTATCGGAGCCATCTCCTTCTGGCAGAAGCTACGCACCGACTCTTGCAACATCTTGTGTTCTTGGCTCAATGTAAAATCCATAAACGAACCTCCTCATTGGCTGATATTTTACCTGAAATTATGTTAACCTGCTAATATCTATGCCGGATACTCATGGTTGAATTAAGTTCGTTAAATTCCCCGTGCAACGATCGAAATATGGGGGGCACACTGTTCATGGTCCTCAGCCTCTGAAGCTGGGGGCCTAAACAGAATGGCCCATAAAAGCCTAAGCACCCCCTTTCATCGTTAGGAGACCAAAGGGTATCATTCTTCAAATCAGCAACATCTCAGCAACTTCAGTGCCACTTCCTTGTGTGGACGACTACGTGTAAAGCGAGAGCGTATTTCGTATGCTGCAGGTATGTTTTCCCTGAATGAAAACTTCATCTCACTGCTCATGGGAGATGGAGATAAGATACACCCTTGCATCATGGCAATAAAGAAATAATGAGGACATAATGATAACCGGTTAATATAATTCTTATTATATGAAAGTAATGCAAAATGGCATAATGATGCTATATAGAGAGCTTTGAATTACTCCTGAAATTCGGCAAATCGTCATTCCTGCGAAAGCAGGAATCCAGTCTTTTCAAGATCTTCTGGATTCCCGCCTACGCGGGAATGACAAAGTGGGGGTATTTTTCAAAGCTCTCATATAGTATTATTCCTCTGCAGCTTGCGTGTTACCGTCGTAGGGTGCACGCCTAACTGAAAGGCGGCTTTGCGGGCATTCCCATGCACTTTTACGGCGTTTTGAATTATCGCCATTTCTATCTTATTGATAATTGATAAGAACTTGCTTTTTCATGATCTGAGGATACGGAAAGGAGTCTAGTATGTCAAGGAGATTTTATCAGGAAATATTTGAGTCAAAAATCTCTTTGACTTTAGTGATAATTTCGAATTGAAATATGACGCTCTCGTAAAAAGTCGTCACACCGGTGAAAACCGGTGTCCAGTGTTTTTGTAACGCGTTGAAATCTCTGGCTTCCGGTTTTCACCGGAATGACGATTCTTGGGCATTTTCGACTTTTTACGAAGTCGTCAAATATTGCATTCAGAAGTAATATGCCAAAAACAACATTTCAGGAAGGAGCCCTCATTTCAACGCACCCGCGACGCCGATCATTTTCATGCCAAATTATTGCTCGGATTGGATAACGCCCCGGCGAGGACCTCCTCCAGCGTGTTTTTCAGGGAGGTCAGGGGCTCCATGATCATGTCTCGAAATTCTGCATTCACCCCATCACCCCTCAGCCTCATTACCTGTCAATTTGGGGGTCCATGCCCTGCACAAACTTCGTCATCTTCTCCCGATTGATCAGGCTGACAGGACAATCCGGGTAAGCCGTGCTGAATCCGGGCGGATCCTTGGTCTGCCCCTATCTGATAAAATGAACACAAATTGGCAGCACCCCGGCAGCAAGTAGTGGATCAAACTCATGGTGATCGGAGGTAACCAGAATCGCCTGCTCCTTTTCTGCCAGGGTAACGGCAAAGGCGTCGGCAAGAGAAATACGCCCCTGCGCCTTTAAATGTCCTGCCTTTTTCCAGAACCCGGCATCCATATCATCGCGGATCAATAACCCGCAGGCCGTAAGATCGGCAAGCATCTGATCCGCCTGCACCTCATCATAGTTGCGAAGGCAGTCGTAGTAAACCTCGCAGAGATTGACGGCATGGATAAAGCAGCGGCATGCTTCATCGGCGAGCAGGGAGCGAACCTCCCCGCTTCCTGGTTCACCCCGCAGCAGGGCAATCAGGGCACAGGCATCCAAGACACAGGTCATCATGAACGCAGTTTTCTCCCTTCATCATCGATCTCCGCCTGCTTTATGCGCGCAAACTCCTCACTGGGGGTAATATCGGCGTATTTTCCCATAATGGCATCAAGGGTGGCTTTACGGTCAACAGAGAGTGGCGCCCCCTCCGCCCGCCGCTCGTCCAACTGGACGGGAAACGGAATCCCCCGCCGATTGCGCACGGCACTTAAAAAGATCTTGATCGCCTCGGTTGTGGTAAGTCCTAGTCGCCTGAAGATCTGTTCCGAATCTGCTTTCAATTCCCCTTCGATCCGTAGCGTTATGGTTGCGTTTTTAGGCATGGCAGCACCTCCTTTGTGTACTGCAAATGTACTTATGTAGATGGATATTTGCAAGCAGTTTCATCATCAGCAGGATAACAGGTTGACAGATTGGGCGGCCTTGTTTTCAGCCCGTCCGTCCCGGAATCATTCTCCGCAGTATTTCCCCTCGGCCTTCAGCTTCGCGATCTCCTGCTGTTCGAGGGTGTTGAAGGCGATTTTGCCGACCAGCGTGCAGGGGAGGTCCTCCCGGAACTCGATCTCCCGGGGGCAGCTCCAGCGGATCAGGTGCTCCTGGCAATGGGCGATGAGCGTCTTTTCCATCTCCGGGCCGGCCTTCCCCGGCTCCTTCAGGACGACGAAGCCCTTGACCCGCTGGCCCTGCTTCTCGTCGGGAACGCCGATGACGCAGGCCTTGAGCACGTCGGGGTGCCGGTAGAGGACGCCCTCCACCTGGGCGGGATAGACGTTCATCCCGGAGGATTTGATCATCCGCTTCTGGCGCAGTTTGAAATAGAAGAAGCCGTCCGCGTCCATCGTGCCGATGTCGCCGGTGTGGAGCCAGATCTTGCCGTCTGCGTGCGTCCGGAGCGTATTGGCCGTCTCCTCCGGCTGGTCGAGGTAGCCCAGCATGACCGCGGGGCCGTGCAGGCAGATCTCGCCCTCCTCGCCGACGGGGGCCTCTTCCGTCGTTCCGGTCTTCACGATCTTGGCCAGCATGTCGGGGAACGGGATCCCCACGCTTCCCTCCCGGTACTGGTTGAGCGGCGTCGCCATGATCGCCGTCACGGCCTCCGTGAGACCGTAGCCTTCCAGGAGCTGGACATTCCCGCCCCTCTCCTTCACAACGGCCTCGAACCGCTCCTTCACCGGCCGGGGAAGGGTGTCGGCGCCGCTGAATGTGGCCTTGAGGCAGCTCAGATCGGTCTTCCGGAAGACGGAGTTGCCGCTCAGGGCCTCGAAGAGGGTGGGCACGCCGACGACGAAGGTGGGGCGTTTCTTCTTGATCAGGTCGGCAACGATCTCCGGCGTGAACTGGGGAACCAGGATGCTCTTCCCCCCGCCCATGAAGACGGCGTTTATGCAGACGCCCAGGCCGAAGCCGTGGAAGATGGGGAGGATCGCGAGCATCGAATCCCCGCCCCCCATGCTCCCCCAGACGGAGACCTGCATCCCCTCGCTGATGAAGTTGTAATTGGAGAGCATGATCCCCTTCGGGACGCCGGTCGTGCCGCCGCTGAAAAGGATGACCGCCGTCTCGTCGGTCCCCATCTCCGCCTTCGGCGCCGGCGGGCGGCTCGCCCGCATGAGGTCGCTCCACCAGGCAACTAACTTGTCCTCCGGGACCGGCGGGATCTTCCGCCCCTTGGTCAGGTTGAAGCCGATCTTCTTGATGAGGCCGAGATAATCGGGAATCCGGCAGAGGATCAGCGTCCGGAGCTCCGTCTTCCCCTGCGCCTCCTTGAATTTCCCGTAAAAGGCATCAAGCGTCAGGGCGAAGCGGCTCTTCGCGGTGTTCAGGTAAAACTCGATCTCCTTCGCGGGCGAGAGCGGATGGATCATGCTCACCACCGCGCCTAACTTGTTGGCGGCGTAGAAACAGATGATCCCCTGGGGGCAGGTGGGCATGGAGATCGTGATCCGGTCGCCCTGCTTCAGGCCGAGGGCGGCGAGGGCGTCCGCGCAACGGTCGATCTCCGCGCCGAACTGCCGGTAGGCGGGGGTATAGCCGAAGAAGTCGTAGGCGACGGCGTCCGGGCTCCGGGAGACCGTCTGCATCAGCGCCTCGTACATCGTCACCCGCGGATAGTCGATGTGCTCCGGAATTTGGCCGTAGAACTTCAACCAGGGTTTTTTCTCATGCACAGGCAATTCCCTCCTCTGGGTATGAAGACGATCCGGCCGCCCCGAAGGCAAAGGCGCGGGACGGCGCGATTTCACGCTCCGTGGCGCTCCGGCTGTCATGTATGGCGCCGAAAGAACGAAAGGCAGGTTTTCCAGGACGGGCCGATCATACACACTTTTTACGGATTTGGCAATTTCAAGAAAGCTTGATGATCTTGCTTGCCGCGACCATCACATCGGCGGGAGATTTTGACTGGATCAAGGATTTCAACATCCGGGCGGAAAAGAGTTCCATGCACTGAAAAGAGGACAGGATTTATACGATTTTTTATTGGAAAGATCTTATTTCAGTACCACCAGCGCATCGACCGCAACCGGTTTGCTTCCCTGAATGATCAGAGGATTGATGTCGATCGCCTGGATTTCCTCGCGCTCCATACCGATCCTGCCTACCGCCATGAGACATTGAATCAGCGAATCGGCGTCCACCGCCGGCATACCCCGGACAGCATCGAGGATTTTGTTTCCCTTGATCTCCCTGATCATTTCCGCGGCATCCGCTTCACTCAGCGGCGCCGGTCGAAACGTGACATCGCCGAGGATCTCGGTAAATATCCCTCCCAGACCGAACATCACGCAAGGCCCGAATTGAGGATCGCGGATCATCCCCACCACCAGTTCCCGCTCCCCTTTGATCATCTCTTGGACCAGAAAGCCTCCCCCCTTTGCGGGAGAAGACCCGCTGATCTTTTGAAACGCGAGCTCCAGGTCGGCCTCATTACGCAGGTCCACCGCAACCAGCCCGCTTTCCGTTTTATGGCTCACTTCCGGAGAACACGCTTTCAACACCACCGGATATCCGATGCTTTCTGCGGCCTTTTTCACCTCTTCTAAATTCTGCGCGAGGATTCCCTTAGCCGTAGGGATGCCGAAACCCGCTAAAAGCCTGGTGCTTTCAAATTCAGACAGGGTTTTACTGCCCTGCCCCATGGCCGAGTTACTGTCTGTTTCAGTCATCGTGAATCCATCTCCTTTAAGGACGATCCATATATTTCCGGCACTGTGCCAAAACGGAAAGAACCTCCAACGGCTCCTCGATCATCGGAAAGGTCGGCACCCCCCTGGGTTCCAGAAACGCCTTGGCCGCCTCCATATGCTTTTTCTCCGCGCTGAAGGTGACATAGATCGGTTTCTCGGGATATTTCCGGGCGAGATCAACGACAAACTGCAGGTCGGGAACACCGGTCTCATCCGTGATCATCACGATAGGAACAACGGCGTCAATATGCGGATCCTTCAAAACCGCTTCCATTGCTTCCCGGTACCCGAATTCGATCCCGTTCACAATGGCCGCCGGCCAGATGTCCACGGGATTGCGCATGCGGATGTACGGCGGACTGATCTCCTGCAGACGCCGGCGGTTGGATTCCTCCAATGCCGGCACTTCCAGGTTCCAGAACTTCTGGCACATATCGGTCATGGCTACGAGCATGGCGCCCGAAGGCGCCATGAAACTCACGCCGTTTCCCCGGGGGAGCGGCATGGCGGAAAGGGCTTTCGCCGCATGGATCAGAAGGGAGTACTTGTAAATCCTTGTAATACCTGCCTGTTTCAACGCCCCGTCGATGATGCGATCATCGGAGGCCAGCGCGGCGGTGTGCGCCCCCGCGGCATGCGAACCGCCAGCGGTGCTTCCCCCTTTCAGCAGAATGATCGGTTTGCGTCGGGTCGTCTCCCGGGCGATTTCGAGAAAACGCCTCGGACTCTTAAAGCTCTCCAGATATACGAAAATAGACTTTGTCTCCGGATCGGAAGCATAATATTCAAGGACATCGCTCTCATCGACGTCAACCTTGTTGCCGATGCCGACCACCCGCGCCACGCCGAAGTTTTCTCCCGTCGTAATATAACGCATAGTGTGCGTAGCGAAGTTGCCGGTCTGGGCGATGTAGGAAACACTGCCCCGGGGGATCCAGCCCAAGGGGAAAAAACTTGACGTAAAATTATGAGGGGTTGAAGTCATCCCGGAGGTATTCGGCCCGATCACCCTAACGCCGGTCTCCTTCACGGCTTTTTCAAGTTCCGCCTGCAGGAGCCGCCCCTCCTCGTCCACTTCGGAAAATCCCCCGGCCGCAAGAACGATGGCCTTGATGCCCCTGGCAGCACATTCTCTGATCGCCTGTGAATTAAGCTTTGCAGGAAGTATGATCACGGCCATGTCAATCCCCTCGGGAAGATCGCTTATGGAACTATAGACCTTCCTCCCCATGATCTCGCCGCCCTTGGGATTGACGAGGTAAAGTTCTCCCGAATAATTGTTTGCCATGATATTTCGAAGAATATCATTGCCCGATTTATGGCGGACCGAAGTCGCACCGATCACCGCAACGCTGCGAGGTTCAAAAAATGCATCGAGTTTTCGGGTCACATTGTCTCCTTGCGCATTTTCAGTTCATTCGTAAAAAAGTTGAAGCAGGTCAAGTTGCATGGGGGTTAAAAAAATACACACCGGATGTAAGCCGGCGTTGGCAAAACTAAGCTTGCGAACAAAAACCTTACAGAGGATGCAAAAATCGATGCTCCTGGATACTATCATAGAGCTTCCGGATATTCAAAATCATGGCGCACTATGAACTTGTTTTCCGTGGGGGAAGGATACGAAGGCGGGCCTTGTTTGTCAAGGAGATTTTATTGAAGGACCCGGGAATCCAGATAGATCTCTAATGCGGTCAGCCCAGGGCCCAATGCCGCCTGGTGCAGAATAGGGGTTTGAGAATAAAATGATCAAAATGTTTGCAGTCGAGATGCTGACAAAGGTATAAGGACCGAAAGGATAATCATGAAAATCTACTATTTTTCTCGCAGGGGAAAGGGAGGGTTATTTCAATGAAAGTGGTCCCAGAATTCAGGGTCATCGAAGGGTGGGAGAAGCTGCCGCCGGGGTATGTCCACAAGGACGTGGACGGGGTGGCGGTCGACTCCAGAGACAACGTGTATCTGATGACCAGGCAGGACGCCCGGGTCATCGTCTACGACCGGAAGGGTCATTTTCTCCGCTCCTGGGGCGAGGACGTCTTCACCCCGCGCACGCACGGGATCGCCGTCGGGCCGGACGACATGGTGTACTCCGTGGACGACGGCGACCACACAGTGCGCAAATTTACGCCCGAGGGGGCGCAGGTGATGCTGATCGGCACCCCCGGCAAGGCCTCGGACACCGGCTATGACGGAAAGAGCCACGGCAGTGTCCAGCACGGCGGGCCGCCGTTCAACCGGCCGACCAACATAGCCATCGCCTCCAATGGAGAGCTGTATGTCTGCGACGGGTACGGCAACGCCCGGGTGCACCGCTTCACCGCCGATGGGACGCTCATCCAGTCCTGGGGCGAGCCCGGGACGGGGCCCGGCCAGTTTCGCCTGCCGCACGGCATCGGGATCTCGCCCGACGACCGGGTCTTCGTGACCGACCGCGAGAACGACCGGATCCAAATCTTCTCCCGGGACGGCCAGTTCCTCGACATGTGGACCCATGTCCAGCGTCCCACGGACATTGCCTTCGACAGGGACGGCCGGGTGTACGTATCGGAGCTGTGGTGGCAGCCCGGCCAGGAGTCGTTCACCAACGGCCGGATCAAATACGACCTGCCGGGCGGCGTGCGGGTCATGGACCTCTCGGGCAATGTGCTTTTGCACTGGTGCAGCGCCGACCGGGAGGCCCCGGGGAACTTCGTCGCCCCGCACACCCTGTGCGTGGACTCGCACGGGGACCTATACGTGGGCGAGGTCACCTGGACGCTCGGCGTATCGCGCGGCGGCGTGCGCGAGGACGCCCATACCTTCCAGAAGTTCGCACGCTGCTGACGAGCGAGCGGCCCAGGCGCGCCGCATCAAGTTGTCAACAGGGGAAGTTGTTGCATTTTTTCAGACTGCCGTGCGCCGCTCCCGACCTCGGCGGTCGGGCAACCACCCTGGAGGCGGCCGACGCCGTTTGCGATGTCCTGCGGCAGAGCGCAAAGTGAAACCATTCCTATGAACGAGCAGAACCGTACCGATATCAAAGTCATCTTCGCCCTGACGATGCTCCATTTCGCCGGAGATTTCTATTCGTCCTTCGTTAACCCGCTCCTGCCGGTCTTTATGGAGAAGTTCGGCCTTTCTCTCGCCCAGGTCGGCCTGATCGCCGGGATAATGCGGATGCTGGCCTTCGTCGTCCAGCCCGGCGTGGGTTATTTCGCCGACCGCTACCGGTCGCGTATCTTCATCTTAGGCGGGCCGCTGCTCTCCATTGTTTTCATCGCGCTCGTCGGCTGGGCGCCCTCCTTTCCGGTCCTTCTGCTCTTCGTTGCGATTGGTTCGATCGGCACCGCGATGTTCCACCCCTCCATAGCCGGAATGATCGCCGGCTACGCCGGGCGTCACCTCGGGCTGTCCTTATCGATCTTCAACATGGGGGGGACGCTCGCTTTCGGTCTCGGGCCGCTCTTCATCGCTTACATCGTGGGACGCTGGGGGCTTGAGGCCTCTCCCTGGACGGCGATCCCGGGGCTTGCGGTGATGGTCCTGCTGTTCAAGGTCGTCCCCGCACCGCTGGGGGAGGGACTCCGGGGCGAAGGATTTCTCCATGCGGTCCGGGCGGCCGTCGGGGAGATGTGGAAGTCGGTGGTCCTGATCTGGGTGGTGATGGTCCTGCGCGCCTTCGTGACCCAGTCCTTTCTCGCCTTCATCCCGGTCCTCTACGCCCGGGAAGGCCATACGCTGATCTCCATCGGCTTTGTCCTCTCCATCTTTACCGTAGCGGGAACGGTGAGCGGGGTCGTCGCCGGCCACCTCTCCGACCGGATCGGCTACAAGCCGATTTACTATGTCTCTCTTATCCTGGCCACCCCCTCCCTCCTGCTGATGCTTTTCCTGAATGGCATCTGGGTCTATGTCAGCTCCACGCTGGCGGGGTTCTTCATGTTCGCCACGCTGCCGCTGGGGTTAGTCATGGCGCAGAAGCTGGCGCCCCGCGGCAAGTCCATGGTATCGAGCCTCATGATGGGCCTCGCGGTGGGGACGGGCGGCATGATGACGCCTTTTGTCGGGAGCTTGGCCGACCTCTTCTCCATCCGGACGGTTCTCTATGGCCTGGCCTTCATCCCTTTCGCGAGTATCGTTATCGTCTACTTCTTCCCCGAGAAGAAGCTCCGGGAGCAGCCCCTCGTCGGGTAACATCGCTGATCTCGCCATAAAACCGGGCAGGTTTAAAATTCTGAGGGGGATGCTCCTCGAAAAAAGATTCAGCGTTCCGGCGAAATACTTTTCCCAAAGCGCTGATTGCAATTTTGTATCGAACAGTAATTGATGCACACAATCCCTAGGAAAAGGCAAATATATCGTTGCCATCATTCAGCCGCACAAATTAAGGGGCTGTTATTGTTATCCCGGGCAACTGCGGACAACTGACGCTTCTCTCACGGAAGAGATGAAAGAGATAAAAAATCGAACTTGAAACGTGGTATCATAATATATTAAGTCACGCCTGTCCCGTTAACTGTTGAATAAATTTAGCTGGTTGCATAAAATTGGTTCCGGTTCTTGCTTGTAAGCATCTTTAACTATCTGAATAATG
>Ga0315297_10002598_pt1 | contig 11425 bp, 7 predicted proteins | sample YL17G15_0_MG_FD_203628 | JGI IMG/M metagenome (GOLD analysis project Ga0315297, IMG submission 203628) | Sediment microbial communities from Yellowstone Lake, YNP, Wyoming, USA - YL17G15_0 | ecosystem: Environmental > Aquatic > Freshwater > Lake > Sediment | place: USA: Wyoming | collected...
ATCTTTCTTATTACATTTCATATCATCAAGACCAAGTCCGTGATCTTTTCTATATCAAGGAAAATTTTGAAAAGGGAAGTCTTATTTTGCTTGGGCCAAAAGCTTCTGTAGGTAACTTTTTCCTGCCGCCTTTTTGGTATTACCTGATGAGCTCCACTTATATTTTTTCCAAGTCACCCTTGGCACCAGCTGTTTTGACAGCATTTCTTTCTTCCTTAACGACTGTGGTAATTTTTCTTTTTGTAAAAAAGTTCTTTGATAAAAATCTCAGTTTTATTGCTGCTACTTTATACGCCGTTTCACCTCTTTCAATAGAATATTCGCGTTTTGCCTGGAATCCTAATCCTATACCCTTGTTTGTCATTCTTACTTTTTACTTTCTCTACGGCTTCTTATTCGAGAAAAAGGAAAATCATTTTATCTATGCAACGATCACATCTAACTTAGCTTTTCAACTTCACTATCAAGGACTAGTGATTTTTGTTTTTTACTTTTTAGTGATCTTATTTTATAAAAAATTTAATTCGAGGAGACTTTTTCAATATTTGCTGATAAATTTTATTCTTGTCTTACCTTTTGTTATTTATGAAATACAAAATAACTTTAAAAACACATCTGGAATTGTTAATTTCTTAATTGCTTCCCAATCGACCGCCAAATTAAAATTCTTCGGCATTCCTTTTTTTATTAAATTTATCTTAAGGGATTTTTCCTTATTTTTAGCCAGAGTAATGTTCTTCAAAAATCAAATTTTGGGTTTTATTGCTCTTTTTGTTTTGGGATTTTCTTTATTAGTTAACACGCTAAAACTTTCCAAACTCTCTAAACCCTCTAAACTCTTAAATTATTTTTTAATTTTTTCTTTTATCATGCTTTTCTTTTATAAAAATTCGCTTATTGATTTTTACCTGTTGTTTCTGATTCCGCTTGTAATAATTTATTTTGTTCTTATTTCAGGGAAAATCTTGGGGGAAAAACTAACTTTGAGTTTCTTTTTTATCTTGATATTAGTTAACCTTTTTAAATCGCCGGCTTTTGGAGCCTATGATAAAACTTTTCTCTGGATCAAAGAATCGATCAAAAAGGTCACCATAAAAAAAGACTATTGCCTTGCTTATAATATTTTTCCCCAGAATTTTATCGAAAGCAAATATAGGTACATGATGTCGCTTGTTAAAAACAAACCTGTTTATGATAACTGTCAACAGATTATCTATCGCTGTGACCCAAAAGTAAAAATAGGCTATTATCTTTGTGAAGACGCCATCTGTGATAGACCACCGGCTGCTACCTCAATCGGAAAACTAATCGACATGAAACCCCTGGATTATGATGTTAGAATATATGAATTCAAGCTATAACTATGTTTGACATTTTTAAAATCTTTAGCTTTTCAAAAAAAACCTTTTCACGTAAAGACATTCTAATCATCATCCTTATTGTTGGCTTATTTTTTCTAACCCGATTAATCAACTTAGATCAATTCCCTATTTTTTCCGACGAAGGAATATATATCCGTTGGGCCAAGGTTGCCTGGCACGACGCCTCCTGGCGGTTTATTTCTCTGACCGATGGCAAACAACCTTTACAAACCTGGGGAACGATTCCTTTTTTGAAGTTTTTTCCTGATAATGCTTTATTAGCCGGTCGCCTTTTTGCTGTAACCACAGGTTTTGTCGCCCTGATCGGGACCTTTTCGATTCTGTTTTTTCTTTTCGGAAAAACCAGCGCTTTAATCGGATCTTTTCTTTATATTATTACACCTTTCTTTCTCTTCTTTGACCGGATTTCTTTGGTTGATTCCGGAGTCAATGCCGGCTTTATCTGGATTTTATTTCTGACGATTGTTTTGGCTAAAAACCGAAAACTGGAAACAGCTTTAATTCTCGGATTTGTTGGTGGATTTTTTCTATTGGCTAAATCGTCAGTGCAGATTTTTTTGATGTTAGGTGTTTTTGCGCCTTTACTATTCTTCCAAAGAGACTGGAAAAAAGTATTGAAAAATGTTCTAAATTATTATCTTCTTTTTGGACTTTCATTAATAATCGCCTTGATAATTTATAACGTTCAACGTCTCTCTCCCTTTTTTCAATTTGTAGGTAAAAAAAATCTTGGTTTTGTAATGGGATTTGATGAATTCTTAAAAACACCTTTTAAGGTTTTTTTTGACAACGTAGGTTTGACTCCTCTATATATTTGGTGGGAATCTGGATTTATCATGCCGATTTTATCTATCATTGGTTTAGGATTTTTAGCTAAAAAGGATATTAAAATGGCCAGTTATCTTTTTCTTTGGTTTGTTCTACCTTTAACTGCGGTTATCTTTTTTACTAAAGTTCTTTTCCCTCGCTATATGATATTCTTTTCGTCTTTATTATTAATTCTCGCCACCTACCTATTAACCAATGTTTCAAAAAGAGTAAAAATGATTTTATTGTTTTTAATTATTCTGGCGGTTGCCTATTTTGACTATACTATTATTTTCGACTATAAAAATATTCCCTTTCCGGCTGTCGACCGCGGCCAGTATATCGAAGGCTGGCCGGCTGGCTGGGGAATCAAAGAAACCATGGAGTTTGCGCGGGAAAAATCTAAAGAAAAACCTGTTGTTATACTTGCTGAAGGAAACTTCGGTATGGCCTATGATGTCCTTGATGTTTTCTTAAAACGTGACGACAAAATCACTCTTAAAGGCTATTGGCCAATGGATGAAAAACAGCTTTATGAAAACCAACCTCTGTTGAAAGATAATTATGTTTACGTCTTTTTTTCTCATCGTGACGAATTTCCAGAATTCTGGCCGATTAAACTAATCAAAAAAATTGACAAGCCAGGATTTCAATCAGATTTTCATTTGTTTGAACTAACAACTAAAAAATAATTATGTTTTTTATCTTCCTTTTTGCTTTCACCATTTTCCTTTTCCGAAATGCTTTCACTACTTATTTCTTCAACGACGATTTTTTCTTTTTGAAAATCACTCGGATTAATTCCTTTGGTCAATTTATTAATTTCTTCTCTCCGATCAGACAATATTCTTTTAAACCTGTTTCCACAGAAGTTTTTTATTTTTTTATTCATTTATTCAATGAAAATATTTTTATTGCTCATTTATTGGGTTTTCTTATTTATTTTGTAGGAATTTATTATCTTTATAAAATCATCTTTTTATTAAGCAAAAACAAATTCCTTGCCTTTCTGACAACTGGCTTTTATGCAATTAATTTTACCCATGTTTTCCAGCTTTATTATTTGGGTACTTTTCAGGAAGTGTTTTTATTTACTTTTCTAGCAATTTGTTTTTATAAGTTTTTGGTAGGAAAAAATATTCAGGCGATTATGTTTTTTGTTCTTGCGCTTCTTTCTAAAGAAACCGCGATTCTGTTTGTACCTTTCTTGGTTTTGTTTAATTTATTTTTCAATAAAAAAACCAAATGGAAAAAACTTTTTCCTTATCTAGTCTTAGGAATAATATTCACCTTAATTTATCAATATAGTTTAAAATATGTCACCGCCCTCGATAATTATAAAATCAGTCTTAATCCGAAATTAGTTCTCAATAATTTTCTTTGGTATTTTTTATGGAGTTTAGGGTTTCCAAACTTTACTTCCGATTATTTAACAAGTATTTTTTCCTTTCCACCACCTCATTTTTGGAAACTCCTGAAAAACTTTCCTGAAGTAAAAATTTATTATCAATTACTTATCGGTTATTACTCATTATTAATAATTTCTTTAATCTATTTTTTTGTTAAAAAAAGAGGTCAACTAAAAAAATTCATTTACCTGTTTATTTCATCATTTGTTTGTTTCTTTATTTTCTTAGGACCAATTTTATTTTTTCTTCACCGCTGGATGGTACGTCTCTCTGTTCCCTTAGTATTTATTGTTTTTTCGTTATCTTATATAATCTTTCAACTTTTAAAACTAAGAAAGTTCTATCGAGTTCTAGGAATAGGACTGACTTTTTTTTATTTATTAGTAAACATTCTGGCTATCCCCATTCATGAATCCTCAAGTACTTTTTTACTTGAATCACGACTAAGCAGCAATGCCTTAAGGTATTTCACTCTTCATAAAAATGAAATAGTCAAATATAAATATATCTACTTTAAAGATCAAGAAGATATTAAGCTCGACGCTTGGGGACAATCCAAAAAATTAAAAGTAACACTAAGTGACCAAAACTTTATCGACCATTATTTTCCCGGATCTAATCTTCAAGCGATTTACGGATTCGAAAATAAAAAAATCCCGAAAGATTCTTATATTATTAATTCTTTAGATATTCTGCTCCATAACTAACACGTTGAAAGCGAAAATACCTTTTTTGAGACAATCGCATGGGGCCTCGCCAAAGGCTTGGTGAGGCGGTCGAAAAAAACGGTACCGAGCTTTTTGATATAATTAGCTTGATGAAAAAGATCTTATTGGTGCTGACTCTCTTGGCGATTATTCTCTTTCTTGGCAGAAATCTTAATCCCTTTTCTTCCCAAATGTTTACATTTCACGATTCAACCCAACCAGCTCGAATCCAGCAGTTTGTCTTAAATCTAAAACAACTAAAAATCCCCCCCAGAATTGCTCCTGATTTCTCCTATGGTTTAGGTTTTCCTGTCTTTAATTTCTATGCTCCATTTTCCTATTGGTTAACATCAGCTATAAACTTTGTTGAATTTGATATTATTTCTTCTTTAAAGTTATCTTTTCTTTTGGCGATTGTCCTCGGATTTTTTGGGTGTTTTCTTTTCATTAAAAGTTTTTTTGACTTCTACCCATCACTTCTCGGCGGAGTTCTCTATATTACATCACTCTATTTCCCTTTAAATATTTTCGTTAGAGGAAATCTAGCAGAGGTTTGGTTCCTCGCTCTTTTTCCCTTAGGATTTTTCTTTATTTATAAAAATAGTTTAAAAAATAACAAAATAACTTTAGTTGTTACTTCGATTATTTTGTCTTTTTTACTGACTTCTCATAATATCCTTTCTTTAATCTCTCTGCCAATCGTCTTTATTTTCATCTTGCTATTAAAAAACAAAAAACAAAATCTTTTGAGTTTAGCGATCGCCCTTCTTTTAACAGCTTATTTTTGGTTACCGGCTCTAACAGAAATGAAATATACCTGGACTAAGGAAGTAGCCACCTTGACTAATTTTCGTGATCATTTCTTGTGCCTTAATCAGCTTTGGCAATCTGACTGGGGATATGGCGGATCAACAAGAGGATGCGTCAATGATGGAATGTCTTTTAAAATAGGAAAAATTCAATTAATTTTTTTCTTTTTAGGAATATTAATATTCTTATATAAAATATTTTTTAAAAAATATAAATTAAACACAATTTATTTATTTATTATTATTTATTCATTATTATTTCTTTTTCTTACCTTATATCAGTCCCAACCTCTATGGGAATTGTTTTCACCTATTCTATCTGTAATTCAATTTCCCTGGCGGTTAATCGGCCCACCACTTTTGGGAATTGCTTTTTTCTCTGCTTATTTTTTCCATTATTTAAAAATCCCTTTAAAGAATGTTTTAATTATTATCATCTTAGCAACAGCTCTTATCATTAACGGAAAACATTTTTATGGACAAGAAATAAAAAAAGATCGCTTTGAAAAAAAATACCTGTCTCAAGAATATATCAAAAAAAAAGCCGCTTACGCCATTGCCGAATATCTTCCTATAACTATCGACTACCAATATTGGAGAAGTCTCGAAAAGAAAAAAGAAGTTCCCATGGAATTTTTTGCCAAATCTTCAATTAAACCATTTAGTAAAGATCGTCAGACTCTTATTGAAAATATAGGTAATATAATTACTTTGTTGGGCTTTATTAGTCTTGTTTCTATTCTAAAATGGAAAACTTAAAACGTAAAACGATCCTATCAACCTTAAGCTTATTCTTTCAGAGCGGTTATTCGGCTATCTTAGGTTTTATCGCCAATTTGGTTTTAACCATTCTTCTTACTCCACAGATTTTCGGCATTTATTTTACAGTACTATCATTAATCGCGATTCTTAACTATTTTTCCGATATTGGTTTAGCCGCCTCGCTTATTCAAAAAAAAGATATAGATGACAACGAGGTAGCGACGGTTTTCACAGTGCAACAAATATTGATTTTGTCAATAATATTTATTGGTTGGTCGGCTACATCTTTCATTATGAAATTTTATAAACTGCCGATTGAGGGTCAATATTTATATTGGGCGCTTTTGATTTCTTTTTTCCTTTCCTCTTTAAAAACTATCCCTTCTATTTTTTTGGAAAGAAAAATCCAGTTTCAAAAAATTGTCTTGGTTCAGATAGTCGAAAATACAGTTTTTTATCTGTCGGTTATTATTCTTGCATTGCTTGGGTGGGGTTTGAATAGTTTTACAATAGCCGTAATTCTTCGAGCTTTTATCGGAGTAATAATTATCTACTATCTTTCTCCCTGGTCAATAAAAATAAAGATTAATCTTCCTGTTTTGAAGAAACTTCTCTCTTTTGGTGTTCCTTTTCAAATATCTTCTTTTCTGGCTCTCGTCAAGGATGACCTTTTGATTTTATATCTTGGCAGGATGCTTGGCTTCCAAGCCCTTGGTTATATCGGTTGGGCAAAAAAATGGGCTGAATCACCCATTAGAATTATTATGGATTCATTAAGCCGGGTTCTCTTTCCTCTTTTCTCCCGTTTTCAGTCCGATATGGACAAATTGAAAAGAGTCATTGAAAAAACTATTTATTATCAATCGGCTATCATTATCCCCTCTATTTTCGGTCTCTCCTTAATCATGGAAAAAATGGTTTATTTCATCCCTAAATACTCCAAATGGGCGCCGGCTCTACCTTTTTTCTATCTTTTTTGCCTATCGGCTCTTTTCTCTTCATATTCAACCCCATTTATCAATCTCCTTAACGGTTTAGGAAAAGTAAAAACATCTTTTTCTTTTATGATCGTCTGGACGGCGGCCACCTGGATCTTGACCCCCGTTCTTACATACTTTTTTGGTAGCTTCGGCTTCCCAATCACTCTAGTGATTCTTTCTTCATCGTTTATTATTGTCATTATCGTCACAAAAAAAACCGTCAATTTTTCTTTCTTGAAAAACGTCTACCAGTTTCTAATTTCTTCTTTATTAATGGTACTGACCGTCCTACTAATATCTAGACTTCCTGTTGCTTCCGGCCCTTCTTTGCTTCTAAGCGTCCTTGGAGGTATAATAGCTTATTTGTTGACTTTGAAATTAATTTTTAAAATTAATTTATTAGACGAGGCAAAAATCCTATGGAAAACATCTCAGCCGTAATTGTCGTCAAAGACCATCCGCCTTTTTTACTAAAAGTCTTAGAATCAATTGATGATTTGGTAACAGATATCATTATTGTTAATATTGGTATCTCGCTTGAATTAATTGAAGCGCTCAAAAAAAACTGCAAAATAAAATTGATTACTCTTCAAGAAGATATTCCTTATGTAGAACTTATTAGAGATAAGACTAAAAACTTTGCTAAATCTGACTACGTGTTTTTTTTAGACCCTGACGAGGTAGTTCCGCCAAAACTAAAAACTATTATTAGATCGCATCTAGTTTCGTATGATTATTTTAAAATTCCACGGAAGAATATCATCCTAGGACGTTGGATAAAACACAGCCGCTGGTGGCCTGATTATCAGATCCGTCTCTTTAAAAAAAATAAAGTTGTCTGGCCAAAAATAATCCATCGTCAACCAAAAGCAACCGGCCGTGGTTTTGAAGTAGACGCCAAAGAAGAATTTGCCTTAATTCATCATAATTACCAGAATCTAGATGAATATCTTGATAAAACCAAACGTTATGCCAAATACGAGGCCAAAGAGCTATATGAAGAAAAAAGAATTTTCACCTTTTCCGATGCTGTGAAAAAATCCCTCAACGAATTTGTCAGCCGCTATTTCGCTGCTGAAGGATACAAAGACGGCGTCCAAGGTTTTGTTTTAGCGGTCTTACAACTTATCTACTACTTTTTTGTGTATTTTTATTATCTCGAGATGAAAAAATTCAAGACCGACGAAAAAGTCGACGAGGCAGAGTTCTTTCGGTTGGGATTGAAAGAAGTTCTTCATTGGAAAAAGAATAAAACAATAAAAGAAAGGTTAATAAAAAAACTGTTATAAGTCAAAATTCAAAAGGCAAAAGGAAAAAATACAAGTAAAAAGTCAAAAGTATTTATAAAAAACTTTTTAATTTTAACTTTAACTTTTGAATTCTAACTTTTGACTTTAAACTTTTATTATGATCGGTTTAATCACAGTTAATTATAACCAATACCAACTTACTCGTGAATTTCTCGATTCTTTATCTTCCGTAAAAAACGCCAAAAAAATAACCGTTTTTATCGCCGATGTTTCTAGCAAGAAGGGGAAATTTAAGATTAGGCAATATCCAATGAAGATAGTTATTAAAAATCTACCCAACCGAGGTTACGCTTTCGGCATCAACCAAGGTGTAAAATATTTTTTAAATCATAAGATTAATAAATTCTGCGCCATCAATAACGACATTTTTTTTGATAAAAACTTTGCTGTTGCTGCAGAAAAGGCATTCAAAAAAAGTGATATTTTCGGTGGGAAAATTTATTATGCCCCCGGATATGAATATTACAAAAAATATAAAAAGTCCGTCATCGGTAAAGTTCTCTGGTACGCCGGTGGAGTCAATGATTGGAAAAATGTTGTCACTATCCATCAAGGAGTCGACGAAGTTGACCACGGGCACTATGATAAGAGTGAGGAAACCGATTTTATCACCGGCTGCATGTTTTTTTTCAATAAGAAAGTTATCAATAAAGTCGGTTTTTGGGATGAAGGATATTTTCTTTACTACGAAGACTCTGATTTTTGCGAAAGAGCCAAAAGAGCCGGATTTAAACTTTTTTATCACCCGAGAATTATTATTTATCATAAAAACGCCCAATCAACCGGCGGCAGCGGCTCACCACTTCATCTAAGATATCAACGAAAAAACCGCCTCATCTTCGGCCTAAAATACGCCCCTTTTAGAACTAAAATTCATCTGATAAAAAATTATCTGTTGGGCAAATAATATGACGGAGATTTTTCTTTTTTTAATCTCTCTTCTAACTCGCCTTCTCTTTCTTTACTTTGGTTACCCTTCAATTACCCATGACGAGGCTGATTATTTTTTAAACAGCTACCTGTTGGCAAAAAACGGCTCTGATATTTTTTCAAATAAATTTTTTTTGACGTCAGGCATTCTAAATGCAACATCGGCTATTCCTGTTTATTTAGGAAGTCTTGCTTATTTTTTTATGGAAAAATCTATAATCTCCGGACGTTTTCCTTATGCAATTTTTAACTCTCTCATTCCTGTTCTTTTTTATTCTATCTTGTTCAAATTAACAAAAAACAGAACTTTTTCTTTAATCGGGTTTACTGTCTTAAATTTTTCTCCCTGGTTTTCTTATCTATCCGTAATGTCAGCAATAGATGCACCCACCGCTTTAGGATTTTATTTAATTGGCATTATTATTCTTTTATCTTCGATCAGACCTTCAATAAAATACTCTCTGTTTTTGGCTGCTCTCTTTTGTAGTTTTAACTCTTATATGGGCATGAAGACAGTTTTTTTCTTTTTTATTTTTATCGCTTTATTGATTAAAAAAATATATTACAAAGAAAGAATCTTTTTTAAAAGCATTGTCCAAGATTTTATTTATTCCTTAGTTATCTTTTCTTTACTTTTTACTATTACCTGGATATCTCCATCAAGCCAATACTTTCAAAACCGTTTAAAAGATAAAATCTTACCTTTAAATACCTCACTTATTTCCAGCTCGGTCAATTCTTTAAGAGAGATGTCCTATGGTCCAATTCCCATCCGCTATTTTATTCATAATAAATTTACTGTCGCTTTAAATATGTTTTCTGAAAGATATATTCAAGCTTTTAATCCTTATATATTGTTCGTAAAAGGGGACTCTAATTCACTTTACGGAACTAATTCTATCGGTTTGTTTTATTTATTTGATGCTATTTTTCTAGCAATAGGCCTTTTCTTCTTTAGGAAAATATTTAAAAAAAATTATGTTGTAATCATTCCGTTTATCTTAATATTAATCACGGCTCCTTTGGTTATCGGCATTATAATTGATTCACCAACGATATCTTTAAGAGGCTATCCGCTAATAATTAGTTATGCTTTTTTTATTTCCTGCGGAATCTACTATGCATTAAGTCAATTAATTAAAAATAGGAAAATAATTTTGGGAGTTGTTTTTTTATTTTATTTGGCCGCGTTTATTTATTTTTTTGCCCTTTACAGAACGACTATCAGATACACTTCGGGTGAACAGTGGCATGTTAACGAAAAAAATCTTATTGATAAAATTTCTTTAATAAAACAAAAATCAAATAAAAAAATTTTTATATACGTAAACGGTCCTAAGGAGACAATGCTTCTATACTTGTTTTATAAGAAAAATGACCCTAAAATAATTAGACAAGTAATTAATAGCGGAAAATTTAATATTGATAATATAGTTTTTTCTGATCAATGCCCACAACAAAAAATTCCTAATTCTATTCAAATTATGCATTCAGAAAGATGTCCCATTAATCCAAAGATATTCAAAACAACAATTTTAGTCTATCCAGAAATTTCTAAAGGATCAAAATTTTTTCTTCTTAGATAATATTTATGGGTCATTTGTTATACTATATTAATCGAATTATAAAGATAGCATTTCCCCTATGTTTAATAAAAAAATCTTTCTTTTTTTAATAATTCTTCTTATTTTTTCTTTCAGTTTACGAGTTTATAAAGTGGATTCCCTCCCTTCAGGAATTCTTCCCGATGAAGCAAGCTTTGGATATAACGCATATTCTGTCTTAAAGACGGGAAAAGATGAACATGGTGTTTCCTATCCATTAATATTCAAAGCTTTTGGAGACGAAAAACTACCTACCTACGTTTATTCTTTAATACCTTTAATTAAGATATTCGGCTTAAATAATTTTGCCGTCCGCCTGCCTTCTGTAATTGCCGGCGCTTTAATTAGTTTATTTATATATTTTCTTTTATTAGAGTTTGGGTTTACGAAAGAATTGAGTTTGATCGGCGCTATCATCGCTGCCACAAGTCAGTGGTCGATAATTTTAAGCCGATTTGCGTTCGAATCAAATCTTGGCCTGCTGTTTTTTATCTTAGGAATTTTATTTTCTTTTATTAGCTACAAAAAAAATAAATTATTAGCATCAATGTTAGCCGGACTTTTTTTTGGATTGACTTGGTATAGCTATATTGCCTACCGCCTAATCACTCCAGCAATACTTTTAAGCTTTCTTATTATTTATATGAGAAATAAAAAATTTATTAATAAATACGGAATAATACTATTTATTTCTTTTATTATCACCATTAGTCCGTTTGTTCTGT
>Ga0315297_10002600_pt1 | contig 11424 bp, 8 predicted proteins | sample YL17G15_0_MG_FD_203628 | JGI IMG/M metagenome (GOLD analysis project Ga0315297, IMG submission 203628) | Sediment microbial communities from Yellowstone Lake, YNP, Wyoming, USA - YL17G15_0 | ecosystem: Environmental > Aquatic > Freshwater > Lake > Sediment | place: USA: Wyoming | collected...
CCTAAGACGAACCACACGCAGCTTCTTGTCGAATGCCTTCAACATATCAATCCCTTTCGTAAAGAGACTGCCCTAACGCCTTACCAAGCGTGCACCATCCGCTACCCTCGCCGAATTTGTGCTGGATTCACGTTACCAGCATCCACACATTATAACCGATACCGCTGATTCTGCCAAGTATTTTCCTGTCAAATGCTTATATCGTCACATTTTCATTCACAGGCCCACAGATAATAGACGCCCCAAACGCCCAAACGTTACGAAAAAAGCCCGGATTATCACCAACCGTCCCCCCCCCAGAACCGCCCTCATTATCGCTTAGCCCCAAAAGTATCAGTGTCGCTAATGATGACCCAATCCTCCAGAGTGGTATCCCACGTTTTTGTACCTGGTGGAAACTCTAGTTTGAAGGTTTCTTCCGGGACTTTGACGTCCAGTTCAAGCTTCGAAAATTTCTGTATGTGCTCTAACTTTTGTGTGCCATTCGGATAATAACGGATGCGCCTACGTTCTGCGGGATACCAAATCCCATCATCATACTGCCTAAGAACTGTTGTGTCTTCCAGAGTCTTTGTATTCTTTGGGCCAAACCATTGAGTATTGATTATGTTAAAACCCCTGCTTCCGTCTATTGTTATCTGGTATGGAGTTCCGTCTTCTATCTCGATGACTTTGATAACATAGATTCCTGGGCTTGGGCTGTCCACAAGATTCAATTCATACTCGTTGAGCTTATCTTCATTATACAAAGGAAGTATGCAGGCAAAGAGTTCCTGGTAGAGCAGTACAACAGTAACATTCTGAGCGCTCCACCAACCTAAAGACGTAGTCTTGGCACTCTTGATAAGTTCCTCTAAATAGAGGGATTCCCTGCCGTCAAAAACATAACTCATCCGGCGGATGTCATAAGGCTCCTTGCTTGCCTTTGAAGTATAAGTTTTTTGAAGACATTCGAGTCTCGATTTCGAGCCGCTAATAGTCGCGATGTACTCTCTGACGGTGTGGAGGATTGTAGTCGTGCCCACCCCGAACGGCTCAACAGTCTCAAACTGCCACGAAACCCTCATATTATCAGTTGGCTGAAGTGCTTTTCTTACTTTGCTCAATAAGGTCTCGATATCCAACTTCTCCATTTTATTTTCCCCCTCAACCTGCACAGCGGGTTTATTCTCATAAGGAACCTTCTGTGCTTCGGGATGCTTTTCTAAAAACCGCTTCAACCCTACCTCGGCTCCATCAGGTGTCTCCAAGTCTATATCATCGACCCACCAGTTATCGCGTCCATCCTGAGGTTTTCTGTCCAGAAAAAATACCAGCGGGCCTATCCTGTCGTGGTCTCCAAGGATGACCGAACTTACCGCAATCGCATCGAAATCGTCTGCAACAACAGCCATTATCCACAGGTTCTGACCTTGTAGTATTTCAGGCATGTCCGCTACCTGGTCGGCCACCGCCTTGTTCGGATCGGCAAACTGCCGGGCCTTTTCAAAATCGCCCGCCATTGCCGCCGCAACGAACATCTCAATCGCCTCACGAGCGCCACGCTTAACGCTGTCGGCCTTTGCAGCCTCTTTGACACCGGATATCCCCTCCAGTTCCATGGCCAAATACTTCTGCAGCTTTTCCTGGTCGAATCGCTTGCTTTCATCTTTGAGGCCTTGTGGGTGCGTGATTGCCTCCTGAGCTTTTTCAAGATTTACGCCAAGATTCATAAGAACCTGACCAGCCACCCCGTCTTCCACCTGTAGAAGACCGAGTAGGACGTGCTGTGATTTCACAGTATCGCTATTTAAGGCTTTGGCCCACTGATCTGCGTTCTTAAAGACCGATTGAGCGCGAGCAGTCACAGGCAAAGTTCTCATTGTAATTATGTTCTCACCTTTTTTGACGACCCGCAGAGTTTCATTATAAATTCGTTCTCTACCGATGCGGAATTTCTCGGATATGACTGAGACTACCTCTGAGTTTTCAGCGACTAACGCTAAAAGAATATGTTCGGTGCCGACGTACTCGTGATTGAGAAGACGTGCCTGACTTTCGGATTGCTTGACAATTCGCTTTCTTTCATCAAGGTCGTATTCCGTTTTGAAATTCCGCCTCAGCGAAACATTTTCGAATCTAACCCATTCAACACCGTCGTTTGGCTTATCGGTCTCATATTTGTATTTGTCTTTCCAATCCCCAAAGCAAACGCCTACTTCGATTTCGCAATCGACCATCGCTTCGGGAAAAGACGTGCCCAGCCAATCAATCATTTCATCCAGTGAGCCGTCTATATATTTCGTGTTTTTCTTCCCGTTCTTCTCGCTGGGCCAGCTTCCTCCTCCACCCTGGGTCGTTCGGAACTTCAGAGGCATTATTTTATGATCAAAATCCGCGCCTGCAAGACCGCTTAACTTGACCGCAAATTTATAACCCTTTTCGCCATATTTTGGAAAAGCCCTTCCAAAAAAATCGTCATATGGAGCCTCTTCAAGCAAGCTCCCATCAGGTCGCCACCATTGTCTGCCTTCGCTCGGATGATCGCAAACCCCCACCACCTCAACCATTACGCCATTAGCCAACGTTTTTGTGAATTCAGGGAGTCCTTCGTGATCCTTCTTTTCCTGCATCTCAGCCGGCTCATCTGCTCTCGAAGTCAGCGCCAGAGTTGTTGGGATAACAAGGGCCGCCAAGAAAAGAACTGTAATAACACCGGCCAGCCAGAAGGGGCAGTTTCGTTGGGTGGGCGCCAGGCCCAATACATGGCGCACACGGCTCAGTGTTGGTTTGTTGTCCTGGCCTAATCCCGCTGCAAGGACAGGCTGCTTTGCCATAAATCGGGCTCGGCCAACGCTTTCCAAAGTTGTAGCATAAGTAATGCGCTCGCCCGTAGCTTTAACAGCCAGTTCATCGCAGCATAGTTCGCGTTCGCTCCGCAAACAAATGGACAACCACCAAACGGCCGGATGATAAAACAGCAGTGTTTCCGTTACTCGCTGGGCCAGATTGACCCACAAATCAAGCCTGCGAATATGGGCTAATTCATGGGCTATCACCGCTTCGAGCATTTCCGGCTGCATCCGCGTTACCATCACGGCAGGCAGCAGAACCATCGGCCGTAAGTAACCTACAGCCATTGCCTGCAAAACAGTCGGCGATATGAACACCTGCGAAAACCCCCGCATACCCAGTCTTTCACTTAGCGAAGCAATCCGTTGAACCAGTCTTTCCGGCAGTGGTTGTAAATGATGACGCCACCGATATACGCCGACAAATCCCATAAGTAATCGCACACTCAGCACGATAACTCCAACCATCCATATCACCAAAACCCAGGGCATCCATACATTCAGCCAGTCAGATATTCTTTGGCCCAACGGAATCGAATCTGCCAATGTCGGTATGACGGGGCTGGAAGTCTCGGCTTCCGGCAAAATATCACCTGCAGATAAAGCCGTGTAAGAGGAACTATCAACAACCTCGGCGAATTCTGCTCCTGTCACAAGCCCGGCGTTTGGACTTATGGGAATGTCAATAGCGGTGAAGGTTACTACAGGGCAAACCATCATGGCTATAAAAGCCAGAAGATAAGCGGCATAGCGAGCATTACCATGGTTTAGCCTGAACACTCTAACAAGCACACCAACCAGAACAGCTACAGCCAGACCTTGCCAGAGAAAGTGCACCAACGTCAGGCCAAGCCGTTGCCAGAGGGGCTGTGAAAGGAATTCGACTATTGACATTATGCACCCCCTTTCTTTCGAGTAAACTTGCTAATGGTCTTGTGGATTTCGTCCAGTTCTTCACTGTTTGGCTCCGTCTGCTGAAGCAGATGTGCTACCAGGGCATTTGCAGAGCCGTCAAAGGCTCGATTCAATAAGTCGCGGAGCATACTGGACTGAGTTGTGTCCCGCGAAACTTTTGCTGAATAGATAAATGCTCGTCCTTTGGGTTTTTGATTAAGCAAACCTTTTTCAGCCATAACATTCATCAGACTCATAACAGAGGTGTAAGCCCTGGGCCGTTCAGGCTTAAGCAAATTCATAACCTCTCTAACTGTGCATGGCCCATCTTCCCAGATAATCTGTAGAACTTCTAACTCCGCGGGGGTCGGGTTCTTGTGACGTGGTCTTGCCATTTAACTACTCTCCTATTGAACTTCTCGAAAAACATTTCCTTTGTCAATTTACCAATTTAAACATAAACTACTGCATAACCCGTAGTTTGTCAACGGCAAAAACCGTAGAAAACAAGAAAAATTGGAATTTTTTTGTCAACCCCCATTTTTGACTCAAAATCAACGGGAGAAACTAAGGACAGCGGAGCAGCCGACAAGGCCGCCATCCAGCGGGTGAGAGTCCCGCCGTGTCAATTGCCCGATTCAGGCACGTAGCGATACCACAGTTCACGGTGGGTAACTGCATGAGTTCTGCGTGGCGTAAACGGCTCAGCCACCCTACCGCTCAACAATAAACGTAACATCCCAGTTTTCCTTTCCCCCCGTGCGCTTCCTCGGTGGAAGCAGCTCGGTCCCCCCGTCATCGCTGAGGTCCCTCCCTATGCTGTACACCACATACCCCTTTTCAAGTCTCTTATACCGCAGCTCCTGCCCGTCAAACGGGTCCTTCGGCACAGTATCGAGGTATGCCGGAACAAGCTCTGCCAGCTTCTCAGGCAACTTCCCATTGGCCAATCGGTAACGTTCAATTCCCAGCCCGACTCTAACGGTCCGAAGTCGGGCAACGTTGTTCAGACTCTGTTGGAATATATGCGAATGAGCGGGCATTAGCATATGCAGCATCACATAGATTTTGGGAACGTCCTGCAACTCGGCATCGATAGTCTCAGCCGCTTTTATGCGCTCTTGCTCGGCCAGGCGCAGAGCGTCAAACACTCCATCCATAAGGTCAAGATAAATAGCCGCTTCTCTCTCCCCCAGGCCCGTGGTCCTGTAGGCGCCATACAACAGTCGCATCGACTGAGGGGCTCCAAGAACCTGGGGACCCACGCCGTCAGGGTCCCTGAGAGCCTCAAATACGACGCACCGTTCTCCAACGAACCCTCGCAACAGGCCCGATTCATCTTCTCCCTGCGCAAAAGTCTCGCTCAGTCTGGCCAATTGCTCATCGCTAAGCCCCATCCTGTTGACAACCCGCTCAATGGCGGACACGCCAATACTCTCGCAGGCGAACCGAACGAGCTGAGAGATAATTAGAGGTTCTTTGTCAAGCGTGCGGGCAACACCAAAGATCGACACCACTGCCTCCACAGCCGACTCCCCTTCGTTGTTTTCAGCATGCCAAATGGCATCGAGCGACAGCAGGCGAGCTACACCGCGAATCTCGAGCAGATAAGGCATCCGGACGCCAAAACCGGCGCTAAGGTCTATTGGATATCGGCTGTGCTCAATTGATGCGGCTTGGCCAAGCAGCTCAAGCGCCCGCTTGTTCTGTGCGAGATATTGCCCAATAAGCTGTCTTGTTTCTTCGGATAGAGGCTCGGTTCGTCCGGGCAACTCCGCCTGGCCTACCACCGGCATAAGCTCGGGCTTGTTTGGCGCCGCATAGTGCAGAGTCGCATCTAATATCACCTGCGCGGCGTTTTCGACGTCGTTCGGTATGCTGTACCACTTATCCAGCTCAGCGCACGTAACAGGATACCCCGCCGCCCGAATCGCATCCATCCTCCTCTGAAGCTGCGATTTGAGCCTCCATCTAAGCAGGCCATACCCGCCGACGAGGATAACCAGCGCCACAAGCAGTATGTGATAGGCCCTTAACCTTCGGCGTTTTCCACGCACCGGACGCTCTTCGCTCAAAATAGACTCCCCATTTGACATTTATGAGTTCTGCAAAATTGCAGGTTAGGCCTATATTGTTGAAGAAAATCTCTTTCATGATTTTCTTCAATAATTACCTAAGCGATTACGAGGCAATACGCTGCCATCGAAAAGAAAAATAAACAGAAGATTTTTTCTTTTCTAAGTAGGCCTAACCTGCAATTTTGCAGGAAGCCTTTTGACATTTCCTGCGAATTTACCCCCCATAATACCCATAACCGCCTTATCGTACAACCTACGAAAAAACCGATTTTCCCAAGAAAAACCGTTACCGGACCTCTGATCTCCGCCTTCTTTGGATAGAACGGCAGCTATGAATACAGCCGCTTTGCTGTGGAAACCTGGACGAGTTTGAAAGGAGCCATATCATGATCGCGTCAATCTTGGAATCCAAACGAATCGCGGAAGTCTTTGTTCTGGCGGTGGCCTTTACAATGATTGCCCTTGTTGCCTCTGCCTTCGGCGACGAGAAGTCCCACGGTAAACAAGCCAGATCAGCCCCATCTCAACAGCAGGCGCCGCCCCAAACGGCCCCGTCGCCTTCAAATACGCCGAGTCCAGCCGCGAAGGCGCCGCCGGCGACAACTGTAGCAAGGGAGACACCCAAGGCATCACAGCCGGCAGTCGCCGTGAACGCGCCGGCTCCTACTCCCATCGCCAAGGCCCCGTCCGGGCTGGGCTCACGTTCCTCTTCGTCTCGGGGTGGCTTCAGAAGCACCCATAGTCCAAGCGCACCCGCACCCAGCCGGACGGCTCCAAGCCCAGCACCAGCAAGAACGACTCCAAGCAGGCCGCCAACCAGCACAACGCCGAGCCGATCTCCAACTATAACCGCTCCCAGCCGCCCTTCCCCCGCGCAGCGGCAATCTCCATCCGCGGTTCGCGCGCCGTCAAGCGGCCCCGCGTCTGCGCCGGCGGCTCCAACGCCGACGAAACCGCCATCTTCTTCATCGGGCACCCGCACAGTTGGCCGCTCAAGCCGCATTGGTGGGCCTGTCATCGTGAGCAAGCCGTCAATTCCGTCCGCACCGACGCCCCCGGCAACAGGCTCAAACAACAGCACAAGTCCCGCCACAACAAGCCGCATCATCAGGCCCGTGATCGTCAAGAAACCATATTCTCCCCCCGGCAGCACACCGGCCGCCCCCTTCTCGTCAAAACCGCAGACGCCGGAACCGAGCAGGACCAGAACCATCGCCGGCACAACGGACACCAGGAAGCAACTGACGCCCCCGCTTGCAAGACAACCTGCCCCCGGTCCAACCATCGGCACAGCCCCTGTTGAAAGCTCAAAGACAGCAGAATCGAGCCGAACTCGGCGTATTGCACGACCGCTCAGCGGCAGCCCGTCCATTTCAACCCGGCGAGAGCTTACTATCGACAGCAAGATTGGCGGCACAGGTACTACAAGAGGCAAGGGCGGCAGCACTGTTCATCTTGAAAAGCCAGGGCCGGGCGAGAATAGAGGACCAAGACCGGGCGAAGCCGGCGGGCCTCCCACAGGCCGCTCCGATAAGACCCCCGTGCAGAGTCCGACCTCCGCCTCGCCAAAGTGGCTGCGCACCGGAAAAGCAGATACAATCGGCACCCAGAGAGGTGACACCCACCCGGGCGGACCGCTGCGACGACCCGGAACGACCGCCGCAGAAGCCCCAAGAATGGGCCGATCTGAATCGACCCATTCGATTGGGAGTCCGAGGATTTCGCCCGACAAATCGATCTCTTTAAGAGAAAGACGAACTGATCCACAAAATCGAACAACCATTATCAACAATACAACAATACTAAACAACGTCGCAGGCGCCCACACAGACCGCTCACACCGCTACGGCGGCCCAGGCCACAGCTATGCGATATTCCACGACCGTCCCTATGCAATAGGGCACACCTATCACTACGACCATATCTACAGGGACTTCCAAAACCGGACCTGCTATCGAACAATCTGGCCCAGGTATCACTTCATGCTGAACTATAACTGGGGACCTTACTCCACGTTCACGTATTGCTATCCGTATTACCACCGCAAGTACGTCTTTGTCAGCCTGGGCGGTTATTGGCCCCTGGATTACAGCTATCTCCGCTACTACTGGTACGCCTGTCACCCCTATACCTGGTACGGCTACTATCCCGTCGCACGCGAAGTCAGAAGCGACACTTACAACTATTACACCTACAACTACTATTACACCGGCGAAGGCCAGGCCGTCCAATATGAGCCTGCTGCGACGGCAGACTACGTTACGCCCGTTGACCACACCACTTTTGCCGACGTTCGAGCAAAGCTCGCCGCCGAAGCCGCCGCCGAGCCTGACCTCGCCACCCTTGCAGATGCCTACTTCGAAGAGGCGGTCAAACTCTTTGAAGAGGGCAGTTACGCCGCCGCCGCTGAGAAGTTCGCCAGGGCAATGGAGATAGCGCCCGACGACATAATACTGCCCTTTGCCTACGCTCAGGCCCTCTTCGCCAATGAGCAATACTCGGAAGCCGCTACGGTCCTTCGCACCGCCCTGGCGAAGATCTCGCCGGATGAGCAGACCGTCTTCTACCCTCGCGGCCTGTACTCCGACGACGATACGCTCTTTGACCACGTTGACAGGCTTTCCGAAAAGGCCGACTTCTACACCTTCGACGCCGACATCCAGCTTCTTCTCGGTTATCACCTTCTCGGTATCGGAGAACTCGACGCCGCCGTCGAGCCGCTGCTCAAAGCCGGCGAGGACCTGACCAACGCTCAGGCCTCCAAAGTGCTCCTCAAGCTGCTCGAGAAGACCAAGGCCGAAAGTGCCGCCCAGCCCACTCAACAAAACGACTCCGATTAGGCGACAGTGAAATGAGAAAACGAAGTCTGCCAACACTGATTCCGCTTGCCCTTCTTGCCGGCTTGATCCTCTCTGACGTACACCCCGCCGGAGCCGGGGAGTTTGCCGTCTTCCCAACCACCGACGACCAGGAGATCCCTGATGTCTATGGCAATATCATTGTCTGGCAGCAGTTCGTTGAGGAATATGGCGACTACGATATCTACATCGCCGACGTCAACGACCCCGGCGATCCATACGTCCTTGTCATCGGCGACGCCAACGACCAGATGGCCCCCGCCGTCTTCGAGAGCACCGTCGTATGGCAGGATTATGTTCTCTGGGCCGGCTCGGCGGATTGGGATATTCGCATGGCCGATATCTCAGATCAAAGTAACCCAAGCGTCTTTGCTGTTTCCGACGTAATTGATAATGACGAGCAAGATCCCGTCATCCACGGAAACATCGTGGTCTGGCAGGATGGCGCACCCGGAGACCTCGACATCTACGGCGCCGACATCACCGACCCAAATTTCCCAAGCGAATTTGTCATCACATACGCCAATTACGACCAGCAGTGCCCCGCCTTGTACAGAACAACCGTCGCCTGGCAGGACCACTACTTCGGCGATTGGGACATCTTCGCCGCCGACATCTGGCGGAGAAACAAACCCTCAGAGTCCGCCGTCTCGTGGCTTGAGAAAAATCAGAGCAATCCTGTAATCTCAGCCGATTATGTCGTCTGGCAGGATGACTACTGGGGCGACCCGGACATCTATGCCGCCGACATCTCCGACCCAGAAAGCCCCGTCGAATTTCCAATCGCCACGGATACCTCCTCCCAGGAAAATCCCGACATCAATGGCAATATAGTCGTCTGGCAGGACAATCGAAACGGCAACTGGGACATCTTCGCCTACAACCTGACCACACGCCGCGAGTTCCAGATCACAGATAACATACACGACCAGATCAATCCCGCCGTCAGCGGAAATCTCGTCGTCTGGCAGGACGCCCGCAGCGGAAGCTGGAACATATACGCTCTCCTGCTCGACGGCCCGGAAACCGCTCGATGCCCCTCGAAGTTGCCGGGTGACGTCAACAAAGACTGTAGGAATGACTTCGCCGATTTTAGCGTAATGGCCTCCCGCTGGCTCGAATGCGGCCTTGAGCCGTACGACGCCTGCAGATTGGAGGAAGAATGACCAACAGGCAGACAAACAACAACCAACGTACTTCTCAGATTCAGATTGGAGGTGCAAAAATGCTTAAGAATTTAACGACAATCTTGACAATGGGGGCGGTAAGCCTCGTATCCGTGTTCGTTGTCGGCTGTGAAAGCGGCGGCCAGGCCGGCGCAGGAATCGGCGCCCTCGCCGGCGCCGGAATAGGCCAGCTCGCCGGGCGAAGCACCGAGGCCACCCTCATCGGCGCCGCAATTGGCGGTGGCGCCGGATATATGGTCGGTAATGAGGCCGATAAAAAGCAGGCTCACGCTGAAAGGGCCTATCTTCGTGAGGAAATGAGCTATGTCACCGTAAATATGACCAATAGCAACGGCTCTATTAGCCAGGTGAGACTCAGAAAATACGGCGTTGGCTACGTCGGCACACGAGGCGAGTACTATGACCACCTCCCCACCAGCGGCGAGCTTAGGCCCGTATATGGTTTTTAGCAGCCCTTAGGCCGGCGGCTGCCTTTCGATCCTCAGTCGCCGGCCGCCTCTCTTATCCTGCAGCGCTTTTGGTAACTTGAATGTTGATAAACTGCCCCTTTTGCTGTATAATTCTTGTTACCGGCAGGCAATTGTGTGCCTTTAATAAAAAGGGTGGAGCCTTTGTACTACGCTTGCCGGGGCTTGACTAAGGGCTCGCTACGGAATCACAGCGTAACTAAGAGGCTTGCTATGGACAAAGGGCTGCGAAAGGCCTTGGAAGGCCTTATGGACCCGGATATGGAGCGACGTCGCAGGGCAATGGAACCCTTTGTCCGGGCCACTTTTGAGATGTTTATCAGGTACCTGTACCGGTACCTCGGAAATGAGGTTGAATGTGAGGACGTCCTCGAAGATGTTTATGCCGATATTTGGGAAAATCCGCAGTCTTTGCGTAACGTCGTCAATGAGGGAATGCTGCTCAAAACCGTGTATTTGTACTACATGCGCAAACGACTCAGAGAAGTCTATAGGAGAATTAACCGACGGCTGTATCTGTCGCAAGATGACTTGAAGAACCTCATGGCCCCTGAGTCCGGTATCCTCGATATGATGTCGCTCGCCGAGCTTAAGGATGTGCTTAATAAAACGTTGGGCCGCCTGAAGGCCCGCGAGAGACGGGCGATACGACTTTGGATGGATGGTATGTCGAACAGGGCAATTGCAAATGAGCTGAGAACTACCGTCGGGGCGGTGAAAATGCTTAAATTCAGAACCATTTTGAAACTAAGGAAAATGCTGGACGATTCGTGCCTGCAAAGTTGATCCGGCGTATTCCGAAAGGAGCAAAAACAATGCGTGACACAAACAGAGAAATCCAGGAATTGCTGGCGGATTACGCCGAGGCCCTGCGAGACGGCTCCATACCCGTTTTTCTAAAGTCGCTCACAAAACAGGAAGGACAAAGGATGGCGTCTTCTCGTGAGTTTTGGGATTCCGCCGAAGTCGCCCGCGCCCTCAACAGTGCCGGCTTTGCCGATAAGGCCGTCACCCCGGACGTAGGGCTGTTCATATCGCGTGTCGATGCCAAGATCGCCTCTCGGATGAAGAAGGCTCGCAGCTCGTCCCGGACCAGACACAACACAGCG
>Ga0315297_10002601_pt1 | contig 11424 bp, 10 predicted proteins | sample YL17G15_0_MG_FD_203628 | JGI IMG/M metagenome (GOLD analysis project Ga0315297, IMG submission 203628) | Sediment microbial communities from Yellowstone Lake, YNP, Wyoming, USA - YL17G15_0 | ecosystem: Environmental > Aquatic > Freshwater > Lake > Sediment | place: USA: Wyoming | collected...
GCATCGCATACGCACTCGGGCCCGGGCGCCTATGCCGTGTCGGCCTTCTGGGGCTTCCTGGCCGCCGACCGCGAGTCTCCGGCGGTGCGCAGGAGCATCCTCGACGGCATGGAGAGCGCGGCACGTGAGGCTCTAAGGCGCCGGGTGCCCGCGCGGGTCGCGGCGGGGAAAGCCACCGTCACCGGCATTGCAATGAGCCGGCTCGACCAGCCGCTTGATCCCGAGCTTGGAGTCCTCAAGGTAACGGGAGTCGACGGCCGATCGATTGCCCTTGTCTGGAACTACGCGATACATGGCACGGCGCTCGGCCTCGGGAACTCTCAAGTCTCGGGTGACCTCATGGGTGAGGCCTCCGCGCAGCTCGAGCGCGAGACCGGCGTGCCGGCCCTCTTTGTCAATGGTGCCGCGGGCGACGTCAGTCCCAAGGGGCGCGGCTGGCGCGGGGTGGAGAGCATTGGAGCGGCGCTGGCCTCGGCGGCGCTGGCGACGTGGAGCGCGCTGCCGCCCGGGCGCGACGATGCTCTGGGTATCGCCGAAAGCCAGGTCTCACTCCCCGATCCGGCAGTGTCGGTCCGCAACTGCGCCGGACGCTGGGTGCCGGGGGCCGTGCGAGTGGGTCTGGGCGGGGCGATGCCCTCTTCGGCCGGGCTCACGGCGGTGCGGATCGGCGAGACCGCCTGGGTCACCGTGCCGGGGGAGCTTCAGACGCGGCTGGGACTGGACATCAAGACAGCCGGTCATGGGCGCTTCGAGCAGACATTCGTCGCCGGCTACAGCAACGACTACCTCGGGTACTTCCTCACGCGAGTGGGCTACGGGCGCCCGAGCTATGTCGCCTGCGGAAGCTTCTACGGCGAGAGAGGGGGAGAGATCGTGCGGGATGCCGCCGTCGAGCTACTGGGCCGGCTCGCGGGGACGAGGCCCCGCGGCTGATGACCCGTCTAGCGGGCGAGGGAGCGGGCGAGAGCGGACTTCTTGCGGGCCGCCGTATTGCGGTGAATCACGCCCCGGCTCACGGCGCGATCGAGCTCACGGATGGCCGCATGCACCTCGTCGGCCGCCTTTGGGGTCTTTCCGGCCGCGGCCGCGCGCGCCGTCTTCACCGCCGAGCGGATGCCGCTACGCAGCGCGCGATTGCGCAGGCGCCGCTTGTCGTTCTGCTTGATCCGCTTCTTCGCGGAAGGGGTATTGGCCACGACGACCTTCCTCCTGTGACAGGGGATTGGGTGGGGCACGCCTGGGACGACACCAGACGGTACCGTCCATGTGCGCGACTGTCAAGGATTATGTCCCCGTGAGCGACGCGCAGCAGTCGCTGCACCATGGAGTCGTGCGCGCCGTGGGCGTCATCGCGGCGGCCACGCTCGTGAGCCGCGTGCTGGGTTTCGCGCGCGATATGGTCGTCGCGCGAGCCTTCGGCGCCGGGCCGGTCACCGACGCCTTCTTCGTCGCCTTCCGCATCCCGAACCTGCTCCGCCGGCTCCTGGCCGAAGGCGCCCTGTCCACCGCCATTATTCCCGTCTTCACCGAGTCTCTCCATCGGGGCGGGCGGACAGAGTTCGTGCGGGTGGTGCGTGCCGTCGCCGGCGTCGCAACGGTGGTCCTGTGCGTCGTGTCCGGGCTCGGCATGCTCATCGCTCCGTGGATCGTGCGAGTCATGGCACCGGGCTGGTCCGCGGACCCGGAGCTGATGGGGCTCGCCGGATCCCTGACGCGTTTCATGTTTCCATACCTACTGCTCGTGGGACTGGCTGCGCTGGCCATGGGAGCGCTCAATGCCCAGCACCGGTTTTTTACCGCAGCGCTCGGCCCCGCCGTGCTCAATGTCGCGATGATCGTCTCGGTGCTCGTGCTGGCCGGGCGAATGTCGCCGCCGATACTCTCGCTGGCGGTAGGTGTTCTCGTCGGCGGGGCCGGTCAGCTCCTTGTCCAGCTGCCGGAACTGGCGCGTCTCGGTGTCCCGCTCAGCCCCTCGGCCGAATGGTCGCACCCTGCCGTCAGGACCATCGCCGGTCGGCTCTGGCCCGCCGTCTTCGCGCTCGCCGCCGTGCAGGTGACTGTGCTCGTCAACACGCTGCTGGCGTCGCTGCTGCCCCAGGGCAGCGTGTCCTACCTCTACTACGCCGACCGTGTGATGGAGTTTCCGCTGGGCGTCTTTGGAATCGCCCTGGCCACCGCGGTGCTGCCCGGCATGGTCGCGCAGGCCGCGCGAAGAGAGCTCCGCGCGCTGACTGAGACTCTCGGCTTCGCGCTGCGACTCTCGGCATTCGTCGCCGTGCCTGCCGCCGTGGGGCTCCTGGCTCTCGGGTACCCGATCGTGCGGCTGCTGTTCCAGCGCGGTGAGTTCGGCGCGGGGGATGCCATCGCCACGACGCAGGCGCTGGCTGGGTACGCGGTGGGCCTTCCGGCCTTCTCGGCCACGCGTATCGCCGCCCAGACCTTCTATGCGCTGGGCGACACCCGCACGCCGGTATGGGTGGGCTTCGCGTCCGTCGTGGCCAATGTCGCGCTGGCGGTCGTCCTCATGTGGCCGCTCAAGCATGCGGGGCTGGCACTCGCATCCTCGCTCTCGGCATATATCAACCTGCTCCTGCTCTACTGGCTCCTTCGCCGTCGGCTCGGCCCGCTCGGCGGTCGAGAGACGCTCCAGTCGCTCGTGCGGACGGCCATTGCCTCGGCCGCGGTGTGGCTCTGGTGCATCGTGATCGCGAGCCGGCTGGTCGCCGGGTGGGAGGGGGCAGCGTGGACCGTCGGGGCGCTCGTCGCGGGTGCGGCGGTCTACACGGCCGTCGCGGCGGCGCTCCGCGCGCCTGAGCTCGGCGAGCTCCTTGGAATGTTGCGGCGCCGCGGGCAGACCTTGCCCCGAGCTGGGAGCGGGTGCTAGACTTCGCCATGCTTCTGCGGTGTGTCGGGTACGCCCCGGTCACGGCCTCTGCAGGACGGAAAGGCCGCTACCGGGGCGTCGCTGTATCCGGGCACCGGAGGGACTGATGGACGGGCTCCGTGAGTTCCTCGCCGCCCTGCAGACAGAGCGGGGCGCCTCACCCCATACGCTCGCCGCGTACCGGAGAGACCTCGCAGGCTTCACCGCCTTTCTCGAGCGGCGGGGCTGCTCCGTAGGCGCGGCGCGACTCGGCGATCTGAGCAAGTACCTGGCCGAGCTGAGGCGCCGCGGGCTTGGCGCCAGGAGTGCTGCGCGGCACCTGTCGGCGGTGCGCGGCCTCTACCGGTTTCTGCTGGCCTCGGGTGAGATCAAGCGCGATCCCACCGAGCACCTCGAGTCGCCCCGGCCGCCCCGCAGGCTGCCGCGGACACTGTCCGTGGAGGACGCCGCGGCTCTCGTCGAGTCCCCCGACCTCTCGGCGCCGGAGGGACTCCGGGACCGCGCGATGCTGGAGCTCCTGTACGCCTCGGGGCTGCGGGCCTCGGAGTGCCTCACGCTGAGGCGCGAGGACCTCAATGTCACGGCGGGCTATGTGACCGCGACCGGCAAGGGCAGCCGGCAGCGGCTGGTCCCGGTGGGCGTACAGGCGCTCAAGTGGGTAGAGCGCTATGCCGTCACGTCCCGCCCGGCATTCATCAAGCGTGGGGACCCCGGTGCGCTCTTCGTCAACCGCTACGGCAAGCCGCTGTCGCGGCAGGCGCTCTGGGTGATGATCAAGCGTGCGGGGAAGCGCGCCGGGCTTCGGACCACCGTCTCTCCCCACACGCTGCGGCACTCTTTTGCGAGCCATCTCCTCGAGCGCGGCGCGGATCTGCGCTCTGTACAGGCGATGCTGGGTCATGCGGATATCGCGACGACGCAGATTTACACGCACCTGCCATCGTCCGCGGTGCGCGCGATGTATCGCAAGTTCCACCCGCGCGCCATTGGCAAGGCCAGCTAGCGCCATGGCCAAGGCCGGTCACGCCTACCCGCAGGTCGTGCCACGCGCCGCGGATCTCATGGACTCTCGCGTCATCACGGCCCAGGGTCGCTGGCCGGTGGACCGTGCCCTGGCGGCCGCCCGGGCTGTCGGCGCATCCATCATTGCCGCCGATCCGAAGACGGCGGCGCGCAGGGAGGACCTCGAGCGGGCCGCTGCGTGGGGACTCGGGCGTGCGCCCTGGACCGACGTCGCGCACGCGGGCTTGCCCGCCGTGTCTCTGACCACGGACGAGATCGCGGTGAGGCGATTGCTCAGAGGTGGGGCGTCCATCGTGCTCGTGCGCGACGTCCGTCGGGTCGTGGGCGCGATCGAGGCATCGCCGCATCCGACAGCGTCACTCGCCGGGAGGCTCGAGCGCCTCCACGGCTCCCAAGGCGAGGCCAGGCTCTGGCTGCTGCGGACCGCGGGCAAGCTCGCCGAGGCGCACGGGCACGCGGCGTACGCGGTCGGTGGCTTCGTGCGCGATCTCATGCTGGGCCGCGGCGCCGACCAGATGGCCGATGTCGACCTCGTGGTCGAGGGGGACGGCGTTGCATTCGGGAGGCGGCTCGCCGAGGAGACGGGCGGGCACCTGGTGGTCCATGCCGCCTTCGGGACGGCGTTGCTCGAAGGCGGCGTCACGCCGGATGGAACGCGCGTCGGCCGCGTGGATATCGCGACCGCGAGGCGCGAGCGCTACGCGCAGCCTGGCGCGCTACCCGAGGTGAGCCCGGCCGGCATCGACGAGGACCTCGGGCGTCGCGACTTCTCGGTCAATGCCATGGCGGTGGCGCTTCTGCCCTCGGCCTGGGGGCGGCTGCACGATCCATGGGGCGGGGCGGAGGATGTCGCCGCGCGTCGGCTCAGAGTGCTCCACCCCCTCTCCTTCGTCGAGGATCCGACGCGGATCTGGAGGGGGGCGCGGTACGCGGCGCGGCTCGGCCTCCGTCCGGATGCCGGCTTCCGCCGGGCCCTCGCTCTGGCGATCAGGGTGGGCCTGTATCCCGTCCTCTCCGGGCAGCGGCTCCGGGCCGAGCTCGATCTCGTGATGGACGAGGCCGACCCGTGGCGCGCGCTGGGCCTGGTGCTCGGCTGGGGTGCCCTCAAGCTTTGGGATGCTTCGTATCGAGTCACGAGCCGGAGCCGGGCCCGTCTCGCGGCGGCCCGCGTCTTCCTGCGCTGGGCGCGGGGCGCCCGTATCGCCGTCGACGGCCCGGGGCTGGCGCTGCTGGCGCTCCTCTTTGACCAGTCACGGCCAGTTGCCGACCGGTGCGTGCGACGGCTTGCGATTGCGGGCGGCCCGGGCGCACCGGTCGATGCGGGCGCGGCCCGGGCTCTGGCGCGGCGTCTTGGGTCTATGGGCCCGCGGCGCGCGAGTCGCGTGGCGGAGGCGCTGCGGCCGGTGCGGGATGGATTGCTGTTCGGCGCCTGGCTGGCCGGCGGAAGAGCGGGGCGGCGCGACATCGAATGGTTCCTGCGCGAGGGCCGCTCCGAGCGGCCGCTGTCGTCCGGCGACGACGTGGTCGCGGCGGGCGTGCCTCGCGGGCCGCTCGTAGGGCAGGCGATAGGCATCTTGCGTGATCTCAAGCTCGACGGGCGCGTGCGCACGTTGGACGAGGAGCGCGCGGCCGTAACCGAATGGGTGAAGGCGCTGGCGACGAAAGGAGATCTCCGGTGACACCGAAATTCATCTTCGTAACGGGTGGTGTCGTGTCGTCCCTGGGGAAGGGACTCGCGGCCGCCTCCATCGGGTCGCTGCTCGAGGCCCGGGGATTCAGGGTCACGCTGCTCAAGATGGATCCGTACATCAACGTGGACGCGGGCACCATGAGCCCGTACCAGCACGGCGAAGTCTACGTCACGGACGACGGCGGTGAGACCGACCTCGACCTCGGGCACTACGAGCGCTTCACCGGCGCGCGGATGACGCGGGACAATAACATCACCACCGGCCAGGTCTACGGTACGGTCATCGAGAAGGAGCGTCGCGGCGACTACCTCGGCCGGACCGTCCAGGTCATTCCCCACATCACCGACCAGATCAAGGCGGGGATCCGCAAGGTCGCCCAGGGCGTCGACGTGGTCATCGTGGAGATCGGCGGCACCGTCGGTGACATCGAGGGACTGCCGTTTCTCGAGGCGGTGCGCCAATTCAAGAAGGACGTGGGCAAGGACAATGTCATCTACGTCCACCTGACCCTCGTGCCCTTCATCCAGGCGGCGGGAGAGCTGAAGACAAAGGCGACGCAGCACTCGGTGAAGGAGCTGCGCGCCATCGGTATCCAGCCGGACGTGCTCCTCTGCCGCACCGACAAGGAGCATCTGCTGACACCCGGCATCAAGTCCAAGATCGCGCTCTTCTGCGACGTGGAGGAGGAGGCGGTCATCGCCGCCCGGGACGTGGACACGATCTACGAGGTGCCGCTGGCCTTCCACGAGCAGGGGCTCGACGAGAGCGTGTGCAAGCTGCTCGGCTTGCCCCAGAGGCCCGCCGACCTCTCGCGCTGGGAAGAGATCGTCCGCCGGGTCAAGGCGCCGCGCGGCCGCGTGCGTATCGGGATAGTGGGGAAGTACATCGAGGTCAAGGACTCCTACAAGAGCCTGTACGAGGCGCTGGCCCACGGCGGTATCGCGCACGAGGTGGCGGTGGACGTGGTGTGGCTCGACGCGGAGCGGCTGGAGCGCGAGGGCCTCAGCGGTCACGTCGAAGGGCTGGGCGGCATCCTGGTGCCCGGCGGCTTCGGCGACCGTGGCATCGAGGGCAAGATCCAGGCGATTCGCTACGCCCGCGAGCGGCACGTGCCGTACTTCGGGATCTGCCTCGGAATGCAGTGCGCGGTGGTCGAGTATGCGCGCCACGTCTGCGGGCTCGAGGGCGCGAACTCGACCGAGTTCGACCCGAAGCCGCAGCACAACGTCATCGATCTGCTGCCCGAGCAGCGGAACATCACCGACAAGGGCGGAACGATGCGTCTCGGTCTCTACCCCGTGGTGCTCGCCGAGGGCAGCGAGGCCTCGAAGGTGTACGGGCAGAGGGCGATACAGGAGCGCCACCGGCACCGTTACGAGGTCAACAACGACTATCTCCAGACGCTCGAGAAGAACGGGCTCAGGATTTCCGGCATCTGGACGGAGAAGCAGCTGGTGGAGATCATCGAGCTGCCCGGGCATCCGTGGTTCGTGGCCGGGCAGTTCCACCCGGAGTTTCGATCCAAGCCATGGGCGCCGCACCCGCTCTTCGCGGCTTTCATCCGCGCCGCCATGGATCACCAGGCTGGAGCATGATCACGGCGCCGATCACGCGCCCGATCAAGATCGCCGGACTCACCATCGGCGGCGGCGCGCCCCTGGCCCTCATCGGCGGCCCATGCGCCATCGAGGACGAGCGCCACGCCCTCATGATGGCCGAGCGTCTCAAGCGCATCACGGCCGATGCTCACGTGCCCTTCATCTACAAGTCTTCCTACGACAAGGCCAACCGCTCCTCCGTGCACTCCTACCGGGGCCCGGGGCTCAAGGAGGGGTTGAGAATTCTCGCGCGCGTCAAGGAAGTGACGGGGCTGCCCGTGCTCTCGGACGTCCACGACGTTGCGGAGGTGGAGGCCGCCGCTGAGGTGCTCGACGTCCTCCAGGTGCCCGCCTTTCTCTGCCGGCAGACAGACCTGCTCCTGGCCTGCGGCCGGACTCGCCGGCCCGTGAACGTGAAGAAGGGGCAGTTCCTCGCTCCGCGCGATATGGGCAATGTCGTGGACAAGATCCGCTCGACAGGCAATGAGGACATCCTGCTGACGGAGCGGGGGACCTCCTTCGGCTACAACAACCTCGTGGTGGACTTCCGCGGGCTGCCCATCATGCGCGGCCTCGGCTTTCCGGTGGTGTTCGACGCGACCCACTCCGTCCAATTGCCCGGAGGCGCCGGTGACCGCTCCGGCGGCGAGCGCCAGTATGTTCAGGCGCTGGCGAGGGCCGCCGTCTCGGTCGGCGTGGACGCTCTCTTCATGGAGATCCACGAGGACCCGGACCGGACCCTGCCGGACGGGCGGCCGCTGTCCGATGGGCCGAATATGCTGCGCCTCGACGACCTGCCGCGGCTGCTCGCCGAGATTGGCTCCATCGTCTCCGGCCTTGGAGGGGCGTCGAAGTGACCGAGGGCGAGCGGCTGCTCGCCATGGCCGACCGCGTCCTGCGGCTCGAGGCCGAGAGCATCACGGCGCTGCGCGGCAGACTCGATGGCCGCTTCGTCGAGGCCGTGGAGCTTCTGCGGCGCTGCCGCGGGAGAGTCATCGTCACGGGGATGGGCAAGTCCGGCATCATCGGCCGGAAGATCGCGGCGACGCTGGCGAGCACCGGGACGCCCGCTTATTTCCTCCATCCCGCCGAAGGGGTCCACGGTGACATCGGCATGATGGCCCGGGAGGACGTGGTGCTCGCGCTGTCCAATTCCGGTGAGACGGATGAGGTGCTGGCAGTGCTGCCGGCCATCAAGCGCCTCGGCGTACCGCTCATTCTCCTCACCGGCAGCACCGGCTCCGCGCTTGCGCGGCAGGCCGACGTGGTCCTCGATGTCGGCGTCATCGAAGAGGCGTGCCCCATGAACCTCGCGCCCACCTCGAGCACGACGGCCGCCCTCGCGATGGGTGACGCCCTCGCGATGGCGCTCCTCGACGTGCGTGGCGTCCGCGCGGAGGACTACGCGGCGCTCCATCCGCGCGGCGCGCTCGGCTGGCAGTCGCTCTTCAAGGTGCGCGATCTCATGCATGTGGGCGATGCGCTCCCTGTCGTGAGGGAGACCGTCACCATGAAGGAAGCCATCGAGGAGATGAGCGCCAAGCGGCTCGGGATGACCACGGTCGTCGACGGGTCGGGGCGGTTGGTCGGGGTGATCACGGACGGTGACTTGAGGCGCCACCAGCTGGCCCACGGCGCCCTGCTCGATCGGCGGGCCGGTGACTGCATGACAGTCGACCCAAAGCGCATCGGCGCCGACGATCTCGCCGCCCGGGCGCTGGCCCTCATGGAGGGCGTCGTCACCAGCCTCGTCATTACCGACGAGATCGGCCGCCCGGCGGGCGTGATCCACATCCACGACATCCTCCGCGCCAAGATCGTGTAGCGCGGCCGCGACAGTGAAAGCGCCCGCCAGAGCCTCCCGCATCCGTCTCCTCGTCCTCGACGTGGACGGCGTTCTCACCGATGGCGGGCTCGTCTACGGCCCCTCCGGCGAGGAGACCAAGCGTTTCTACGTCCGTGACGGACTGGCCATTCAGGCCGCGCGACTGGCCGGTATCGAGGTCGCCATCGTCTCGGGGCGCGCCTCGGCGGCGGTGACGCGGCGGATGAGCGAGCTCGGCGTCGTCGAAGTGCACCAAGGCATCGCCGACAAGGCCTCCGAGCTGAGGGCATTGCTGGGGCGGCTCCGCGTCAGCGCTGACGAGACCGCGGTGATGGGTGACGATCTTCCCGACCTGCCGGTGATGAAGATCGCGGGGCTCGCGCTGGCGCCATCGGATGCCGCCCCGGAGACCAAGCGGGCCGCCGCCTGGGTCTCGCGCGCCCCGGGGGGCCATGGCGCGGTTCGGGAAGCCGTCGAGATGCTCCTTCGGGCACGAAAGGCCTGGCCACCCCGCAAATAGCCGTGAAAACGTAGGTCTTGCCGCCGGTTTCTTGTTTACCTCCCCTCAGACCATGTGCTAGTGTGGTACCAAAATTGCATATGGATAGACTAGCCGCCGGAATCGCCCTTGGTGTCATTCTCTTCGTGACGGTCGTGGTGGGCGTCCTCATCGTGAAGGGACACCGCGCCCCGGCGCCTCGCGAGGAGGCCATGTCCTCCGAGGCCGACCATGCGCTCAAGGAGGTCCACCTGCAGGAGGATGCGAAGAGTGGCGGCTATCGCTGGAGCCTCGACGCCGAGCGCGCCGAGTCCCTCCCTGATAGCGGCAAGACCTTTCTCTGGAAGGTCACGATTGGGGTCCAGAAGTCAGACCAGAGCTGGAAGGTGACGAGTGACGAGGGCGACCTCGTCAAGGACACCAGGGACGTCGAGTTGCGCGGCAACGTTGTCCTGGTCACGAGCGAGGGCCTGCGCGTGGAGACGACGGTTCTGCGATGGAATAATGCGGAAGGCAGGGCGTGGACCGACCAGCCGGTGACCATTTACAAGGGCGAAGGGGTTGTCACTGGCTTCGGCCTCGAAGCGCGCCCCTCGGAGGAGATCACCTTCGTTCGTGGTCGCGTCAAGGCGACCTTCGGAGGGTCCAAGCGGTTGGACTCCAGGCCGTCCGTCTCGGCCAAGGCATTGGCCCCGAAGGTGCCGGCCCCCACAAATTCGGGGAAGGAAGCCTCCGGAAAGAGTGGAGCAGCGCTTGCCGGGAAGGGGAAGTCGTGAGGGAGCTGGTTATCCGGACAATCCTCGCGCTGCTCCTCGTGGGAATCGCAGGGGGCGATGCGTGGGCCCAGGGCAGCCCACCACGGCCCCGCTCGGGCACGGCAGCTCCCAGGCCGGCGCTCCCGAGCGACAAGGCCAAGGACGACGACAAGAACGCCCCTGTGATCGTGGACGCCGACACCCTCGAGAGCTTCCAGAAGCAAGGCCTGGCGATATTCAAGGGCAACGTGGTTGCCCGCCAGAACAACTCGGTCCAGTACGCCGACAAGATGGAGGTGTACACGGACTCGAGGACGGATCGAGTCGAGCGTGTCGTGTCCACGGGGAATATCCGCATCATCACCCGCGACTGCCGCATGGGCACGGCCGAGCGCTCCGAGTACTACGACTCCGAACAGCGCGTGGTGCTGATCGGCAACGCGCGGGTGTGGCGTGACGCCGATGTCGTGACCGGCGAGCGCATCACCATCTTCATCGCCGAGGACCGGAGCGTGGTCGAGGGGGGCAAGCAGGAGCGCGTCAAGGCCATCTTCTACAAGGACCACCCTAAAACCGAGATCAAGATGGGGCCGAATGGGCCCATCTGTCCTTGATATGGAAGGTCTGATAGCCCAGGGCTTGAGGAAGAGATTTAGGAACCGGCTCGTCGTGGACCGGGTCAGCCTCGACATCCACCGGGGCGAAGTCGTGGGGCTCCTCGGGCCCAACGGCGCCGGCAAGACGACGTCCTTCTACATGATCGTCGGGCTGCTCCGGGCCGACGGCGGCCGGATCTATCTCGAAGGGCGCGAAGTGACGGACCTTCCGATGTACAAGCGCTGCCGGTTGGGTATGGGCTACCTGCCTCAGGAATCGTCCGTGTTCCGCAAGCTGACCGTCGAAGAGAACCTGCTGGCCATCCTGGAGACCCTCGACCTCTCCCACGACGAGCGCCAGGCCAGGCTCCAGGTTCTCTTGGCCGAGCTGGATCTGACCCGGCTCGCGCGGCACAAGGCCTACACGCTCTCGGGCGGCGAGCGGCGGCGCCTCGAGATCGCCCGAGCCCTCGTTACCCGGCCCAGCCTCATGCTCCTCGACGAGCCGTTCACCGGCGTCGACCCCATCGCCATCTTCGATATCCAGGGGTTC
>Ga0315297_10002602_pt1 | contig 11420 bp, 8 predicted proteins | sample YL17G15_0_MG_FD_203628 | JGI IMG/M metagenome (GOLD analysis project Ga0315297, IMG submission 203628) | Sediment microbial communities from Yellowstone Lake, YNP, Wyoming, USA - YL17G15_0 | ecosystem: Environmental > Aquatic > Freshwater > Lake > Sediment | place: USA: Wyoming | collected...
CAAGTCTCTGCAGACCGGGTTGCTGCTTGCCACCGGCCTCGCTGGTTATATGTGCGCCCGCTGTCCGGTGATGCACTGGTATGATTTCCTGGGCCTGGCAGTGAGTTTATTCCTGGCGATTGCCGGAAGTACCATTATCAACATGTGGTACGACCGCGACATCGACGCGGTCATGAACCGCACCCACCATCGTCCCTTGGCAGATGGTCGGGTATCCCCCTCCGAAGCCTTACGACTTGGGCTGGTATTTTCCGTGTTGGGTGTCGGACTGGCAATCGTCATGTCCCCTCTCTACGGGTTGATCGTCTTTGCTGGGTTGTTCTTTGACGTGGTGGTTTACACGCTCTGGCTCAAACGGCGCACAAGCTGGAGCATCGTCTGGGGCGGGATATCAGGGGCGATGCCTATCCTGGCTGGACGCGCTTTCGGTACAGGTACCATAGATGGTATTGGGATCCTGCTTTCTCTGGCCGTGATATTCTGGATCCCCACTCACATTCTCACCTTTGCCATGCGTTACAGCGACGATTATAAAGCCGCAAAGATCCCAACATTCCCATCTGAGTATGGCTTCCAATTCACCCGCATCTCGATCGTCATATCCAGTGTGATCGCAGCCCTCTCCATTAGCACAGCTGGCATCTTAATCGGGATCCAATGGGGATTCGTTCGGTTATTGGCGGTGTTGTCCGCCGGGTTGATGCTCCTGGCCACTGCCATGATCTTCCGTCCCTCTGAACGGATCAACTTCGGGCTGTTCAAGTATGCCTCGTTGTTCATGCTCAGCGCCATGGTCCTGTTGTCGCTTTGAGTCAGTCTGAATAAAATGATAAAGATCACAATCCTGAATCGGATCATCTTACTCGCAACCGGGCTACTGGCTGCATGGCAGATTGCCGTTGGCATCGACCACTTGGGCACCCTCCCCATCGTCGCCTATACGGTCGGCTTTGGGGTGCTGCTCGTGGCAGGGTTGCTGCTGCTCATCTTGGGTTTCGAAGTGCTGGACAGTCCAATTGTGGTCATCGTCTCGACCATCATCCCCCTCAGTCTGTCCCTGGGATTGATCTGGGACTATCTTCCAGCATTTCGCATCCCTTATCTGTTTTTTGTGCTGCTCGGCTTTCTGGCCATCATCGTTACCCGCCTTGTCCCGATAAAAAATAAGCTGCCGGTGATCGCGTTGGCCCTTGTGCATGGCATCGCTGGCATGACTATCTTTCTCCTGCCCATCATCTTGGCATTTTCAGGACGCATCGCCCCCCGCTTTGCCCTGGTTGGCTTGGGTGGCGCCCTGATCGGCGTGGGAGGGCTGCTGCTTTCCTTCCTCAAGACGGGCAGACCCATCCTCTCCCGCAATACCATCCTGAAGGTTCTGCCTGGCTTGCTTTTATTGATGACAGCCGCTTTTGTGTTCGGTTTTTCAGCAGCCTGATTCTTGAATGGGAGCTAACTCTGTGGAAAAAACATCGAAGTGGACGCCTGCAACGAAGAAAATATGGCTGCATCTAACTGCAGGGATCATGTGGTCAGGCGTGGGCATCATGCTAACCGTCTTCGCTGTCACCTGGTTGGGCCTGGTCCATTCATGGACAGTCCTACTGTTGATCTCAGTAGGTCTGCTTCTGGCCGCGGCGATCTATTTCTTCGGCTTCTCAAAACTGGCTTTAAAAAATGTCCAGCGCATCATCGCCATCCCCAAAGAACGAGTCTGCCTGTTTGCCTTCCAGAAATGGACAAGTTACCCCCTGGTGCTGGTGATGGTCGCCATGGGAATCTACCTGCGACGCTACTCCCCCATCCCCAAGCCTGACCTGGCGATCCTGTATCTTGGGCTGGGCGCTAGCCTGTTTGCATCCAGCCTTCAATACTATTCCCAAGTGCTTCGCACCGCCCAAACATAGGTATTGACTATCCAATTGGGTTTTCCGGTTGGAAAATTTTTTTATCCATAACTTGAAAAGGAGAATAAAATGTCAAGAAATATGTGGTGGGCTAAACTGTTGCGTATCGTCGGGATCGTTTTCATGAGCCTGACCGCGCTCTTCACCATACTGGGTGGCGCAGGTACGACCTGCGTGGCTCTCAACCCGACTGGCTTCGGGGATACCTTTGCGCCGATCGCCAAATTCCAGTGGCTGTACATCCTGTTCGTCCTGGTCACCGTCGCCATTGGCGTGATGGGCGTGCGGGCGGTTGTCCTACTGGTAAAGGGTAAGAAGAACGCCTATCGCTATTCCTTGATCGCCCTGATGATGGGGACGGTCGTTGGTGCCATCCATATGGCTTTCTCGCGGAACTTGCGTGGCGGGTCTTCCATGCCGGTGGATATGGTTGTTTACACCACCGTTCTGACCCTCATCATCTTCCTGCTCTTCCGCATCCCTGCCATCTGGCAGGGTGTGAACTTCGAGAAACCCGAAGGCGAGAATAAGAACGGCAAACAGGCAGCTGCCATTGCCCTGGGTGCCTGCGGATTGTTGTCTTTGACCATCCAGTTCCTGATGGCTCCCACCCACACCATCGGCGGAATCAACTACGCTGACGTGTGGCACACAACATTGACGGTTCTCGGCCTGGTTCTGATCCTGGGCAGCATGGCGATGGCAATCTATACCAAATTCGCCGTTACTCGGCGACAGGCACTGGAAATGAAGTAATCCCCCAGCGAGACAAATCACATAATGTAAAAAACGGAACTCCCCTGCGATGGATTGTCGTTGGGGAGTTTTTGTTGAGATCAAAGCAAATGTATTTTCTCTGAGCGCTAATGGCTGTCACAACGCAACCTGACTCGCTGGGTTGAAAATACAATACGGTAAAACCAACCGCACCACCTCCACGATCAACATCTTAGGTATCCAGATTGGTTTGCTTTAGGTAGCGCGTTAAACCTGGTTTACTACAGCCACGATACAGCTACCAGAAGAGAAGGCATAGAAAACATGGAAGATATAGTCATTTTTACCCCCAAGTATTGTACTCACTGGACAAAATAACAATATATATAGGGGGTATACAGTTCTAAACCCAACTCATAATCGCTTGGTCGATGGTTCAGATCCTGTAAGGCATTCTCATTTATAGAGCTTGTTTCCAAATCTAGAAAGTACAACATAATGCCCCTCTTAGAAATAAAGGGGCATTATCTTACTACCTAATCCCATTCAACTGTCAAGACTTTACTACCGTACAAATAGGTGCCCCCAAGGGGATACTTTATATAGGTATAATACAAAGTCGAGAGGGTGGTTATACATCCAACACCGGTATTCAAAGAAAGGTAATAGTGGATGCCTCACACGAGAAACCTACCTGATAATTTCTCGGATCATTGTCTAATCTCAGGATTGTTAGAACTTGACAGAGCATGGTTGAATAAATAATGATATTATGGAGGAGTATTTCTGTTCCTGCGCACCTCCGTCGGACAAGCGCATTGATCTTACCGGGAAATTCCACGATCCCTGTCATCCTACCTGTCTATAATTCATCCCGGACGCATAATCCTTCATGGCGCTTTATCTGTGTTGTTGAATGCGCTCCATTGGTGCAATTTTCACATGAAGGGAGTGCCGATGAAATCCAAGCTTCAATTTCCCCTTTGTGCCATCCTATTGCTGTGCCTGCTTTTGGCATGCAATGGAGAAAAGACAGCAACGGTCGAGGCCGAGCCGGTCATTATCTTTGGTGCTGATCCTGCGAAGTTGCACGCGGGTGCGTGTTCCACCCTGCGCTGGGAGGTGATCGGTGGTCTGGCAGTATTACTGGATAACCTACCGGTCGAAAAGGCAGGCCAACAGGAGGTCTGCCCGGAAGAGACAACCCGCTATGTGCTGGCTGTGGATCTCGGCACCAGCATGTTTACCCGCCAGGTGGAGATCTTTGTTATCGGTTCAGAGGCAGAACGGGCAACCGTCACTCCAGCGGAGACACCCGCCTCCACCGCACATCCCAGCGGCACCTGGGTTCGAACCGGGGGACCTCCGGGTGGCCTGGGATATGACATCCGCTACAACTTCGATGACCACCGCATTTGGTATGTCACCGACGCCTACGCCGGCATCCATATCAGCACCGATCGCGGACTGACCTGGAGCCCTGCCAATGAAGGAATCCCGCCGCAAAGCGGTCCCACGGGCGACGCCATCCCCATCTTCTCGTTGACCGTTGACCCTCACGACCCGCAAATCCTTTGGGCTGGCACCCAGGGGACCGGGCACATTTACCGCTCCAGTGATGGCGGGGCGACCTGGCAGCAGCGGGATAACGGGATCACTATCGAATATGACGGCCTGACCTTCCGTGGGTTTACCATTGACCCGCGTTCCTCAGATATCGTCTACGCCATGGCAGAATCCAACTCGGAGGCTCTCGGCGGACCTGCGGTATGGGGGAGCGGCACGGGTGGTGTAGTCTATGTCACCCGGGATGGAGGTTTGAACTGGAGTGTACTCTGGGATGGAGGTGTCCCTTCCAGCCTGACTCGCTATATGTGGATCGATCCGGCAGACCCGCAAGTGCTGTTTGTGTCTACCGGCATCTTCGATCGCGGCGCCAGCGGTGAGGGGGACCCGGCAACGGACCCTTTCGGCGGGCTCGGGGTGCTATTTTCACAGGATGGCGGATTGACCTGGACAGTACAGGACGAAACCAGCGGATTGCGCATGCTCTACCTTGGGAGCATGTACATGCACCCAGAAGACGCGGATCTCCTCCTGGTGGCGGCGGGGCATGCCTTGACTGGCATCGGTGAGTATGTGGATCTCCTGCGGCAGGAGGGAAAGAGCAGTCCTTCGGGCATCTACCGGACGGAAGACCGCGGCGCTCACTGGACCCAGGTCCTTTTTCCACCAAATGAGCGCATGCTTGAATCCTTCTCTTCGGTGGAATTCTGCCCCGGGGATGCCGATATTGCCTATGCCGCCAGTGATAGGCGCGTCTACCGCTCAGAGGATGCCGGGATCACCTGGCAGGAATTGCCCTACCAGGTGACCAGTTGGGGACCTCCTGGCGTGCGCACCGGCTTTCCGATCGATATTCAATGCGATCCGGACAGTCCTGACCGGCTATTCATCAACAATTATGGCGGCGGTAACTTCCTCAGCGAGGATGGCGGGAAGACATGGGTCACAGCAAGTGATGGGTACACGGGAGCCATCGTCCGCCAGGTGGCAGTGGATCCCCGGGACGCCGCCACGGTATATGCCGCCGGGCCATCCGGCATCTGGCTAAGCAGTGACGGCGGAAGCCATTGGGAGGGCATTGCTTATTCCACCGAAGATGTGCATATGGACCTGGACTGGAACACGGTGGTAGTGGACCCAGTGGATTCGCAGCACCTGCTTCTCGCCGGATCACCGCAGGTTATTGAATCGCTCGATGGCGGGAGATCATGGCGCCTCACCAGCCTGACCGGAAGCGGGGGAAAAAACCTGGGTGAGGATGACCTGGCGGGGCTACTCTCTATTTCGGTTCTGGTCTTTGCCCCCTCCGATCCGGAGGTGGTCTATGGTGGTTTTGCCGGGGGAAGCTGCCTTGTTTTTCATGAGGCTTGCCCCGGCTCCGGCGGCGGGGTGATCATCTCCCACGATGGCGGGGCGAGTTGGACGCTTCTGAAGGATGTCATCCCTGGCAGCCCGCCAATTATCTCCCTGGCTGTCGACCCCACCAGGTCTGCATTGGTCTATGCCGGAACGGAAACCGGGTTATATCTTTCCTCCGACAGTGGCTCGAGTTGGCAGGCAGTGACAGCCTTGCCAACAGGCGCTCGGGTGCGCGCCGTCGCCATCGATCCTGGTGATGGAAACCATATCCTCGCCGCGGGCGATGGCATGGGTGTGTGGGAAAGCACCGATGGGGGCGGAGCATGGCAGGCACATGTGGCTGGCCTGGAGTCGAACGGATCGATCCATGCCCTGATATTTGATCCAACCAACCCGTCCAGTGTCTATGCCAGTGACCATTCCAGCGGCGTATATGTATCTGAGGATGGTGGCGGGACCTGGCTGCGCATCACAACGGGATTGGACAATCGCGCCGTTACCGGCATGGCCATCTCCACAGATGGGCAGCACTTGTACGTGGGTACCCAGGGCGGGGGTGTCTTCCGCTTGGACCTCAATGACCGGTCCCCCTAGACAATGTGCGAACCCGATAGTAGGGTAACCGCGACGTGAAGTACTACCGCCTGATTTGCTTCCTATGCGGTCTGACCTGCCTGGTGATATCAAACGTCTCCTGTCAAACGGCGCAAAGGTACATCCGGGGTCAGGTCCTGGATGAATCCGGAAGCCCGGTGGCTGGCGCTTCCGTAAATATCCAGGGCACGACCAACAAGGCCTGGACGGACAACAAAGGTGAATTCAGCCTGGGTGGCTTGCCCAGCGGGGTTCCTGTTACGGTCAGCGCCTGGAGTGAGGGCTATTACTGTGCAAAATCTGAAAGGATCGTTCCACCCGCAGCAGGCATCACCCTCACCCTGCGGCTGTACCAGACCACCGATAATCCGGATTACGAATGGATTCCGCCAGTCGGTGAAAATTCCTGCTATTCCTGCAAACCCGGGGTTACCCAGGTGTGGCTGGACAACGACGCTCACAGCGGTTCGGCTCTCAATCTGCGCTACCTGACGATGTACACCGGGACGGACGTGCATGGCAACCAGAGTCTTCCCACACGTTATGCCTTTATCAGGGATTACGGGAGCATCCCACTGCCACCCGATTCCAGCCTTCCCTACTTCGGACCTGGCTACCGGTTGGATTTTCCTGCTACAACCGGCAACTGCGCCACCTGCCACAATCCCGGAGCGGCAGTGGATTCTCCTTATGGCACCGACCCGGCCGAGGTAACAGGCGTTGATCTTTATGGCATCCACTGTGATTACTGTCACAAAGTCGCCGCCGTTAGGCTTGACCCTGCAACCGGGATGCCCTACCCCAATAGGCCTGGCGTGCTCTCGCAGGACATCCGGCGGCCGTTCCCGGAAGACGAGGCGCGCTACCAGCTCTTCTTCGGCAGTTTTGTGGATGACAATGTTCCGGAGGAGGACACCTACCTGCCGCTCATCCAGCAAAGCCAGTTCTGCGCCCCATGCCATTTCGGTATTTTCTGGGATACTCTGGTCTACAACTCCTTTGGTGAGTGGCTGGAAAGCCCTTACAGCGATCCGGATGCCGGTATGACCTGCCAGGAATGTCACATGCCTGTTCCCACCCTTTTGGATGGTGTGGCGATCACAAATGTAGCCCCGGGAAAGGGGGGAATAGAGCGCGATCCGCTTGCCATTGCGGCTCATACATTCCCGGGCGCGTCAAGTCAGGACTTGCTTGAAAACACTGTCACCATGAGCGTTCAGGCGGAACGCGCCGGCGGGCAGGTTTCTGTCAGCGTTACATTGCTGAATGACCGCGCCGGTCACCATGTTCCGACCGATTCTCCGCTGCGCCAGATGATCCTGCTAGTGCAGGCGAAGGGACCGGAAGGACAGCCACTCGATCTGCTCGCAGGCCCGACCCTGCCAGATTGGGCGGGGATTGGGGATCAGGCTGATGGATATTACGCCGGGGTGCCTGGGGTCGGATACGCAAAGATCCTGATGGAATTGTGGACCGAGGTGACCCCCACCGGGGCTTATTGGAACCCGACCCGCGTTGTCAGTGACAATCGCATCCCAGCCCTTGGGAGCCATACCAGCCATTATATTTTCAGTGCTCCGTCCGGAGATGTTCGAATTGAGGTCGGATTGATCTACCGGCGGGCATTCATCAGCCTGGCGGATCAAAAAGGCTGGGAGGTTCCCGATATTCTTATGGACGCCCAGGCGATTGAATTATCAATGCCCTAAAGCAATTCATTTACGGATAGCATTCGTGCCAGGCGCTGTGCCTGCCAACTCTCCATAATTTCCTAGTTTGACCAGCCACTGTAGGCTGGATGGGGTCAGAAAACAGATACTCCCTCAACGAGGATGTATTGTATAGAGCATATAGTCTATATTTTCTTGTGCCCCCAAGCGGACTCGAACCGCTGTTTGGGCCTTGAGAGGGCCCCGTCCTGGGCCACTAGACGATGGGGGCTGGTAGTGTTACCTGTTCCAAGCGGGGGGATTTTATCAGACGGCCTTTGAATCGTCAATCAAAAAGACATGCAGTTCACCCGGACCGTGCACCCCAATGGTCAGGGTCATTTCGATGTCTGCCGTGCGGGAGGGACCGGTGATGATGACCGCTGAGGCTGCAACCCGGACCGCGGGGTTTCTCAACGCATCTTCGAGTGTGGGCACCAACTGGGAAATTCTCAGGACAGCCATATGAATCTCCGGTAAAAGGGAGGCAGTCAATGTCTCCCCTGCTCCAGAAGTGAGCAGGATCGACCCGGTCTCAGAGATTCCCGCCAGTGCCCCGGTGATACCTGCCTTTACGGATGGGTCCGGTTTCATGATTGCAGGGATCCCGTTCAGAAATCCTGCCCCGCATTCGTCCGCCAGGACCTGTTCAATGCTTTTCGCCTTCAAGAATTCCGTCAACCGATCCGGCAATTCGTTCTCAGAAACCAGGTGAGTCTGCCCGCCGAGCGCAGCGAGTTCCGTGATAAATTGGTCGGCCAGCGATTTATAAAGAGGCTGAGCCGCAGGTTCGGCGAATACCTGCTTTTCCGCAAGCTGGGCAGATCCTGTTTCCACAACCTGCCTGATCTTTCCCCATCGTGTTCGGAATGGGTGCAGGGCAATCCGGGGGAAATCCCTGCCCAATCCCCATCCCGTCCATGCCGGCAGGCGCATGGTTGCGCCTCGCGGGCTGTAAACCCGGCAGAGCAGCCCACCAAGAGTCTGAAAAAAAGCGAACATTCTTGAAGTCCCGGCCGCAATGCTGAAGCCTTTCAACCCCATTTTGACAGCAAAAGGAATCCCAACCCCTTCCTTTATTTTATGGGGTGCAATTTGTGGTGACATCCCTGACCGAACCCGGAGCAACATTTGAGGCAGGTCAATATCCACCGGGCAGGCATCCTTGCATGCCCCACACAGGGAAGAAGCCTGAGCGAGGGATGCCAGTGCCGGGTCCACCAGCGCACAGGAGATCACCGATCCGATGGGCCCAGGATAGATGCTGCCGTATGCATGACCTCCGGTTTCCCGAAAGACCGGGCAGGCATTCAGGCACGCGCCGCAGCGGATGCAGTACAGGGATTCCGCCAGGGGCGAGACTCGTAAAGCGCTGCGACCATTATCGAGCAGGATCAGGTGCCGGGTCTGTCCCGGGAGTGGGGAATGAATCAGGTTGGTGTAGACGCTCAGTTTTTGACCTGTCGCTGAACGCGGTAAAAGGGACAGGAACAGCGCAAGGTCATCGAGCGTGGGCACCAGGCGCTCCATGCCCATCAAAGCCACATGCACTGGAGGGAGGGTGGTGCACATTCGCCCATTGCCTTCATTGGTCACGATGCACAGTGTCCCGGTCTCTGCCACGCCAAAGTTAACCCCGGATACACCAATCTGGGCATTTAGGAAAACCTCACGTAAAACCTTGCGGGCAACTCGGGTGAGCTCGGGGATGTCTTCGGTATAAGGGATGCCGAGCTTTTCTTCAAAAAGCCTGCCCACATCTCTGCGCCGCAGGTGAACTGCGGGGGTGATGATGTGACTGGGACGTTCCCCGCGCAGTTGGACAATATATTCGCCCAGGTCGGTCTCGACAATGTGGCACCCGGCTGCCTCGAGGGAATGGTTTAGATCGATCTCCTCGCTGACCATGGACTTGGATTTTGCAATCAGCAGTGGGTTAACCTTCGTTCCATGAAGGGCATCTGCTTCTGAAGAATGAACGATATCCATGAAGATGCGGATGGCCTCTTCGGCATCTGCCGCCCTGTGAACCTGGATTCCATTCGCGCTGACCCGGCGGATAAATTGTTCCAGGGTTTCATCCAGGTGGTCGACGATATCGGCTTTGATCGCATGGGCGCGCTTGCGCCGCTCCTGGTAATCGGGAAGCGAAGCAAAGGCAGCCTCCCGTCCGTCTTTGCGCCGGGTGGCATTGTTGTCCAGGGCGAGTTGCAGGTTCACATCACGGATGGACTCGCGGATGCGGTCCCGGAAGGTTTGAGGGTTCATTGGTGGTTCAATATCTCGGCTATGTGCATCACCCGCTGACTCTTTCCCTGGTGCGACAACCCGCCCTGGATGTGCATCAGGCAGCCGGTGTCGGCGACCACCAGCGTGGGAGATCCGGTTTTTTCGAGGTTGGCAATCTTTCGTTTCAGGAATTCCGCGGAAAGTTCGGGGTGTTCAACAGAGAAGACTCCGCCGAAGCCGCAGCAATCCTCGCCTTCAGGGAGTTCCACGATCCGGGCATCCTTGACCGCCGCTAAAAGTGCACGCGGTTGTCGATCCACGCCGAGTCCCCGCAGGAGGTGGCAGGAGGGGTGATAGGCAAGTTTTCCTGCCCACGAGGCCGGTATTTCGTTGACCCCGAGCACATCCACCAGGTACTCGGTGAATTCGTAAACGCGTTCCGCCAATCCCCGTGCGCGCCGCAGCCATGCCGGGTCATCTTTGAAAAGTTCCAGGTAGCCCTGCCGCAGCATTACTGCGCACGAACCGGAAGGGATGACGATGGGTCCCGCGGTTTTTTCAAAGACGCGGATGGTATGCCGGCCAAGGGCCATTGCTTCAGAACGGAGCCCGGCATTAAAGGCCGGTTGCCCGCAGCATGTCTGGGCGGAGGGAAATTCAACCCGGACCCCCGCCCGGTTCAACACATGAACCATGGCCTCCCCAACTTGCGGGAAAAACGAATCGATCAAACAGGTGATGAAAAGCTGTACGGTTTCAGTCACAAGTTCTCCGGGAAAATTGTACATCAAAAAAATGTCATCGAGGTCACACAATTATCAAGTATTTTGGTATGATTACCCGCTTGGAAGGATTATCCGATGGCAGCATTCCTAACAAAAATCCCCAATCACTTCGATCTGCCGCGCCGCATCAACCGGCTTGGTGAACTGGCGTACAACCTGTGGTGGACCTGGAACCCGCATGCCCAGCGGCTTTTCAACCGCGTGGATAATGCCCTGTGGGAACGATTGAACCATAATCCCCTGCGTTTCCTGGCCTCCGCAGGCCGGTTCGAGATAAATGCCGCAGCGCAGGACCCGGTGTACGTTGATTTGTACGACCACGTGTTTGCCAATTTCGATGATTACATCAAAACCAGCGACACCTGGACCTCCCGCACTTACAAGACCCGCGGCAGGCAAACCATAGCTTACTTTTCGATGGAATTTGGACTTCACGAAATGCTGCCCATTTACTCCGGCGGTCTTGGAGTGCTGGCTGGGGATCATTTAAAGCAGGCCTCCGACCTTGGACTTCCCCTGGTTGGCGTTGGCTTGATGTATGCTGAAGGATATTTCTC
>Ga0315297_10002603_pt1 | contig 11415 bp, 7 predicted proteins | sample YL17G15_0_MG_FD_203628 | JGI IMG/M metagenome (GOLD analysis project Ga0315297, IMG submission 203628) | Sediment microbial communities from Yellowstone Lake, YNP, Wyoming, USA - YL17G15_0 | ecosystem: Environmental > Aquatic > Freshwater > Lake > Sediment | place: USA: Wyoming | collected...
CCCTGAATCCCATGCCTTCCCGGCCCAGCAGGTTCGCCTGCGGAACCCGAACGTCGTCGAAGAAGACCTCGGCCGTGTTCGAGGCCCGGTGACCCATCTTGTCCTCGACCTTTCCGACCGAGACTCCGGGCGTGTCGCGCGGGACGATGACGGCGCTGATTCCCCGCATGCCCTTGCCGGGCGCGGTCAGGGCGAAGACGACATAGAGGTCGGCGATCCCGCCGTTGGTGATGAAGCACTTGGACCCGTTGATGACGAAATCGGAGCCGTCTTTAAGAGCCCGGGTCTTGAGGCTGCCCGCGTCCGAACCGGCTTCCCGCTCGGTCAGGCAGAAGGAGGCGAACGTCATTTTGCGGGTCGCGGGCGCCAGAAAGCGCTTCTTCTGTTCGGGCGAACCGAACAGGATGAGCGGCGTGTAGGCCAGGGAATTGGCCATGATCGTCGTGTACATGCCCGCGCAGCCGGCCGCCAGCTCTTCGCTGACGATGACCGTGTCGACGTTGCCCAGACCGCCCCCGCCGTACTCGGCCGGGATGTTGCAGGCCATGAAGCCCGCCTCGAAAGCTTTCTGAAAGACGTCGGTCGGCGTCTCGTGGCCTTGATCGTACTTAGCCGCCTTGGGTTTTATCTCTTTTTCGGCGAACTCGCGGGCCATCTCACGAAGAGCCAGCTGTTCTTCGGACAAGCTGAAATCAATCATTGTCTTCTCCTCTCCCGGGGCTCGTATGTTCGTCGAGACGTTGACCTTTTATACCCGAATCGAGAATCTCTGTCAATTTGTCCGTTTCTCCGCGCGGCGCGGCGGGGAGCACGGGCAGGAACCGGACTTCCTCACGGGCCATATCGTAGACCTGGTCCTCGAGGTTCAGGAGCTCGAAGACGACATCCTGGGGCCTGGGCGCTTTGCCGGGGCCTTGCGGGATGATCAGGACGAGGGTCCGGGGAGGGCCCGACATTCGAATTTGGAGTCCGGATTCTCCTCCCTTGTCCTCGAGAAAGCGCCGGATCAAGGCGAAGAGCCTATCGGCAAAGGAACCGTCCGGAATTTCTTTCCGTGCGCAGGCCGTCCGGACCGCCTCTTCCGCTTCGGGTCGATCCAGATTCAGCGAATAGACCATGGAATGGACCGCCCGGGATAAAGGCGGCTCCGAATCGGCTAAAAGCTTAAGCTCAAGAAAACGAACGCCCTCCGGGGCCGATGCGTTGAGGCAAACGATCGTCTCTTGGGCGGAGAGGGCGGTCCTGGATTTGAGCTCCAGACAATCCTTTTTGGCCTCCATCCCCAGGGGAAGCGCGGGGAGAAACGAGACGATCATTTTGGGATGGAACCCTTCGGACATGGCGACCGAAAGGCCGGCCCTCCGGAATATTCTCTGAAGGACGTTGATGAGATCGAGATGGGACATGAAACGCGCCCGTCCTTCCTTTGAGTAAAAAAGACGGTAGCGAAGAGACTGGGCGGAATCGCGGCCGAGACGAGGGAAAGGCTCTTCTCGATCGCCGGCCTCCCTTTCCTCGGAGGACCTGTCCAGGAAAGCGGGCAAGTCGCAGCCCCGGCAGTCGGCGCAAGTCCTTTCCAGACAGGAGGGAGTCCTCTCCTCCGCCATGGCCCTGTCGAGCTCGCCTTGCAGGAATTCTTTCCTGACGCCGGTGTCGATATGGTCCCAGGGCAATGGCGCGTCGCGGTCCAGGGCGCCGAGATAATCTCCTTTCTCGATGCCCGACGACTTGAAGGCCTGCTCCCAACAGCGGGCCTGGAAATGGTCCTTCCAGCCGTCAAAACGGGCTCCATTCTCCCAGGCCGCCCTTAGAAGACGGGAGACCGCCCGATCTCCTCGCGAAAGTACCGCTTCCAGCACGGATTTCTCAACCGGATGGTCCTTGAAATCGATGAAACGGAACCTTTTCAAACGATCCTTGAGGAAAGCCTGTTTTTCAAGGAGAGTCTCCGGTCCATCCATGGCCTGCCATTGGAAGGGCGTATGCGGTTTGGGAATGAATGAGGAGACGCTGAGGTTGAAGCGCGGCGGCGAATGGAGGATCGATCGACCTTCCTCGACGAGGGCCTTGACGAGATCGACGATCGCAACCAGGTCTTCGTCCCGTTCCGTCGGCAGCCCGATCATGAAATAGAGCTTGAGAAGCCTCCAGCCCTGGCGGAAAGCGCTCCGGGCCGCTTCGAAGATGTCGGCATCGTCGAGGTCCTTGTTGATGACCCGGCGCAACCTCTCGGTCCCGGCCTCGGGGACCAGCGTCAGGCCGGTCTTGCGGACCTTGAGGATGCTCCGGACGATTTCGGTCGAGACGCCCTTGGGCCTCAATGACGACAGGGAGAGTGAAATCTTATCGGGCTCGAGCTCGGCCATGGCTTTCTTGATCAAACCGTCGAGGCCGGGATAGTCGCTCAGGGAAAGGGCGGTCAGGGACGCGTCTTCGTAGCCTGTCGCCCGCAGGCTTTTTTTCATCGTATTGAGGATGAACGCCCGGCTTTTGACCCGGAAGGGATGGTAGAGGGTTGTGGCCTGGCAGAACCTGCATTTATGGGGGCAGCCGCGGGCCGCCTCGACCGCGACGCGGTCGAATACGGCTTGAATGTTGGGGACGACGATGTCCTCCGGAAAATAAGACTCCCGGAACGACCGGACGATTCTTTTTTTGATGCGGGAAGGTCCCCCCAGCCCGGCCTTAACGGCCAGGAGTCTTGAGCGGTCCGGCCGATAGGTCTCGTAGAGGGTCGGGACATAAACGCCGGGAATCCGGGCCAGGTCTTCGAGAATCCGCCCCCTGTCCAGGGCTGCCCGTTTGAGCTCGATCAGCCGTTCGACGATTTCCGGGAATGCCTCCTCGCCGTCGCCTATCAGGAAGAGGTCGAAGAAATCCGCGACCGGTTCGGGATTGAAGGCGGACGGGCCGCCGGCGATGACAAGAGGATGGTCTCCGGTCCGGTCCGCCGCGAGAAGGGGGATCCGGCCCAAATCGAGCATGGTCAGGATGTTCGTCGCGTTGAGCTCGTAGAGGAGCGAAAAGCCCACGATGTCGAACCGACCGAGCGGAGTGGCCGTCTCCAGCGAGAAGAGCGGGAGATCCCGCGCCCTGAGCTCGGCCTCGCAATCCGGCCAGGGCGCGAAGACGCGCTCGGCCTGGATATGGGGATGGTCGTTGAGGATGGCGTAGAGGATCTTCTGCCCCAGATACGACATGCCGATTTCATAAACGTCGGGAAAGGCAAGCGCGACCCTGGCCCTGACGGCGGCCGGATCCTTGCGGCGGGCATTCCATTCCCCTCCCGTGTAGCGGGCCGGCTTCTCGACCCGGCGCAGGATCCGGTCCAGGCCGTCAGACATTGGCAAAGCGCCTCATCTTGACGTTGAGGATCAATCCCACGGCCAGGAAGGTGGCCATCAGGGACGAGCCTCCGTAGCTCAGGAGCGGAAGGGGAATTCCCGCGATGGGCAGGATGCCGATGATCATCAGGATGTTGACGAAGAATTGAAAGGCGATGAAAGAGGCGGCCAGGAACGAGATATAGACGCCGGCCCTGTCCCGGGACTGCCCGACCGACTTGAACAGCCGGGCCAGGAACAAATAGTAGAGGATCAGGGCGGCCAGAATCCCGGCGAACCCGAATTCTTCGCCGATGACCGAAAAGACGAAATCGGTATGGCGGGCCGGCAGGAAGCGAAGCTGACTCTGGCTTCCTTTCTTGAAGCCTTTTCCTAAGAGCCCGCCGGACCCGATGGCGATCTTGGATTGGCGGATCTGATAGCCCGCCCCCTGCGTATCCTGACCCGGGGAAAGGAGCGTCATGATCCGCTTCTTCTGGTAGTCTTTGAGAGTCAAGTTCCAGGTCGCAATGCTCAGGAGAACGAGGATGATGAGCAGGACGACGATCGTTTTCTTGGTCAGGCCGGCCAGGATGAGGGCGGCCGCCAGGATCGGGATATAGCAAACGGCCGTGGCCAGGTCGGGCTGGAGGGCCACCAGGACGAACGGAACGAAGACGGTGCCGGCGCCGGTTAAGGCGATTGTCCGCGTCACGAATGTTTTTTTGGCGGCCCCGAACAGCTGGGCCAGGACCAAGATCAGGACGACCTTAAGGATCTCGGACGGCTGGATTTGGAAGAACGGCATCCGGATCCAGGACTTGGTCCCGGCCGTGGTCCGGGCGAACGGGATCATGGCGGCCAAGACGGCCACGATCAAAACATAGACGGGCAGGGCGAAGGTCATCAGCGTTTTATAGTCGACGGCCAGGATGAAAAAGAGCATAACCAGGCTGAAGGCCGCGAAGGTGAATTGCCTCAGAAAATAGGCGCCGCCGGCTTGGTGAGAAGAGCTGTAGATGGCGGCGATGCCCAAGGCCGTATTCAGGAGAAGAAGAACGATCAACTTCCAGTCGATTTCCTGGAAATGCTTTCTGTCAATCATTTCTGGACCTGCAGAGCTCGAACAGGGGTTTGGCCAGCGGGGCGGCGGCCGCCCCGCCCATTCCGCCGTACTCGACGAGCACGGTCACGACGTAGCGGGACTTCTGGCGCGGGGCGAAGCCCGTGAACCAGGAATGGGTCTTGATCGTCTTCTTGAGCTTCTCCGCTTTCTCGGTGCTGATGATCTGAGTCGATCCCGTCTTGCCGCAGACGTCGAAACCGTCGACCCGGGCCGCCCGCCCTGTCCCCTCCTCATTCACCGAACGGTACATACCCTCGATAACTTTCTCGAAACTGGAGGGCCGGATATCGACCCGGCCGGCCTGCTTGAAGGGATCGGCCGATGTTTTGGCCGTTTCGTCGACGGGCGCCAAAAAAAGACAGGGGACGATGGGCTTCCCGCGATTGGCGATGAGCGCCGTGTAAGCGGCGACCTGGAGTGGAGTCACAATCAGGGGGCCCTGTCCGATGGCCACCGAGATCGTCTCGCCCGCGAACCAGCCTACCTTGTGGGTTCTTTTTTTCCAGTCCGGCTGGGGCACCAATCCCTCTTTCTCACCCGGGAGATCGATTCCCGTCTTCCGTCCCAGGCCCATTTTTTCGGCCGTCTTGGCAATGTCCTCGATCCCCATTCGGCGGCCTATGTTGTAGAAATAGATGTTGCACGAGTAGCGGAGCGCATTGAGCAAGTTCAGGGAGCCGTGGCCCGCCTCGAGCCAGCAGGCGAACGGATGACCGTAGATCTCGATCTTGCCGCCGCAATAATAAGTCGTGTCCTCGCCGATCAGGCCGGATTCGAGGGCGCCGATGGCCATGACCGGCTTGAAGACCGAGCCCGGGCTGTAAAGGCCCCGGATGGCCCGGTTCTCGAGCGGGTAGTTGGGGCTTCGGATCAAGGACAGCCATTCATCGGTCGTGAATCGGTTGATGAACTTATTGGGATCAAAGGTCGGGAAACTCGCCAAAGCCAGGACCTCGCCGTATTCAGCGTCGAGGACGACGATGGCCCCTTCCTTGCCCAGGAGAAGCTCCTCGGCCTTTTTCTGAAGGTTGATGTCGATCGAAAGCGTCAGGTTCTCCCCCTGTTTGGGCTCCTCCCGGGCCGCCTCTCCCTTGGGCTTTCCCACGCTGTCGACAATTTCCAGGAGGCGGCCCTTCTTCCCGACCAGACGCGCTTCGTACCTCCGTTCAATCCCGTTCCTGCCGACGAGATCCCCGGCCTGATGATCGCGAAAGCGGTTGGACCTCAGCTCATCCATCGTCAATTCCTGGAGATATCCGAGGACGTGGGCCGCAACGCTTCCCTGAGGATAGATGCGCTTAGGTTCGGCCGTGACCAGGAGTTCGGGAAACTCGTACCGGCGCGCCTCGATTCGCGAGACCTCCTCCATGGTCAGGTTGTCTTTGATCGGGACCGGCTTATATCCGGGCAACGAACCGAAGCGCCCGATGCGCGCCCGGACCGTCTCGACCGGAAGCCCGAGCAGGTCTCCGATCCGCCGGACGGAGGCATCGAGGTCGCCGCTATTGTCGCGGACGATCGAGGCGGTGAATGAGGCGGCGTTATCGGCGAGCTTGACGCCGTTCCTATCCAGGATCAGTCCGCGCGGGGCGGCCAGAACGACCTCGCGGGTTCGATTGGACTCGGACAGGGCCCAGTACTTGGCATGATCCAGGATCTGAATTTTCCAGTAAAGAACGAGCACGGCCCCGAACAGGATTTTGACGATCGTAAAGACGGCCTTCGAGCGCCGGCACACGAGCGTCAGGTCCTCGTAGATGCGTTCCGTATCCTGGGGGCTCACGTTTGGGCGCGCCTTTCCCGACGGCGGCGGATGAAGTGGAAAACCAGACACCCCCCCAGGGCTGTATTGAGGGGTTGGAGAAAGAGGAGGCCGCCCGCTGTATCGGGTCGATGGCCGTAGATGAGGCTCGATAGAACCATCCAGACGGCGAGATCCGCGGCGGCGGCCGTGAACAGGAATAGAAACAGCCTGCGCAGAGGGGTCACGTCGAACTTCTGCGAAAAACTCCCCGCCAGGTAGCCGACCAGGGTCAGGGCGATCCCCGAGCTGCCCAGGACGCTCCGCGAGAAGGCGTCCTGGACGAGCCCGCAGGACATGCCCATGACGGCCCCGGCCGCTTCGCCGCCCGTCATCGCGAAATGGAGGACGACGAGCAGGAAGACGTTGAAGACAAGAAGTCCGGCCGGCGCGATCCTTCCCGCCAGCGTATAGACGGCGAACCCGAACAGAATCCCGAGCAGGGCTCTGGCGATATCCCGGGTTTTCATCGCCCCCCCTCGGGGAAATAATCGCGGGCCGAACGCTTGAGGACGGCGACCTGGCCGAAGCCGGCGATGTCGAAGAAGGGTTTGACTCGAACCTTTTGAAAAAGGGTCCCGTCCCGCTTGACATTGATAACCGTTCCCACCTGAATGCCGGGAGGATAGAGTCCATCCAGCCCCGAGGTCAGAATCCGGTCGCCCGCCGATAGGGTCGGGCCCGAGTCGAGCAGGTACTTGAGCTCGCACGTCCCGTCGCCCAGACCCTTCAGGATGACGACCGCGGGGGGCGATCCGGCCAGGACGCTGACGCCGCATTCCGAATCCGTGATGAGCTGGATATGGGCTTCGCGGCCGGCCACCGTTCCATAGACGCGCCCGATCAGACAACCGTTTCTGTCCAGGACCGGCATGTCTTTGCGGACGCCGTGGACCGTCCCCCGGTCGATGACGGCCGAACGGTGGATATTGGTCGCGTCCAATCCGATGACCGAGGCGATCTCCAGCTCGTCCCGCCAGCGGGCGGTCGCGTCGCGGATGTCCTTCTCGGATTTCAACTCACGAAGCCAGTTGCGGAGAAACTCGTTCTCTTCCCGGAGGACGAACAGCTCGCGATGGAGAGCCTGATTTTGGCGCTGGACGTGGCGGAGATAGGCGTATTGAATCCAGAGTCCGCGGACGCCTCCGACGGCGCTGGCCAGCCCGTGCTGGACCGGGGACAGGACGGAGAAGATGATCCTGTTCAGCAAGGACACCTTGGCGCCGATCGGGACCTGAAGTGAAATAATGAGGAATTGAACGACCAGGAGGACGACAAGCAACCTGGGCTTTTTCTTGACTCTCAGTTCAAGGGGCATGCCTCGTTCACGCCGCTTCCGGGGCCCGTTCCTAAGCCCCGCGGACTATGACATCGCTATCTTCTTGAGGAGATCGAGATTGTCCAGCATCTTCCCGGCGCCGAGAACGACCGTCGTCAGCGGATTCTCTGTGATGAAAACGGGGAGTTGGGTCTCTTCGCGGATCCGTTTATCCAGGTTCTTGAGCAGGGCCCCGCCGCCGGTCAGGATGACGCCATGATCGATAATATCGGCCGAAAGCTCGGGGGGCGTCTTTTCCAGGGCGATCCGGATGGCGTTGATGACGGCGGCGATGACGTCCTCGAGGGCTTCCCGGATCTCCTGGTCGTCGACGACGATCGTCTTGGGGATGCCCTCGCGCAGGTCCCGGCCCTTGATCTCCATGGTCAAAGGCTGGTCGAGCGGGTAGGCGGAGCCGATCTGGATCTTGACCATCTCGGCCGTCCGTTCCCCGATCAGGAGGTTGTATTTCTTCTTGAGGAATTGGATGATAGCCTCGTCCATCTCGTTCCCGGCGATCCGGATCGAATGGTTGAAGACGATGCCGTTGAGGGAGATTATGGCGATGTCCGTCGTCCCGCCCCCGATATCGACGACCATGTTTCCGGTCGGTTCCGAAATGGGGAGGTCGGCCCCGACGGCCGCCGACATGGGCTGCTCGACCAGGTAGACTTCGGAGGCCTTGGCCCTCATCGCCACGTCCTTGACGGCGCGCCGCTCGACCTGGGTGATGCCGGTCGGAATTCCGATGACGATCCGGGGCCGGAGCAGGAATCCCCGGTTGTTGGTCGCCTGTTTGATGAAATAGTCCAGCATCTTCTCGGCGATCTCGAAGTCGGCGATGACGCCGTCCCGCATCGGCCGGATCGAGAGGATGTTGGCCGGCGTCTTGCCCAGCATCTCCTTGGCCCGCTGGCCGACGGCTTCGATCTTGCCGGTCAGCTTGTTGACCACGACGATCGAAGGCTCCTGGACGATGATCCCTTTTCCCTTCAGGTAGACGAGGGTGTTGGCCGTACCCAGGTCGATGGCCAGGTCGCAAAAAAATCTGTTCTTGAACCAGCCGATGACACTCATGTTAAATCTGCCGTCCGTACCCGACTATTACTAACACAATTCGTCCCGGGACGCAATCGGAAACCGGAAGCGCGGCCGGAGCGGATCGTCCTTGACAGGAGACAGGGAAATTGAATATAAATTATGCATTACGTCCCGCAAAGGAGTATCGGATGAAGCATCAGCCCTACGTTCCCGAGAAAACCGAAATGAGGGAGTTCACCCTGCGGGCCCTTCTGATCGGATTGATCATGACGGTCATCCTGGGCGCCGCCAACGCCTATCTCGGTCTCCGGGCCGGGATGACGATCGCGGCGACCTACCCGGCCGCCGTCATCGGCATGGCCGTTCTCAGGATCTTCAAGGGATCGATCCTTGAAGAAAACTTAGCGCGGACGGTCGGCTCGATCGGCGAGTCCGTGGCCGCAGGCGCCATCTTCACCATACCCGCCTTCCTGATCGCCCGCGTCTGGGTGAAATTCAACACCGTCGAGGCCTACCTCAAGACGTCCGCCCTCCTGTTCGTGGGCGGCGTCCTCGGAATTCTGTTCGTCACCTTCCTGCGCCGGGTCATGGTCAGCGATCCCGACCTGACCTTCCCGGAGTCGGTCGCCGCCGCCGAGATCCACAAGGCCGGCCAGAAAGGCAGCGCCGGGGCCAAGCACCTTTTCCAGGCGATGGGCCTGGGGGCCGTCTTCTACGCCCTGGGCGTCGCCCAGCTCTATGCCCAGAGCAAGGATTTCATCATCAAGATCGGAACGATCGCATCGAGCTTCGTGCGCCTCGGAACCGAACAGAACTCGCCCAAGATCGACGCGGGCGGGACGGTCGCCGTCTCCGGGCCCGGCATTTACCCGGCCTATCTCGGAGTCGGCTACATCATCGGCCCGCGGCTGGCTTCCCTCAACTTCGCCGGCGGCGTGCTGGCCTGGGGTCTGTTCGCCCCCCTCCTCATGTTCTTCCTCGGCCCGCAGCTCATCGCCAAGTTCTACGGCCCGGGCGTCGCCATGGCCGACGTCGCCTGGCCGGACCTCGTGACCAACGTCTGGAAATTCATCATCCGTCCGATCGCGGTCGGCGGCATGCTCGTCGGCGCCGGCTACACCCTGTACCGGATGAGGAAAAACCTGGCGGCGGGCATGAAGCGATCGTTGGGCGACGTCAAGAAGGCCGCCGGGCAGGCCGAAACAACCTCCCGGCTCGAAAGAGACCTTAACATCAAGGTCGTCCTGGGCGGACTGGGCCTGACGTTCGTCCTCATGATTCTCGTCTACCGGGTTTTTGCCGGCGCGTTCGTTCCGGCCGTTATCGCGGCCATCGTCATGGCCTTGGCCGGATTCTTCTTCGCCGCCGTCTCGGGAAACCTGGTCGGCACGATCGGCTCCTCGAACAACCCGATCTCGGGTCTTACTTTATCGACGCTCATCATCGCCGCCCTCCTCATGGTCGTTGTCGGAGCTTCCGGAACGAGCGGAGTCTCCGCCGTCCTGGGCGTGGCCGCGGTCGTCTGCGTCTCCTCGGCCGTCGCCGGCGAGATGCTCCAAGACCTCAAAGTCGGGCATATCCTGGGCGGCACGCCCTGGAAGATGCAGGTCGGCAATATTTTCGGCATCCTTTTCGCCTCCCTGGTCCTCTATTTTCCTTTGATGCTCCTGATCGGCGCCTTTGAGCTCGGAAGCAAGGATCTAGCCGCTCCCCAGGCGGGATTGATGGCGGCCCTCGCCCAGGGCATCGTCGGCGGCGAGATGGCCTGGCCGCTCGTCATCGTCGGCATGCTGATGGGCTTCGCCTTTATCCTGATCCAGGTTCGATCGCCGATGCTGGTCGCGGTCGGGATGTACCTCCCGCTCGAGACGACCTTCGCCATTTTCGTCGGCGGCATGTTCAAAGGGATCGTCGACAGGCTCGCCGCCAAGAGGGGGCTCAATGCGGCCCAGAAGGCGCGGACCGAAAACATCGGCATCCTTCTTGCGGCCGGACTGATCGCGGGCGAAAGTCTGACCGGGCTGCTGCGCGCCCTCTGGAAGTTTCTCTTCCTTCAAAACGTCCTCAAGTTCGACATCCCCATGATCTTCAAGGGCACGAGCTATTTCGGCGGCTTCGACCTGTACTTCGGCGGGCTCGCCGTCCTCGTCCTGATCGGGCTCTATCTCATCTACAAACCGCTCCGCAACGCCGGGGCCGCCGACGAGCCGCCGCCGCCGTCGGCCATCATCTGAGCTGAATACGAGTCGTCGCATCGACGTCCGGCCCTCCGAGAGGAGGGCCGGTCTTTTTTCATTCGGGGCTTCGCCCATCCCATCTGGATTTGACCCCCTTCGGGGCATCGTCTAAAATAGCACTGGACGAACAGCCATGGCCGTGCGAAAAATTCTGACGATCGGACATCCGATCCTGACCAAGGTCGCCGAACCCATCGCCGAGATCGACGATGAAATTCGCGCCCTAGCCGCGGATATGGTCGAAACCATGCACAAGGCGCCCGGTCTCGGCCTGGCCGCGCCCCAGGTCGACGTCTCCAAACGCCTGATCACGGTCGACCCTTCGATCGGCGAGAATCCCGAAGAGTTCCTTGTCCTGATCAACCCCGAAATTACGGACCAGGAAGGCCAGGAGACCTGCGAGGAAGGCTGCCTATCCGTCCCCGACGTTTTCGAGCCGGTGACCCGTCCGACCCGCGTCGTCGTCTCCTTCCTCGACCTCCAAGGCGTTCCCTGCAGCGTCGAGGGCTTCGACCTTATGGCCCGGGCGCTCTGCCACGAGATCGATCATCTCAACGGCAAGTTGTTCA
>Ga0315297_10002606_pt1 | contig 11413 bp, 11 predicted proteins | sample YL17G15_0_MG_FD_203628 | JGI IMG/M metagenome (GOLD analysis project Ga0315297, IMG submission 203628) | Sediment microbial communities from Yellowstone Lake, YNP, Wyoming, USA - YL17G15_0 | ecosystem: Environmental > Aquatic > Freshwater > Lake > Sediment | place: USA: Wyoming | collected...
CAGGGTCCGGGTCAGGCTCCGTTCGCGGTCGCGCAGGCCGGCCAGGTCCAGGACCCAGGGCATCCGGGAGCGGATGGTTTTTCGCGCGAGCCCGTAGACCGACCCGAAAAACGAAATGTTTTCCTCCACGGTCAGATCCTCGTAGAGCGAGAACCGCTGGGACATATACCCGATGGAGGCTTTGACCTTGTCCGGCTCCCGCCGGATGTCATGGCCGGCGACCGAGGCCGTCCCGGCGGTCGGGGCTAAAAGGCCGCACAGCATCCGGATGGTCGTCGACTTGCCGGCGCCGTTAGCCCCCAGGAAGCCGAAGATATCGCCGCGGCGGACGGTGAAGGAAACGTCGTCCACGGCAGTGAACGCGCCGAAGCGCTTGCCCAGACCGCGGACGTCGATGGATACGCTCATTCGCCCAAAGCTTTTTGCAGCTTGGCCCGGGCCACGGCCAGGTCGGTCCGAGCTTGAACCCTGGCCGTTTGTGCCTGAAGGAGGAGAGTCTCGGCGTCGAGGACTTCGACGCTCGTGGCCACCCCTTCTTTAAAACGGTCCTGTGTCACGCGCAGGTTCTCTTGGGCGTAAGACACGGCCCGGCCGGCCGCGGCCACCCGTTGCTCGGCCCGGGCGACGGCCAGCCGGCCCTGGGTCACTTCCAGGGTGATCAAGTCTTCGACCTGGCGCTTCATCTCCTTGGCCTGGATGAGCTGCGCTTCAGCCTGCCGGGTCTGTTCCGCCGCCTGCCCGCCGTTCCAGATGTCGAAGGACAGGGTGAGGCCGATGTCCCAGGTTCCGTAGAATTTGTTTTGGCTGGGCAGGAGCCTGGGGTTGGGATTGGCCAGGTAGGTGTTGCCGGCCAGATAAATTTGGGGGTAGAAGCCTCCCTTGGCCGCGGCGACGGCCGCCTCCGAAGCCCGGACCTTCAAGTCCATGGACTTGAGATCGGGGCGGCTTTTCTTCGCGCGGCGGACAAGGTTGTTCGACCCGGCCTCGAATGCCGGCGCCGGAGGAGGGCCGGCTTCCACCGAAGAGGTGATTTCGACTTCGGTGTCAAGCGGAAGCCCGAGCAGGCTGTTGAGCAGAGTCGAAGCGATCGTCCGGGCGCTCTCGACCTCGAGCGCGGCCACTTCGGCGTTGGCCAGCTCGACTTCGGCGCGCAGCACATCGTTCCGCGTGGCCAGGCCCTGGCCCGCGAAGTTGCGGATATCGGAAAGGTGGGCGTTGAGGCGCGCGACGTTTTCCGCGACCGCCTTCCCCCACTCGACCGTCAGGAAATAGTCCCAGTAGGCGCTGCGGACGGCGAAGGACACATCGCCGCGGTCGCGGACGAGCTCCTGCCGGGCCGCCTCTTCCAGAGCCTCGGCCGCCGCGGCCCCGTTGCTTAAACGGAAGCCGGTGAAGAGGGGCTGCAGGATGCTCAGCCTCAACATGAAGCTGTCGTAATAATTCGGGGAAACAATAAACGATCGCGGGAAGCCCGGCGGAAGAAGAGAGGCCATGGGCAGGGTGACTTCAAAGGGAGGAACCTCGCTGAGCCGGGCGTAGCTGCCCAAGAACCTGAGGGCCGGGCCTCGGCCGGCTTTGACTTCCCGGGCCTTGGACTGGGCGACATCCACCCGCGCTTCCGAGGCTTTGACGCCGGCGGAGTGGCGTAAGCCGAGGTCCACCGCTTCCTCGACCGATAGATATTTCTTGGCCGGGCCTTCCGGGACGGAGGCGAATCCCGGCCGGGTCGACGCCGCGGCCGCAAGAACGATAAGGCCAAGGCACAGGATTTTACGCATGATCAACCTCCAAGGGAGCGGGTTTCAGGAGCGAGATGAAAACGTTTTCTAGAGACGGCGGAATGACCCGCCATTCAATCGGACCGACGCCCGCGCCGCTCAGGACGGCGGTCAGCCGGGCCGCGTCGCGAGCCGCGTTCGCCACGACGATGTGAAGACGGTCGCCGAAGACCTGGACTTCGCCCAAGCCGGCCGCGGCTTTCAGGGCTTTAGCCGCGCGCCGGGTGTCGGCACAGACGACTTCGATGACATCGCCCTTCATCCGGGCCTTGATTTCGCGGGGAGAACCGACCGCGGTCAAACGGCCCTCGGCCATGAGGCCCACGCTCGAGCATCGTTCGGCTTCGTCCAGGTAGGGTGTGGACATGAAGATGGTGATTCCTTCGCGGAGCAGCCCGGACAGGATTTTCCAAAAATCCCGCCGCGAAACGGGGTCGACGCCTGTCGTCGGCTCGTCCAGGAGGATGAGCCGGGGCGTGTGGATGAGCGTGCAGGCCAGGGCCAGTTTTTGACGCATGCCCCCGGACAGATGGCCGGCCAGGCGCCGGCGGAACGGTTTGAGCCGGGTGAACTCCAGGAGCTCCTCGCGCCGCTCCCGAAACCCGCGGACCCCGTGGATCTCGGCGAAGAATTCGATGTTTTCATCGACAGTCAGGTCGCCGTACAAGCTGAATTTTTGGGACAGATAGCCGATATTCTCCTTGATCTTGTCAACCTGCCGGCCGAGGTCGTAGCCCAGGACCCGGGCCGTTCCGGACGTGGGCCGGAGGATCCCGCACAGAAGGCGGATGGTCGTCGTTTTGCCGGCGCCGTCCGGGCCGACCAGGCCGAACATTTCACCCTGGCCGACTTTTAAGTCGAGGGCGCGGACCGCCTCCACGTCCTCGAACGCTTTGCTTAGGCCGTGGGCGATGATGGCCGGGTCGGGCACGGGGATGTCCTCACTTGGCCGGCGGGGTTGCGTGGATCAGGGCGTCGGCGGGCAGCCCGGGCTTGAGAAGGCCGTCGTTGTTGGGAATCTCGACTTTGACGCCGAACACCAGTTTGACCCGGTCTTCGCGCGTTTGCACGTTTTTGGGAGTGAACTCCGCTTCGGGCGAGATGTACGTCACGGTCCCGGCGAAGGGCCGGTCGGGGAAGGCATCGATGCGGACCTCGGCCCGGTCGCCCAGCTTGACCAGGCCCATTTCGCGTTCGGTGAGATAGATCATGACGAACACGCGGTCGAGCTTGGAAACGACCGCGACCGTCGTCCCCGGCATGACCAGATCGCCCGCCTCCACCGGCGTCCTGGTGACGATTCCGGCGGCCGGGGAGGTGAGGGTGGCATCGGCCAGCGATATTCGCAGGAGGTCGGCGGCGGCCCGGGCTTGCTCGAGTCGCGCTTCCGCGGAGCGGATTTCCTCCGGCCGGACCAGACGCTTGATTTTGTTCAGCCCCTCGCGCGCCGAGACCGCCTGGGCTTGGGCCACGACGAACCGTGCTTCGGCGTCGTCCTTTTGCTTGGCGGTGACGCTGCCCTTGGCTTCGAGCTCGCGCATGCGGCGGGCGTCCTCGTCGGCGACTTTCAAGCCGGCCTCGGCCTGGCGCACGAGCTCCTCGGCCTGTCGGACGTCCTCGACCCGGGCCCCGTTGCGCAGGAGCGACAGTTGGGCTTCGGCCAGGGCTGTCCCGGCTTCAGCCTGGCGGAGCTGAAGGGAGAGTGTTTCTGTTTCGAGAACGGCGACGACGTCGCCGGGCTTGACTCTGGTCCCGTCGGCGACGCGCAACTCCAGGACCTGGCCCATCGTCCGGGCCGAGATGCGGACCTCGCGGGTTTCAATCGTCCCGGAGGCGCGAATTTCGCCGGGGCGGGTGTGTCGGGCGCAGCCGGCGGCCAGCATCGCCGCGGCGGCCCACACCGATACCGCGCCGACGATGTTCGCACTTTTTAAGAATGACCGAGTTCGTAAACTCATGTGTCCTCCTGCCGGGGATGAGGAGTGGGACGCCGCTCCGCTCGAACGCGCGGCGAGCGGTGTCGGTGAGGATGCCGCCGAACAAAACCTGGACGATCACGGCAAACGTCTGGGAAGGCGATCGGTCGCCACGGGCGGCCTCCTCCGGATTCAGAAAGCTTTGGATCATGATCAGGAATATGCGGATGATCAAGTCAATATTGGTCTCCGGCCGGAAGACGCCCTCGCGCTTTCCGGCTTCGAGTAGGCTCCGGAAGTGAATGAGGATCCGTTCCCTGCGGAATGTCTCGATTTCCGCCCAGATGTCGGGGGCGGCTTTCTGAATATCCCGGGCCATGGCCGGCCGGAGCTGGGACAGCTCCGCGCTCAAGGCGGAAAACAAGCGCACGAGTTTTTCGGCCGCGGACAGGGCGGGGGCATTCACTATGGCCAGAATCCGGTCGTGGATTGCGCCGAGGAAGGAGCGGACAATCCGCCTCAGGAGGTCCTCCTTGCCGTGAACGGTTTTGTACAAAGTGGCTTTGCTGATTCCGAGGTCGGCCGCGATATCGTCCATGGTCACCCGGACGAAGCCGAATTCGAGGAAGCGGCGGCGCGCCGCCTCGATGATCCGACCGCTCAGATGATCGGGAGACTTATTGGAAACTAGTAAAACTCTATTAGTTTTCATAGTTCATATTGAATTATACCTCAGAAAAACGGCGTGTCAAGCCCCCGCGGGACCTCGGCGGTTCTTCACCTGGACGCGAAGGCCCTGTCCGGCCTCAAGGGCGGACTTTTCAGCTTGACATTTTCCGGTGAGCGGATAAAAATGGAAAAAAGGGGGACGGGTTCCGTCTTCACCCAATCTCGCAAGGAGGGACGATTGAACGTCAAAGCATTCAAGGTTTTTGTTTTAGTCGTGTTTCTCGCCGTCGGCCTGGCCTGTATCATTCCAGCGCCTGCGCCCGCTCCGGCGCCCGCTCCGGCTCCCGCGCCGGATGAAGAGGGCGGAGCGCCCCTGGGCGGTGTTCCCAGAGTCATCGCGGCTCCCGACCGGTTCACCTTGAACTTCCGGAAGGCCTACCTCGTCTACGACCCCCAGACCGGAACGCTCCAGATCACGGCCGAGGGCAACGTCCTGTCCTATGGCGGAGACTGGGAAGTCCGCAAGATCCATTCCTACCTCTTCCATATGCGCCAGACCAACTGGCGCGACTTCTACTGGCAGGTCAACACCAGCCGCCTGGAAACCTACATGATCCGGGGCGGAACCTTCGGCTCGGTCATCGGCGGAACGACTAAAACGCTTCCCTTCGACGTGGACAAGACGGGCGGCGCCGGAAACGCCACGCCTCAGCAGTTCAAGATCACCTTCCCCAAGTCGCACCTCATCTATAATCCGAGCTCCGACGTCCTTCAGCTCATCACCGAGAACATGGTGATGTCCTATTGCAGCGATTGGCAGCGGTGCAAGCTCAACAACAACAGCTACCATTTCCGGCAGAACAATTGGGCTGCGTTCTTCTGGAAGGTGGGCACCGTCAACAAGAAGGTCTGGCGCTGCCGGGGCGGAAGCTTCTGCCACACCGGCGGCTCGGATGAATTGCTGAATATCAAGGTGGGTGTTACCCGCTAAACAGGAATCCGGCCTGCGCGTCGGGCCGCCGGTCGAACGGGTCTTTTTATGTATTGAGGCTTCGCCCGGAATTTTGTCAAAAGTCCAAGAGGCTATCACACCGCGAAAAAAATTGCTTGTGCCCCAGGCTCGTTTAATATATAGTAAAACTTCAGTTTTGATTAAGTATTGTATCAAAACGACAAGTTGACAGACCCGCCTGATCGATCACATCGTCCGACGGCTATCACTGAGGAATAAATCAATTTTTATCGGATGATAGATGCATTTCACTGAGCTCGACCTAGACCCCGACCTTCTCCGCGGGATCGCGGACAAAGGTTTTACGGCTTTGACTGCCGTCCAGGAGCAAACCCTGACCGTGACGCTCCGGGGCGGGGACGCGGCCGTTCAGTCCCAAACCGGGACGGGTAAGACCGCGGCTTTCCTCATCACGCTGTTCCACCGCCTCTTGGCCCGCCGCGGCGCGCCCAGGAGCAAGGCCTTGGTCATCGCCCCCACCAGGGAGCTGGCTATCCAGATCGAGGGCGAAGCGCGCATCCTGGGCGGCCATGTGCCGCTCAGCGTCGGCTGCTTTTACGGGGGGGTGGGCTACAAATCCCAGGAGGCCCAGCTGAGAAAGGGCGTGGACGTCATCATCGGCACGCCGGGCCGGCTCATCGATTTTTGTGAAAAGGGCCTGTTGAACCTCAAGGAGGCCGGATTCCTGGTCATCGACGAGGCCGACCGCCTGTTCGATATGGGTTTTCTGCCCGACCTTCAAAGACTGCTGGCCCGCCTGCCGGCTCCCAGCCATCGCCAGAGCATGCTGTTCAGCGCCACCCTCGGCCGGCTGGCCCGCCGGATCGCCTCCGAACACCTCCGCGACCCGGAGTTCATCGAGGTCACGCCCGAGCAGGTGACCGTGGACACGGTCTCCCAGGAACTGTACCACGTCAAGAGCCACATCAAACCGAACCTTCTCCTGGGCCTTCTGCAAAAGCATCGCCCGCGCAACGCCTTGATTTTCGTCAACACCCGGCATGAGGCTTTTCGGCTGGCCAAGCGGCTCGAGTTCAACGGCTATCGCTCGCGCCACTTGACCGGCGACCTGCCCCAGCCCGAACGGCTGAAGGTCATCCACGATTTCGCCTCGGGGAAGATCCCCTTCCTCGTGGCCACCGATGTCGCGGCTCGCGGCCTTCATATCGAAGGCCTGGAAATGGTGATCAACTTCGACTTGCCGCAAGATTTTGAAAACTATGTCCACCGCATCGGCCGGACGGCCAGGGCTGGGCAGTCGGGCATGGCCATTTCCCTGGCCAGCGAAGGCACGGGCGAGCATCTGCGGGCCATCGAAAAATACATCGGCTCGCTGATCCCGGTTCAGACCGCCGATATGAGCCTTTACCTCACGGACCGGAGCCTGGAGCATCCGGCCCCGAGGCAGCACCGCCGGTCCGAGCCCGACAGGTCCGGCGCCCGGCGCGGGGATCGCAGTCGGCGACCCGGGTCGCCGATGGGCGGGGGCGGTCGGCGGTCCAGGGCCTAGCGGCTTTTCTGACTTATATCAAAAGCTTTCCGCACTCGGCCTATTTTTTCTTTTTATCCTCGCCGAGCATCGGGACGAAGCGCACCAAGGTGATTTCTTCTTCCCGGATCTGCCCTTTGACTTTGCGCAGGCGCAGGAGTCTCTGAATGGCATTCGTCTCGCCCACGGGAATCACCAGCCGGCCGCCCTCCCGGAGTTGATCCAGGAGGGGCTGGGGCACGCGCCGGGCGGCACAGGTCACGATGATGCCGTCGAAAGGGCTTTGGTCCGGCCAACCGAAAAATCCGTCTCCCGAGCGGACTTCGACATTGGCGTATCCGATTTTTTTCAACAGGCCCGCGGCCTCATCAGCCAGCTTGGCGTTGATCTCGATGGAATAGACGCGCGCGGCCAGGAGGGAGAGGACGGCCGCCTGATAGCCCGACCCCGTTCCTATCTCCAGAACGGTTTCTCCGCCCTTCAGCTCCAAACATTGAGTCATGAGGGCGACGATATACGGCTGGGATATCGTCTGGCCTTCCCCGATGGGCAGGGGATAATCCTCATAAGCTTGGCCGCGGGATTCGAGGTCGACAAAAAGATGGCGGGGCACCCGGCCCATGGCCGTCAGGACCCGCTTGTCCCGGATGTCCCTGGTCTCGAGCTGATCGGCGACCATGGCCCGGCGCGCGAGGGCAAACGATTCGTATTCGGCTTGTCCGGATTGGAGCGGTCTGTCGCTAAGGCCGGAGGCCCAGACAAGAAAAACCGAGGCCAGGACTTTGGCTCCCTTCCTCATGATTTTATTATTGGCCAGCAGGCTTTTTTAATCAATATCTCCGCGCGCACCCGGCGATAAAAATGCGGGTGTGGTCGGCGGCGGCCGGCGATCTCAACCCTAAACAGGCGCGAAGGGATCAGGTTAACCGGATGAGGCCGGGCATCCACGCCCCGCTCGGAGATAAAAAAAATCGCTTGACAGGCAGCCGGGCCTTGGTCTAATATATCGGATGACGATATATCGTAAAACGCTATAGCGGCTGCCGAGTGAACAACCGGACGAATTCGGCGGGGCCGATCACCCGCGCCGAGCAGAGGAGAGGACATGAAAGATAGGAACGACAGGGCCTTGGGCTTCCTGCCGCTGACCGAAGCGACCTATTATGTTTTGGTCTCCTTGGTCGAACCCCGCCACGGATACGGCATCATGCGGAACGTGGCCGAGATCGGCGGGAAGAAGGTCAGCCTGGGACCCGGGACGCTGTACGGCGCCCTGACCAACCTCCTGAAGCAGGGGTTGATCGAGAGGGCCGGCGAGCTGGAGTCCGAGGGCGACCGCCGCAAGGTCTACGGGCTGACCAAGCTGGGCCGGAGTGTTCTGGCCTTGGAAACCGAACGACTGGGAAGTCTGTCCCGGATCGGAGAACAATCCTTGAAAAAAATCGGAGGAAAAAAATGAAAGAAAAAACGACCAAGACGGTCTTCCGGGTATTTCTTGATTCCAGCGGGCAAAGAGAGGAGCGCTGGCTGTCGGAGAGGGCCCGGCAGGGATGGTTTTTGAAAAGCATCCCTGTCCTCTTCTACCGTTTTAAAAAAGGCCAACCCGGCGACTGGGTTTACCGGATCGACTACCGGGGTTCGTCCAAGGTCGATCGCAAGGAATACCTGGGCTTGTTCAAGGACGCGGGCTGGGAATTCGCGGCCTCGTCGACCGGGCGGTATTATTTCCGGACCAAAAGAGGACAAGGCCCTATGCCTGAGATCTTCACTGATAAGGACTCGCGCGTGGCCCTGTACCGGCGGATCGTCGCGGGCTCGACAACGTTGCTGGTGATCATGCTCATAGACATCTACAGCGTCCTGATGAATCACAGGCACCGGAACTGGTTCTCGAGTCTTATGCTGGTTCTATTGAGCGCCTTAGTTCTCCTTTTTGCCTTTCAACTCGTCCAGATCCTGGCCCGGATTAAACGCATCAAGAAAGGCCGGGCCGGTTCGACACTCGCGGAAAAGCGCTAGTCCGCCGGGGCGAGGCTCATTGACGGGCGGGGATGCCTATGCTACGGTACCTTTGCTTCAGCGCCGGTCCGACGGACGCACGCCGGACCGGATCGCTCAGACCGGACTCCCATGACGACTCCCTCCGTACCTGAAATCATCGTCGAGACGGGCGGCCTCGTTCCGAACCTCAGCGGCGTGGGCTACTACACTCAGGAGCTGCTTCGGGCCTACGCCGCGCTGCCGGGCTGCTGGCCGATCACGCTCCTGGCCTACCGGTTCTGCCTGCGCTCGCGGCCGAGCCCGTCGGAGGACTTTTTGAAGGGGCTGGCCCGGAGCCTAGGCGGACGGCTCGAGATCCGTCGCCGGCTCCTGCCCGGTCCGGTCTATGCCCGGCTCAGAAAGCTCGGACTTCGGCCGCCCGCTCCTGTGGACGCGTTCGTTCCCCCCGGCCGCCGCATTTATTTTTTCCCGAACTATGTGGGTGAGCCGCTGTGGCGAGGGCGATGCGTTCCCGTGATCTATGATTTTGGGTTTATGCGCTTTCCCCGCAGCCTTCCCGACCGCGACGACCTTTATTTGAAAAGGTATCTGCCCCGCGCCTTGAAACGCGCGCTTCAGGTCGTGGTGATCTCAGATTGCGTCAACCGGGAGCTGCAGCGGGCCTACGGCCTTCCGGCCGAACGGATCGCGACCGTGTACCCGGCCGTCGATCATTCCCGTTTTCGCCCGGACATTCCCCCCGAGATCCGAAGCGCCGCCCGTAAAAAATACGGCCTGCCGCCCGGATATATTTTTTCGCTGGGCACGCTCGAACCGCGCAAGAACTTCGCCAGGCTGATCGAAGCGTATGCCTTGCTGCCGGATGATGTCCGGCGCCGCGCGCCCCTGGTCATCGCCGGCGGTCCGGGATGGAAAAACCGGGATGTCCGGGCGGCGATCCGCCGGCTGGGACTGGACTCGAGCGTCAAGCTCCTGGGCTACATTGCCGATGAGGACCGCGCGCCCCTGGTCCGGGAGGCGGCCCTGTTCGCCCTCCCATCCCTGTACGAAGGATTCGGCATGCCCGTGCTGGAGTCTCTGGCCTGCGGGACGCCGGTCGTCACCTCGGCCCGAGGCGCGCTCCCGGAGGTAGCGGGCGAGTCGGCGCTGTATGTCGATCCCCTTCGACCGGAGGACATCGCTCGCGGACTGAAGTCCGTTTTGGATGATCCTGTACTCAAGAAGAAACTGTCGGCCGGGGGGTTGAAACGGGCCGCCGCATTTCAATGGTCGGCCAGCGCCCGGGTCTTGGCCGGCGTTTTTAAAAAAGCCGCGGACGCCGCAAAACGTCCCCCCGGCCGCTGACGCCCGATCCCAGCCGCGCTTTCATTGCTGGTCGAGGACCAGCGTCTGGCCGAATTTCCGGCTTGGCCCGGCGCCCTAATAGTGATATATAAGCTAAAAAGGAGCCGGCCGTGATCGAAATCAACCATGTCTCCAAGAGCTACAATAAAGGAAAAATCAAGGCCGTGGACGAACTCAGCCTGGTCGTCAAGCCGGGCGAGATTTTCGGTTTTTTGGGTCCGAACGGCGCCGGCAAGACGACGACCATCAAGATGATCGTCGGCCTGCTCAAGCCCGATACGGGGGGAATCGCCATCAACGGCCTGGACACCCAGACCAACGCCTTGAAGTGCAAAGCCATGACCACCTACGTTCCGGATTATCCCTCCGTGTACGAACGGCTGACCGGGCTGGAGTATCTGAACTTTATGGGCGACGTCTACGGCGTCCCGAAAAAAGACCGCATGAGCCGGATCGAAAAATGGCTCGAGGTCTTTGAGCTCAGCCCGGCCGTGTCGAATCCCATCCAGAGTTACTCCCACGGCATGAAGCAAAAAATCGTCCTGATGGCCGCCCTGTTGCCCGCGCCGGAAGTGATGGTCATGGACGAACCCATAGTCGGACTCGACCCCCGGGCCGCCTTTCAGCTCAAGGAGCTCATGCGGGAGCACTGCGACCAGGGCAAAACCCTCTTCTTCTCCACGCACATCATGGAGGTGGCCGAGAAGCTCTGCGACCGGATCGGGATCATCAACAAGGGACGCCTCGTGGCCTGCGGGACGATGTCCGAGCTGAAGCAATTGGACCGGGCCGAAACATCCCTGGAAGGCATTTTCCTGGATCTGACCGAAAAATGAAGCGCCTGGCCTCCCTCGTCCGCGTCGGACTCCGGAGCAACTTCGGTTTGTCTCTCCTGCGCTACCGCGTGTTCCAACAGAAAAAGGACTTGTGGCTGGTGCCGATCATGGTCCTGGCCGCGGCCGGCGTGGGTTCCATGCTGTACGGCTACCTGAGCTTGATCAAGGGGTTCTACGGGGTTCTTCAGCCCTTGGGCCAGGAACAGGCGCTGCCGGGTTTCGTTCTCCTCATGGGGCAGTTCCTGATCCTCATCTTCGGACTGTATTACGTCATCTCCGCTTTTTATTTCTCCCGGGACCTGGAGATGCTCATCCCCCTGCCGCTCAAGCCGAGCGAAGTCCTCCTGTCCAAGTTCACGATCATCCTG
>Ga0315297_10002608_pt1 | contig 11405 bp, 9 predicted proteins | sample YL17G15_0_MG_FD_203628 | JGI IMG/M metagenome (GOLD analysis project Ga0315297, IMG submission 203628) | Sediment microbial communities from Yellowstone Lake, YNP, Wyoming, USA - YL17G15_0 | ecosystem: Environmental > Aquatic > Freshwater > Lake > Sediment | place: USA: Wyoming | collected...
GCCGGCAGGCTGTCAGCGTCGGTTGCGATCACCCGCTTGCCGCGACGGCGCGCATCGACGACCCACTCGAAGGTCTCGAGGGCGGTGGTCACGGCGTCGCTGACGACTCCCCGATAGAGAACCCTCGCTGTCTCGCGGACACGAGCGTCCGTCGCCTCGGGCACGTCGGCCGAGAGGCGGTGCCGGCTCTTCGCGACGCGTCGGCTATCATTCATGGCGCAAGACTGGCACCACATTGTCACCACGTCAAGCGAACAACGGGCAGCGTCAGCTCACGAGACGGCCCCGGTCGCCCGTCCCTGGGCTGGCCGTGGGCCGCTCTGGGTAGGTTCCGTCAGCGCCCCTGTCGTCCGCACGATGCGGGTCGAACGTCCTATCGTGTGCCGCGATGACGAAGCCGTCCCCACGCCCTCGCGCCCGCGCCCCGCGCCGCTCGATCGAGGCGCTGATGGACGCCTACCTGGCCCAGCTGGCCGGGGGCAAGCGACGCGCCCGCGAGGTGGGCGAGTCGCTCGAGCTCCTCCGCCACGGGCTCGACGGCTACGCCTACCAGCACCTGGCGCGGGCCGATCGGGATCGCTGGTCTGCAGCCTTCGACGACGGCGACGAGACCTGCTTCAGCCGCATGTTCGGCGCTCGCGAGGTCGCCAGGTACCTCGACGAGTTCCTCGGCTACTTCCTCATCCGCAAGGTCCTGATGCCCGAGGACGAGGTCGCCCGCACGGTCGAGGACGTACGCGGGTTCATCGAGTGGCTGGCGGTAGAGCGCGAGCTCACACCGGCCGGGGCGAGGAAGGCGCTCGGCAGGATCGCCACCGCCTCGGCGGACCTCCCGGCCGCCGAGCGCCTCGGGCGGCTGCTTCACGAGATCGCGCGGGCCAACGAGGCGAAGGCGCGTCGCGGCGCGATCCCGGAGCTGGACGAGGTCGTCGAGGACTTCCTCGTCATCGAGCGCGTGGCGCCCGGTCGGATCTGGTTCCTGGACGGGATCGGCCCGATCAAGGTCCCCGAAGCGGCCAGCGCCGTCGCGCGGCCCGGGTGGACGGTTAACCTGGTGCTCGGTCGCCGCGCCGCCGCCTGGGAGGTGCTCGAGGTCGGCAACGTCTACCCCGAGACGCTCGCCTGATCTTCCCACGCCCGGGCAAACGGGTCGCTCGCGCGGCAGCGCGGTATTCTGCGCTGTTCGCGAGGGGAAGGTGGAGCGGGAGACGGGGTTCGAACCCGCGACCTTCTGCTTGGGAAGCAGACGCTCTGCCAGCTGAGCTACTCCCGCTCGGGAGTCGCACGAACACGGGCCCGTGCTGCGAGAATCTACCATCGAACCGGCACGGTGGGCGAGACCCCGTGACGCGAGGTCGCGGCGGGCAGCGCGCGGCCCGACCATCCTGCAGCCCGCGCACGACAAGGGAGAAGACGCGATGCTCTCACCCAGGGATCGAGTCGCTGCGGCGCTCAACGGGCAGGAGGCCGATCGCGTCCCGTACTGCGAGGTCTACCTGAGCCGGGCGTTCGCCCATCCGCTCATGGGCTGGCCGGGCGAGGTGGACCATCACGCGAGCTTCGAGGCGAACGAGTTCAGCCTCGACGAGGCGAAGGCGGTCGCCGAGCGCCTCGGGATGGACAACATCACGTACGTCCTCCGGGCGCCGATCTACGCCGACAAGACCGAGGGCAAGGGCGGCACGCTGTTCTACGGCGACGGCTACATCCACACGGAGGCCGACCTCGCCCAGGTCCAGCTCCCGGATCCCCACGACGATGCGCTCTACACCGAGGCCGCGGAGTTCGCGGCGAACAAGGGGCCGTATTCGGCGTGGTTCATCACCCGGATCGGCATCTCGCCGACGATGATGAGCATGGGGATCGAGGACTTCAGCCTCGCGCTCTACGACGACCGTCCGCTCGTCGAGCGCCTCCTCGACATGTACGTCGACTGGGTCGAAGTGGTCGCCGAGCGGATCTGCACGCTCGGCTTCGACGTCATCGTCACCACCGACGACATCGCGTTCGGCCAGGCGCTCTTCTTCTCGCCGCAGGTGTTCCGCGAGCTCGTCTACCCGCGCTTCGAACGGCTCGCCCGGAAGATCACGATCCCGTGGCTCTTCCACAGCGACGGCGACGTGAGCGAGCTTCTCGACGACTTCGTCGCGCTGGGGATCAGGGCGATCCAGCCGATCGAGCCGGCCGCGATGGACATCCGCGAGGTGAAGCGCCGGTACGGCGGGAAGCTCTGCCTCTGCGGCAACGTCGACATGGACCTGCTCACGCGGGGGACGCCGGCGGAGGTCGATGAGACGGTGCGCGGCCTCATCCGCGACATCGCGCCCGGCGGGGGGTACATCGTCACGAGCGGCAACAGCCTCGCGCACTACGTGCGGCCGGAGAACGCGGTGGCGATGTCGGAGGCGGTGAGGAAGTACGGGGCGTACCCGATCTCGCTCTGAGAGCGGGCGCCCCCGAGGCCGCGACGCCGGCACGGGAACCGCGCCCCCGAGGCCGCGCAGCGGCCCTCAGATCCGAACGACGCCGAGCCCCTCCGCGACGAGGACGGCCCCGAAGACGACGAACGCGCCAGCGGCGAACAGCCTGATCGCTCGCTCGGGAAGGCGGGCGCCCATGAGCGCGCCGATCCCGATGGCGATCGCGTCGGCCGCCACCATCCCGGCGGTCGAACCGAGCCAGGTCCCGATCGGCTCCTCGGTCGTCGCGAGCGTGATCGTCGCGAGCATCGTCTTGTCGCCGAGCTCCGCGAGGAAGAAGGCCGTCCCGATCGTGAGCATGGCCCGCCGTCCGCCGCGCGCCACACGCCTCTCCTCCCGCTCGCCCAGCACGTCCCCTCGGAGCGTCCAAAGGGCGAACCCGAAGAATGCGAGGCCGGCCGCCACGTTGATGACGCCGGCGGGCAGGGCAAGCGCCGCGGCGGTTCCGAGGAGGACCGAGCCGGCGTGGACGATGAGCGTCGCGACCGTGACGGCCGCCAGGACGGTGACTGCCCGGTAGCGGGTCGCGAACGCGAGCGCCATGAGCTGGCTCTTGTCGCCAAGCTCGGCGATGAGGATGACACCGAACGAGAGGAGGAAGGCGTCCATGGTGCCGGTGGAGTGTCCCGGCCGGAGGGCAGCGGCGTCAACCACCGCGGCCCGACGCCCGCGCCGAGAGCGCCTCGCGGGAAGCCTAGGGCGGGCGGTGCTATCGTGGCCGCGTGGCGCGCCTCGCGATCGATCGGACCGCCGACCGGTCCGGGTCCCTCGCGCCGGTTGAGGAGTCCGGTGCGGCCGTGCCTACGGCCACGCTCGCTCCGCTCCGCGCGCGCTGGCTCGGGCGGGTGGCCTACCGCGATGCCTGGGAACTCCAGCACCGCGTCGTTCGCGCGCGCGCCGCCGGGCTCATCGGGGACCAGCTCATCCTCCTCGAGCATGACCCGGTCCTCACCCTGGGCAAGCACGCCGACCCGGCGCACGTGCGCGCAAGCACGCCGACCCTGACGGCTCGCGGTGTCGAGGTCGTCCGCGTGGAGCGCGGCGGCGAGGTCACGTACCACGGCCCCGGCCAGCTGGTCGCGTACCCGATCCTCCGCCTCGCGGATCGAGAACTCCTCCTCAGGCCGTTCGTCCGGGCGCTCGAGGCGGGGATGATCGGCGCCTGCGCCGCCGGGGGAGTCGCTGCCGGAAGGCGCGACGGCCTTCCGGGCTGCTGGTGTGCCCTCGACACGGAGGCGCCGCGCAAGATCGGTGCACTCGGCGTCCGGGTCGAGCGCGGCGTGACGTACCACGGCATCGCGCTCAACGTGAACACCGACCTCGTGATGTTCGACCTCATCGACGCGTGCGGCATGCCCAACGTCGTGTCGACCTCGATCGCCGACGAAGTGGGGCGGACCGCGGAGGCGCCCTCGACCGCCGCCGTGGGGCGGGCCGCGGCCGCGTTCGCCGACGCGTTCGCGAGGGCGGTCGGCGCATCGCTCGAGGGCGCGCTTCCGCCCGAGGCGGACTCGGCTTCCGAGCGCGCGCAGCTGGAGGCGGAGGTCGCGGCGGCCCTGGCGGCCCTCCCGGACCCCGCGGTCCCGGTCCCAGACGTCGCGGCCCCGGTCCCAGACCTCGCGGCCCCTCCGGACCCCGCGGATCCGGCCCGGCCCCCGGCCCCGCACACAGCGCCGGTGCCGCCGTTGGAGGCGCCGCGATGAGCGCGGGCCTCTTCGAGCTGCGCAAGGACGAGATCACCGGCTGGTGGGTGGCGACGGTCGTGGACCGCGCGTTCGATCGGCGCCGGTTCGCGGTATCGGCCGACTCGGTCGAGGACGGCGGCGATTGCCAGAACTGCCGGCTCCCGGCGGGCGACGGCGTCCGGGCCCGCACGCTCAAGGACTACGCGTTCGATGTCGTGGGCACGGAGGCGGCCTCGCGCGATCGTGATCGCGACCTCGTCCAGGTGGCGCTCGCGAAGGCGAAGGCCGCGGGCAGCTGGCGGACGATCGTCGCGCCGCCGGGCGAGCACCGGCCGCTCCACGCCGTCGGCGACGCGGTCATCTCCGAGATGCTTCGAGCCTGTCGCGATGCGATCGCCGAGGCGACGCGCGCCGGCGTGACCGAGTACCTGCAGGTCGTGCAGAACTGGGGCGCGCAGGCGGGATCCCGGACCAACCACCTCTGCCTCGACCTCTACGATCTTCCCCAGGTGCCGCACCGCGTCGGCGAAGAGATCGGGGGCGCCGCCCGCTTCCTCATCCGCGAGGGCGAGTGCCCGTTCTGCCGGTCCGTGCGCGAGGAGCCGGAGCGCCGCGACCGCGTCGTCCACGAGGATGCGTTCGCCGTGGCGTACGCCCCGTTCGCGTCGCGATCGCCGTTCGAGGTCTGGGTCGTCCCGCGACGCCACGAGGCCGACTTCGGGAGGGCGTCCGACGCCGACGTGGACGCGCTCGCCGTCGCCCTCCGACAGGTCCTTCGGCGCCTCGCATCGCTCGACGGCCCGCCCTACAACCTCGTGCTGCACACGGCGCCCCTCCGCGAGCGCGTCGATCAGACGTATCACTGGCACTGGGAGGTCCACCCGCGGCTGCGCGAGATCGCCGGCCTCGAGGTCGGCACGGGTCTCCCGGTGAACCCGGTGTCGCCCGAGGAGGCGGTGGACGAGCTGCTCCGGACCTCCGGGGCCGAGACGCGCGGGGCCGACCGATGACGGGACGTGCGACGCTCGCGGTGGTGGTCCCGGGCCGATCCGGCCCTCGTGTTCGTCACATCGGAGCGCGCTCCTCCGTCTCTCGACTGGAACGTGCGCGCCTGCAGACGCTCGTCACGGGGACTCGATGAGCGAGAACAGGCCGCACGCGGCACCCGCCTCCGCCCGCGCCGCGCCCGATGCGCGCTCTCGGGTCGAGGAGCTGTTCGCGCTTCACTCGACGGAGATCCATACGTACCTCGCCCGGATGGTGCGGGACACCGAGCTCGCCGCCGACCTCACGCAGGACACGTTCGTCCGCGCGTTTCGGGGCCTCGATTCCCTCGAGGACCCCGCGAAGGCCCGGCCGTGGCTCTACAGCATCGCCAACCGGCTCGCCCTCGACGACCTCCGCCGGCGGCGGATCGTCCGATTCATCCCGTGGACCGGTGAGTCCCACGGGACGGCCCCTTCGGCGGAGCGGCTCGTCATGGACGCCCGTCTCTCCGGCCCGCTCGAGCGGGCGCTCGGCCGCATCCCCGAGCGGCAGCGGGCCGCGCTCCTCCTCGCCGAGCTGCACGACCTCACCGGCGTCGAGGTCGCGGAGGCCCTCGGCGTGAGCCACGTCGCCGCACGCGCACTCCTCACCCGCGCTCGAGAGAGCCTGCGCGTCGCGATCGCGGCGGAGGAGGCGCTCCTCCCGCCTGAGACGGAGGCGACGGGCGCGGCGTCCCAGCCGCGCGTCGTCCGCCTTCCGGGCGCCGCCGAGAAGCGCGGGACGCGCGAATGAGCCGGGTAGCCGTCAGCTCCATCCTGCGCGGAGGGGCCATCGCGCGATGAGTGGCCTCCGGCGCTTCACGCTGCACCCCGACCGCCCGCGCGGCGAGCACGAGCGCGCACGCGGGCTCGCGGCCACGGGCATCTCCGAGGTCCTCCGGCCGGAGGACGCCTCGCGGCTCGCGGCGCACCTCGACGGGTGCCGTGACTGCTGCGAGGCCGTCATCGACTACGCGCTCCAGGGCGAGCGCGTGCGTGGCCTCGCCGAGATCGAGCCGCCGCGCGAGCTCGCACCGGCCCTCGCCGCCCGCCTCGACAGGGAGGAGGCGCGGGTCGCCGACGAGCGTGCACGCCTCGTCCGGCGGCGTGCCACATCGCAGGCTCATCCGCTCCCGCGCCGCGCCTTCGGGCCTCCTGGGCTCGTGCCGGCAGGGGTCGGTGGATCGTTCGGGCGGCCCACCCCGTTCGCCGCCACGGCGACCGCAGGGGTGGGGCTCGCGTTCGTCGCGGCCATCGCCCTCGTCGTGTCGGGGATACCGGGGCTCTTCGCGCCGCCGGCCCCCACGCCCTTCGCGATCGACCCCTCGGCGGTCGCCTGGGTCACCCGTGAGGCGGACGGCAGCTACGTCGTCCAGTCCGCGAGGTTCGACCGGGTCTGTCCGGGTGAGCCGGTCGCGTGCACGGGGTTCGGTGCCCGTCCCATGACGCTCATGACGCTCGATGTCCAGCCCGCGTCCGTCATCATCGCGCGCGGCGGTCGCGACGCGATCGTCGTTGGTGCAGGAGCCGTGGGCCGCGGGTCCACCGGTGGCTCCGTCTACGCGGTCCGACTCCCGACGCCCGTGCCGGGCGGATCGGATGGGGCGGCACCGGGGACCGGGACGCTCGCATCGGCCTCCGCCTCCGCCTCCGCCTCCGCCCTCGCCCTCGCCTCCGGATCCGCCCTCGCCTCCGCCGCTCCTGGCCGGGCGACCTCCACGGTCGACCCGGTCGCCCGGACTGCCGACCCGTCCTCTGCCGAGCCGCTCGTCATCGCCGGCCGCCCGGACGCGACCGCGTCCGCCGTCGCGACGATCGCGCCGGTCGTCGCCACGATCCCGGTGGCGCTCGCATCGCTCTCGGGTGCCACGCCGGGGCCGACCGCCGCGTCGCGGCTCGCGATCCTCGAGGACGTCGTGCTCGTCGGTGGGCGTGCGGCGTATTCGGAGGACGGCCGATGGTTCGGGTTCTCGGCGCGGCCCGCCGACGGGAGCGCGGGCCCGGACGTGTACGTCTGGCACGTCGGAGACGCGCTCGCGCGCGCCATCACGAGCGACCACGCCTCTGTCTTCTCCGCGTGGGTGGGGGACCGGGTCCTCGCGAGCACCCCGGACGCAGGCGCTGCCGACGCAGCTGCCGCCGAGGCGGCTCCCACGGAGCCCCCCTCCAAGAAGCCGAAGGCGACGAAGAAGCCGACGCCCCTCCGGACGCCCGCGCTGGACGACACTGCGCCTCCGGCCGACGCGGGCGGAACGGATGCAGATCCGGCGGCGAGCGGTGCGGCCGCGAAGACGGCCGCTTCGGGTGCCGCGGCCGCTTCGGGTGCCGCGGCCGCGACGACGGCGGGCCCGACCGGCTCTGCGGGCCCGACCGGCTCTGCGGGCCCGACCGGCTCTGCGGGCCCGACCGGCTCGGCTGCTCCGGCCCCGGACGCGGCCGTGGGGCCGGCGACCCGCCCCGTCTCGTTCCTCCTCGACGCGCGGACGGGTGAGCGTCGCTACATCCCCCTGCCGGGGCTCTGGCTTCCGAACGTCGACCCGACCGGCCGCCTCCTCGTCGGCTGGGTGGGCACGGTGACGCAGGATGCCGACTCGGGCGAGTGGCGACCTGCGACCGGCACGCTCGCCACGGGATCCTGGGCCGGCGTCGTCGGCACGAAGGACGCGACCGTCGCGCAAAGTGAGGCCACGGCCGCTCCCGGCCGTGCACGCGCATCCGCGATCCCGACGCCGCAGCGGAGCCCGGCCCCCGCCGACGCCACGCAGCCGGCCGACGCCACGCAGCCGGCCGACGCCACGCAGCCGGCCGACGCCACGCAGCCGGCCGACGCCGCCTCGGCGGCCGGGAGCGCGACGGGACCCGCCCCCGTCGACGCGACCGCCCCCATCGACGCGACCGCCCCCGTCGACGCGACCACCACCCCGACCGCCTCCACCACCGCCTCCCCGCGCGCATCCGGACCCGCCGGACTCCAGGCGCCCGGCGTGACCCCATCGGCCGACGCGTCGCCGCTGCCCTCCGGCCTGCGCCGGCTCCGGGTGCAGCCGACGGGCAGGGCGATGCCGCTGGACTGGCAGGTCCGCTGGGACGCGAGCGGCACGCACCTCGCCGTCTGGTTCGCCGACGCAACGACGCCCGGCGTGGGCAAGCTAAGCCTCGTCGCGTTCGAAGCGGAGGGCGTCGAACCGCAGCGCACCCTCCTCGCCGGCGCGCCTGCGCTCGCGGGCTTTGCCGTGGGGCCCAGCCGTCTCGCGTGGGCGACCCCGCCGGACAAGACCGGCGGCGGCAGCCGCGTCCGAGTCCTCGTCTGGTCGGGCACCGCGGTCGGCGAGGCCGGCACGCAGCCCATCCGCGGCCTCGAATCGCTCGTCGACGGGGACTGACCACCCCGTCGAGGGACCGGTTCCTGGGCCGGGCCGCCCCGTCCGGAGGCCGGCGCTGAGGTATCCTGTCGAGGCTTTTGGGGACCGGCACGGTGATGCCGGGAAGGAGGAGCCGGGTGCCACGCTGCATGGGTCGGGCATGATCGACGGACGTCGGATCATGACCGCCGACGAGATCCGCCGGGCCATCGTCCGGATCTCCCACGAGATCGTCGAGAAGCAGGCCGGGACAGAGGGCCTCGCGCTCGTGGGCATCCAGCGTCGAGGCGTACCCCTCGCCCGCCGCATCGCCGAGTCGATCACGGAGCACGAGGGCGTCGCACTCCCGGTGGGGGCGCTCGACATCACGTTCTACCGCGACGACCTCTCGCTCGTCGCCCAGCAGCCGATCGTCAAGGGGACCGACCTCCCGTTCGACCCGAACGGCATGACGGTGGTCCTCATCGACGATGTCCTCTACACCGGCCGCACGGTCCGCGCTGCCATGGACGCGCTCATGGACTTCGGGCGGCCCAGGGCGATCCGCCTCGCGGTCCTCGTCGATCGCGGCCACCGCGAGCTCCCGATCCGCGCCGACCACGTCGGCAAGAACGTCCCCACGTCGCGTGACGAGGTCGTGAAGGTCATGCTGACCGAGGTGGACGGCGAGGACGCGGTCGCCATCGAGCGGCTCGCGCCCGTCGCGGCCGAGCGGATCGGGCAGGTCGGATGACGGAGCAGGCGTCGATTCCGATCCCGGCCGCGCCGCGTGCCGATCCGCCGGCCGAGTCGCGGGCCGATCCGCCGGCCGATCCTCTGGTCGCGTCGTCGGCGTCGATCCCGATCCCGGCCGGGGTTCCCGTCGCCTGGCACCACCGCCACCTCATCGACGTCGACGTCCTCACCTGGGACGACATCGATCTCGTCATGCGGACGACCGACGCGATGAAGGAGATCCTCGCGCGGCCCATCGCGAAGGTCCCGGCCCTGCGCGGCCGCAGCGTGACGATCCTCTTCTACGAGGCATCGACGCGGACGCGCGTGAGCTTCGAGGTCGCCGCGAAGAACCTCTCCGCCGACGTCGTGAACATCGCCGCATCGGCGAGCTCTGTGACGAAGGGCGAGAGCCTCGTCGACACGATCCGCACGGTCCAGGCGCTGGGCGCGCAGATGCTCGTCATGCGCCACGGGACGTCCGGCGCGCCGTACCTCGCCGCCGAGCATTTCGACGGCAACGTCCTCAACGGCGGGGACGGGTGGCACGCCCACCCCACGCAGGCGTTGCTCGACCTGTACACGATGCGCGGGCGGCTCCCCGGCGGGAGCGTGCGGGGGCGCAAGGTCGTCATCCTCGGCGACATCCTCCACAGCCGCGTCGCCCGCTCCAACATCTGGAGCCTCACCGCCGCCGGCGCGGACCTCTGGCTCTGCGGCCCTTCCACGCTCCTGCGCGGGCTCGACCGCTGGGCCGGCCGCTCGGGCGGCTTCCCGGGGCACGGGCGCTTCACCGTGACGTCCGACGTGGACGCGGCCCTCCGCGACGCGGACGTCGTCATGGCCCTGCGGATCCAGAAGGAGCGGATGGACTCCGGGCTCCTCCCGTCGCTCCGCGAGTACACGCAGCGGTTCGGGCTCACGCTCGACCGACTCGCCGTCGCGAAGCCGGACGCGATCGTCATGCATCCCGGCCCGATGAACGAGGGGGTCGAGATCGACCCGGCCGTCGTGGCGCTGGACCGCGCGGTCATCACCGACCAGGTGACGAACGGGGTCGCGGTGCGGATGGCGCTCCTCTACCTGCTGTCCGGCGTCCACGCGGAGGTGCACGCCGATGGCGCCTGACGTGCGATCGGCCGAGCTGCAGGTCGGCGACCTCGTCGCGGACCTCGAGATCTCGCGGGCCTGGCTCGTGGACCCGTACGCGGGGCTCGAGGGGCCCGGCGAGATCGTCGTGGAGAACGGGGTCATCACCGGGGTCACGTGGCTCGAGGGCGCCGAGGCCGAGGGGATCGGACCGGACGGCGTGATCGTCGCGCCCGGGTTCATCGACCTGCATGCTCACTTCCGCGAGCCCGGCTTCGAGGACGCGGAGACGGTCGCGACCGGTCTCGCCGCGGCCGCGCACGGCGGCTACACGCGCGTCTGCGTCATGCCCAACACATCGCCCGCGATCGACGACCCGGGCGTCGTCGCACGGGTGCGTGCCGCCGCCGCCGCGTCCGGATCGCCCGTCGCGCTCGAGGTCATCGGCGCGGTCACCGCCGCCCGGGGAGGGGAGCGACTCGCGGCGCTCGGCGAGCTCGCCGATGCTGGCGTCGTGGGCTTCTCCGACGACGGCGCGCCGGTGCGGACCGGCGTGCTGCTCCAGCACGCGCTCCGCTACGCGGGGATGCTGGGGCGGCCGATCGTCGAGCACGCGGAGGACACCGCGCTCACGTCGGGTGCCGAGGCGAACGAGGGGCTCGTCGCCGCGGTCCTCGGGCTGCGCGGCTGGCCGGCGGCAGCGGAGGAGGCGGCCGTCGCGCGCGACCTCGCGATCCTCGCGGGCATCGTCGGCGATGTCCCCGGCGCGCGCCTCCACCTCACGCACCTCTCCACCGCCGGCGCCATCGACCTCGTCCGCCGGGCGAAGGCCGCCGGCCTCCCGGTGACCTGCGACGTGACGCCGCATCACCTCGCGCTCACCGACGAATGGATCGCGGGTGCACGGCGCTGGGCCTGGGAGGCCGTGGACGCGGACAGGACGGCGCGCGACCCGTGGACGGACGGAGTGCTCGTCGCCGGGCCGTACGATCCGGCGTGCCGGGTGAACCCGCCGCTCCGCGATCCGGTGGGCGCGGCCGCGGTCCGGGC
>Ga0315297_10002611_pt1 | contig 11403 bp, 14 predicted proteins | sample YL17G15_0_MG_FD_203628 | JGI IMG/M metagenome (GOLD analysis project Ga0315297, IMG submission 203628) | Sediment microbial communities from Yellowstone Lake, YNP, Wyoming, USA - YL17G15_0 | ecosystem: Environmental > Aquatic > Freshwater > Lake > Sediment | place: USA: Wyoming | collected...
CCAGGTGATCCAGCGGCAGGGCATTCAGTTGCGCCATCTCCTCCAACTCATTCGCGAAAAGAAAGTGCTGGTGACCATCAATAAGAAGATCGCCAGCGAGGACTCACTGGTTCAGGACGGCGACGCGATCAGGCTGGTGGGGCACGATGGTATGGGTGGAACGGGGTTAGGCCCCTCGATGTAAGGAGACCACAAAAGTAGAGGGCCGGCGCCCCTCTCGGGGAGTCGGCCCTCTGGTTCTTCATGCGGCGTGAATGAAGCCGGAAACAGGCGCGTCACATACGATCTGCGCCGAACGATCTCCGCTTACTTCTTCCCGAGGATCGCGTCCTTGGCGGCTTTAGCCACGCGGAACTTGACCACACGCTTGGCTGGGATCTTGATGGCCTCACCGGTCTGTGGGTTCCGTCCCATGCGGGCCTTGCGGTTCGCCAATACGAGCTTCCCGATCCCAGGTATCACGAATATGTTCTTCGCTTCCTTGTAGGCCAAGGCGGCAAAGTCGTCCATAAGTTGGACGGACGCCTTCTTGGTCAACCCGGTCTTCTGGGCCAGGTAATCGGCAATCTGCGACTTGGTCATTGATTTAGCCATACGAGCAACCTCCTTAAAAAAACAAAGATGGTGAAGTGTAAGTGAACTCGCCCCGCTTGACTCCGCTCAGACTCGATAAATATTCATGAACGAATAGTCGTGTCGCTGGAAGCGGCGAAAACCTGCGGGAGTCTATCCAAGCGCTCGGAGGCTGTCAACCAGAAAAGCTCAAGCCAGGCGTAGGGAAAAGCCTACACCGGCCTCTTGCAGTTTCAAGACCAGCCAGCGTAGAGTCCACTGTTATCTAACATTCGTGAGTCACTATTGCAGTAGCCTCGGAGCCGCTAGCATGGCGAAAGAACTACCCATTCTGCCATCGACCGCCCAACCGGCCGACGCCGCGCAGCCAGAGCTGTACCACTATTCTCGCGTGTTTTGTCAGAAAGAAAACTCACCCCCGCTCCGTTTGCTCTTAGAATTTCTCAAGTCACGCGGTCAAACGCCGATTACTCCGCCGGACATGGACGACACCCTGTTGGATGAATGGGCCTGGGTCCAGGTGACGCTTGGGTACGATCGCGATCGAAAACCGATTCAAGTGTTCTGTGTCCGAGATCGAGGCACCTATCAAGACGTGTTCGACACAGAGAAGCAGCAGTTCGTCAACCTCCTCTCCGCTCACGACGATGTCGAAGCAGGACTCGTGCGCGAGTACGTGGAGCGCGCGCGGTTTGTGCTCACCACCCGGTTCGCCAAGAATGATATGACCGATGAGGGCTATGACTTCAACGGATGGATCTTGGAGTTCTACCAAGACCAGTGCAACGGAATCGTCCAGATCGATAACCAGGGCTTCTACTCACCCCAAGGCGATCTCACCGTCGACCTCTCCATCAAAGAGGAATGAGCCGCCATGTCAGACAGGCTCCTAGGTCCTGCCCCGCCCAACCCTGCTCCGCTGTACCAAAAAACTGACCACTGGTTCCAGCGGGCCACCGCCGCCCTGCTCGGTGAAGTGCCCTGCCGGCTCGGCTGCACCAGCTGCTGCATCGGCCCCTTTCCCATCACCCTCCTCGACGTCCACACCCTCCAACAGGGACTCGCCGGCCTCCCGCCGGACCACCGCCATCGAATCGAACAGCGTGCCATCGAGCACACCGCCGCAATGGAAGCCGTCTTCCCACAACTGACCCACCGCGATCTGCTCGACGATTGGTCCGATCAAGAGATCGACCGGTTGGCCACAGAGTTTCACCATCATCCCTGTCCAGCGCTAGAAGCGAACGGACGCTGTGGCGTCTACCAGCACCGCCCGCTGGTCTGCCGATCGATGGGCATCCCGACAGAAGATCACGGCCTCGCCCATGGCGCCTGCGAGGTCCAAACCTTCATCCCGATCTTGCGGCTCCCCTCCTCATTCCGAGAAGAAGAAGATCGCTTAGTGCAGGAAGAAGCGGCTTCACTGGACACGCTTCGTCGGGCCACCGGATCAACAGGAGAAGAAGTATTCCTGCCCTACGGGTTCTTACACCGCGAGTCTTAGACAAGCCAGGTCTCTCTGGTCTGTCTGGTCTATCTGGTCTATCTGGTCTATCCGGTCTATCTGGTTAGTTCTAGTTCAACCAAATAAACAAGACAGACGAGACAGACGAGACAGACCTAGACAGGAACTAAAACCCTGTGTTACTGTCACCGACCTTGGTTGCGGGAGCGCCTGTAGCTCAGCTGGATAGAGCATCAGCCTCCGGAGCTGAGGGCCACAGGTTCAAATCCTGTCAGGCGCACCAGCAAACAGGCAAGGGACAGGGCCGCACATAGATATCCGCTACACACATACCCGGTGGGCCGTTAGCTCAGTTGGTAGAGCAGCTGACTCTTAATCAGCGGGCCGTAGGTTCGACCCCTACACGGCCCACCAAAACAATCAACCACTTACATTGCTACATGCCAGTGACTGACCTGTCGGTTGTGCTAAATATGTGCTACCTGTCTTCAATGGAGGCACAATTTCTGTCTCCTAGTTTGATCACTACAAAATAGATAACCTGTTGATCCTCCAGGGAGAAGTTGGGCAACTCCAAAACATGGAGCCTTCTGGAAGACAACCCGTATCACAAACAAAAAATCAGCGGGCCATAGGTTAAGCCGATCCACAGTCTTTCATTGGTTTCTTGCAGGTTCTGCATGGGCCGACCGGCTATCACCTGTGAGGCGCACCGCTCGCGCCAGCTACACTGTCACTCCCGGTGCTTGATTCTCTCCGGCACGCCGGCGATGGCCTCTGCCTCACGTTTCCTCCGCGAACTGTGCGCTGGCTCTCCTCTTCCTGTGAGAGAGCCAACTTCATTTCAACAAAGCAAGGAGGAAGAAAGATGGCCACGAACAAGAAACCCGCGAACACGCTGCGATGCGGCAACATCAAGGCGACGATCTGGCAGAATGTGAGTGAGAAAGGTCTATTCTTCTCCGCGACATTCTCCCGGCCGTTCAAGGATCAGTCCGGCACATGGCGCAATGGGACTTCGTTCGGCTCAATGACATCGAAGCTCCTGTCTCTGTAGCGCGTGAGGCGAAGGAGTGGATTGCCGCTCATGCCTTGAAGCGCTAACCTGCTTCCATGGGAAGCCTCCGGCCCTTCGAGGGCTTCCTTCGACCCATCTACTCTTCTGGCTCTTTGCGAGGTGATAAAATTCCAGCACAGCGTGGCCTAGTTTTTTGGGGGAAGGTCACTGGAGAGTTCTTGGCCTGGACGCAGACTTACGGACGGCTGACTGCCCAAAGGGTCAAGTCAAGCCGATCGTTAGGCTTACAGCCCAGTACTACGCCCGCGCCCACACGGCCCTGACCATAACTAGCCGAACGGCACCTAACGTATGCTAGAAGGTGAAAGTCTGCTCATCAGCGACCAAAAAGATAGGTCTTCCTCCGGTGGAGATAGACACGGCATGGGCCAATGTCTCCTTCGCCCCTGCTGAGGCAGCGCAAGCCTCCAGAGCTTCCATAGACGGGAAATGGATCTCGACGATACGGTAAAAAGGTGGCGTCCCCTGAGGAGATGCCAGCACCTTCGTCGCCACGATCTTGGTCTTGCCGCCCAACTTTTCAACCGCCATGGGTACGTGCTTGTCCTGATACACCTTCTCGAAGGCGTCAATATCAGTCGGACGAGGGTAGATCACAATGAATTTTACTCCAGCCATTTTTTCCTCCGTTTCATTTTTTCTTACGCCTAACTCCATTATCTGGTTCCGTATAAGATCCCTATTGTCTTGAGATGCAGAATAAAATCTATCTAGCATCCTGCCGGGATTGGGACCTCAGTTCAAGTGATCTCTTCGTGGTTCTTCTCTGCATCTCATCCATCCGTGTGTGGTTCGACGCTGGTCTTCACTGCCAGACCTGCAACTGCACCTCGTCTCGAACTCGCTACTTGGAGGCTACCTTCTCGTCAAAGAAGCGTAGGATGTTCCTGGCGATGTACTCTAGGCAATCCTCTACCGCGAAGTGACCCGAATCAAGTCGGTGCATCTCAGCCTGGGGCAAATCCCGCAAATAGGCCTCACCGCCTTCGCGGGTGAAGAAGATATCGTCCTGGCCCCAGAAGATGATCGTTTTGGGGTTTCGACTGCGCAGAAACTCCTGCCACCTCGGATACAGGGTGACGTTGGTGCGGTAGTCGTAGAAGAATTCCATCTGTATTCGCCGAGCCTGTGGGCGCTCCATGAAGCGAGCATCCATGTTCCAGTTGTCCGGGCTGATCAACTCCGGCTTCTTGTGCCCGTGGAGATAAATGCTCCGGATAGCGTCCACTTCCAGGAAGCCCATGAGCGGCTTTTCCGATTCGGGTGTCCGTTTCTTCCACAGCGCGTTGCGGAAACCATCCCAGGCGGCCGTGAAACCCTCCTCATAGGCGTTGGTGTTCTGGACGATCAGCCATTGCAACCATTCCGGGCGACGCGCGAGGATGCGGAAGCCCACCGGACCGCCGTAGTCCTGCACAAAGAGACCGAAGCGGGTGAAGCCTTTTTGGTTCAGGAAACCTTCGACCACGTCCGAGGTCTTGTCAAAGGTATATGAGTACTCAGTCGGATCTAGCAAGGCGCTGTTGCCGAAGCCGGGGTAATCCATCGAGATGACATGGAACTTGTGCGCCAGCGCTGGAATGAGGTTGCGGTATTGATGCGATGAGGCCGGAAAGCCGTGGAGCAACACAAGCTTGGGACTGCCGGGCACACCCGCTTCGCGGTAAAAGATGTTGAGCCCTTGTACCTCGATGGTTCCGGTCCGCACTGTGGTATCTGAGATGGCAGGTACGTAGTTCATTAAAACCTCTCTTGTTGTTGGGCTTGGTTAGGCTACTCGGCGAAGACTGCGGCGGCGGCGGATTCAGCGCAAGCACGGCCACGCACTAGCTGCACATCGTCGCCCACCGCGATTTCGCCGCTCTCGATCACGAAGCAATTGAGCGCGAGTTTGCCCTCAAACCTCCGGTAAATGCCGCGGGTGATTTCTTTGTCTTGGACTTGCGTGTCGGGATCGTACGAAGTCATGATGCACCGGAGGCGCAAATCCTGGACCCCAATGAGCACCGTGCCGATGCGCAAGCAGCCGCCTGGCCACTCGCGCTCGGTCAATCCCTCGACGTCACCGATCACGAGGTTGGGCCGCAAGCGGCGATGGTCGTGACCGAAGGCGGCAATGGCACCGTCGGTGGCCACCAGCAACGGCAGCACATCGAAGCGTTCGATGCCATCGTAGCGCACCAGCTTCGCGCCCGGCCCAGCTATATCTGCGACTTTGGCAGCGACCTCTGGACTGTCCCACGGCCGACGGTCCACCAGAGGTTCGCCATCCAGGCCCAGCGTACCCTTATGACCTAGGAAACGCGGATGGGAGCGTGAGGTGATTACCCGTTCCCGGGCGTCCTCGACATGTACGACTCGGTCGCCTTCAATGCCGAGCGGCCCGATGCGTGCCCGTTGCAGCTTCTCGCCTACCATTGTCTTAACCGGATATCTCCAAATCTCCGTGACCTTCATGGCCACCTCCGTTCCTGTGGAGAGAACCGCTGAGTCCATTAGCGGTATGACACGATCTATCCGTTGGTCGTCCAAAGACCGCAATTCTTACAGTCGAAGGAGTCCCAGCAAGTGCCTTCGAGCACTCATGTAGATAATTTCAGTTTGAGGGCTTCGCGATACTCCATCTCACCCATTCCCAAATCATTTGTTTTGACCCGTCGCGACGACAGAGGGAAAACTAGGGATGTTGATCTCAGGGTTTGAAGGACCGTTGTATTGAACTTGATGATCCACCCCGACGAGAGAAATCATAGGAACTTGAACAAAATGCTGATGGATGCTGTTAATCAACGGACCGCCACGCTCCGCTCACCTGTTCCTCTTTCTCCACTCCCACGGCGGCACGGTTGTCCAGCCCCCAGTTGTTAGGTCACCGCTCAAGTTCCTTCATGCCGAATAGGATGTTCAGACAGGAATTCCAATGCCATAGCAAAGGAGCTGTGGTTTTCGGACTTGTTTGATCGAACTTCTCACGTTTCACGCTTCACGACTAGATGCCCGCGTACCATTCATACCCTTGATCTTCCCAATAGCCGCCTTTACCGCCACCGATGCCGGACAGTGTCTCCACCAATTCGATCCTCCTCACATACTTGGCCTGCTTGTAGCCGAGCTGCCGTTCGAAGCGGAGGCGGATGGGCGCGCCATGAGGAATGTCCAGCGGGGTACCATTCAACTCATAAGCCAGGATCGTTTGCGGGTGATAGCAGTCGGACAGGGCCATGCTCTCGTAATACGGCATCCCGTCTTCGTCCACATCGGCGCAGTGGAAGACGGCGAACTTGGCATTCGGCAACGGCTGCACCTTCCGCATCAGATCCCCGAGTGGGATGCCGGTCCACTTGCCGATGGCACTCCAGCCTTCGACACAGTCGTGCCTGGTAATTTGTGTCCGAGATGGCAATTCTTTCAGGGCGGCGAGCGACCAACTCCTCGGGGCCTGAGCCAAGCCGCCGACCTCCACCGCCCATTCAGAAAAATTCTTCGCGACATGCTCGGCATAGTCTTCCGTGCCCGGATCGCTATTACCGTTCGCCGGAAACACGCTCGAGATGTCGGCGTCCCCATATTCTTTGGCGAGGGCATTTGTCGGCGTGACCGCCCGTTGGACTCGTTCAGTGAGCTTCTCCGTCTTATTCAAGATCGAAGGGAACCAACTGCTCTGCATCAGGTTATCGCAGCCCGCAAGCGCCACAACACTCGCGGCGCCCAATGCCCCCTTCAGAAACTGTCTCCGCTCCATTGCACGATCATGCTTCATGACTCGCTCCTTGATGCTCATGTTTCACGACAACCCATCCCGTCACCATCGACCGAATGTTGTTGAAGAATCCTGTCACGATCACCTCAACCACATGCACCACAATGAACCCGACGAAGGAAAAACAAGCGATAAAGTGAATTGTCCGCGCCGCCTGCCGGCCACCAAAGACCGTAAGCAGCCAGGGGAACGCCGTATCGATCGTCGGCGACATCGTGAGGCCCGTCAGGATGATCAGCGGCGCCACCACAAACAGAATGACTAGATAGGCGAGTTTCTGCAGCACGTTATACCGCTTGGCTTCATCCCCTTTGGGATGCCGGAGAACCACGTGATCTTTGACGGTCTTGCCGATGCCACGCAGGTCCTTGCCGGTCGGAACCAGGTCGCGCGTGACATGCCGGCTGATCAACGCATAGGCCATGTAGAACAAGCCATTGATGACAAGGAGCCACGCGAAGAACAGATGCCACTGCCGTCCCATCGCCAGAAATTTGGTGCTTGGAATGGTCGCCCATGCAGGGAAGGCACGGCGCGAGCCATCTGAATAGCCAAGTACTCCGGTGGTATCGAACGTGTAGCCCAGGATCGTCGTGATGCCTTTCGTCTCACCGTTCTCGGCCTTCATGGGACGAATCGAGAGCACCGGCTGGTCACGATCGGAACGATCGCCCCAATAGAGAGCAGGATGCGCATTGAAAATTTGGAGTCCACTCATGATCAGGATGATGAGACAGGGAACATTGAGCCAATGACTGATTCGTACGGGTAGTCGATGGCGGTAGACCCTCTCGGCCACCGGGGCTGGGTCAGGTTGTGCGGCTGCCACGGCACCCGGGTTCGCGGTGAGCCCGTCGAGACTCGAGGGTGCTTCGAGTGGAACTGGTTCGGACCTCACCGCGAGTTCCAAGACCGGCTCGCCCTCCCGGCTTTGACCGATTCCAGTTTCTTCGTGAGTGACTGCGGCCATAATCGCGTCTCCTCTGGCTTGGAATCACCTGTCTGCTACTTGGTCGGCATCCGGTCTCAAATCTGACAGACTGGCGCGGGACGGGGGACAGGACGGCCTGCGGTCGGCGACACCGAGCGCAGGCCGTAGGAATCGAACAGGGGAATGTCAGATAGACGCTTACTTCCCCATGGCTCCCTTCATCTCGCCCTTCATGTCCTTCATGTCGCCCTTCATTTCGTTGTGTTGGGTTTTCATCTCACCCTTCATCTCGCCCTTCATTCCCTTCATGTCACCCTTCATCTCATCGTGCTTGCCTTTCATCTCGCCCATGTCACCCTTCATCCCTTTCATCTCACCCTTCATGTCCCCCTTCATCTCATCCTTCATTTTCCCCATATCTTCGGCAAATGAAAGAGAGCTGAAACCGACCAGACACATACCTGCAACGAGTGACAGCATGATATTTTTCATCGGAGACCTCCTGGTTAATAATAAAGACCCAAGCCCTCACAAACGCTACGCCCTTCGAATATTCGAATGAACACAACCTCCCTTCGACCAGCCCAGACCAACTGGTCTGGCCATCATTGTTAGTCGTATGCGACTCATTCTCCAACCCTGGTGTCGAATGCGCGACAGACCTCGTTCACGTAGGCGATCCGTGGCACGCGGCAAACCGTTGGCGCAGGCGAAGACGATTCACTGTCGATGGAGGGAGCGTGGGGAGGCTCCTCAGCGCAGAGGAAATGAGATCAATCTGTTTCACATAGACACGGCAGTAAGCGCAGGACGCGAGATGTAGGACGACCTGAACTTTGGTCAGACTGAGAAGGCGGCCATCCAGATACTCAGAAGCTCGGTCCGTGACATCGCGGCAACTGAGTCCGCTGCGGGTCCATTGTGAAGTATCGTCTTTCATATAGAGGCCCTCCAATTGAGGTGTCACCCCTGAGTCCCCCCATTCATTGGTTTCTTACATCGCCTTGTTTCTACCCTCTAGATGGGCCTCGACTGCCGCCCTGACTCGCTCCCGCGCCCTGTGGAGCCGAACATAGAGATTGGTTTCCGTGATCTTCAGCAATTCGCAGACTTCTTTCGCATCCACACCTTCGACATCGCGAAGGATCAAGACCTCTTTGAGGGTTGCAGGGAGCGTCTCAATCGCCCGCTGCATCGCATTGACCGCCTGTTGGCTGGCCAGGAGTTTCTCCGGCGTCTGGTCGTCCCAGGGCTGAGGCGGGAAGACCCAGTGCCCGGCCCATTCGCCACTCTGTTGAAAGCGGGAGGGATCGACCGCTTCCTCATTGTCATCGTCATAGGACTCGAAAGCCGAGAAAGTCGAATGGCGCTTCTCGCGGACGCCACGATCCTTGGCCTTGTGGATCAGAATCCCACAGACCCAGGTGCGAAGCGACGACCGGCCTTCGAACCGATTCAGGCTTCCGATCACCGCCATCCAGGTGTCCTGCACGACTTCTTCCGCCACTTCCCGATCGGCCACATAGCCCATGGCCATTCGGATGAGCGTGCCATGCTGTTGATTGACCAGTTCATCGAAAGCCCCCTCGTCACCGCGCCTGAGCCTCGCCATGAGTGTATCCTCGCGCTTCATGAGACCTGATGACGTGGTAGTCTGTGACCTCCGGATGATCGATGGGCTGTGACCAATGGACTCTGTATTGGTGGTGGCGTCTGCGTTCATGACCGGTCTCCGATCTCCAGCAACTCCGTTACATAACCGGGAGCGCTCATAAGGGTGACTTGCGTCCGAAGAAGGTTATTCATGACCTCAATCCCCATGGCATCGATGAAATCAACATTGGAGCAATCCAGATGCACGGTTTTCTCCTGTTGAAGGAGCGACCGACACTCGCCATCGAGGAGGGCGGCCCACTCTGCGGTGATCTTGCCCTCCAACTTGAGGAGTACGTCGCTCCTGGTTTCTTGAATCTTCGTAATCTTGAGCATCGTCTCTCCCGCCCCCTTGTGTACGTCTGTTGACCGGATATACAGCAACAGTGATACCAGGCTCATTGTGAGGCGAACGAGCGATCATAAGTGCTTGATCTGAAATGGCGAGTCTCGTCGGTATCGACAGAAGAGGCGAACGGGCAGCGGAGGTCAATTCCTAACATAGTGGGAGTGTCCCAATTAATTGGGAACTTTCGATGGGAAAAGAGCTAGTGGCGTATGGCAGATAGCAGGGAGAAAGAAAAAGGAAGGAGGAATGCGTGATGCGAGCGATCAGTGTGTGTTACGTCTCACGTTTCACGCGAGTGATGTTGAGCTTCTTCATGCGAGCTTCGAGCGTGGTGGGATTGAGACCGAGGATTTTGGCCGCGCCCTTCTCGCCGCTCACGCGCCAGTTCGTGTGTTCCAGGACGTCAACGATATGCTGACGTTCCATCTCTTCCAGGGTCAGCGTCTTCGCCGCGCCAGCTTTGCCGTGTGACGGCGAGAGCCACTCGATCGGTTCCAACTCCGACCCTTCGCTCAAGATCACCGCGCGCTCGATCACATGCTCCAGTTCACGTATGTTTCCCGGCCATTGGTAGCGCTGGAGCGCCGACATCATCCGCTCCGGAATCCGGTCGATCTTCTTGCCGAAGTTCACCGCAAACTTGCGGACGAAATATTGCACCAGCAGGGGGATGTCGCCCTCGCGCTCGCGCAACGCGGGCAAATGAATCGGAAACACGTTGAGGCGGTAATACAGATCGGGCCGAAAGTGCCCCGTTTTCGAGAGCTGTTCGAGGTCTCGGTTGGTCGCCGCGATCACCCGTACGTTGATCGTGAAGGTCTGCGTCCCGCCAACCCGTTCGAATTCCCCTTCCTGCAAGACGCGCAGCAATTTGGATTGCAAATCGAGCGGCAGTTCCCCGATTTCGTCAAGAAAGATGGTCCCCTTGTCAGCCAGCTCGAAGCGACCCATCTTCTTTGTCAGGGCGCCTGTAAAGGCGCCCTTCTCATGACCGAACAGCTCGCTTTCGATCAAGCCGGCTGGAATCGCCGCGCAATTCACCTTGACCAGCGGCTTGTTCTTGCGTGGGCTCAAGTTGTGGATCGCTCGCGCGATCAACTCCTTGCCGGTCCCGGTCTCGCCGATGATCAATACGGTCGAGTCGGTCGGCGCCACGCGTTCCACGTTTTTCAAAACCTTCTTGAGTGTCGTGGACGAGCCGATTAGCTCTTCAAAGTTATGGGTGCCTTTGATTTCTTCCTGGAGGTAAACGTTCTGGGCTTCGAGCCTCGCCTTCTCCTGTTCCATCAACACCCGCTCGGTAATGTCGATGAACATCGTGCGCGTGAACTGTCCGGTTTTGTCGGGTCTCGACCACCACTGAATCCACAGGGGCTTGCCGTTGTCCTTGCGACGCAGCTCCAACACAACACCACTAGTGTCGGCCCCGCGCCCGAGGGAGTCAAATGCCTCCTTCAGGCGGCGCTGTGCATCCGGCGTGTCGGGCACCAACGAACTGCCGTAGGTGCGAGGGACTTCGTCCGGCGTGATGCCTAGGCTGCGCATGGCCGCACGGTTGGCCCGGATGAACCGGGAATCCAGGCCTTCGTGCACG
>Ga0315297_10002613_pt1 | contig 11401 bp, 9 predicted proteins | sample YL17G15_0_MG_FD_203628 | JGI IMG/M metagenome (GOLD analysis project Ga0315297, IMG submission 203628) | Sediment microbial communities from Yellowstone Lake, YNP, Wyoming, USA - YL17G15_0 | ecosystem: Environmental > Aquatic > Freshwater > Lake > Sediment | place: USA: Wyoming | collected...
TCGATGCTACCGTCGTGGTTGGCATCGAATCTGTCGAAGGCCCTGGGGTTACCGGTCCACTCCTCCTTGGAGATTTTCCCGTCCTTGTTCTTATCCATCTCCTCGAAGGACGCCGTGACGCCCTTCTTGGCCCCTTTCTTTTCGGTCGGGGCCTGGCCCTGCTGCGCGAACAGCGGAGCAGTGGCCACGACGAGCGCCAGAACAACAAGCCCTGCAAGCAGTTTCTTCATTCCTCGTTTCTCCTTTAGGGGACACACGGGTCCGTTTTCCAGAACCCCGTGTTGGGGCCCAAGTATCTGCGGTCCCGTCCCCATTCAAGTTAACACGTCTGTTGGACGGTTGCAGCCACTGCCGCGTTACCTACGGGAAGCGACCGCCGTTAGAGGGGGCGGCGGGAGCGGCCCGCCGGACGGCCCTGCCGGGCCACCAACTGGCTGAGCCGGTCCAGGCATTTGTTCAAACTGTAAGAGGATCGAGCGGCAACCTCGGGTCTCCAACCTGATTCAGTGCTCGAAATGAACCCGATCAGTCGTGAGGTATAAGCTGGACCCACGCTTCGGCCGCTCTGGGGCCGGGGAACCAAGTCCAGCCGGATGTCGCGCCGTCTCGACTGCCGGGCAAGCTCGACCACCAGGCGCTTTGGATCCGGGCTGGTTTCTGGATTCTCAGGAATGGCCCGCGCCCTTAGGCCGAGGAATGACGCCACTCTCTCGCGATCGGCAAGTAGCCAGCTCTCAACTGCCCGGACGGCCACGCAAAAACACATTCCGCCGGCCGGCTCAGGCAACCAGGCGCGATGCAGCAAGGGCGCGCAGTCGTAATCCTGGTCCAGATCGACGAGGATCACCCACGGCTGGTGAACCGCGGCCCGGTTATATCCAGTGCAGCGAAGGCGCAGGAAATCCTTGCCTCTTTTCCCATAAACCCGCGCCGGGGTGGCGCCGACATGACGAAGCAGGCGCGCAAACAGGGCTTCATCGACTGGCCCCTCGACTGCGCCGGAAATAAAGACCGTGGCTGGGACGGTGTTCATGCTTCGAAAAGCGAAAGTTGCTGAGCTCTGGCTGGTTTGGTCCACGGTATTACGGCGTCGGCAAGGGAGGAACCGCCGCTCAGCAAATCCTTTATTTCGCGGAAGCGACTTGCTGGCCGTACCAGCGTGCCTTCAGACCCAGGCAGGAGTAACAGCACCTCATCCAAGCCGATCCCGTCGTCGCGCAGCACATCGGTCGAGTGTGTGCTGACCATGACTTGTCGCCCCGAGCGGCGTTGCATGTGCGCGAACATTTGCGGCACATAGCGAATGACTTCGGAATGAAGGGACAGCTCTGGCTCCTCCAGGAGCAGCGGCCCGCTTCCGTCGAGCACGGCCCACAACAGACCGAGCAGGCGCAGCGTTCCGTCCGAGAAGTCGGCTTCGGTCTGCCAGGCGCCTTGCGGCCTCCAATGCTCGTACTTGCCGCGCATGTGCGGGGTTCCGCGCACGTCGCGCCACAACTCCAGTTCGCGCAGTTGCGGCACAGCCACTCGAAGCGCGCCGCGAATGCGCCGCAACCATGCTTCCCTGGTTTTCGAAGGTGTTCGGGCGATTTGCTCAATGAAATCGCCGCCATATGGATCGCCGTGGCGTCCGACCGAGCGGTCGGGGTCGCGCACCAACTGCGGGACAATATGCAAGTAGCGGACTGACGAGAAGAAATCGGCCACTTCGCGGAACGGCTGGTTGACGTTGACCTGTTCCAGGTAAGTTTGGGTCAGCCGCTCGGGGTCTTGGTTGTCTTCGTCGTTCGGCCGAAGCAGAATCTGTTCACCGTTGCGCTCGACTGCCTCCCTCTTGATGAAAGGCCGTTGCCGATTATCCTGCGTGAAGCGAATCTCGTAATTCCAGTTGACGCTCCCCGCCTGGTCGCTGACGCAGACCTTGACCGCGATATCCGGGTAGCGTCGCGCGGCGAGCGACCGCAGCCGCGAAACTCCGCCGCGCTGCCTTTGAACCGCGGCCTGAAAGCCGCCACCGACGGATACAATGTCATGCAGGAAGCGGAAAACATCCAGGAGATTCGACTTGCCGGATGCGTTCGGCCCGACGAGAAACACACGGCCCTGGAGGTCCAGATCGCCTCGCGTAAAGTTTCGCCAGTTTTCAAGCCGCAAGTGTGTAAACCACCTCAACGGCGGTCGGTGGTTCTTGTCATTGCTAGCCATGCGAGTCTCGTTGCGGAGGGGCGCCTCTCTTTCCCTCCCTTCTCAGGATTGAGTGCCTTCGAAGTTGAGCCCTAACTTTTCTCCCCAAGCGAAGTGTACGTTATGCCGTTCCTGGGGTCAAATCACCGCACATAGATGGGGTTGGAATAGATCCAGGGGAGCAGTTGGCCCCGCACCTGAAGGTGGGCCTCGATGCGGTAGACGCCGGGTGAATGGACGGGGAACAGGAGGCGGCGGCCGGTCTGCCGGCGGATGACGTGGCCGCCGTGAACCAGGCGCAGCACGGCCTCGACCGGCACGCGCACTTCCAGCACCTCTTGCGGCCCGAACGCCACCTCATCACCCATGATGGCGCGGCGCGCGCCCGCTTGCCGCAGCGCGAAGTCGAAGCCGGTGGCTGCCGCCAGCGAATCGAAAGCCACGTAAGCGTGGCCCTCTTCGAGCGCGCGCCGCAAGGCGCTTTCGGTCCTGGAAGACGCCAGCAGATGGGTGCTGACGAAGCGGAAGGTCCGCTCATACAAGTCGGCGTCCGCGCGCCAGAGCGTGCGGCCGGGCGTCAGGTCGCCGAACCGCCACCGCGCCAGGTGGCGCGAGAGTGGGTCGGCCAAGACCAGCCAGGGCGCCTTGTGCGGGTTGCCGCTGGTATCGGTGAGCAGCAGCGCGCCGTCGGCCCGCACCACCAGCCGCGCCCCATTGTTCTGGTGCGCGTCGTTGCCGGCAATCCCCACCACCCGGCGCCGGGTGGTGAAGCGGTCCCACAAGGCCAGGTATTCGTGCGGCTCGCGGAAGATCCGGTAATAGACGCGCAGCGGGTAGCGATCCATCGACCAGAACTGCTCCGAAAGCCTGGAATACAAGGCAAGGTTGGTCTCGCGGGCGTCGGCGTGGAGATTGTAGATCTCCATGCCCGTCCAGCCCTGGATGTCCCAGCGCCGCCGGGGATCATCCGGGTGGTCCAGGAAGACGACGGCGCCCAGTGCCCGCAAATCATTGACATAGCCCTGCAAGGGCTCGTGGGGGTCGTAGCGGTCCGGGGGCCGGTCCAGAAACAGCGGCATCACGCCATCCCGCATCTCCGCGCCGACGATGAACAGGATCCCGCCGTGCTCGCCGCGCAAGCCGCGCCGGATCACGTCGGCGTCGGTCAGCCAGCCGAAGTGATCGGTCATGATGAGGTAATCGATGCCGGCACGCTGCCCCGCGGCGATGATCTCCCCCGGTGTCCCCATGCTGTCGTGGGAGAGATCGGAGTGGCAGTGGATGATGCCGCGGAGGTCGATCAGCCCGTCAGCCAACGGCTCGGCCGGCGCCCGCTGCCGCCCCAGCGCGGCCAGCGCCGCTTCGGTCCTGGGATAAACGTAGAAGCGCCGCCAGGCAAACGGCGCCTGGCAGAGCAGGACAACCACAAAGGCACCAAGAACACAAAGAAGCACAAAGGACTTCTTTGCGATCTTGGTGTGGTTCGCGGCCTTGCCGAGAGTCCTCATGGCACTTTTGATACGAAAGTACCCATGCGCAACACGGCGCCCTGCAACCGCACACGCGCCGAGCGCTGACTGGCCGCGGCTTTCGCGCTGGCAGCCGACGTGCACCAACTTGCCCAGACGAAGTGGCGCGCGGCGAGAGGAGTCAGGAGGCGCCCCGGGATCACATGCTCCAGGCTCCTCTCGCAGCAATCTTTGTGTCGGCCCTGCGGGCTGCGGCGCTAACGCATAGGTGTCGGCGCATCTTCGACCGCTATTCCAACTCGCCTCAAGACCGAGGCCACACCGCTCGCATCCAGCCGCGTGGCATCGTATTCCACCGTGATCGACTTCCGGCCGGCATCCGTCTGGACCTTCCGAACGCCAAAGTTCGAATGCTCGTCACCGATACAACTCAGCGATTCCGGGCGCACTTCGCCCTGGTAATGAAACGTGATTTCAACGGTTGTCATCTGGCTCACTATATCAGGTGTCAGGTTTCAGGTTTCAGGTGTCAGGTGTGAGTGCCTACTGCCTACTGCTTACTGCCTGCTGCTTACTGCCTGCTGCTTACTGCCTACTGCGGCCTGGATCACGGCAGGATGGTGATCTGGATTGCGTTGCTGGAGCGGCCGGCGGCCTGGATAAAGAGCGGCACGACGCCCGCCGCGGCTTCCGGCGGAACGCGCACGTTCACCTGATTGACGCCGGGCAGCCCGGGAGCAGCGCCGGCGTAAGTGACTTCGGCCGGCACGCCGCCGATGGTGGCCGTGACGCGGTTGACGGCGGCGATGGCGCCGCCGGCCGCCGCGCCGGCGGGCAGCGCCGAGGCCAGCGCGCCCAGGCCGGTACCATAAACCGCCACGTAATCACCCCGCCGGGCAGCGCCGGGGGCGAGGCCGAAAATGCCGGGCGCGGCAGACACCACCGTAACCCGCTCGGCCGGCGACGGGCCGTTGTCGGAGTTCACCACCAGGTCCTGGTCGCCCGGCGGCACGCTGAACGGCACCTGCGCGTTAATCTGGTACGGCGAGACGTAGAGCAGGGGCGCCGGCCGTCCGCCGATCAATACCGACGTGGAGCCGACCAGCACCGGCAACGGGAGGCGCGTGGCGCCGCCCGTCGTGCCCGCCAGGTTCCTGCCAAAAATCGAGACAATCATGCCGGGAGCGAGCGGGCCGGTGTAGCTGGCGGCGTTCACTGCCCCGCCGCGGTTCACCGCCGGTTGCGCCCCGGCCGGCGCCTGCTCAGCCGCCAGCTCGTACCAGACCGTGCGCTGCTGGCCGCTATCGAACAGCAGCGTGAACTCGTCGTTGGCGGCGCCCGGCGCAGCGGCGATTTCCGTCACCCGCTTGCCCTGCGAATCGAGCGCATAAATGCGGTAGGCGGTTCCGGGCTTCAGGCGCAGCGCGATGCTTCCGGCCAGCGGCTCGACGATGGTGGGCGCCCCGCCCCAGCGGTTGTCCACCGAAGTGCGCGTGCTGTTCCAAACCATGCCGGTGTTTTGGTGCCGCGTCAGGGTGGAAAGCAGCAGCCTGGCGGAAGCGGCCAGGGGCCGGCCATCGAGCGGCTGCAAGGTAATCACGGCAAACTCCGCCGGGCCGGGCCGCAGCGCCACCGTCATGCTCGGCAACCGGATGGTCTTGCCGGCCAGAAAGCCGGACAGGGCTTGCAACGACGGCGAGTTCACCTGGAACACGGGCGCGCTGCCGGACGTGCGGTCCAGCGTCAATTCGCCGTTATCGCCGGCCAGCACCGCCGGCGGCGAGGCCGCCAGGGAATACTGCGGCGCATTCGCCGCCTGGAAGCGGCCGATGCGCACGCTCGTTTGGAAGGCCACCGCGGGGTTGACCCCGCGCAACTGGTAGTAGGTCTGCAAGTTGAGCGAAGGCGCCAGCATCAGCTCGTCGTGGCCGGCGGCCAAATCCACGCGCCCGGCGGCAACGTTGTTCTGGCCGGCCAGGAAAATGCGCGCCGCCACCGGCATCTGCGCCGCCTTCATGGCGTTGCCGGCGATGCTGAAAAAACTCGATGAGTAGGCCGGGAAGTAGTTGTCCGGATTGGCCTGGTAGTCGAAGTGCAATATCTCATCCCAGTCCTGGAAATTGCCGAACGCCGTCATCCACAGCAGCCATTCGGCGCCGTAGTCGTTGGGGAAGGGCTCGTTGGTCTCGCTGAACGTAAATGGTTTGCCTGCAACAGCCGATGCGGCAAGGTTAAACAAACTGTTGAAGGGGTCCAGGGCGAACGAACGGTTCCGCATCACCCAGCCCGTGGCCGACCACGCCGGCACAGCCGGCCAACTGGGGTGGTCGGAATAGATATGCGCGTCCACGAAATCCAGGCGCGCCTGAACCTCGATGTCACCGGGGTAGAACCAGTAGGGTGCGGTGCCGGTCACCAGCGCGCCCGCGCCGATGACGTTGCGGACGTGGTGCCGCATGTCGTCGAAGTAGTCGCGTTCGGTGTCGAAATAGAACTGGGCCACGTCGCGGACGCGCGCGTCGCTGTAACGGCCCAGGTCGCTGACCGGGGGCCGGCCCACGGTGCCGGCCGCCAGACTTTCGTCCGCGGCCAGCCCGATGGGCGCGATGGAGCCGAACGTCACGGTGTCGAGCCAGACGGTGCCGGTGGCGGCGCCGATGTTGAACACAAGCTGCACGTGCCCCGGCTCGCTGAAGGCGCTGCGAAAGCTTCCGCGCCCCACCTGCCATTGCCCGGTGGCGGTGAAGTTGCCGATGGTGGCGTAGCTGGTCCAGGGATCCAGGTCCCGCTGCAGGATGACGTTGATGGGGAACCCGGCGGTGCCCTTGAAGGCGAACGTCACCTCGTAGCGCTGGCCGGCCTCGATGGTCAGGCCGCGCTGCAACAACTGGACGTGCCAGTTGGTTCCGTCCACGGCCGTCACATCCACGCGCGCGGCCTGCTGGCCGTCATAAGCGTCGGCGACCGCCGCATAGGTGGCCTGGGCCGCGCCCTGCCGGTTCTGCGACCAGTTCTGCAGGCCGGATTCGAAACCTGGATTGCTCAGCGTGTTGCCGGAATCGTAGCCGGCGCCGCGCCAGGCCTCGGCCAGCGCCGCCTGGTTGCCGTAGCGCTTCACCAGCCACTGGTTCCACAGCCGGTCCAGCTCCGCGCTGTAGTAGGGCGGCAGCGTCTCCGACCGCGCGGGATCGTAATGCACCCTGCCGTTCCGAAACGAATACAGCAGCGAGTCTTCGTTGGTGATCTCGACGAAGGCCACGGCCGGATCGTCGGCCAACCGCAAACCGGTGTAGGGATTGGTGTGGCCGAGCAGGTCGGTGGCGTACTTCTTCTGCAGCTCGATCATTACCGCGTCGAACTGCGTCGCGCCCTTGTTGTAATCGGATGACTGGAAGCGGTTGTATTCGGCCACGCCGTCCCCCGAGCGGAAGAAGCGCGATACGTGCAGGTTGATGTTGCTGTAGATGCCGCGCTTCTTGAGTTGGAAGATCAGGTAGTCGAGGCGGCGAAGCTGCAGCGGGTCGAGGTGTTGGGTGTCGTTGGGATAGGCGGGGTCCCAGATGCCGCGCGGCCGGTTCCCGCTGTCCATGTGGTGGAAGCGCACCAGGTTGATGCCCATGCGCGCCAGCCGCGTGGCCAGTTGGTCGGCCGCGTCCAGCGGGACCTGGCCCGTGTATTCCCCCGCGCGCTGCGGGGCGTCGGCGTTGGGCGGGAAGCAGGTGTTGAAGGTTAGATTGGTGCCGAAGAAGCGCGCGCGCCGCCCGGTGTTGGCAAAGTAGAAGCGGCCGTCGGCCGCCGTCATCAGAAACCCGCGGCGGTCGATCACCTGGGCCGGGTCTTCGCCCGGCACATCCACCAGCAGGTCGGAGGCATCCACGGCGCTCCCGGCCGACACCGCCACGGTGGGGTTGAACGGGAACCAGCCCGTCAGATCGATTTGCTGCGCCGCCGCCGATCCGCAGAACAGCAGCGCCAGGATCACCGATACTGAGGCGCGAGGCACTGCTGCATTTTAATCCACGGATTCACGCGGATTCACGCGGATTTCGGGGCCCAATCCACAGATTTCGCGGAGGTCGCAGATCGAGCCCGGTCCATCTGCGGAATCTGCGCAATCTGCGGATTGGTCTGAGGATTTGCTACCAGTTGCCGGAAGCACTGGCGTATGATACAACGCGGCTTCGGTAGCAAATCCTCCGCGACGAGGTTGAGGTATGAAGAAAATCCCTCTGATTGTGGCAGCCTCACTGGGCGCCTTCGTGTTCGGAATCATCATGACGTTTTACGGCCAGGTGGTGAATCCCAGCCTGGAAAAGACGCTGGGCAGCGTGGCGACCATCGTTCTGGCCAATTCGATCGGGCTGGTGATCGGCAGCATCCTAGCCGGGCCGGTCATCGACAAATTAGGCAACAAGGTGGCCATGGTCGTCGGCATCGCTTTGGTCGCCGTCGGCGCTCTAGGCTTGGGGCACATCGCCAGTGTTGCGGCCGGCTTCGTGATGGCGCTGATGATCGGCATGGGCGGCAGCGCGATCGTGACGGGCGCCAACGCGGTCGTCCCCGAGATCGCCGACACCGACGCCGGCCGCGGCAACTGGGGCAACATCATCAACAACTTCTTTGCGGTCGGCGCGTTTATCTCCGGCTACGCCTTCGGTATCCTGATGGGACGGAATTTCACGCTTTCCCAGCTCGCCACCTCCTTGGGCGTGATCGGCATCGTAGTCTGCGTCTACTACCTGCTGATCAAATTCCCGCCGCCGAAGGCGGCCGGCGTCAGCATGACAGCCGGCGCCGGACCCATACTAGGCCGGGGCCTGTTCTGGGCGCTGGCCGCCAGCCTCTTCTTCTACGTGGGCTGCGAGGTATCCGTCTGGCAGTGGCTGAACAAATACCTGACCACGGAACTGCAGATCAGCGCCCCAGCGGCCGGCGTGACCATCGCGGTGTTCGCCGTCGGCATTATCATCGGCCGCATCATTTCCTCGGTGCTGCTGGCGCGGAACATCCTGGGGCCGCTGCCGCTGACGCTGATAGGCGCCATCGGCATCGCGGTTTCCTTCACCGGCCTGCTCATGGGTCAGGACTTGCTATTTGTCCGGGTGCTGGCGGGCGTCGCCGGGGCCTGCATGGGACCGCTGTTCCCAACGTTGCTGGCGGCCACGGCCATCAACTTCCCGCAAAACACCGGTACCGCTCTCGGGCTGGCAATCACCGGCGGCTGGCTGGGTGCCGTCTTTATTCCGCCGGCCATCGGCTACCTGCGCAGTTGGGGCCTGGTTTCGAACGTGCGCACCGCCCTCTTCCTGGTCAGCGGCGCGGCCGTATTGCTGGTGGTGATGAACCTGATCGCGCTGGCCCTGTCCGGGAAGGGCAACAGCAAAGCCGCGACTGCAAAGTGACGAGTGATGAGTGACGAGATGGCCACTTGTCACTTGTCACTCTTCACTTGTCACTGCAGTTCGGCGGCGGAACAGGCGGGCCAGGGCGCGGAAGATGGCGCGCAGGAACAGCACGAACAGCGCCGCCAGCGCGGCCACGATGGCCAGCGTGATGTAAGGGTGGTGGGCGGCCATCCACAGCAGGAAGACCACGAAGGCGTCCTCGCCCAGGCTCAGCGCCCAGTTGCTGAAGGGCTCCGGCGAGGCATTCACGGCCAGGCGCGCCGAGGCTTTGCTGCCGTGCGACTGCAGCGCCAGCGCCGCCCCCACCGCCGTCATCAGCGCCTGCCAGTGGGCAGGCTGGCCGGAGAACATGCCGCCGGCCAGGCCCGCTCCCACGGGAATCCGGATGAAGGTGTGAATCGCGTCCCAGATGTTGTCGAAGTACGGGATTTTGTCGGCGACGAATTCCACCGCGAACATCGCCAGCGCCACGCCGATCACCCAATCGTTTGCCAGCCCGCTGAGCGGCGGCTGCAGATGGATGACGCCGTAGCGCTGGAGCAGGCCCAGCATGGCCACGCTGGCATAAGCGTTTAGGCCGGAGGCCAGCGCCGAGGCCAGCGCCAGGGCCAGCAGTTCCGGGAAGTTCGGAGGCATGTCAAACATTGTAATTCGGAGTGCGGAGTGCGGAGTGTGGAGTTTTGGCACTCCGCATTCCGCACTTGAATGGGAGGCAACATGCGTAGGTTCCTGCTTGCATTGATTCTCCTTTTATTGATGGCCGGGCCGGCAGCCGCGCAACTCGGCTCGACGCAGGCCCAGAAGCTGTATGAAGAAGCGGCCGCGGTCGTGGAACGAGGGCCGGCGGCGCCGGGGCAGAAGGACAGGCTGATTCCCCTGATGGAACGGCTGCACAGCCCGCGCGGCTGGAACAACACAGCCGACGTTTACGAGCTGCTGCAATTTGTGCGGGCGCACCAGGCCATGCTGCACGCCCTGCCGGCGACCAAGGCAACCGAGGAACTGGACAGTATCGCCGCCCGGCTCGACAGCCACCTGCGGGGCCTGCTGGCCGCGGTCGAGCGCCGCACACGCAACCCCGACCGCGACAACCTGGCCCGCTACGCTCCCGCCAATGACAAGCTGCCCCCGCCGGCCTCCGGCGAACAGCGGGTTCTGTTTCTCGGCGACTCCATCACTGACGGCTGGAAGCTGGCCGAGTACTTCCTTGATAAGCCCTACGTCAACCGCGGCATTTCGGGCCAGATCACCGGCGAGATGCTGGGCCGCATGAAAGCCGACGTGCTGAACCTGAAGCCGGCGGCCATGGTGGTGCTGGCGGGCACCAACGACCTGGCGCGCGGCGTCGCCGTGGAAGTGATCGAAAACAACCTGTCGATGATCGGGGACCTGGCGCGCGCCAACGACATCAAGCCGATTTTCGCCTCCATCCTGCCGGTCAGCGATTACGCCCGGGACCGGCCGGCGCAAACGCCGCAGCGGCCTCCCGAAAAGATCCGCGAGATCAACGCCTGGCTGCAGTCTTACTGCAAGGCGAAGGGCTTCGAATACCTCGACTACTTCCCGGCGCTGGCTGATGAAAAGGGCCTGCTGAAGGCCGAGCTGGCCGACGACGGCCTGCACCCCAACGCCGCCGGTTACAAGGTCATGGCGCCGCTGGCGCAGGCGGTTATCGATAAGGTGCTGGCGCCGCCCCCGGCGCCGCCCCGCCGCCGCAGGTAGAAATTCCAAGTTCCAGGTTTCAAGTTTCAAGTTCGGGAACCTGAGATTCCCGGGAGTGGCTCAATGCGCACAATCGCTGCGGTCTTGCTGGCCGCATTCGCTGTTTCCATCCCTGCCGCCTGCCAGGAGCCGTCGGGCGCCCAACTGAAGGCGCTGCTGCAGCGGCTCGAAGCGAAAGTCGAACAATTGACCAGCCAGGTGGAGTCCCAACGCGCCGACATCGAGCGGCTGCGCGCGGCCCTCAATTGCGGATTGCGGAATGCGGATCACCGGCAAGCCGGGACAGGTTGTGGATTTCAAACCACGCCGACAATGAACCCGTAATCCGTTGTTCAGAACGCGAGAAATCCGCAATCCGAGTTCCGAGATCCGCAATCGGGAAATCCGCAATCCGAAATCCGACAGCAGGAGGTGATTTCCGACGTTCAGCTCTTCCGAAACCCCAACCAGATCCAGCTCGCGTCCCTGGCCTCGGGCTTGCCGGTGCTCATCAATCCGGCGCTCGGCGTGTCGCTCTCCGGCCCCATCAACGAACAAGGCTCGGCCACATCCACACCGGATCGGACCCGCTACTACGCGCCGCATTATCGGATCGTTCATCTCGGCTACTGGCTGCAACAT
>Ga0315297_10002615_pt1 | contig 11400 bp, 11 predicted proteins | sample YL17G15_0_MG_FD_203628 | JGI IMG/M metagenome (GOLD analysis project Ga0315297, IMG submission 203628) | Sediment microbial communities from Yellowstone Lake, YNP, Wyoming, USA - YL17G15_0 | ecosystem: Environmental > Aquatic > Freshwater > Lake > Sediment | place: USA: Wyoming | collected...
AAAAGAAGTCGAAATAGAAAAAAGGCAACTTTGTGATTCCTGTAAAGGAACGGGTTCTGCTCCCGGCGCTCGACCAGAAACATGCCCTACGTGCAGAGGGCGAGGACAGGTTATGCATTCCCAAGGGTTTTTTAGCATTAGCACCACCTGCCCCCAATGTCACGGAGAAGCGACTATTATTAAAAATCCTTGTTCTCACTGTCGGGGCGCAGGCAAGGTAAGAAAAAACAAAAAAGTACTGGTTAAAGTCCCTGCGGGAGTTGAAACCGGGAGTCGGCTTCGATTGTCTGGCGAAGGGGAAGATGGTGTTCGCGGCGGTTCTCCCGGAGACCTTTATGTGGTTATTTTTGTCCAAGAACATGATTTTTTTGAACGCAAGGGCTATGATATTTCTTGTCAGATACCCATCTCTTTTCCCCAGGCTGCGCTTGGAGCAGAGATTGAAGTGCCGACATTAGAAGGATCAACCAAAATTTCTCTTCCCCAGGGTGCTCAATCAGGAGAAGTTTTTAGGTTGAAAGATTTGGGAATACCCTTTGTGCGGGGGGGAGGACGAGGAGATCAGTATGTTCAGATCATTGTTAAAACTCCGACCAACTTATCTGAACAACAAGAAGGGTTGTTACGCGAGTTTGCAAAAATAAGCGGAGAGAATGTTTCTCCAGAAAAGAAAAAATTCTGGAAACTGACAAATAAGAAATGAAAAGCAGGGATAACATCTTTATAAAAAGATAGGGTAAAGGTATTCATTTTTATTCCTGGGATTTCTGCCCACGTAAAATCTCCTGATCTACTGGAAGTCTTCACGTAAGCCACGTAAAATTTCTCATTTTTAGCCAAAATGATTAAACAAGGTTTTCGGTAAGGCCATCCAAGGATGGATACTATTTTTTAAAGTAGATTATCCCCATGAAGAGAACTCTGTTGATATCAAGGAGTGATGTGATGCGGCATTTGTTTCTGATAATCCTTTTGATTACGACTTTTGCTTGTTCCAATAACGAGAGTAAAGTTTCCTTGTCCAATCCTGAGGAACCAACCCGGGAAAAACTGCGCAACGCTATGCGCTTTCATGGCATCTTGGTTGCGAAACAAGATGAAAACCACGAATGGTATTTTATGCGCGAGGGAAAGCGTTGCCCACTCTTTGCTTATTTAAAAAAATAACAGCACAATAAACAAAGCAACGCATCTGGAAATAACTCTTAACCTTTTCTTGATTCGGCACTCCCTGCGAAAAATTTTTACAATTCATGCCAAGTTGCATTCAAAAGCAGATCGAGGCGACGACGAGGAATCGACGCAGGCGTACGTTTTAGTACGTCGAGGAGTATGACGAGGAGACAACAAAGATATGCAAATGAAGGCGACTTGGCAGCAGATGATAGGTCAAGAGGAAGGCGAGACTGAAGCTTTTTTTATCGAGCCGATCACAGAGAGAAAGTTGTTTTTAGTGGCTTTCCAGCTCAAAGGTGTGGTCTAAAACTTGAACGCTTACTTTTTCTCCAGCCTTAATCTCCTTCTTATCCTCAGTTACCACCATTAATCCATTGGCCTGAATCATGGATTTAAGAATACCTGAACCTTGATCACCAGTGGTGGTAGCGCAGAGGACTCCCTCCCGAAAGCCTAAACGCACCCTGATAAAAAAACGGAGGTCCTTTTTCGTTTTGACATCATCAACCAAAACTGCTTCAATCTGAGGTCGGAACAGGTGCGTGTGCCCCATTTTTTTAAGCAGCGCGGGTCGAACAAACTGTTCAAAACAAACCATGCAAGAAACCGGGTTGCCGGGCAATCCAAAAATTAGTTTACCAGCAATAAGACCGAAAGCTGTGGGTTTTCCGGGTCTCATCGCTACGTTCCAGAATTTTATTTCGCCACCCATCTCCTCCAAAACATCTTTTACAAAATCATATTCTCCAACGGAAACGCCGCCGGTAGTAAGAATAACATCAGCAGAAAGCCCCTGCGTGATTTTTGCCAAAATTTCCCTTTTATCATCCCTTGCAATCCCCAACATGAGGGGTAAAGCTCCGCATTCTTTAACCTGGGCAGCGAGAGAATAGGTATTGCTGTTTATAATTTTTGACGAGTCGCCTTCTTCATCTATATCGATTACCTCATCTCCGGTAGAGAGAATCGCTACCGTGGGAACCTGATAGACCGAAATAAAACTTTTCGCAAAAGAAGCAAGCATACCAACATGAGGTGGCCGGATAACTGTTCTCGCTTGAATAACCTTGTCCCCTCGCATGACATTCTCGCCTGCGAGTCTGATATTTTCCCCTTTGTTCGGAGGTGCCAAAATGTGAACGTTCTCTCCTGAAAACGAGGTATCCTCCTTTCTCACTACCGTGTCCGCTCCTTGGGGGATCGGAGCACCAGTCATAATATGGGTAGCTTGCATAGCTCCAACCTGGTTTTTGGGTAAAAACCCGGCCGGAAGTTCCTCAATGACTTTTAATTTTGCTGGTTTATCAAAAGAAGCATTTTTTATATCTTCAAACCGTACCGCATACCCATCCATCGCTGAGTTGTCCCATGGGGGGATGTTAAACGGGGCAATAATTTCTTCCCCGATCACTCTTCCGAGAGACGTGAGCAGATCAACCTTCTCAAGACCCATAGGGTGGGTATGACTCAAAACAATAGTTCGGGCTTCATCAACGCTGATCATGGCTACACCAATGTTCCTTATTGCTGGCGATAAACTTATTTACGGAATTCTTAGTATCTTCTTTTTTTCTTTCCCTTAAACTTTTCTTCCCACAATATTACCACGGGACTGGCAATATAAAGCGTAGAATACGTTCCGGAAATACATCCCACCAACATGGCAAAAGCAAAATTATGGATAACCCCGCCGCCAAATAAAAGCAATGCTATAACAGCCAATAAAACTGTTCCGGTTGTGATAATGGTGCGGCTGAGGGTTTCATTGATGCTCTGGTTAATGACCTCCGGTAACGAAGCACTCGGGGCTTTACGGCGATTCTCTCGAACCCGATCATAAATCACAATCGTATCATTAATCGAAAAACCAACAATGGTCAGTAACGCAGCAACGATGGTAAGGTCTATCTCCCGATTAGTAAGTGAAAAGGCCCCCACGGTTACCAGTACATCATGTGCCAGGGCAACGATTCCACCCAGGCCAAAGCTAAAATGTTTAAAGCGAAAAGCCACATAGATAAGCATCATCCCCCAGGAAATGATCACCGCCCAGAGTCCTTTTTTTCGAAGGTCTTTACCCACTTTGGGGCCTACGGTTTCAACTTTTCGAATCTCAAAGCGACCTTCTCCAAATTTTTTTGATAACGCTTGACGGAGTGACGCCTGAATATTTTCAATATCAAGGTTTTCTTTGCCTGATTGAATCTGGAACTCATGCTGACCTTTTTCAATAAACTCTTGTACAGTACAATTAGATAAATTTAGGGTTTGAATTCCGCTCTTGATTTCGGCAGCAGTTACCGGTTGAGAAAATTTTACCCTGACTGAGATACCCCCGGAAAAGTCTACCCCATAGCGGGGGCCCTTATGAATGATTAAGGAAATGATAGTGATCAGGATTAAAATACTTGAAAAAGCAAGGGCGTAATTCTTTTTCCCGATAAAATCAATATTAGTTTTAATCCGAAAAAATTCCATAGTAAATATCCTTTCCCTTTTTAAATGCTTACGCTCTTAACCTTTTTGACTAAAACAAAATAATCAAACACCACCCGGGTTACGAATATAGCCGTAAAGAAACTCGCCATAATTCCAACACACAAAGTCACGGCAAATCCTTTTACCGGACCCGTGCCAAACTGAAAAAGAATGGCAGCGGCAAGCACGGTGGTAAGGTTGGAATCGAAAATCGCAGAAAAAGCTTTCGTGTAACCTGCATCTACCGCAGCCCAGATGGTTTTACCAGCGCGCAACTCCTCCCGGATACGTTCAAAAATAAGGACATTAGCATCCACCGCCATACCGAGGGTGAGCACAATTCCCGCGATACCAGGAAGAGTGAGAGCGGCCTCAAAAGCTGCTAATACAGCGAAAACAATAACCATGTTGAGGATAAGAGCAATATTAGCAATCAAGCCGGATAATTTATAATAAATAAACATAAATAATAATACGAGGAGGCTTCCAATAATGGTAGAGCGAATCCCTTGATCAATAGAATCCTTTCCGAGAGAAGGCCCCACGGTTCGTTCTTCTAAAATTTTAATTGGCGCCGGCAGAGATCCTGCTCGCAATACGATCGCCAGGTCTTTGGCCTCCTCTAAGGTAAAGCTTCCCTCAATCTGAGCCCGACCTCCGCCAATCGGTTCCCGAATAACAGGAGCTGATCTAACCACATTATCAAGAACAATGGCGAGTCTTTTCCCCACATTATTTGTGGTCACCGTTTTAAAAATCTTTGCCCCTTTAGCATTAAACTTAATTGAAACATAGGGTCGATTATACTGGGCGCTATCAATTTGGGGTTGGGCGTCAACCAGCATATCTCCGGTCAACAGAGTCCTTTTTTTTAATAGTAACGGTACGTGGTTCGTTACTATTCCGGTTTCTTTATCCACAGTTTCTTCATAAAGAATTTCGTTTTCCGGAGGGACTCTTCCTTCGAGCGCTTTCTGGACACTGTCTTCATCATTGACCAGCTTGAATTCTAACATCGCCGTCTGTTTGAGTAACCTTTTTGCTCGTTCCGGATCATTCAGACCGGGCAATTGAATGAGAATCCGGTCCTCTCCCTGGCGTTGAATATTCGGTTCGGTCACCCCAAACTGGTCAATCCGATTCCGGATAGTCTCAAGAGCTTGTTTTACTGCCGAGTCCTTGACCGTGCGAATTTCATTTTTATCCAACGCGAAAATCGGCCGATAAAAGTTCTCGCCCGTTTCAGGTTGCAGGCTGGTGAGTGCGGGGAAGTTTTTTTTCATGACCTCTGCAAATTTTTCATTGGTAGATTGATCCAGCAATTCGACGGCAATGGTTTGATCCTTACGGAGGGTTATTTCTATAAAAGGTATCTTTTCTTCATCGAGCACCTCTTCCAGCGTCTGGACATACTGATTGAGAGTATTTTCGATCGCTTTATCAGTCTGAACTTCAGTAATGAGGTGCATTCCTCCTTGGAGGTCTAATCCCAGACGAATTTTATCTACATTATCCTTCCACCATGGAGGGAGACTACCTGTAATCGAAGGAATTAAATAAAACATGCCAGCTACAATAGCGAGTATAACTAAAACAGCTCGCCACGTTAAATTCCTCACCATCTTTTCATCTCCTTGTTTATGTTAAACTGCCTCATTCTGATTTTATTTCACTGTGTCCCAAAACCTGATCGCGAGAAACTTTTATTTTTACATTGGGGGCAATTTCCAAAGTAACAATATTCTCTGTAAGACCGGTAATTTTTCCATGGATGCCACTACTGGTTACCACGTTTTTCCCCTTTTCCAGTTCTTTTAAAAAATCCCGGTGCTTTTTGATTTTCCTTTGTTGAGGAAGAATCAGGAGAAAATAAAAAATTACGAAGATAAGGATTAAAGGGAGAAATTGCATTAATCCAGACTGCTGTCCTCCACCGCTATTCCCTGAAGTCCCTAAAGCATACGCAATACCAAACATTACTGTACCTCCAATTGTTAAAAAGTTAATCAGTTATTACTCAATATTTTTCTGTTCTACAAAACCTCTTGGTTAGGAAACCCCACCGGGGAGCAAAATCCTACTGCATAAAATAAAGAGAACGTGTTGTCCCCTGATTTACCATGACCGTTTTTTGTTTTTCGTAAAAATCGCAACTAAGTTCTTCCACGCGATCCGCACGAATAGCATCGCGGATATCTTTCATAAGATTGAGATAATAATATAAGTTATGAATAGTATTCAACCGAGCAGAAAGTATTTCCTTGGCCATAAACAGGTGGCGCAAATAGGCCCGGGAATAGTGTTTACAGGTATAACATCCGCACTGAGGATCAATCGGTTTCGGATCATCAGCATATTCCGCGTTTTTAATCACCAGGTTCCCGAAACTGGTAAAAAGCATCCCATTGCGGGCATGTCGTGTCGGCATGACACAATCAAACATATCAATCCCCTTTTTCGCGCACTCCAAGAGATCCTGCGGAGTTCCTACCCCCATAAGGTAACGAGGCTTGTCGTGGGGAATTAAAGGCACCGTGGTATCTAAAATTTCATGCAGCGTATCTTTCGTCTCTCCTACCCCTAAACCACCTACGGCGTATCCAGGAAAATCAAAACCCACGATTTCTCGGATGCTTTGCTTTCTTAAATCCGGATACATTCCTCCCTGGATAATGCCAAACAGAGCTTGGTCTTTTCTCGTATGCGCCTTTTTACTCCGTTCTGCCCATCGAGTAGTAAGTGATAATGAACCTTGCGTATAATCGAAACTTGAAGGATAGGGCGTGCATTCATCCAAACACATAATAATATCTGCTCCCAATGCCTCCTGAATCTCGACCGCTTTTTCCGGGGTAAGTAAATGCGAAGAACCATCCAAATGCGACCGAAAAAATACCCCTTCTTCTTTTATCTTTCTTAAGGTGCTGATGCTATAAATTTGAAAACCTCCGCTATCGGTCAGAAGGGGGTGCTTCCAATGGATAAAGGAATGCAATCCTCCTAAACGGGCAATCACCTCATGCCCCGGCCGAAGATAAAGATGGTACGTATTGCAAAGAATGATCTCGGCGTTTAGATCTTCTATGTCCTCTGGGGTAAGCGACTTCACTGTTCCCTGAGTTCCTACCGGCATGAAAGCCGGAGTATTCACCTCACCATGAGACGTGAGTATTTTTCCCAGCCGGGCTGAAGAGATACTATCTTCTTTGATAACCGTAAACGAAAAACTCATATAACGACCCAAAAGGATTCAGAAGTCAGGAGTCAGAAACCAGAAATAATTTTTATCCTCCTGAATTCTGAATTCTGTCTCCTGACTACTGTCTTCTGATTTCTGTCTTCTCATATTATCAACATGGCATCCCCATAACTATAAAACCGATATTTTTTTGTAATCGCCTCTTGATAAGCTCTAAAAATCATTTCCGTGCCCGCAAAAGCCGAAACCATCATCAACAAGGTAGACCGGGGCAGATGGAAATTGGTAATCATTCCCTTAACAGCCTGAAACTCATACCCCGGATAAATAAAAAGGTCAGTAAAACCGCTCAAGGTGTTTTTTTTACTTATCCAGGTTTCGAGGACTCGCGCTGACGTGGTACCACACGCGATAATCCTTTGCCCGTGTTCGATAGCCTGCGTAATCTTTGCCGCAGTCTCAGGGCTTATTTCATAATATTCGCTATGCATCCGATGGGCTTCAACCTTATCTACCCGGACGGGTTGAAAAGTACCTACCCCCACATGAAGCGTGAGTGACACGACCTCAATCCCTCTTTTCTTTATTCGGTTTATAACCCTCTCGGTAAAATGCAGGCCAGCTGTCGGAGCAGCGGCTGAGCCACGATACCGGGCAAAAATTGTTTGATAGCAAGCTCGGTCAAAAGTTTCCTGATTGCCATCTTCTCTTTTAATATAAGGAGGAAGTGGTGTTTTTCCAATCCGTTCTAAAATTTCCTCCAGATCACCGGCGTAGATTAACTCAATATCCCAAAGCCCTTCCTTTTTTTGCTTAACCACCTGCGCTTTAAGCTCTGGCCCAAAGGAAAGGGTTGATCCGATCTGAGGATTTTTTGAACAATCAATGAGCGCTTCCCAAATAATTTTTTCTTTAGGGTATTCCAAGGAATTTAAGGGCTGGAGAAGCAAAACCTCCACTTTACCCCCAGTTTCCTTATAGCCAAAAATCCTTGCCGGCCGCACCTTAGTGTCGTTTACAACGACAATATCTCCAGAATTTAAGTAATTATCAATTTTCGCAAAAATGGTGTGCTCAATTTTCTCTTCCTCGCGGCAAACAACCATGAGCCGGGATTCATCCCGCTCTGGAGCGGGAACCTGAGCTACTAATTCTGGAGGCAAGTGATAATCAAATTCTTTAACCAGCATAAGAATATTTATAGTAAAAGTTTTTAATTCTTAACAAATTAAGGTATTAATTTCAAGGAGAAAAAACAGGGAAAGACAAAAATAAGATCAAATACTTAAAAATTTAGTTCTGAGCCTATACCGGTGGGGGGTTATTTTAAGAAATAATGAGCGAAAAGCGAAATGATGAGGCCTAGTTCTTAGGTTTTGTGGTTCCTTTCCAGATAAATCTCCCGCTTTTCCCTCCTGATTTTTCCACCAGGTGGACATCGGAAATAGTCATACCACGATCAACTGCTTTGCACATATCGTAAATCGTGAGAGCAGCCACTGCAACCGCAGTAAAAGCCTCCATTTCCACTCCGGTTCTCCCCTTGATTTTAACCGTGGCTTTAATATCAATCCGGCTTTTCTCTTTCACCGGAAAAAAGTCAACGTGAACGCTGGTAATTGCAAGAGGATGGCACAGAGGGATTATATCAGAAGTCCGTTTCGCCCCCATAATTCCAGCAATCCGGGCTGCTCCTAAAACATCTCCTTTGCTAATCTTTTTATCCATGATAAGGCGGAAAGTATCAGGTTTCATGGATAGGGAACCACATGCAGTCGCTTCCCGCAAGGTTTCATCCTTTTTACTCACATCCACCATTATTGCCTTCCCGTGTTCATCAAAATGGGTTAATTTACTCACTTTGTCCTCCCTTTGATAAAAACTTTGGATAATCCGTAGTCCCAAAATTATCTGGTCCCTGACCCCTGTTTTTATCCTCCGATCGCACTCATTGTCCGCTGGCACTTCTTGAAATGCGCTTCTTGAATCTGATGTTGCTTGGGTTTTTTCTCCAGAGCATGGAGAAGTGCCTCGCGTAATTTTTCGTCATCACAGCCATTCCTTAAGAAAGGTTTAAGGTCAATCTCTTCATCATGCAAAAGACAGGTACGCAAGTGTCCGTCTGGGGTCAAGCGAATCCGGTTGCACAGGTGACAAAAATGGCTGCTTATCGGATTTATGAAGCCAATTTCTCCCAGAGAGTTTTTTAACCGATACCGAATTGCCGGGCCATCATTTTTTTCATCAGGCAAGGGAATTAACGCGCCCAGCTCTTGAATTTGTTCCTTAATTTGAGAGTTAGGATAAACCAGCGCAGGGTTCCACTGGCTCTCTCCTGCCGGCATATATTCAATAAATCTAACAACTAACGGAAATTCAAGGGTAAGGCGGGCAAAATCGAAAACTTCCTTTTCATTTGTCCCATTAATGATAACCACATTCAGTTTTACCGGAGAGAATCCCACTTTTATGGCTTCCTGTATCCCTGCCCAAACATCATGAAATTTATCTCTTCGGGTAATGCGAAAAAAGGTTGCCGGGTCGAGCGTGTCCAGGCTGATATTGATCCTCTTTAAACCAGCAATTTTTAAAGGACAGGCAAATTCCTTAAGCAAAACCCCATTGGTGGTCATACTCAGATCGTTAATGCCGGGTATTGCGGAAAGCTCGGCGATAAAATCAACAACACCTTTTCTCACCAAAGGTTCTCCTCCGGTGATTCGAACCTTGGTAATTCCTTCTTGAGCATAGACCCTTACCAAACGAAGAATTTCTTCATATCGCAGGATATCCTCATGATCAATAAGCGGTATCCCTGCTTCTGGCATACAGTATTGACATCGGAGGTTACACCGGTCGGTAACCGAAATTCTTAAATAATTAATGGTGCGTTGATATCGGTCTTTAAGAGTTTTCATAAGCAAAAATAAAAAAAACCGCCTTCCTTGCTGGAAACCGGCTCATTAATTTTTCTCCTTTCCAAGCACGGGAGGTAACGCCGTTTCCAGCGATACCCTAACGGCCTTTTACCCTGAGTAAAAACTTTTAGGCACAAAGGCTCGGAGGTATAATAATAATGTATCTTTTTCATTTTCAAAGTCAAGAGAATAAAATTTTGGGCAAAATCTAATCTTCCAAAAAAAGTATTTATTTTCAAGTACATTCAAATTAATAATGCCCTTTAATCAGATCTTTTGAAGCAATGTAATTGATTCCATATGAAAGGTCTGAGGAAACATGTCAAGCGGTTGAGTCATTTTTACCCCATAAAAGCCATATTTTTTAAGAAATTGAATGTCTCGGGCAAGGGTGGCGGGCTCGCAGGAAATATATATAATACTTTTGGACTTTAAAGAGATAATTTCTTTTAAAATTTCTTTTGCTCCTTTCCGAGGGGGGTCCATTATTATCAGATCAAAGGATTCTTTTCTCAAGGATTTTATTTCATCTTTTACTGAGCCGGTTATCCATTGAATGTTTTTCCGAAAATGCCGCAAGGCATTGGCTTTCGCATTTTCCACTGCAAGAGGGTTACTTTCTATCGCTAAAACATTTTGAGTCACGAAACTCACCGGGATGGTGAAATTTCCCATGCCTGCATAAAGTTCTAATACTTGTTGAACTCCCAGGTTTTGGATCCAGTTTAAAACAATGGACATTACTATCCGGTTAACCTCAGGGTTTACCTGACGGAACACCTCAGGCCAAGCCTCAAGAATAAGATCTTCCCCCCCATCTTTAAACGGCAGAGGATATAAAACCCCGGATGGCGCTCCCGCTTCTTTCCACAGGATAACCGGCTTTCCTTCTTTCCGAGTAACTAAGTAAAGCCCCTTAACCAGGCGAATCTCTTGAACTACTTTCTCTAACGTCTTCTCCACATTATCGGGAAGTCTTGTCGAACTAAAAAAAGTGATCAAGGTTTTCTCACCAGGAAAGTCGCAGGAAATAGCCACATCAGTCACTTGGTTAGCGTTGGCTCTTTTTAGCATTCCGCTTACGTCTGCCAAAATTGACTGGATCAGAGGATGGGCCACAAGGCACCGATTTATTGGGACTACTTTATTGCCTCTCCGGGTCATAAATCCGACTAAAGGCTTTTCTTGCCAATCAACGTGCAACTCACTATGAGAACGATATTCAAATTCATTCGAGGAAAATAAAAGCTCTTTTACTCCTTTTTCGTCAACTTCCCCGTGATGTGTAAGCATTTCCCGAAAAATTTCTTCTTTTAATGTCCTTTGAAAAGATATCGGAAGGTGTTGCAGCTGACACCCACCACAAGTGCCAAAAAAAGGGCAAGGAGGTTCCCGGCGCAACGAAGACGGCTTTATTAATTTAACGATTTCCGCCTCATCGTAATCCCGGTGAGCACGGGTAATGCTTACTTCTGCTTGATCTCCCAGGGCAGCAAAGGGAACCAAAACCACTTTTCCTCCCCAGCGGGCAATCCCCATACCCCGGTGTCCCATCTTTTCTATATCCACGACAAAATTCATTTATTCCTTCTTTACACAACTGTTGTCACGATACGGTTGATTTTTAGT
>Ga0315297_10002616_pt1 | contig 11399 bp, 4 predicted proteins | sample YL17G15_0_MG_FD_203628 | JGI IMG/M metagenome (GOLD analysis project Ga0315297, IMG submission 203628) | Sediment microbial communities from Yellowstone Lake, YNP, Wyoming, USA - YL17G15_0 | ecosystem: Environmental > Aquatic > Freshwater > Lake > Sediment | place: USA: Wyoming | collected...
CCGCACAGCGATCAACTTCCTTAAAAATAGAACGGAGGATGGTTATGAAACGCCTCAATGGGTATGTGCAGGGAGAGTATTTGTATTGCTTCGTAGGTGCCGCAGTTCTCATTCTGTTCTCCCTCAACCAATCGTTCGCTCAATCCAATCCTTCCATCTACACAGCCAATTCGTATGAGAAAGTCCGGCAGCTCTTTCTCAAACCTCCGTCTGATTTCCGGAGTGCCCCCCTGTGGGTTTGGAACAATCGTGTGACGAAGCAGCAAATTGATGAACAGCTTACCGATTTTCGCGCGCGTGGAATAGGAGGAGCATTCATTCATCCAAGACCGGGGTTGATCACCGAGTATCTTTCGGACGAGTGGTTCGCCCTGTGTCGTTATGCCGTCGATAAGGGAAAAACGCTGGGACTCAAAATCTGGCTGTACGATGAAAACTCGTATCCGTCGGGCTTCGCAGGCGGCCATGTCCCTGCTCAGATGCCGGATGCTGTCCGCAGCGGATTGGGAATGAATCATGTCTCAGAACTTCCCGCAACCTGGGCCGCAGAACCGCTCCTTGTGCTGCAGAAAACGGAATCGGGATTTACCGACATCACGGCTACTGTAAAATCGAAAACATCCGGACCGGGTGACTACTATGTCTTCACGGTCATTCGACAGAAGCCAAACCCCTGGTTTGGGGGATTCACCTATGTTGATCTGATGCGGCGGGATGTGACGGAGAAATTTCTGGATGTGACGCTTAGTGCCTACAAGCGTGCGATCGGCAATGAATTTGGCAAGGTTGTGCCGGGCGTCTTTCAGGATGAAGCGGAGATCAATCCGGCGACACTGCCCAATGTGCCGGCAGTCAACTACACTCCCGCTCTCTTTGAAGTGTTCAAATCGATCTGGCACTACGATCTGCGACTGCATCTGCCCTCGCTCTTTGAAGATGTCGGGGATTGGGAGCGCGTCAGGCATGACTTCTACTCGACGATCCTGGATCTGTTCATCGACAACTGGGCAAAGCCGTACTACGATTACTGCACGAAAAACAATCTCGTCTTCACCGGCCATTACTGGGAACATGAATGGCCGCGGCCTGTGGTCAATCCGGACAATCTCGCGCTTGCAGCCTATGCCCATATGCCCGGGATCGACATTCTGATGAATGAGTTTCAAAGGGAAACCCACTCCCAGTTCGGCAACGCTCGGGCGGTGAGGGAGATCCGCAGCGCTGCGAACCAGCTCGGAAGGCGTCGTACCATGTCAGAGACGTTCGGGGCGGGGGGCTGGGATATGACGTTTTTCGATCAGAAGCGAATCGCCGATTGGGAGTACGCGGTCGGCGTGAATTTCATTAACCAGCATCTCTCGTATATGACCATCACCGGAGCGCGGAAAACAGACCACCCGCTTTCATTCTCGTATCACGAGCCGTGGTGGGATAACTACAACATCCTTGCCGATTACTACGGACGACTCTCTGTCGCAACGTCGTTAGGGGCTCAGGAGAACCGAATTCTCGTCATAGAACCGACAACGACGGCATGGATGCACTATGCACCCAAAGGAGATCGCACGCGCTATCAGGCGATAGAAAAATTCTTTCAGACATTTGTCAATGATTTGGAAGCAGCTCAAATCGAATATGATCTCGGAAGTGAACGAACTATCCGCCAGCACGGCAAGGTATCGGGCAAACGATTCGCTATCGGACAGCGAGCATACGACCTCGTTATCCTCCCTCCGACGCTCGATAACCTGGATCAAGCGACGTTTTCAGTCCTGAGTCAATATCTTGCTGCTGGTGGCCGCGTTTTGTGCTATGGCAATCCTCCTTCATCTCTCAACGGGCAACGGACTGACCAGATAGGCAAAACCGCCAGGCGGTTTGCGAGCGGCTGGATCTCGACGTACAATCCACATGACATCATATCAATCGAACGCCTTTGCCCGCCAGCCTTCTCGTTCAGCGTACCGGTTCTTCCGGATTCCGGTCAAACACTGCTCTTTCACCAGCGGCGGAAATTCAAAGATTTTGAATTGCTCCTGCTCGTCAATACGAGTGACAAAAGAGCGATCTCTGGGAGCGTCAAGGCCCCGGGTCGCGCTTGTGAAGAGTGGGATAGCTTCGGCGGTGGTGTGAAGCCGTATCCATATCGTTTTGTGGATGGGAGAGTCAATCTTGATTTCTCCATTCCTCGCGGCGGGAGTCTTCTCCTTTGCTTACGCCCGAAGGATGTGAAGCCGGGCAGGATCAGCTCGGGCCAGCGCACCATCCTTCCATTTCTCTCCGAGTCCGCGATTGGACGACTTGATGAGAACATACTCACACTGGACTATTGCGATCTCACAATCAAGAATCAAACCGAGAAGGACCTGTATTTCTATCAGGCGCAAACAAAAGTGTTCCAGGCCCACGGTATGCAGGTAAATCCATGGGATCATGCTGTGCAGTACAAGAAGAACATCGTCGACCTGGATACGTTTGGAGTGAACTCGGGATTTGAGGCAGCCTATTCCTTCACTGTGTCGAGCGGCGTGCAAAAGGAATCGTTCCAGGCGGTGATCGAAAGGCCGGAGTTGTATCAGGTGATGGTGAATAACGTTCTGATTCAACCTCAGAAGAACACCTGGTGGCTTGATAAGGCGTTCGGCGTCTTTGATATCAGCCGGAATATCGTCGATGGTGAGAATCGTATCGTCCTCAAATCATCGCCGTTCACAATCTACTCGGAACTTCAGCCGATCTTCATTCTTGGAGATTTCGCACTGGAAAGCAGGGAGAAAGGATTTGAAGTGGTTCCCGCAGCCGCGATGAAGTTGGGCAGCTGGGTAGAACAGGGTATGCCTTTTTATGGAAAGAGCATCGCGTACACGAAGAAGTATCAATTCTCAGCGGCACAACTGAAAAACCAGAAGGCCTTTGTCTGTCTGGGAAAATGGAGCGGCGCGGTCGCGGAAGTGAAGGTAAACGGGAAGAAGATAGGCCTCATTGGGTTCGAACCGTTCGAAATTGATGTCACGTCGCATCTGAAAGCCGGAACAAACGAGGTGTCGGTAATCGTCTATGGGACGTTGAAGAACACTCTCGGTCCGCATCATAACAATCCGCCGCTTGGTCGTGCATGGCCCGGAGCGTTTCAGCAAGGGGCGAAAGAAGGACGTCCGGCCGGCTCCAAATACAGTGTTGTGGGGTACGGGCTCTTGGATGATTTCACCTTGCAAATGCAGAGGAAATAGTGCAATTGTGGAAAAGGGATCTTGCGACCTGTGAGGTTCTTGGTGCAACGCGGAGATGTCACTCGAGACGCAGTTGTTGTCCGACAGTCCAACTGTCGGACATGGGTCCACTTCGACAGTTGAACTGTCGAATAACGAAAGCGGCCTTGTGTTTATGACGGGCTACAATACGGAGGATAGTGAACTATGCAATCATTGAGAGGTTTGATGATTCTGGCGCTGCTAGTCCTTTTCGTCCTGCCGACGACGGCCAGCGTTGTTGCAGGAGAGGGGGGATCCAAGCCGTCACCAGATGAGCCAAAGGTATCTGTGAAGGTCGGGCTCTTCGGCATTGGACTTGACACTTATTGGGGGCAGTTTGCCGGCCTCCGTGAACGGCTCGAGCGATATCTCGGGACCATTGAGAAGAACCTCCAGTCGACGGGAGCCGAGGTCGTATCCGCCGGACTTGTCGACAACGTGGAAAAAGCTGGTAAGGCCGCGGAGCTCTTCAAGTCAAAGGATGTGCGGATTATCTTCCTGTATGTGTCGACATACGCCTTGTCCTCCACAGTTCTTCCCGTCGTGCAGAAAGCAGGTGTGCCAGTTATTGTATTGAACCTGCAACCGACGAAGGCAATTGACTACAAGTGGTTCAACGGCCTGGGTGATCGTGGGAAAATGACGGGGGAGTGGCTGGCCTACTGTCAGGCATGTGCGGTGCCTGAGATCGCAAGTGTTTTCGGTCGCTCCAACATAGCGTTTCATCAGGTCACTGGGACGCTCGACGATCCATCAGTTTGGACGGAGCTCAATGAATGGGTTGAAGCTGCGGAGGTAGCGGGGGGAATGGCCGCGAATCGTCTCGGTATCCTGGGCCATTACTACAATGGCATGCTCGATGTCTACTCGGATCCGACGCAACAGTCGGTGGCTTTCGGTACGCATATCGAGCACCTTGAAATCGGAGAGCTCAAAGCGCTGAGGCAGACGGTCACAAAGAAGGAAATAGAGGGGAAGCTGAAAGAATTCCGGTGGCAATTCGATGTATCGCCAGAGTGTATTCAATCTGAGCTCGAGCGCGCGGCCAAAACGGCGTGTGCGTTGGACAAACTCGTCGTACAAAAGCAGCTCGGTGCTATGGCATACTACTATGAAGGAACGCCGGGGAGCGAGGAAGAAGACATCGTCACGTCGATGATTGCAGGCAACTCATTGCTGACTGCCCGCGGCATACCGGTGGCGGGGGAGTGTGAAGTGAAGAACGCTCAAGCGATGAAAATCATGGATTCCTTTGGAGCAGGCGGCTCGTTCAGTGAGTTCTACGCGATGGATTTCAACGACGATGTGCTTTTGATGGGACACGACGGGCCCGGTCATCTCGCCATTGCTGAAGGGAAGCCAATTCTCAAGCCGCTCGGCGTATTTCACGGGAAGCCCGGAAAGGGGCTTTCGATTGAAATGAAGGTGAAGAACGGACCTGTAACGCTCCTTGCCGTTGTAGAGACGAGGGAGGGCAAACTGAAACTTCTCGTGGCAGAGGGAGAGTCGGTTCCAGGTCCGATTCTGGAGATCGGCAATACGAACAGCCGCTACAAGTTTTCCACAGGGATGAAAAACTTCATCGACCTCTGGAGCAAACAAGGTCCCGCTCATCACTGCGCCATAGGCATTGGCCACATCGCAGGCAAGATACGCAAACTGGCTGCAATTCTTGGGCTCGAGTTTGTGCAAGTTTGTTGAATGGACGGCGCTGCCGCGAAACTCAACCCGTAATTACCGGTGAGGATGCAATGAATATTCGAAAATGTGCCTTGGTTTGTGCCCTTGTGCTCGCACCGATTGCCCACGCTCAGGAGGAAAAGCCGGCTTACGGAATCACGTTCTCTGGCTTCGTGAAGACCGATGTGATGTTCGATTCCAGACAAACGATTGCTTTTCGTGAGGGGCATTTTCTTCTTTATCCTTCAAACATCGTCAATGACAAATTCAATGTTGATATCAATGCGAAGGACAATTTCAACATTTTATCGATTCAAACACGAATTCTCGGGAAGATCACCGGGCCGGATGCGCTGGGGGCAAAAACGTCTGGCTTAATTGAAGGCGAGTTCTTCGGAACGTCAGATGCCGATGTGAGCGGTTTCAGGATCCGGCATGCGTATCTGAAAATGGATTGGGCGAGTTCTTCCCTGCTCATCGGCCAATTCTGGCACCCGATGTTTGTGGTTGAGATGTTTCCCGGCGTCGTATCGTTCAACACCGGCGCTCCGTTTCAACCGTTCTCAAGAAATCCGCAAATTCGATTTTCCTATAACATCAACAAGGTGAAACTTATCGCTGCCGCGATCTCGCAGCGTGATTTTCAAAGTAATGGCCCGGGTGGATTCAGCTCTGCCTACTTGCGGAATGCAGTTCTGCCAAACCTCCATGCGCAGTTACAGTATGGCAGCAGCGGCACCCTGATCGGATGCGGTTTGGACTATAAGATGCTGATACCGCGGCTCGTCACCACGAGAAATGTCGCGACCGACGCTTCCGTCAGCAGCACCGCCTTGCTGGGATATGCGAAGCTTGTTCTTGATCCTGTGGCAGTGAAAATCGAAGGGACGTACGGAGGGAATCTTTCCGACATGCTCATGCTTGGCGGCTACGCTGTCAAATCGATCGATGCCGTGAGCGGGATTGAAGAGTACCTGGCGTTGAAATGCTATTCCTTCTGGGGCGAGATTTCGACGGGAAAGGATCTGGAGTTGGCGCTGTTTGCCGGGTACTCAAAGAATTGTGGCGCGAGCGATAATCTCACCGGCACCTACTATGGACGCGGAACCGATATTGATGCAATATTTCGGATTTCTCCACGGGTAGCGTGGAATGTGGGTAAAGTACGCTTTGCGTCGGAATTCGAGTATACGTCTGCCGGATATGGAAGCCCAAACAGTATGAACAAAGGCAGGGTTGAGAACGTGAAGAATGTCGCGAATGCCCGCCTGCTTCTGGCAGCATACTACTTCTTCTAGGGCGTAAGACGAGAAACAGTAGGGCAGGAGGGAGAAGAAGTGGGACATTTTAGAATGGGGACAGAGTACTGCGAACCGCAAGCTGCCTAGAAATAACTTGATCCATCCCAACAATGCGTGCACAGTTTCTCTTTCGGCAAACCGATCGCTCCGACCAGATCACAGAGTTTCTGATACCGTAGCGTTGTCAGGCCGAGCCGCTTTCTGATTTGATCCACCATCGCCTGGTAGTTGGCGTTGCTTGGATCAGAGTATTTCTTCAGATCGGTCTCATCTGTTCCTTCAAGCTCCTTCACTGCGATGTGAGTGGCGAGATCCATGCTCGATCTGGAGCGGCTGAAGTTGAGAAACTCGCACGGGTAGGTGAGGGGAGGACAAGCAATCCGCATGTGCACTTCTTTCATCCCCGCCTCATGAAGGTCACGGGTGTTATCTTTGAGCTGTGTGCCCCGGACGATGGAGTCGTCGAGGAAAATTCCCCTTTTCCCTTTGATGACCGATTCGTTCGGTATGAGCTTCATTTTCGCCACGAGGTCGCGCATTTGCTGGCTTTGCGGCATGAAACTGCGGGGCCAGGTTGGTGTGTATTTCGCGTAAGGCCGCATAATAGGAATACCCCGGGCGCTGCTGTATCCATACGCATGGCCGATACCGGAGTCAGGAACTCCCGTAACGAAGTCCGCCTCGGTCGTATCGTTGCGCGCGAGAGCTGCGCCGCAACGGAAGCGGCACTCATCGACATTCACCCCCTCATAACAGGAAGGTGGGTACCCAAAGTACACCCACAGAAACGCGCAGACCTGCATCTCCTCGAACGGTTTTCGAAGCTGCTCGTATCCGTCGGCAGTGATTCGGACAATCTCTCCCGGTCCCAGGTATTTCTCGATTTCAAAATTCAGGTTGGGGAATGCGCAGGTTTCGAAGGCGACAGCATAAGCCCCTTCTTTCTTACCGATCACGATCGGCGTCCTGCCCAATTTGTCGCGTGCTGCTATAATGCAGTCCTCGGTAAGGATCAGCATAGAGCACGATCCTCTCACGAGTTCGTAGACATTCTCGATACCTGATGTAATGGTATCCCCTTCGGCAATCAACGTCGCCACGAGCTCGGTGGGATTGACCGCGCCCTGATTTAGTCCCGAGAACATTTGCCGCTGTTTCAGGCACCGTTGCTCCAGCTCCGTGATATTTACGATCCGGCTCACTGTGGCAACGGCAAAACGTCCCATATGGGTGGTGACAACGATTGGCTGGGCTTCGGTGTCGCTGATGACTCCGACACCCATGTTCCCGGAAAACTCGCTCAGGCTGGATTCAAACTTGTTTCTGAAATACCCATCTTCAAGACTGTGGATGGCGCGCTGAAAACCTTTCTCAGGAGAGTATACCACCATGCCGGCCCTCTTGGTACCGAGATGAGAATGATAGTCGGTACCGTAGAAGACATCATGGACGCAACTCGTTTTTGAGACGCAGCCGAAGAATCCGCTCATAGTGTTCCTTACTCTGGGCTACGGTTTGTTGATATGGATGAACGCATAATCTGCACGTTGGGTGCGTGCAGTTGGGAAGTGTGGGACTTGGACGGTGCGCTATTGAAATATATCCAATTTTATCTTGTGAAGGAGTAAATTCTCCAAAGAAAAGTCTTGATTCCCGGAACGGGGGGATCTTGACTAGGGCTCGTTCACCGGTGCCGAGGGAGATCAAAGGGTGTTTGTGAAATGGAGTTGTGTAATGTGCGTAATTAGTGTACCATCATGCGATGAGATCTCTTTTCTTCGGCTTGCCTGAGGTCTTCCCTCGGTGCTGTGATGCATCATTGTCCGGGGCCTCCGTTTGCCCATATCACCCAAGACATTTCACGACAACGGTACTGCATGTCTCCGCTGCTGTCGATAACATCTCGCCAATCCGTGAAGGGGGACATGACTGAGCAGTCGAGACAAACCGCTTCCGTTACCATCGCACTTGCGGTGACTACTCTCATTGCGTTTGCGTCCAATTCCGTGCTCTGCAGACTGGCTCTGGCACAGGGAGCAATTGATCCAACGAGCTTCACGATTCTGAGGATACTCTCTGGTGCTGCGACACTTTGGATCATTTCGGCTCTTCTCCGACGGAGGTCCCGCCCCAGGGGGAGTTGGATATCGGCCTTTATGCTTGCTCTGTATGCCTTTACATTCTCATATGCTTACGTCAGTCTCAGCGCCGGTACGGGTGCGTTGATCCTGATGGGCGCGGTACAGGCGACAATGATCGTGGGTGGCATTCGCGCGGGCGAACGACTGATTCCGATCCAATGGGTCGGGTTGCTCCTCGCCCTGGGAGGAACGGTATACCTTGTTTCCCCGGGCATCACAGGGCCCCCCGTGCTTGGTTCGATCCTCATGGCTATTGCTGGCTTCGCATGGGGGGGGTACTCCCTTCGCGGTCGTGGTACTGATGATCCGATCACGACTACAACCGACAATTTCATAAGAGCGGTCCCAATAGCCCTTGGCATCGCTCTGGTTCAGCTCGGAGAGATGACATGGTCGAAGCAGGGGGTCCTGCTTGCACTCCTCTCCGGCTCACTCACCTCAGGCATCGGGTATGTCTTGTGGTATGCAGCACTTCGGGGCTTGACGGCGACCCGGGCAGCGGTTGCCCAGCTGACCGTGCCCGTGATCGCTGCTATCGGAGGCGTCGTGTTTCTTTCCGAGGCAATCGTCGCACGTCTGGTCATAGCATCGCTGGCGGTCTTGGGTGGTGTTGGTCTTGCGGTGGCAGGGCGGGTACAAAGGAAGACGAAAACGTCAGCCCCAGAGTGAAGCCGGTGCCAAAAGCTCAACAATCGCAAGGCCTTCTGCTTACGGATGCTTGGGCAATTGGAGGAATCGATGCACTCAAGGGGTCTCGCCTGGCGAATTGATATTCCCCGCCGGATTCGCTAAGTTGCAATCCATCAGCGCCGTCGAACCCTACTCCCCAGGGTTCTGATTTTCCAAGCGACACCCACCGACTAGCCACATGGAGTGCATTGCCATGATAGGCACATCTGCATCCCACTATAAGATCATTGAGAAGCTCCCGACTACGTTCCTGAGGAACGGAACTTCGTCGGGACGAGCCCCGAAACAATCGGGGCAAGTCGGCGGAGGCGTAGCATGATAGGGCAGACGATTTCTCACTACAGGATTCTCGAGAAGCTTGGTGAAGGTGGAATGGGCATTGTCTACAAAGCCCACGATACCAAGCTCGACCGCGATGTCGCGCTCAAGTTCCTACCTCATCACATCACCGCCACAGCGGATGAACAAGCCCGATTCCTCCAGGAAGCCCGTGCTGCCTCGGCTCTAAACCATCCGAATATCTGCGGTATCCATTCAATCGGCGAGGACGGAGAAAAGCAATTCATTGAAATGGAGTATGTGGATGGCAAGACGCTGCGGCAAATGGTGCCGATCCAGAAGACACAGACCGCCATCGACTATGCGATACAGATCGGCGAAGCTCTGCAGGAAGCTCACAGCAAAGGAGTCGTGCATCGTGATGTGAAGACCGATAACATTATGGTTAACTCGAAGAACCAGATCAAGGTGATGGACTTCGGATTGGCCAAACTGAAGGGGTCGCTCAAGCTCACGAAGACGTCGAGCACGGTTGGGACACTGGCATACATGGCTCCTGAGCAGATTCAGGGAGGAGAGGTCGACGCCAGGAGTGACATTTTCTCGTTTGGAGTCGTGCTCTATGAGATGCTCACTGGGCACGTGCCGTTCCGTGGTGAGCACGAAGCGGCGATGGTATATTCTATCGTGAACGAGGAACCGACCCCGATAAACAGGTATCTGCCCGAGGTATCATCTGAGCTTGTGCATGTTCTCAATCGGGCACTGGAGAAAGATCCGGAGGACCGATACCAAGGCGTCCACGACATGGTGATCGACCTGCGCAGGTTGAAGAAGCAGACGTCGAGGGTGTCGCGGGTCGTGCCGGCTGGGCAACCTTCCGAGCGTGTAGCTGAGTCAGCCGGGAAGCGTTCAAACGGTGCCTGGCCAACGAGGATTCCTCTGAAGATCCGCTGGTTGCTTGGTGGCCTTGCCGTGGTTGTGCTCGCAGCGTTAGCGTACGTTGTTTTCCGGCCGTCAGGAGAACCGGCAGGAGGATCCGCCAAGGCAAAGTCGCTGGCCGTTGTCTACTTCGAGAATCGCACGCATGTGAAGGAGTTGGACAAGAACCTTGTGAGTATGTTGATCAACAATCTTGCGAGAAACAATGAACTGTCGGTCGTGAGCGAACAGCGACTGTTCGATCTTCTTAAGAACCTTGGCAAACAAGACGATGCCGACATTGGAAGAACAAATGCGACTGAAGTTGCGAAACGCGCAGCCGCGAAGAATATGGTGGTCGGACAGATTCTTTCAGTCGGTTCACAATGGAGTTTTCAGGCGAATCTCCTTGATGTTGAGACGGGAAACGTTGTGAATTCCGCGCATGTCGAAACCGCTCCGAAAGAGGAAGAGCTCTTTTCCGTTGCGGATAAGCTGACAGCACAGGTGAGCGAATGGCTCAAAGCAACGCCTAGCGAGCCTCTCCGCATTTCAGAGGGTGCGACGAGCTCCTATGATGCATATAGATACTACGAGAAGGGAATGCAGTACTCCTATCGTTTCGAATATGACGATGCAATCAACAACTTTGAAGGGGCAATCAAGCTGGATTCAACTTTTGCGCTCGCGCATCTTCGATTGGCACTTCTCCGAGGAATTTTTCAGGCATTCACTCCGATTCCCGGCCGAGGGCTCAGTCTTGCCCGTGAATCGATCGCACGGGCCAAGAGATACGCAATGAATCTCTCTGAGAGAGATAAGAAATTCGTCCAGGTCATTGATGTCATGGTGCAAAGGGATATCAAAGCGTACGCCAGGCTATTGCGGGAGTCAGCGACAGAGTTTCCGGACGACAAAGAAGTAGTGCTATGGTCCGCGATGATGTTCTGGATGCAAGGCGATTTTGAGGGTTCATTGAGCGCCTTTGAACGTGCGATCGAACTTGATCACTCGTATCCGGACGCATACAACATGCTTGCATATGTATGTGCGGCAACCGGACAGTATGAAAGAGCCTTCTCAGCTATTAAGACGTACACTGCACTGATTCCGGACGATTGGAATGGCTACGACTC
>Ga0315297_10002617_pt1 | contig 11395 bp, 9 predicted proteins | sample YL17G15_0_MG_FD_203628 | JGI IMG/M metagenome (GOLD analysis project Ga0315297, IMG submission 203628) | Sediment microbial communities from Yellowstone Lake, YNP, Wyoming, USA - YL17G15_0 | ecosystem: Environmental > Aquatic > Freshwater > Lake > Sediment | place: USA: Wyoming | collected...
AAAAACCACCACCATTTCAGTTGCTTCATCCGCCCTTGCGCATGCAGGCTCTGGAGATGTGCTGGCTGGTTTAATTACCGGTTTACGCGCCCAGGGTATGGAACCTTACGATGCTGCCCGGCTGGGGGCCTGGATCCATGCACAGGCAGGATTGACGGCTGCAGCAGTGCAAGGGACTGAAATTTCCGTATTAGCCGGGGATGTTTTGGAAGCGGTCGCAGATGTAATGGCGCAACTGAAATAAATCCAAAGAAATTGTTTCTTTGCATAGGAAAAAGAGCCCGGGAATTTCCGGGCTCTTTCTTATTACATTTGGTATAAAGGTCAGCTTTTAAGGAACTCTTCCAGGGAATCTTTACTTATGCGGTAGGCATTTCCAAGTTTCTTGGCTTTCAGACTGCCATCCTTGATGGCGGTTAATACATCTTCCTCCGAAACTTTTAAAAATCCCGCTGCTTCACTGGGTGTCATAACATCTGGAATGGGTCCACCGGCAGGAGATCCACTGGATGGACCCTTGGAACCCTGCTGACCTGATTGCATCCCACCTTGCAGAGCCTGCCCCATCAAGTTGCCTATCCCCATCCCTGCACCGATGCCGGCAGTAAGACCAGCGCCACCGCTGGGGTTTGAGGCTGCGTCACGCATGGCATCCGCTGCCTGCAATTGGGTATAGGTTGTCATATCGAGCATTCCCATCGCGCGCAATTCTTCAGCAGATTTATCTGAGGGTTTCAGGTTGCCGATGTAGAAGGATTTTAGTGTCAGGCCGACAGCATTAAAATCTTCTTCACCGATTGACCGGACGTACCCGCCCAATTCTATGGTCTTTCCAATCATTTCCGGGACGGCGTATTTTCCAGCCCATTCGCCGAGGGTATCCTGTAATTTTGAGAGCAGGATGCTTCGCAACCGCTCTTCGATCTCGTCGATTCTAAAAGCAGCCTGTTTACCTACGATCTGGATGATGAATTGTTGCGGATCTTTAACCTGAAAGCTGTAGGTTCCAAATCCCTGCAGGAGTGCCACCCCCAGGCCCATACCCGGGTTGCGTACAATGATCGGTTGAGGGGTTCCCCATTTACGGTTGGGAAATTCCTTCATCGATACAAAGTAGACCTCACAAGGGAAAGGAGTACGGTCGTTAAACGCCTTCCCGATAAAGTCAATCAGCTTGGGTATGTTGGCGGTTGCGATAACGTGCCGGCCTGGACCAAACGTATCCAGAGCCTGGCCGTCTCGGAAGAATACCGCGGTCTGTCCATCACGAACAATGACATTCGAGCCAATCCGATAATCTCCGATGGTAGTGTTATCCGGGAAACGGTGGACGATTTCATCCGTCATTTCATTTGAATATTCAATTACATCAAATATGCGTGCCATTTTATCTCTCCTTTTCACTGATCCAACTCATTATATTCGATGGTGGTTCACGACACAAGTTATTTTATCCTGTTTAATCTACGCTGCCACTTCCGAAAAGTTTTATTAATCTGGTTGGTTACTTTTTCAACCTTCAACAAGGCGTGTCCCACAGGCCTGGCAAAACAAAGCCGTAGAAGTATGAGCTCTTCCACATTTGGGACAAATGCGCGGCAAGTTTGTGGGGAGGACGCCACCGCAGGCAATACATTCATCCTGGTCCGGATCATTAGTCCTGCCGCAGTACTTACATATTTTAGGATTGAGCCGGGCATTTTCCTCACCGGCCAGAGAAAGCGTCAGGGCGCATAAATCATTGATCGCGTTCCAGATTTGTGGAGCGATGTTCTCCTGTTTCATCTCACCGATAATATCGGGAACCATGGCGATGAGCGAGAGTGGACTGGAGGCAGCACGCTCGATCAATTCCGAGGAATCAGCCGCCCGGTCCAGCCATTGGCGATCGCGGCTCATGGTTACAAGCACACCGCCGATAGTATTTGTAATATGTATGGATACAGGTGTCCCGTGCTTTGAACCTATCTGAACCAACGCTGTCTCCCCCTGGATTTGAGTGTGGACTCGGTGCTGCCTGTCATTGAAGCGGGCTATTAACTGGTCGGCCAATGCTGCAGCTTGTATCCCACCATGAAACATGCGCTGGTTTGAAGGTGGGATCATCGTGTATTTCTCATTTGCCTTCCAGACCCTCTTCCTCGGAGCATTAAGATTTCCGCCATAATGCTGACGGCAATCTCCTCCGGTGTTTCTGCACCAATCCCAAGACCAATGGGGGAGTGAACCCGTTTTAATTGATCATCAGAAATACCAGATTGATTTAAACTATGCACAGTCTCAGCCCAGCGTTTTCTGGAGCCGATCACCCCGATATACCCAGCCTCGGTTTCAAGCAGTGCCGGCAATCCAGCAACATCCAAGTTATTTCCCCGGGTTGTCAGGATGAGAGCGGTTTCGTGGTTGATGCCAAGTTTAAGGGGTAATTCTGAAATAGGAACACTATAAAAATCATCGGCATCTGGATTTGATTCGGAGGTACAGAATTCAGGCCGGTCATCAGATACCGCAACCCGAAAACCAAGCCATTTGGCAAGATGGGCAACAGCTTTACCGACATGCCCACCGCCGATAACCACAACCATAGGGGCTGGCAGAATAGGTTCCACAAATACCTCCACCTGACCTCCGCAAACTCCAGGATCGCCTCGGGATGGATCCGCCATGGTATAAGATAAGAGGCGCGGCAATCCATTTTGAAGTGAGTTCAACGCTTCTTTTATAACCCGGTTTTCAAGTTCTCCCCCGCCCACCGTGCCAAGAATGTGGCCATCCGGATAGACCAGCATCTTGCTCGTACTATGACGCGGAGTCGAGCCACTGGTTTTTACAACTGTGCATAGGGCAGCGGTTTGACGGCTTTTTTCTAGATCGCAAAGTGCTTGGTTGATGGTGTTCATTCGAAATTTTAGATAAGGTGCCTACGGATTTCAGATTAAACGATCCTCGTGTGTAATGTTTATTAAGGCTGCCCAGAGCTTTTCAGGAGTGACAGGAATTTCGTCAATATTTACGCCAACAGCATCAAGAATGGCATTACCAACAGCGGGAGCGACACCGTCCAAGGGTATTTCTGCAACCGCTTTGACACCAAAGGGGTGGCTTGGTTCGAAGGTTTCAACAAAGATGGTTGACAGATTTGGCATCTCATTCGCTCGAAAAATGTGGTAGTCGTCAAAGTTCTTTTCCCGGGCATGACCCAGGTGATCATAAACCATTTCCTCGCATACCGCATAGCCGAGTGCCTGTGCCATGCCCCCCTCTATTTGACCGGAGGCAGTCAGTGGGTTGACGATGACCCCTCCGTCCACAGCCATTATGAGGTTATTAACAGTAATGACTCCGGTTTTCTTATCGACTGTAACCTCCGCGAATTGGGCAGCAAATGGAGGGGGGGAGGATGGAGAAAAATACGAAGCAACTCCCATGATTTGTTCTTGATTCGCATGGTGCAGGGAGTCCAGTGCGATTTCAGCCAAAGACACGGAGCGACCATCGGGGGAAAAAGCGGATTTATCCCGCAGATGAATATCATTTGGGACAATCTTGGTTTTTAGAGAAGAATTATCTGCTCCAAAATTGAATAAAATTGACGCACGAAGTTTTATACGCTCAGCTGCCATTTGGGCGGCACGTGTTACTGCAGTTCCGGAAATATAAGTTGTCGAGGATGCATACGCGCCCTTGTCAAAGGGTGTGAAATCGGTGTCGGATGAGTACACCAATATTTCTTCAGTGGGAACCCCGAGGATTTCAGCAGCCATTTGTGCCAGCACGGTGTCAGAGCCGGTTCCCAGATCTGTCGCCCCGACCAACAGGTTGAACGAACCGTCCTCATTCATTTTAATGGATGCTGCACCCATATCCAGATATGGAATGGCTGTGCCCTGCATGACGAAGGCAACTCCAATACCTCTGCGAGTCGAGGAGGATGGATCATTTCCCGAACGCCATTTTTCGTTGCCGTGTTTGTCATCCCACCTAATTGCGGCCTGACCTTGACGAACACATTGTTCCAGACCAACTGTGTGTACTACTTCTGGATGCGGTTCGCGTCCTTCGTTCCATGCTGTGCTGAAAGGATGGAATTCACCCGAGTGGATCGAGTTTTTAAGACGGAATTCCAGGGGATCCAATCCTAATTTCAAGGCAATCTTCTCCATATGTCGTTCCAACGGCCAGAAGCCCTGGGGTACCCCATAACCGCGGAATGCTCCTGCTGGTGGTGTATTTGTATAGACCACGTCAGCATAAAAGCGGATATTTGGAGACTTTCTATATTTCCCGTCTCCGACATATAAGGCCATTGATTTTTGGCCGGTATTCCCTGTGACGGTAAGGGCATGACAACCGTATGCGCCGGTATCTGACAAAATCCTCATTTCATTTGCGGTGATCGTCCCATCCGTCTTTACCCCTGTCTTCATGTGAACCCGCATTGGGTGACGGGATCGTGAGGCGATGAATTCTTCTTCGCGGCTGTATTCAAAGATAACAGGTCGTTTTGTGGCGATGGTGAGATGCGCGGCAACATCCTCGATTAGAACCTCTTGTTTGCCTCCAAAACCCCCGCCAATCCGTGGCTTGATAACCCTGATTCGTTTGACAGGCAACCCCAATACAGGAGCCAGTATCCGCCGAACATGGAATGGGACTTGAGTGCTGGTACGGATTACCAAGCGGTCATCAGCATCCCAGTAAGTTATTGTCACATGCGGTTCAATATGGGCCTGTTGAACTTTGGGTACCGAATAATCTGCTTCTATGATGTCATCCGCTTCGCTGAAACCTCGGTCAACATCGCCGATGTCAATCCTGATTTCTGCCGCGAGGTTCTTCCCCTGCTTGGAATTGGCAAAATTAATATACTCAGGTTCATCGTGAATACATACTGCATCAGGGTTCATGGAATATGTTGGATCGAGAATAACTGGCAGGGGTTCATATTCCACGTCGATTAATTTGAGTGCTTGCTCGGCTATTTCTGATGTTTCAGCCGCGATGAAGGCTACCCTGTCACCTACGAAGCGAACTTTATTGTCCAATGAGAACATGTCCAATGGGCCAGGGATGGGATCCGATTGCCCGGCACTTGAAAAAACAACCCGTGGGATGTCTTGCCAGGTCAGTACCGCAGCTACTCCGGGCAGAGCCATTGCTTTATGGGTATCGATCTTTTTAATTCGAGCATGTGCACACGGAGAATGAAGAACCTTGGCATGCAAGAGGTTCTTCATATACATGTCAGCAGTAAAGGCTGGTTTTCCCTGAGCAAGCTTAACTGCATCTACTTTTCGATCAGATTTTCCGACCCGTTGGAATGATTCAGTACCGTTTACGGAAAAAACCTTTGTTTTTTCAAATGGTCCCACGTTCTCACCGCGCAGAAGTGCTGCTGCGCGTTGAATTGCTTGCACTGGTTTAATATATCCAGTACAACGGCATAGGACACCCGAAATCGCTTCACGGATTTCGAGTTCTGTTGGACGGGGGTTTTTATCCAAGAGGGCTTTGGCTGCCAATATTTGGGCTGGAGTGCAGTATCCGCACTGGATTGCACCTGTTTCTATAAATGCGATTTGTAACGGATGCAGGCCGCCTGTTTTCCTCCATCCTTGATCGGGGAGTTCCCCCAGTCCCTCTATTGTTACGATATTGTGCCCTTCAGCCTGGGCAGTCAGCATTGACCCGGCATTAATGGGGTTACCATCCAACAAAACTGTGTCTGACCCGCTTAAACCGTGTTCATCTCCGAATTTGACGCCAAAAAAGCCAAGATTTCGCAGGGTGGTGAATAATGTTTCGGAGGGGTTGGTTTCAATTGTATGCCGAATTGAGTTGATGGTTAATTCTATTTGCATGAGGGTTTTCCGAACCAGATATGAGTATTATTGAAGGAACTGTCGGGGAAAAGGCAACCTTTTATAAAGCCATCCAACTCCAACTGAAATCCCAACCAAAACAATTCCAAGCGCAGCGACAATTAAAACCTGAATAAGGGAGAGCAAACCAATGAACAAAGAATAGAATTCGGGAAGTGTCCAGGTAACCAACAGACCGTTGAACGCAAAGTTTATTAGAATGGGAAATGCAAGGAGATAAATCGTAATCCACACATATCCCAGCGCTGTATCCGCCGCTTTTCGAGCACCGCTTTTGAATGCATGCAGCCCCAGCATGGGAAAAAACCAACCAAGGAATGCTGCCACTGCTGCAGTTGTTGAACTGTATTTGATCAGCCAGGTAGCACTTTCAACCGATGCGAGCGAATATGTGCGACCATCAATTACTGCATAACGCAAATTGAAAAGCAGTATATATACAAGCGCACCACTCAATAACCAAAGTGCTTTTCTTTCCCTGCGTTGGAAAAGTATGTAACCTGGAAGAACCGCCAGAAATGTTGCCAGCACATTCCGCCAAATTCTTTCGTTTCCCAAACGGGTCTGACGAGCTAGATCCATTGCGGTCTGCGTGGCAAGCGCACTTTCACCAATTCCGATTTTGGCTGTTACACCAATCGCCTTAGTATAGAGTGAAAATAACTGATTCTGTTGGGCATTTAGTGCTTCCTGAATTGACGCATTTTGATCGGCAGTAAGGGTGAGCATTTTTACCAAGACGTTCCCCTGGTTACTGGCGGGAATGTTAGATCCAAGAAAAACGGAAATAGTTGGGGCAATATCAACCATGTCAACAGCGCCATAATTACCAGGGATGACCCCGGCTCCAGCCAGGACAAATGGTTCGACAAGAGTTATCGGTTCTGGTCCTCCATGACCGCCGCGATCTATTTGACCGTGGTCAGAAACCACTAAAAGCGTATCCTGCGAAAGATCCAGCCTGGATGAAATTTGTCTCAACATATCGTCGGCACGCGTCGCGGCTGCATCCCAGTTGGGACTGCGGGGACCACCTTCGTGGTGCCCGGCAAAATCCACCTGGTCAAGGTGAATAAGGATTAATCGGTAACCTTCGCTAAACCATGGTAAAGCAGCAGATACCACTTTGATATCTGCATTATTATCCTCGCCTGGAGTAAAAAATCCTGTGTCCAGATCGCTGTTGGAGAGCATCCCCTGAAACCATGAATATCCAGAAACAGCAGTTTTAAGATGGCTGCGATGAGCAGCTGCAAAAATGTCATCCTGGGAAAAGGGGCGGGCACTGGATTCGTCTGGTGGGTTAAAAGGTTGACTATCGTTAATGTCTGGCCATGCGCCAGTTAAAAGAGTTGTCCATCCAGGAGCGGAAAATGAAGGGGGGCGGCTGTGAATGATTGCCGAGGCGCCTTTAACCCGCAATTCGTTCAAGAAAGGCATAACGGTTGAATTTGCAGAAGTATCGAAACGCAAGGCGTCGATTAATACGATCACCATTCGACGTGTGATTGGGACCCCTAACATCTGTCCCGGCACGGGGGCAGGTTTAGCGATGGGAGACCTGTAAGCCTGGGCTGAATCCATCAAGTCAGTGACCCAGAAGTATGCACCAACCGCTATCAATACCAGGCCGATAAGCCCGAAAGCGAACCAGTTAATCTTTCGATTGATTCGGGTTTGTTTCAAAATGGGATTCCTTTTCGGTTTGAAGGATTTGCCTCAAATTGTCAATGGGATATTTATTTTCATCAACAGCGTATAGCCAAAATTCCCAACCATTGATAGGTTTATCCTCAGAGAGGGTTTTAGCCAGCGTATGTATAGTACCGAGTAAATTACCCATTTGCAGTTTTCCATTTGAAAGAACCGTTGCAGACACCGATTTATTGTTTGCCGGAAAGAGTTTTTGTCCTGGCTGGAGCAAGCCCGTTTCCAAGAGAGTACCAAAAGGGATACGTATTCGTTGGCGAGGTTCTTGCAGGGTCAGGGAAGGTATGTTTGCCGGTTCCACGGCTGCAATTCGATCACTTGCAACCTTAATATAGGTTTCTTCAAGTTCAATACCGATGAAGTGCCGACCCAATTTTCTAGCCACAGCGCCGGTAGTTCCTGAACCAAAAAAGGGATCCAGCACCACGTCTCCATAATTGGAGGATGAAAGAATTATTCGGTAAAGAAGACTTTCTGGTTTCTGTGTCGAGTGAGTTTTGGAACCATCGGAGCGAAGTCGTTCTTTACCAGTGCAGAGAGGGATGGACCAGTCTGATCGCATTTGAAGATCACCATTAAGCGATTTCATGGCATTATGATTAAAGGTGTACTTCTTTCCTTTAATTTTTTGAGCCCAAATCAGGGTTTCGTGTGCATTTGTGAACCGGACCCCGCGGAAATTAGGCATTGGATTGGTCTTTAGCCATACAACATCGTTTAGTATCCAATATCCGAGATCCTGCAAAATCGCTCCAACGCGAAAAATATTGTGATATGTTCCAATCACCCACAAGGTTCCTTCATCCTTCAATATTCGACGGCAGGAAGAGAGCCAAAAGCAGGTGAAATTGTCATACTCTTCAAAACTTGTGAATTTATCCCAATCATCATTTACTCCAGAAACGCGAGTGTGATTGGGGCGCCTAAGTTCCCGGGAGAGCTGGAGATTGTATGGTGGATCCGCGAAAACCATATCTATTGATTTTTCCGGGAGTTGTCTTATTACCTCGAGACAACTGCCATGGAGGATGGTGTCGAGAGGAAGATTTTTCATTTTTCAGCCAATTGGGCAAGGCATCTGGTCGCAAGAATTACGGATACACTACTCCGATAATTTGCGCTTGCCCATTCGTCATTAGCATCGCGTGCCGCGTTTTCGATGGCGAAGGCTATTCCAGAGGCATCATTGCCATCCATGGCAAGAGTGGGGGTATTACCCCATCCACCAATTACAACCCGCGTTCGTCCAGAAGGCCACTGGGCAATGGTTGTAGAAATAATAGGTTTATCCATTGGTGTGCGCGCTACATATTCAAAGGCAATTTTGACATTTACAGGAATTTCAATTTTTAAAATGAGTTGTCCATGAAGAAATCCACGAGGTGATAAAATAAAATCAGAAAGCAGGGTTTCCTGAATTGCATTCCTGGTATCCAGAATATAAATTTTTGCGTCCAGCGCCAAAAGGAAAGCCGACATGGGTGAACGTCCATCACCCGTCACCAGGGAACCTGCAACTGTTGCCATGTTCCGAATATTAAGCGGAGCTTCCAATCGTAGAGCAGTCACCAAAGCATCCGGGGTCACCGAACTTTCGATCATTGTTTGCAAAGAACAAGTCGCTCCAACTTCAAGACTATTTCCCTTAACTGTGAGTTTATTTAATCCAAGTGATTGCAAATCTACGACAGAGAAGGAATCTTCCCGTAGATGGGATAAAAAGGTGCCCCCACCAAGCGGTCGAGAATCTTGAACAGCCAAAAATTTCATGGCTTGTTTGAGGGTTTTAGGTCTTTGATAGGAAGTAATCATTGATTTTGCACCAACTAGTCCAACTTATTATTATACCCATTCTAGAGTCGATATGGGGAATTGGTCAGAAAAAAAGATGTTGGGAGGGAGCCGGAGTGGTTGATTATTACAACCTGGGTCCTTTTTGAAACCAGGTTGAAAGGGAAAATGAGCAGGTTCGGTAATATTATAATTTTTATCTCTTGCGCATAACCGATATATTAGGTTAATTATGCAATAATAATTTACATGTAATCCTTATTAAATACGTCACAATCACCTTGGTTTTTCTTCGCGCAACACTGGTTCTATTGGTCCAAGCAAAGCAGCAAATTGCTTAAGTTGGGAGGCATGAACAAGGGCCAATACCTCATCAGCCGGTTGTAAGATTGTATCGCCATGCGGGATGAGTAATTGGTTTTTTCGGATTAATGCAACGATGACAGAATCGGTTGGGAGGTTTATTTCACGCACGCTTTTATTTGAACTGGGAGAAAGTGGGTGAACTTTTTCTTCGATCAAGGAAAATTCACCTTTGCGCAATTTTAGGAGCGTCATCATATCGCCTAGGGACATTTCTTCTGCCACCAACCTGGCCAAAATATCAGCCTGGTTAAGAGCCACATCAACACCCATTTCCTGGGTAAAAAGCCAGGCATTTTTAGGGTTGTTAACCCGCGCAATGACACGGGGTACGTTGAACTCAAACCTGGCGAGCGATGTAACTACCAGGTTGGTCTCGTCGGATCCGGTCACTGCGGCAAGCACATTGGCTTGTTTAACCCCTGCGAATTCCAGGGTTAATGGAGAACTGCCATCACCGGCGATAATAACATTTTCTGGAAGCTCTTTGGGCAACTTTTCCAGCAATGCAGGGCGCTCTTCGATCACCTTAACAGCGTGTCCCCCATCCAATAGCATTTTTGCCAGGTGAGAACCGATGTTTCCGCCGCCGACAATTATGACAAACATATTTACCTCTCTTCCATTCCAAGTAACGCTTCCAGACGGTTCATGGCCGAAGAAAGAACGACAAGGTGAACCAGATCTCCCTCACGGAATTCCGTACCTGGAGCAGGGATAAAAGCATGGTCATCACGCGTGATCGAAACAACCATTGTTTCCCCGGGAACATTTAACTGCATGACATTCCGCCCAGACAATTGTGAAGGTAATTCCACATGAACAAGTGCTATTTCACCGCTCCCAAAGGTATTCCATACGTCGATGTTTACATGCGTTAAAACTTGAAATATTCGTTCAGCCCCCCAATTGGTTGAAGAAATTGTGGTTAACCCGAGGCGTTGATAAATTTCCGCCCGACGCGGATCGTACAATCGCGCCACAACGCGCGGTACATGAAATATGTTGCGTGCTGTTCGTGCAGCAACGATATTGGCGTTATCAGACTGGCTTGCAGCAACGAAGGCATCCACATTCTGGATCCCAGCTTGTAAAAGGATGTTCCGGTCAAAACCAAGACCTTTTATGATGGTGCCCTTGAAATTTGGTCCCAATCTACCGTCTGCGTTCGAATCGTGATCGATCACAGTGACCTCATGACCTTGCTCGGAGAGCAAGCGACTCACTTGGGAGCCAATGCGACCACAGCCCATGACAATGACTTTCATAAATCATTTCCTCCTTTTAATTGAATTGGAAGATCAGATTTCGTTTTATGTTCAGTCCTTCGAATCAATCCTTTGCGGAACCACTCCATTATATATAAAATCAAAGCGTAAAGCAAAAGCACCGGCCAAAAAAAGGCTGGGAATACCTGGTTGTCAAATGCCCTTGCCAAAGGGGGAATATATATCAACCCGGCAATAAGAAGCAGCGATAGTACCGTTCCCTGCAGGAGAGTAAAGTTACTGCCCCAACCCATCTGGGTTATGTGTGCTGTGGATGTTCGGCAGGCAAACGCATTCCCTATTTGTACCGTTACCATTCCCGCAAGAAAAACAGTACTGGCAACAACATTAACATCTCCTGCAATTTCAAAAAGATGAGGC
>Ga0315297_10002619_pt1 | contig 11391 bp, 8 predicted proteins | sample YL17G15_0_MG_FD_203628 | JGI IMG/M metagenome (GOLD analysis project Ga0315297, IMG submission 203628) | Sediment microbial communities from Yellowstone Lake, YNP, Wyoming, USA - YL17G15_0 | ecosystem: Environmental > Aquatic > Freshwater > Lake > Sediment | place: USA: Wyoming | collected...
GCCGGCCGCGACATCGGCGAGCGTCGAGGCGCCGGCCGCGACGTCGGCGGAGGGGGTGCCCCCGGCCGGGTCAACCGCTACCCGATGACGGTGAGCGCCGCGCCCGCGGCGATGAGCGCCGCCCCGCCCAGGCGCTGCGCAGCGCCCTCGCGCTCGCCGAGCCCGAGGATCCCCCACGCGGTCGCGAGCACCACTGCCGACTCGCGGAGGGGCGACACGATCGCAAGGGGCGCGACCGAGTAGGCCGCGAGGATGATGAAGTACGCCCCGACGATGAGGAGCCCGGCGAGCGTCGAGCGGAGCCACGAGGCCGGCACGTCGGCGGGGTCGTCCTCATCCGCAGCACCGGCTGCGCCCGCGGCACCCGCCGCGCCCGCGGCACCGACCGCGCCCGCGGTCCTGGCGGTCGGAGTCGGTCGCGCGGCCATCCGGGAGATCACGCCGTCGCTCCGCGCGGCGACCCGGCGTTCGAGGCGCCGCGTGATCCCGAACCGCCTGTCCGCCCAGATCCATGCCCAGAGCATGAGGATGCCGGCCATCCACGCGGCCCAGCCGTACATCCACGACGGCCCCTCGCGCGCCCCGACCCGATCGAACGCCGAGTAGCAGATGATCGCGACGCCCGTGAGCAGCGCCCACGGCACGGCGGTCGAGCCCGCGAGCAGCGCCGGCCGCCTGACGAACCACCCCCCGGCGAGCAGCATCGCGACGCCGGCGAGCGCGAGCGAGTCGAGCCGCTCGCCGAGCAGGACGATGCCGACGATGACGGTCCCGAGAGCGGCGGTGCCCCGGGCGATCGGATAGACGGTCGAGAGGTCGCCCCGGCGGTACCCGGCCGAGAGCGCGACGTAGAAGACGACCTGGGCGACCCCGGAGACGAGCGCGAGGTACCAGCCCTCGACGGTCATCGTCGGCGAGGCGTTCACCACCCACGCGATCGCGGCGATCGGCGTCACCACGACCATGGCCCCCGCGATGGCGCGCGCGGTCGTCCGGAGCGGATCGCCCGACGTCTTGACGACGACGTTCCACGCGACGTTCAGGCACGCAGCGAACAGCACCGCGGCGACGAGCGCGGGGGTCATTCCTGCGAGTCTAGAGGCGCGATGGGCGCGTTGCCGACCCACCGCCCGACGTGGCGAGGCCCGAGTCGCGCGACCCGGGCCTCACCAGTGCTCGTCGATTCGATGCCGCCGTGCGGCAGTGTCTCCTCAGGTGGCGGCGTCGCCCGCCGGCTTCTTCGGCTTGGCGGGGGCCTTGGCGGTCCGCGGCGCCGGTGCCTTGGCGGCCGTGGCCTTCGCCGTGGCCTTCGTCGCGGTGGTCTTCGTGGTCCTGGAGGCGGCCGTCTTCGATGCGGGAGCCTTGGCTGCCGTCGCCTTGGTCGCCTTGGCGGACGCTGCCTTCGTCGTCTTCGCCGCCGGCGTGGCGGCTGCGCCCGCGACCGTCGCCTTCGCGGTGGGGGCAGCGGTGGCGCGTCCGACCTTCGTGAGCGCGGCGCGCGCCTTGCCGGCCGCCGTCTGCGGCGTCTTGGCCTTGGCAGCCTTCGAGGCGGCGAGTCGAGCCTTCGCGGCCTTCGCCGCGGCGGCCTTGCCGGTGGCCTTCTGGACCTTGCCCGTCTGGACGTGGACGCCGCCGAGGGCCGCGTTCACCTTCCGGGTGAGGCGCGACTTGCGCCGCGCGGCCGCGTTCGGATGGATCGCCCCGGCCTTCGCCGCGCGATCGAGCGCGCTGATCGCGTCGCCGAGCTGGGCGACGGCATCGCCCTCCTGCTGCCCGGTGGCGACCCTGAGGGCCTTGGCGACGAGGGTCTTCGCCGCGCTCTTGCGCGGCTGGTTGATCTCGCGGCGTCGCTCAGCGGTCCGGACCCGCTTCTGCGCGGACGGCGTACGGGTGCCGGTCCAGCCTCGGGGAGAATGAGCCACGGTCTGCGTTCCTCGTGCGGGAGTCTGGTCGATCCGCGCCCGCGGGTCGGCGGGCACAGGTTGGTGGCATGTTCGGCGCGCGCGGGAGAGGACGCCGCATGGCGCGAAACGGGAGTGTACCAGTTCCGACGGATGCCGAGCCGCGCGTACCCGGGAGATCCGAGGTGTGCTGCCCAGGATAGCGGCGGGACCGACACGGATCGTTTCGCGTCGACGGCCGGCGGCGACCCCGACATCCGCGACCGTCCGCGGCTCCTTGCTACACTCGGGCCGCCCATGACGATCCCCCAGGAGCGACTCCGCAACTTCTCGATCATCGCCCACATCGATCACGGGAAGTCCACCCTCGCGGACCGCCTCCTCGAGGCGACGCACACGATCGACCCCCGGCAGATGACGAGCCAGGTCCTCGATTCGATGGACCTCGAGCGCGAGAAGGGGATCACGATCAAGGCCCGCGCCGTCCGGCTCGAGTACACGGCGGCCGACGGCCTCGGCTATGCCCTCAACCTCATCGACACCCCCGGGCACGTCGACTTCACCTACGAGGTGAGCCGCTCGCTCCAGGCGTGTGAGGGCGCGATCCTCGTCGTGGACGCCGCGCAGGGGATCGAGGCCCAGACGCTCGCGAACGTCCATCTCGCGATGCGCCAGGACCTGACGATCATCCCGGTCGTCAACAAGATCGACCTCCCGTCCGCACAGCCCGACGTGGTCATCGAGGAGCTCGAGAACGTCCTCGCCATCCCGCGCGAGGAGGTCATCCTCGCGTCGGCGAAGGAGGGGACCGGGATCGAGGAGATCCTCGAGGCGATCGTCGCCCGCGTCCCGGCACCGAAGGGAGACCCGAAAGCCCCGCTCCGTGCCCTCGTCTTCGACAGCCACTACGACGCGTACAAGGGCGTCGTCGTCTACGTGCGGCTCGAGGAGGGGAGGCTCCGCACCCACGACGCGCTCCGGTTCATGGCGTCCGGCGCGGAAGCGCTGCCCCTGGAGCTCGGCGTCTTCCGCCCGCAGCTGGTCCCGATGAAGGAGCTCGTCGCGGGCGAGGTCGGCTACATCGCCACCGGCCTCAAGAGCGTCCGCGACGCCCAGGTCGGCGACACGGTCACGACCGCCGCATACCCCGCGGCGACGCCGCTCCCCGGCTACCAGCAGGCGAAGAGCCTCGTCTTCGCCGGCATCTACCCGATCAGCGGCCCGGACTACCCGCTCCTGCGCGACGCGCTCGAGAAGCTCCACCTCAACGACGCGAGCTTCACGTTCGAGCCGGAAAGCTCGATCGCCCTCGGTTTCGGGTTCCGCTGCGGCTTCCTCGGCCTGCTCCACATGGAGATCGTCCAGGAGCGTCTCGAGCGCGAGTTCTCGCTCGACCTCATCGCCTCGGCGCCGTCGGTCGAGTATCGCGTCACGCTCATCCAGGGCAAGGGGACGCTGGCCGTGGACAATCCCGCTCTCCTGCCGAGCGTGGGCGACATCGAGGAGATCGCGGAGCCCTGGGTCACCCTCTCGGTCATCACCCCGTCGACGTACATCGGCCAGGTGATGGAGCTCACGCGGAACCGGCGGGGCACCTACCTCGACATGGAGTACCTGGATCCGACCCGGGTCCTCATGAAGTTCCAGATCCCGCTCGCCGAGCTCATCGTCGACTACTTCGACCAGCTCAAGAGCCGGACGCAGGGGTACGCGTCGATGGACTACGAGGAGGCCGGCTACCGGGCGGCTCGCCTCGTGAAGCTCGACGTCATGGTGAACGGCGAGCCGGTCGACGCGCTCAGCCTCATCGTCCACCGCGACGAGGCGCCGGCGACCGGGCGACGCCTGACGGCGAAGCTCAAGCAGCTCATCCCACGCCACATGTTCGAGGTCCCGATCCAGGCCGCGATCGGAGGCCAGGTCGTGGCGCGCGAGACCGTGCGGGCGATGCGGAAGAACGTCCTCGCGAAGTGTTACGGCGGCGACATCACCCGCAAGCGGAAGCTCCTCGAGAAGCAGAAGGAGGGGAAGCAGCGGATGAAGCGGGTCGGATCCGTGGAGATCCCGCAGGAAGCGTTCCTCGCGGTCCTCCGGATGGGCGAGGAGTAGTCGGCCGGCCCCCGTCGCGGAGGTCATCCCGCCCGCTGCGCCGCGTGCTAGCGTGCGCGCATGGAGGAGACGATCCGGGTCCTCGTCGCGCTCGGCCTCACGCTGCTCCTCGTCCTCCTGCGGCTCGACGCCGACCGGTTCGGCGCGGCGGAGTACGACGAGCCCGACGATTTCGGCGACACGCCCCCGATCCTTCGTCGCCTCGCGTGGTACGTGGCGGGGATCGCGCTCGTCATCGGCATCTACCTGGTCTTCCCCGACCCGACCGGGGTGCTCCGGCTCACGGTGGGGGACCAGACGACCGCCCTCCTCGGCGGGCTCGCGTTCGCGGCCGTCGGCGTCGCGCAGGCGGTCGTCGTCGCGTTCCTCCGGCGCCGGCGGCTCCGGCTCCCGCCCGCCCGCGCGTACCCCGGCGCGATCCTCGACGCGGTCGGTACCGCGGTCGTCGACGAGGCGGTCTTCCGCGGGATCATGCTCGGACTCCTCATCGCGATCGGCCTCGAGCCGGTCGTCGCCATCGCCCTGCAGGCCATCGCATACACCCTCGCGACGCGGGTGGGTCGCGCCGGCGGCGACCCGTATCTCGTCGTGCTCACGCTCGGGATCGGCCTCGTCGGCGGCTGGCTCACGATCGCGACCGGGGGGATCGCGGCCGCCATCATCGGTCATGCCGGGACGCGTCTCGCGACGTTCGTCGCCACCGGGTACCCCGGCTGGGAGGAGCTGCCCGAGGATGACGGGCTGAGTGACGGGGCAGGCGTCGCCGCCGAGTGGATCGCGCCTGAGGGACGGGGCGACGAGGACGCGCAGGACGAGGCCTCGGTCTCGCAGCTCGACATCGAGGACCGCGACGCGGGCGTCGTGGGCGCGTGACCGACGGACCGACGGCGGACGCGGGGGCCCTGGGTCCGGCACCCGGGGCCGCGCCGCCGGTCGCGCTCTACGTCCACGTCCCGTTCTGCGTCTCGCTCTGCCCGTACTGCGACTTCGTCGTCTACGCAGGCGCGGCGGCCCGCGGTCCCGCGAGCCGGGTCGCGGCGCTCGTCGACGCGCTCCTCGTCGAGATCGACCTCCGCGCCGACGTCCAGGACGCTCGCCACGGCCCTCCCGGCGGCCCCGGGCGCGACGCTCTCGACACGGTGTACCTCGGCGGCGGCACGCCGTCGCTCCTCCCGGCGGCCGCGATCGCCCGCATCCTCGACGCGGTGCATCGGCGCTTCGGGATCGCGCCCGGGGCCGAGGTGACGCTCGAGGCGAACCCCGGTCCCGACGATCGCGGCGATCCCGTCGGCATGGTCGCGGCCGGCGTCACGCGCATCTCGCTCGGGGCGCAAAGCCTCGATGCGACCCTGCTCCGCCGGCTCGGACGGCGCCATCGCCCCGGCGACGTCACGGCTGCGGTCGCGGCCGCGCGCGAGGCCGGTGCCGGCTCCGTCAGCCTCGACCTGCTCTACGACATCCCGGGTCAGACCCCCGCCACGTGGGACGCGACGCTCGGGAGCGCGCTCGAGCTGGCTCCCGACCACCTCTCGCTCTATGCGCTCACGCTCGACGACCCGGAGGCTGAAGGGCTCGTCGGCCCGGTCGGTGATCACCTCCCCACGACCCCGGGAGCGCGCCGCTGGCGCGACCGTGCCCGGGCCGAGCAGGACGACGACCGCGCGGCCGCGCTCTACGAACGGGCCTCCGACGTCCTCGGGGCCGCCGGGTACCGTGGCTACGAGATCTCCAACTGGGCGCAGCCCGGCCACGAGAGCCGCCACAACCTCGCGTACTGGGAGCGCCGGCCGTACGAAGCGATCGGGCCCGGCGCCCACGCGTTCGACGGCGTCGTGCGCCGGTGGAACGCGGCGCGCCTCGAGGGGTATCTCGCTGCGCTCCTGCCGGCCCCCACCGCGCCGACGGCCGGCGCCGCGCCGACGGACGCCAAGGGGGCGCCGACGGGCACCGCCGCACTGCCGGATGCGATCGTCGCGCCACCGGCCTCCACCGCGCCGACGGACGCCGAGGGGGCGCCGACGGGCGCCGCCGCCGCCGCGCCACCAGGCCTCCCGCCGGGGGGCTCCGAGACGATCAACGCGGACGACGCCGCCGCGGAGGCGGCGATCCTCGGCCTGCGCCTCGACCACGGGGTCCCGATCACCGTCGCCGAGGATCCGCGGTTCGCGGCGGCCTTCGCGTGGGCCCGTGAAGCCTCGCTCGTCGAGGACCTCGTGCCGGCATCCGGCCTGGAGGGCGAGCGCCGGGTCCGCCTCACCGGGCGCGGTCGACTCCTCGCGAATGAGCTCTTCGCCCGCCTCGTCTGAGGTCCTGCTTCACCCCGAACGGGACCGCACGACGCGTCGGACGTCCGTTGACACTCGCCGCGGGGGGCTGCTAGGATGCGTTCGACGCGGTTAGCACTCTCATGTGGAGAGTGCTAACAGGAAGGAGAACACACAGGGAGTGGCTCGCCGCACCCGCCGCACCACCGGCCCGCTCGACCTCCGCCAGCAGGCGGTCCTCCGGGCGATCATCGAGGAGTACGTGACGACCGCGACGCCGGTCGGTTCCGTCACGCTCGTCGAGCGGTACTCGCTCGGCGTGAGCAGTGCCACGGTGCGCAACGTTCTCGCGGAGCTCGAGGCCGGCGGCTATCTCACGCACCCCCACACGTCGGCCGGCCGGATCCCCACGGACGCGGGCTACCGATACTTCATCGAGGCGATCATCGACGCGGTCCCGCTCCCGCCGGTCGAGCAGCTCATGATCCGCCACCAGTTCGGCCAGGTCGAGTTCGCGAACGAGCAGTGGTTCCGACTCGCCGCCACGACGATCGCCGCCGCCACCCGCGCCGCCGGGCTCGCCACGCCGGCGAAGCCCCAGGCCGCGCGCGTCCGCCGGATCGACCTCGTCGGCCTCCAGGACCGGCTCGCGAGCCTCATCGTCGTCCTCCGTGAAGGGACGATCCGCCAGGTGCTCGTCGCCCTCGACGAGCCGGCCACGGACGACGAGCTCACCGCGGTCGCGAACGGCCTGACGGAGATCGCCGCCGGCAGGAGCGCCTCGGAGCTCGAGCGCCGGCTCGCGCGCCTCGAGGTCGACGACCCGAACACCGCGGTCCTCGGTCGGGTCTGCGAGCAGGTGATCCGCCTTCTCCGCGAGTCGGACGCGGCGGCGCTGGCGGACGTCTTCAGCGACGGGCTCCTCAACGTCATGGCCGCGCCTGAGTTCGCGCAGGCGGACAAGCTCCGCCGGATCCTCTCGATCCTCGAGAACCGCGCCTACCTGGCCGACCTGTTCGCGGCCGTCACCCGATCGGGCCGGGTCCAGGTCTTCATCGGTCGCGAGAACGGCGCGGACGAGATGTCCGACGTCGCGCTCGTCCTGGCGCCCTACGGCCGGCCCGGCCGGGCCGTCGGTGTCGTCGGCGTCCTCGGTCCCACGAGGATGCGCTACGCCCAGGCGATCGGGACGGTCCGCTTCGTCGGTGGGCTCATGAACGAGCTCGTCGATCACCTCTACGCCTGACCATCCGGCCGACGGAGCCGGGGCTCCCCACGGGAAGCACGGACACGCCGACCACGAGCCCGACGTCACAGCAGACGGGAACGAGATGACTCACCGCAAGACACGGGCCGAGGAGCGCATCGACGCCATCGACGTCTCCTCGACGGCCCTCCTCGAGGAGAACGCGGCGCTCCGCTCGAAGGTCGACGAGCTCGACCTCGCCGTCGCAGAGCACCTGGCCGGTCGCCAGCGCGCCCTCGCCGACTACCAGAATCTCAAGCGCGCCGCCGACGCCGACCTCACAGCGGCCAGGCAGCGGGCGGGGGATCGGCTCCTGAGCCGGATCGTCGACCTCGTCGACGATTTCGATCGGGCGCTCGAGCACGTCCCGGAGGACGCCGCCGCATCCGGCTGGATCGAGGGGATCGCCGCGATCGATCGGAAGCTCCGCTCCGCCCTCGAGGCAGAGGGGGTCGCCCCGATCGAGGCGCTCGGACGGCCGTTCGACCCGGCCCTGCACGACGCCATCGCGAGCGTCCCCGGCATGGGCCGCCCCGAAGGCGAGGTGGTCGTCGAGATGCGCCGCGGGTATCTCGCGGGCGACCGGGTACTTCGGCCGTCGCTCGTCGGCGTCGCCGACGGGTCCGGCCCCGGCGCCGGCAACTGACCCTTCGACCGCGGGACATCCGGGCATGCGCCGGCAGCCCGCGACACCACAAGGCACACGCAGACAACCACTGAAGAAGAGAGGCATCGATGGGCAAGATCATCGGCATCGACCTCGGGACGACGAACTCGGTCGTCGCGGTGATGGAGGGCGGCGAGCCCAAGGTCATCGCGTCGGCAGAGGGTGGTCGCACGGTCCCGTCGGTCGTCGCCTTCACCAAGACCGGTGAGCGCCTGGTCGGGCAGCTGGCGAAGCGCCAGTCCGTCACGAACCCCGCGAACACCGTCTACTCGATCAAGCGCTTCATGGGCCGCCGCTGGGACGACCCCGAGGTCCAGCGCAGCAAGGGCCTCGTCGGCTACGCGATCGACAAGGACAGCAAGAGCGACGGCGTGAGGGTCGTCCTCGCCGACGGCACCGCGTACACCCCGCCCGAGCTCAGCGCGATGATCCTCCAGAAGCTCAAGGCGGACGCCGAGGCGTATCTCGGCGAGAAGGTCACCGAGGCGGTCATCACCGTCCCGGCGTACTTCGACGACACGCAGCGCCAGGCGACCAAGGACGCGGGCCGCATCGCCGGCCTCGACGTCAAGCGGATCATCAACGAACCCACCGCGAGCTCGCTCGCGTACGGCCTCGACAAGAAGACCGACGAGAAGATCGCCGTCTACGACCTTGGTGGCGGGACGTTCGACATCAGCATCCTCGAGCTCGGGGACGGCGTTTTCGAGGTGAAGTCGACGAACGGCGACACGCACCTCGGCGGCGACGACTTCGACCAGCGCGTCATGGAATGGCTCCTCGCCGAGTTCAAGAAGCTGGAGGGGATCGACCTCCGGAGCGACCCGCAGGCCCTCCAGCGCCTCAAGGAGGCCGCCGAGAAGGCGAAGATCGAGCTCAGCACCACCCAGCAGACCGAGATCAACCTCCCGTACATCACGGCCGACCAGACCGGTCCCAAGCACCTCGTGGTCCCGATCTCGCGCGCGAAGCTCGAGGACCTCGTGGGCGATCTCATCGACAAGACACGCGTCCCCGTCGAGCAGGCCCTCACCGATGCCGGCCTCACGGCGTCCGACATCGACGAGGTCGTCCTCGTCGGCGGGATGACCCGGATGCCGGCGGTCGTGGAGGCCGTGAAGAAGATGTTCGGCGGCAAGGAGCCGTCGAAGGGCGTGAACCCGGACGAGGTCGTGGCGATCGGCGCGGCGATCCAGGCCGGAGTCCTCGCCGGCGACGTGAAGGACGTCCTCCTCCTCGACGTCACGCCGCTCTCGCTCGGCATCGAGACACTCGGCGGCGTCATGACCCGGCTCATCGAGCGGAACACGACGATCCCGACGAGCAAGAGCCAGGTCTTCTCCACCGCGTCGGACAACCAGCCGTCCGTCGAGATCCACGTCCTCCAGGGCGAGCGCGAGTTCGCCCGGGACAACAAGACGCTCGGCAAGTTCATCCTCGACGGCATCCCGGCCGCGCCGCGCGGCGTTCCCCAGGTCGAGGTGACGTTCGACATCGACGCGAACGGGATCCTCGAGGTGAAGGCGAAGGACCGCGCGACCGGCAAGGAGCAGCAGGTCCGGATCACCGGGTCGTCGATGCTCGACAAGAAGGACGTCGACGCGATGGTCCGCGACGCGGAGACCCACGCGGCCGAGGACGCGGCGCATCGCGAGGAGGTCGACCTCCGCAACCAGACCGAGGCGCTCACCTTCCAGGCGGAGCGGACGCTCAAGGATCTCGGCGACAAGGTCACGCCCGAGGACCGTGCGGCCGGCGAGGCGAAGCTCAACGACGTCCGGGACGCGCTCAAGGGCGACGACATCGGGTCGGTCCGGGCCCGCGGCACCGAGCTCGCCGAGCTCATGCAGCGGATCGCGACCGCGGCCTACGCGGCCTCTGACCCTGGGGCCGCCCCGGGGCCCGACGAGCCGCCGGGCGAGTCCGGCGAGTCCGGCGACGCCGCTGCCGACTCCGACGAGGAGACGGTCGAGGGCGAGTTCACCGAGGTCTGAACCGCGAGCGCGCCCGCCGCGCTCCTCACGCGACGATGCCCCCCGGGTCGGAACCGTGGGGGCATCGTGATTCTTGCGGTCCGGGCCGGCGCTCGTGCGCTCGGGTACGGGGTCCCGCGTCCGACAGGTTCAGAGCGGGCTGAGGAACCGCTCGCGGCCGCCGGGTCGGAGCGCCACCTGGGCCGCAGGGCTGGGCAGCGGGCTCGCCGGCGCTGTCGGCTCCGCCGAGCCGCTGGGCGAGGGCTCGATCGACGGGGAAGGGCTCGGCTCGGGCGAGATGCTCGGGCTCGGCTCGGGCGAGATGCTCGGGCTCGGCTCGGGCGAGATGCTCGGGCTCGGCTCGGGTGAGATGCTCGGGCTCGGCTCGGGTGAGATGCTCGGGCTCGGCTCGGGTGAGATGCTCGGGCTCGGCGTCGGCTTCGCCGTCGGCCACGGCGCCGCCGTGTCGCCGAGCAGCTGCGGGATCGTCACGAACTTGAAGCCGCGCGACTTGTAGTTGCGGATGATGTCGCGGACCGCGTCGGCCGTCGCGGTCGGCCCGGCGTGCATGAGCACGACCGACCCGTTGCGCCCGCGGGTCGCGTTCGAGTAGACGGTCCACGAGGTCGCCCAGGGCGAGGTGTCCCCGGACGAGACGTCCCACATCATGATCGTGGGGAAGCCGGCCCTTGCGGAAGCGGCTGCCACGCGCGCGTCCCATGACCCGCCCGGCGGCCGGAAGACGCGGACCATCGGCACGCCGGTGATCTCCTCGATGAGGCGCCGCGACGCCTTGATCTGCCACTCCATGTCGTGCGTCGAGAGGGTCCGGAAGTCGGGGTGCGACCAGGAGTGGTTCGCGATCGGGAAGCCCAGCCGGGCGACCTTCTTCCAGAAGGCGGGGTTGCCGCGGACGGCGAGGGCGTAGGGGAACCACGTCGCCGTCACCTTCTCGGAGACGAGCACGTCGAGGATGCGCTGGTCGTTGACCCGACTCCACCCGTCATCGAACGTGAGCGCGACGACCCGCTGCGAGCGGCTGCCGTTGTAGACGGCGCGCGCCGGGCCGGCCGCGAGCGTCGGGGCGACGGCGGCGAGGCCGAGGACGGCACAGGCGAGGATCGTGGCGATGGCGGAGCGGGCGTGGATGCCGCTTCGCCGGCGGGGGTCGATCGGGGGTCTCCTCGGAGGAGGTGGGGACTCGGCTCGAGCCGATCGTACCGTACGCGGC
>Ga0315297_10002622_pt1 | contig 11389 bp, 10 predicted proteins | sample YL17G15_0_MG_FD_203628 | JGI IMG/M metagenome (GOLD analysis project Ga0315297, IMG submission 203628) | Sediment microbial communities from Yellowstone Lake, YNP, Wyoming, USA - YL17G15_0 | ecosystem: Environmental > Aquatic > Freshwater > Lake > Sediment | place: USA: Wyoming | collected...
GAGTTCTCCAGATAACCGTCCAAAAAATTAATCCTCCAAGAATGACGTTAATTATAGAAAACGAAGACGATGATGATTTTTGAAAATAACTCATCGTCAATCCCCAAATAACTATATCCAAAAATGGCCAGCCAAAGCTCCACATAACTCTTTCCAATGATCTTGGCCATATATATAGATGACGAATAACGATAGCGAAAATTCTTCTGCTACTCATAGTTTTTCTCTAGCAACTTTTATAAAAAAATCTTCTAGGGTTGGTTTATCGATAGTTATTTGCGAATATTTTAGGCGCGCTAAAGATAGTCTTCCCAAAAGCTGGCCGACTTTTTCTTCTTCAAGCTCAATAACTGTCTCTTTGTCATCCTGCCAAAATCGATAGTTAAAATTTTTTAAAAAAATATCGACTCTTTTTTTGTCAACAACAAAAAACAATCTCACTTTACATGATTTAATTTTTCTCGCTAAACTCTCTGGCGTATCTTCAGCAATTATTTTTCCATGATTGAGAAAAATCACCCTATCACAGATCTCGGTTATTTCAGGCATATTATGAGAGGTAAAAAGAACTGAGGCATTATTTTCTCTTACTTTTTTGACAATAAATTTGCGGGTAAAATCAGCAATGTCTGGATCCAAAAAAGCTGTCGGTTCATCTAAAAGTAGCAGTTTTGGATCGTTGATAAATGCTTTACAAAGATAAAGACGTGCCAACTGCCCTGACGAAATAGTGTCGGTTCGTTTTTCTTTCAAATTAAGAATCTTAAATTCTTTTAAAAGCTTATTGACTTTTTTCTTATAACCATCCACCTCATAAAGTCTAGCAAAGGTATAAAGATTCTCACAGACTTTTAGCCGCCATGGCAAATTTATATAAGCGGCAGAAAAGTTCATTTGCTTTAAAATCCTAACTCTATTTTCCTCAAATGGTAAACCAAAGATATTAATACTGCCTAAGGTTGATTTTGTTAAACCAAGCAACATATCTATAGTCGTTGTCTTTCCTGCGCCGTTGGGACCAAGGAGACCCAATATTTCACCTTCCTTTAAAGAAAAGGAGATATTATTTACCGCAGTAAACTTGCCAAATTTTTTGGTCATATTTTTGACTGTAAGAATATCCATAAATCGTATTATATCAATTTTTCCTCTCGCCCATCAACGAAAAAAATAGGGAAGTGAAGTCATTTAAATTGTCAAAATAACCCAAACCACCTAAAACAGGGTCGGGGAGACTCCTGAAAAACCTGAAAAATCGACCAAGGAGCAAAGAGGGAATAATAGGTAATAATTAATGATTAATTAATTTTTAATAAATAATAATTAATAAATAATTTTTGTATTTGGACTGTCACAATAATATCACTCTCCTCTTCTGTCACTCATGGCTAACATCGTAAAAGATATAATTTACGACGTTATACATCCTTATTTCTCTTCCTATATATTCCTTTAATTTCCTTTATCCGGCTTTCGTGATTTTTATGTAAATAAATCCTGGAGGATGAAGATCCCAATTTCTCTCGAACTCTCTCATAATAACTCGTTAACTCGTTAACTCTTTAACTATATAATTGTCTTTTAATTAACAAGAAGAGCCTCTTCTCTTACCTTTCGACGACGTCTCTTAATTTTTAGAGCAAAAATATGCTCTAAACTATAACTTTTGAGGCTAAAAATATAAGAAATGGTAATAGCGCTTATAGGAGAAATGTACACTAAGTTGATTTAGACTGTTACATCATTCTAATTATTAAATCTCGAGGCTAAACTCTTTATTTTCTCTCTATATAACCAATTAATATTTGGAGTGTATCATCAATCTGAATATAAAAAATCGAGGCTAATTTTAAAAAACTATCCACAAACGCCTATATACTACTTAGAGTATAGAGACGATCTGAAATACCAAACTTAGCTACGAAAAGTAATTGTTTTATAAACTTTATGAACTTTAATAACTTTATAAACTAAATTAATCCTATAGTTTTTTAACGTTCGTGGTAAATATTTACTATAGGATATATTTATTCACGTCCGTAAAAACTACCACTTCCCTCTTCCCTACCTTGGGTCTCTCTTTCTTTTAAAGACTCGTCAATGTAATTTTTATCACACGAGAGTCTCACCACTTCGTGGTCCCCTCGAAAGTGAAAAAATTCCATTGCCTCGTCTTTCCAAAAAACGGGTGTCGAGAAGAAAGGGTCCCGACTGCGCGCAGATCAGTCGACATTCACCGACTGTCGAGCACAGGCGGGAATGAATTCGAGACAGGACCCGTTTTTTCTTACCAGCTAATTGATAATAATGTAATTACCAAAACAAAGGCCCAAACAAACACATACTCACGAATCGTTTCCTTAAAAAGTTTCTCATCGATGAAATTATAGATAATCCCTCCCAAACTATAAAATGACGCGGTCAGAAACAATGCGGCAATGGTTCCTCTTAAAGGAATAAAACTTATCAATACAGATAACTCTGTTAATAAAATTGACACGAACAAAGCATAATTGACAATTTCTTTCTCTAAGTGTTTGTCAAGCTTTATCGTCCAGAATAAATGAAGGCTAAGTAAAAATCCGACTCCTCCGGCAACTAGCATATTCATTAAAAAAAATCCCTTAAAAGAAAAAAGAATATTAAAAATAATAAAAGCTAAGAAAGCCTGGTAGAAAAAATTGATAGAAAAAGCCGCCCGATAAAGCTGTAGGTTCTTCTCTACCCCAACGTTGAAAATATTGGCGCAAAGCAAAACAGCGTATAAGGAAATGCTGTAAACAACGGTGTATGGAATCCGTGTCAGCCATCTTCCCGGAAATAAGAAATAAAATAAATAAAAGAATATGGTCAAGGAAACAGGCATAAAGAAAAGCCCAAACCATGCTATCTTCTCTATTCCTTCAAGAAGAGCAAAATAAGTCAGCAAAAAACTGGCGATTAGAAGAACCGGAACAAAGATTAAGATTTTATCAAAATAAAAAAAGGTGGAAAAAACAACTAAAAACGTCAAAATAAAAACCGCGATCAGGAGTCTGATCCTCTTTTCGATCTTGACTGCCTTTTTTTCAAAGATTTGTAAATACTTTTTGAATGTCATCTGAGGCTTCTAATAAATCTATTAATTCTGAAATCTTTTTTATTTTTTCATCGTCTGTAAGTGGTATTATTGTTCGAGGCTTAAAATCAACCTCGGCTGATTCGTATTTAACGTCTTTGAGAAGATTTTTTATGTGACCGAGGTGTTCGTAGGGAAAATAAAGATAAAATCTATCTTCCATTTCAGTAATATCAAATGCTTTTAATTGATCACCAATCGTCAAAATTTTATCTTGGTCAACTTGAGATTTGTCAAAGACAATCAAGCCACACTTTTGGAATTGATAAGAGACCGAGCCGGAATTACTCAATTTACCTTGATGCTTCTCTAAAATATTCCTGATTTCTGATAGCGTCCTATTTTGATTGTCAGTCGTCGCAAGAATAATTAAGGAAACTCCATATGGACCAAACCCTTCATAGATGATTTCTTTTATCTGGCTTTTGTCGGGTCCGATGCCTTTATCGATCGCCCGCTTTATATTTTCTTTAGGCATGTTAGCAGCGTGAGCCTTTTCTATTGCCAATCTTAACTTAACGTTGTTATCAGGATCGGTTTTTCCTTCGCCTTCGATGACAGAAAGAGTAATGAGATGACTTAACTTGCCAAAAATATTGCCTTTCATCTTGTCGTTGGTTTCTTTTTTCCTTTTTATATTCGCCCATTTAGAATGACCAGACATAATACTAATTATACCTTGACAAATAAATAATATAAAATATACTTTATCTTCATTATGGATAAAAATCAATTATTGGAAAAAGAGGCTATCGAAGCCGCCATCACTTCAGACTGGGAAAAAGCCATAAAATTAAACGAAAAAATCATTGTTCACGATAAAAAAAACGTCGACGCTTACCTGCGGTTAGGATTTGCTTATTTACAAAAAAGCAACATAAAGAAAGCAAAAAATATTTACCGCAAAGCCCAAAAACTCCAATCAGGCAATTATATTATTTCCGAAAATTTGGAAAGAATAAAAATCCTTGAATCAAAAAAAATTTCCCGCCTCTCTCCTACCCAACTCAATCCCTATGTTTTTATTGATGTTCCAGGGAAAACTAAAGCTGTCATCTTAGTTAACTGCGGTCAAAAAGCAGTTTTAGCCAAATTAACTATTGGTCAGGAAGTTTTTCTTGTCCCAAAAAGAAGACGTATAGAAGTCAGATCGAAAGAAAAAGAATATATCGGCTGTCTCCCTGATGATATCTCGAAAAGATTGATTATTTTTATGAAGGCCGGCAGTGTCTTCCGGGCTTTTATAAAAGAAACCACTCTAAAGTCAACTAGCGCCTTTCTTAAAGAAGAAAAAAAGGGAAAAAAAGTCGCTAGATATGCTTCTTTCCCGATTAATTTTCAGGCCGGTTTGGCGAACATTCACTTATCTGACGAAGAAGGCAAAGAAGATGACATTGAAGAGATCTCCGATAACGACCTCGAGAAGTTGGCCGAGACTCTCAGTGAAGAAAAAGAATACCTGGGCTACGAATCAGAGGATAAAGAAGAAGTTGAAGAATAATGTTTTACTTTACCTTTAAGAAATAAAATCGTCCCTTTTATTTTTCTGGACATTAGCAAATGCTTGATTTCTTTAGGAATATCAAAATCCTTCATCGAACGAAAAGCTAAAATAAAAGATAAGGCCAAAATCAGTAAAAATATCCAAATCATTCTTAAATTTCTAATTTCTAATTAACCTAATTGACCTAAAAAATGTCCAATTCCCAATAATTGGTCATTGGGAATTATTTAACGCTCCAATCTTTCTCTAAATCTCCTAATTCTAATATTATATCAGAAACTGTTGTTTCCCCTATCTTCAACTGACAATTGAAATAACGAGCAATGTCTTGACTAATTAAACTAAGTTTCTTAATAATTACCTGGCATTTTTTATCAACATTTTTTCCTTGGCTCAAATCTACTACCCTGATTCCCTCACCGTCAATTATCTGGCTAAAAAGTAAGGCGGTCGAATAGCTTCTTGTATAGATAATTTGAACATTCTCTCCTATCTCTCTATAGGTCTTTCTGTAAAAATTACCCTGAAAGTCCTTATGAAACTGTTCTTGGTCAAATAGAGCCTTATTTAAATCAATAATTTTGTAGTCGACGGGGTTTTTGTTAAAGAATTTAAAAAGCAAAAATAGCCGGTCAATTGTGTTGGCGTTCGATCTGCCCAAAAGAACTTCCCCGATTGTGGGAAAGTTAGAATCATCAAGAACAGCATAGTAAATTTCGATCTTACGCGGATAAAAATAAAGGTCAACTAAAGTAGAAGTGGCTCCAGAAAAAGTCTTTTTCAGTAGGTCAGGATTTTTTTCAAGAGAAACCAGTTTTCCTAAAGCTCCTACCCTATACTTGCCGTAACCTCCTGGTACTAAGATCTCAGTTTCAGCCGGAAATTTGATTAAGTAATTAACTTCTTTTTTCGAAAAAGAAAAGAATTTGCTATTTTGTGAATAAAAAATCACATTAACTCTGTCTTTTTCTTTTATGAAAACTGATGAGGTAAAATTCTTAAATAGAAGATAAACAATTAACAACACTATGGCTATAGTAATTATGAGTTTTGAGATTTTAGATGTGGATTTGAGATTTGACATTTGAGATTTGACCTGCCTGTCGGCAGGCAGGAATTTTTATGCTATACCGTGCTCTATCTTTAGTCTTCTTATTTTATTAACAATGTCGGCCTTATCCAATTTATGCCAAAGATAGATTTTTTTGATAATCGACAAAGAAGCTTCAAATTCGGGCTGAATCACTAAATTAACTCCAAGATCTTTCATTCGTGTTTGGTCTGATTCGCGATGGACACGGCTGATGATAAAAATATCTTTATTGAGTTTTTTCGCGTTTAAAACAATTTCTTCCTGGGTATATCTTTCTGGCAGAGCTAAAATTAAGATAATCGCTTCATCAACCTGGGCATAATCTAAGATCTCGATATCCGAAGGGTCACCGTAAATAATATTGACTCCAGCTTTTTTAGCTTTTTCAACAATATAGAGGTTGTAATCGATAGCAACATAGGGAATATTAGCCATCATAAGAGAACGGCCGATATAGCTCCCAATTCTGCCATATCCGCAAATTACGACGTGATTTTTTATCTGGAGTTCATCTATCGGCGATTGATTGGTATCAAGTCTGTAAGTAATAAAATTTTCTAAGAATGGCAGATATTTTTTCGTAAAAGCACGAATGTTTTTATAAATTTTGTCTTTATTTTTTATTAGTATCGGAGTAATAATAAGGGTAATAAGAACACTTGTGATTATGAAAAGATAGTCGGATGTTAAAACTAATTTATTGGCTAAGGCGGTCGACATCAAAATAAAGGCATCCTCATCGATCTGGAAAAGATATAAGGACAGATTAAAACTTGTTCGCGAATGAAATCTAAGCCAAAGGAAAATAACTAAGATGATGATAGCTTTGACTAAAATTACTAGCAATGTAAATAAAATGATTTGGGGCAAAAGTCCAGTAACGGCTCCTAATTTGATATTGGTGCCGATATAGATAAAGAAAATTACTGCCAAAAGATCTCGCAAAGGCCTGACCTCGGTAAAAATATGATGGTGTTCTATTGTTTGAGCAAGAAGAATTCCGGCAATAAAAACGCCGATTAGAGTCGGTATCTTGAGAAACAAAGATAAAGCGGTAACAAAAAAAATGAAAATAATGATGAAAAGATTGAATAATTCTCTCGAGGCACGGGCAATTCTATTAAAAACGTAAGGAATGATTTTTTGACCCAGGTAAAACAGACTAAAGATGATTAAACTAGATTTAAGAAGACTAAGAATAATCTCGCCAATTACCTTCAAAGTAGCTGTTTCTCCTGTGGTAATCGAAGAAAAAATTATCAAAAATGGAATAAAAGCAATGTCTTGAAAAAGAAGAATTCCCATCGTCACCTCACCTATGAAAGATGACTCCTCTCCCCGATCTTGGATAATCTTGGCAACCAAAGTAGTTGAAGAAGATGATAAGGCGATACCAATTAAAAATGAGGTTAAAAGAGAAAATTTAAAAATTAGAGAAACTAAAAAAATGACGATAATAGATAAAATAATTTGCAGAGAGCCGGCAACCAGAATAATTTTTTTTAAAGATAAAATTCTTGAGAAATGGGTTTCTAAACCCAAAGTGAAAAGAAGAAAAAGAATACCAAAATAGGCAAAATTCTTAATTGCTTCTTGAGCCGGGATGTTGCTGACAATGTTGCCAAATACCAATCCTCCGATTGTATAACCAATCAAGGGCGGTAGTTTGATTTTTTTAAAAAGAGCAGCAAAAAGAAAAGGAAGAGCTAAAAAAATAAGAAAATCAAAAACTAGCGTTAGTGGAATCTCACCCATAATAATTCAGTATAAGGACAATTCCTTTTTTTCTCAACCCAAATTGCTCTGCCACACTTATTTACGGAGTTTCTTCTCGCAGTCGATGTCGTAGGCGGCTTCGGGAATAAGACGAAGACGGGCCTGAGGAATTGGTTTTTTACAGCGTTCACAAATGCCGTATTGATGCTTAGCTATTTTTCTTAAAGCGATATCGATATCGGTTACTCTTCTCTCAAGATCTTTGACTTCGGCTTCAATCGTATCATGACCAACCTGTTCGCGTACATCAGTGTCTACAGCCGCGTTGTCTGAAGCATGTTCCGGATCAGCAAAAGGATCGTCTTTCTTTAATTCTCCTATTTGCTTTAGACTTTTAACTTTTTCCTTCTCCAGCTTTTCTTTTTGATCTGAAATTAATTTTTTGGGAAATTTCTTGTCCATATTTTTTTATAAAACTTAAAATACTACTCCTAAAATAATATATAAAGTAAAAACCGATTGTCAAGAGCAAAGTGGCAGCAACCACCTTATTGAAACTATAACCTAGAAAGTATAAATGATTAACCTTAACTTTGTCAAACAAAAGATAGATTGTGCTGAAATACCATAAGGAGATTAAAAATAGAAAGCCGTGGAAATATTTTTCCTTTCTTATTTCAAGAAGAATTTTTTGGGTTAAAATAGCGCCGGCAATAAAAAAAAGTGCTTCATAAAAGGAAGTTAAATGACGAAATCCGTCAAAGCCAAAATATTTCGTTTTTAAAAAAAACCCTGTAGGCGTTCCTATTTCGCTTCCAGAAAAAAAACTACCGAGTTTTCCAAATACCAAAGCGATAAAAAGAGGGGTAATAAAATAGTCTACTATTTCCAAAAAATTAATTTTTTTAGCATTAAAAAAAAGAAATAGAGTCCCAAAGGCGCCAAGCAAAGCTCCATAAATAGACATGCCCGGATAACCATTGACAAGAATAAATTTAATCAGATTAAATCCAAAGTCCTTGAAATTTAAAAGAACATAAATTAAACGGCCAAAAAACAGCCCTCCAAAAAGGCTGAGGAACAAACCATCAAAAATTTCTTCTTCTTTATGAGAAGTCAATCTGATATTTCTCCAGAGGACAAAGCTCGCCCACAAAAATCCCAGCATTAAAAAAACACCGAAAGTATAGATTTTGACGAATTTTAAATCTAAAAGTACCGGAAGCATAGTTTCTAGTATAATTTATGAAAAGACAAATAACAACTTATGAAGACCAAAATTATCTTATTTTTAATCTTAATTTTTGCTTTTTCTCTACGTCTTTACGGCATTAATTGGGACCAAGGTTTTCATCTTCATCCAGATGAAAGAATGTTAATAATGGTTGCTGACCGAATAAATTTTTTTAAAAATCTTAATCCCGATTTTTTCAACTATGGCAGTCTCCCAATATATCTGCTCAAGGGATCAGCGCAATTAATCGGTCAAGTATTTAAGAAAAATCTGGCTAACTATGCCGATATGCTTGATATCGGTAGAAAAATGTCGGTCTTCTTCGATCTAGTAGTTATTTTATTAATTTATAAAATTAGTCGATTATTATTCACTAAAGAAAAAATTGCTTTATTATCATCTTTTTTCTATACGATAATTTTTTTTGCTATTCAAAATTCCCACTTTTTTGTCGTTGATGTGCCTTTGAATACTTTTATCACCGGTTTAATATATACATCACTTGTTTATTTGAAGTCCCCGTCGATAAAAAAAATGGTTATTATTTCCGTTCTTTTTGCCGCTATGATGGCAACTAAATTTACGGCCCTAATTTTTTCGCCAGTCATCTTATTAGTAATATTTTTTGTTAATAAATATTCCTGGAAGAGGGTTATTATTCATTTTTTTATTTTCGTTTTTTTATTTTTGTCTTTTTATTACTTATTTATGCCTTATGCTTTCATTGAAAATAAACGCTTCATAAACGATATTAAACAGCAATTAACAATGAATTCCAATCCATACATTTTCCCATATACACTTCAGTATGTTGGTACACTCCCCTATTTGTATTACCTAAAGAATATTTTTTTGTGGGGGATGGGGCCAATTATTTCAATTTTAAGTATCACAGGTCTATTGTCATTGCGAGCGAAGCGAAGCAATCTCTTTTTATTTTTAATTTTTTATTTTTTCTATTTCCTTATCGTCGGCAGATCGGCAGTTAAATTCATGCGTTACATGCTTCCTCTTTATCCATTTTTTGCAATTTTGGCCGGTTATGGACTATATCAAATTCAAAAGTTAAAATTTAAAAGTCAAAATTACAATTCAAAATTAAAAAGTTTTTTTACTTTTAACTTTTCACTTAAACTTTTGCCTTTTGCCTTTTTACTTTTAACTTTTCTTTGGACATTAATGTTCGTTAACATTTATTCACAACCCAATACTAGAATTTCCGCCACTGATTGGATTATAAAAAACATTCCGGCCGGATCGACTTTAGCAATCGAACATTGGGATGACGGTTTACCTCTATATGGAGGAGAAAATTACAAATTTGAAGAGTTAACTTTATATGATCAACCCGATGACGAAGCAAAATGGCAGATTTTAAACGAAAAACTTAAGAAAACTGATTATATTATCATCGCCTCAAATCGGCTTTATGTGCCATTGCAAAAACTGTCTGATTGCAAAAAATATAAATCTTGTTATCCAAAAACCGCCGAATATTATCAAAAGCTATTTAATAATCAGTTGTCTTTTAAAAAAGTCGCTGAATTTTCCAGTTATCCGCAATTGAAAATTGGTCCGCCAGCTGGCGGATGGAAATTCGAAATTAATGACGATTCAGCCGATGAATCTTTTACCGTCTATGATCATCCAAAAATTATTATATTTAAAAAAAATGGTTAGAAATAAATTACCAATAATTATTATTTTCCTAACAAGCATTCTCAGCGTTTTTTATTTTTCTATAAATATTAATTCTTGGAAATTTTCGTTTGTTGGTGATGAGTGGCCCTTCTATACAAAAGCAGTAGAAATTGCAAACAAAAATCTTATAATTAATCCTTTTAGTCTTGACGGGGTTTGGGGACAAAACCCTGTTTTTTTTAGCTTATATCAGGCGGTTTTTATAAAAGTTTTTGGGGCAAATAATTTTATTTGGCGACTTTCTACAATAATGTTAATTATTCCTATGTCAATGTTTTTTTTCCTATGGATAAAGCAACTATTCAATTGGAAAATAGCCATTATTTCAACCTTACTGATGTATACTTCATTTTATTTGGCTAATTTCCTCAAAATTGGCTATCCAAATCCTTTCTCTCTTGTCTTATTCATCATTACCATTTATCTTTCAACAATAGCTTCAATAAATTTAGATAAAAAAATAATTGTTCTGCTTGGAATATTTTTGGGGATTTCATTTTATGTATATATAGGTGTACTTTTTCCCTTAATGCTTATTCCCTATTTGATTGTTTTATTTTGGAATAAATATTCTATAAAAAAGCTTATGAAACCAGCTTTATTATTAGCTATATCCCATTTATTAATTCTTATACCATTTTTTATTCAGATTTCAAATGATGATACTTATCTCAAAATAATTACTGAAAAAACTGTTCTAAAAAGAGAATATACAAATAATTTGCAACCAATATATAATTTCTTGAATAATTTAATATTATTCTTTCGCAATAATGATTATAATTATAATCACTTTGTTACAGGACCTTATCTTGATTATCTTTCACAAGTATTTATACTCGTAGGAATAGGCTATTTAATTATGAATTTGAAAAATAAATCTCTTAAACTTTTATTCATCTTGTTCTTTTCAACGGCATTTGTTATTGGGTTGACTTCACCTTACTCATATTCACCAACTACCAGAGGTATTTTCTTTCTCCCTTTTGGTTTTGCCTTTGCAGGAATAGGAATAAACTTATT
>Ga0315297_10002623_pt1 | contig 11388 bp, 10 predicted proteins | sample YL17G15_0_MG_FD_203628 | JGI IMG/M metagenome (GOLD analysis project Ga0315297, IMG submission 203628) | Sediment microbial communities from Yellowstone Lake, YNP, Wyoming, USA - YL17G15_0 | ecosystem: Environmental > Aquatic > Freshwater > Lake > Sediment | place: USA: Wyoming | collected...
GTGCAGTAGGCGGCCCAACCCACAGATCAAGCGGGCCTGCCTGCGGCAGGCCCCTTGGCAGTCACGCTAGACTGCACGAATGCCGCAAGCGCCTCTCCCAGGTCCTTCGCTGACACTCCGTCTCTTTGGGATACCCCTGTGGTTCCATTGGTCCTTCCCGGGTGTGGGCCTCGGAATCGCCGTTCCCTCCGGCATCGTGACCTGCTTCACAGCAAGCAATCTTGCCGTGGAACTGTTCGCCTGGTGTCTTGCAGCCGTCTCGGCACTCGCGCTTGTCCACGAAGCGGGTCACGCGGTAGTCGCACGGCTGCTGTCGCTTGAAGTTCACGCTCTGCTGTTCACCGCCGGCGGCGCTTGCTGCATCGCCGATGAGGCGGCCAGCGCCGGACACGAGGTGGCCTACAGCGCTGCAGGCGTCGTCAGCCAGACTGTTGTCCTGGTGGCCACATCGCTCATGCTTCTTGGTGCACTGCCGTCGCCGGAGCTTGGCTACGGGGTTGCGGTGTTCACGGCGGTCAATCTCCTGCTGATCCTCGCCAACTGTTGGCCCAGCGGCGGCAGCGATGGCCACCGCATCGTGTGTGCCGTCGACCGGCTGCTCGCGCTTCGCCAGCGAGACGCACCATAACCCTGCGCTCGAGCGGGCCTTCACCGGCTGGCCGCTCCGGGCGGTTCAGCATTTGGCCCTGAGCGGCCAGGCGGCACTGGCCGCTCAGCTCACACGTTGAAACGCGTCGAGACCCTCGAAGCAGCACGAGTGAATGGCCGGGCGTTGACACAATTGCACCTGCTCCCCGATCGCAAGGGAACCTGACGACATGCGCTTGCGTTTCTCTATGCTGGCAGCGAGCGTCGCCGGGACTTACGCCTTGCTCGCGGGCAGCCTCGCGCTGGCCGAGTCGATCGGGCATGGCTGCATGGGCTGGTGCTTCGCGGTCGCGACCCTGCCCGAATGGGCGGTCCTCGGCGCGCTTCCCACAGAATTCTTTTATTCTCCTCTTTGGGAGCACTTGCTCGTCTTCGTGTTCGCCATTGGAGCGATCTGCTTGAATGCCTTCATCGTGTACGTGATCTTCGCAGGAGTGAAGTGGGGGTCTGATGAGTGACGGCGCGGCCTGTGGCGCCAGCACCGTCATGCGTTGGCCGAAACGTCTTCGGCGTTGAGTCACTTGCCATGCGGTAGCTTGTTCGAAAGTTTCGGTGGCGGCAGCGAAATCATGCGACACAAGCCTTCATGCGAGAGCACAGGCTCCGCGGGCGCTGCCCCCATTTCAATCGGAACGTCAGGCTTCTGGTCAACTCCACCCGATGCAACGTTGCGCTTCTTGTGCCTGTGGTGGCGCCTCACTCCTTGTCGCCGGTGAGCCGTCGATGTTTGGTGTGTGCCACTGCACGAACTGCCGGCGCCGCACGGGTAGCGCATTTGGCATCTCGGCGCATTTCGCCAAGCCGGCGCTGCCGCTGCGTGCCGCTGACCGCAAACGTTCGGTGGCACTCGGCAGCCCCGGCAATGACCGTGTCCAGACGACACATTGTTCTGGCAATCGACCTCAAGCCGGTGCCGTGGTCCGGTGCGCGTGCGACTTTGTGAAGGTTCAACGGATCGAATGCGCACGCGTACGATGGGCCCCGCACTGTTTGCGCTTGACCACTCGAGGGCGCAGCAGACGCGCTTTGCGCTTGACCATTCGAGGGCGCCGCAGACGCGCGTGGGTGCAAGGTGTGAAAGGGCGCAACAGCCGCTGCGTCAAGGTGTCCAGCAATGCAGAGCACCCAGGAGGACAACATGAAGACCATCCCGATCGCGCTCGCTGCCGGCGTACTCGCACTTGCGTGTTGCGGGCCGGTCGGTGCACGCGTGACGCGCATCGTCATCGACGAGGTGCTGCCCATGCCCGCGGGCAGCCCGGCTGGGGCCATCGCCTACGAGCAGGTCGCGGGCCGCGCCTTTGGCGAACTCGACCCGAAACTTCCCGGCAACGCCATCATCCAGGACATCGAACTGGCGAAGGATGCCGACGCCAAGGTGCGCTATGTCTCCTCGTTCCTCATCCACAAGCCGGTCGACATGGCGCAAGCGAGTGGCCTGATGTGGCACGACGTGCCCAACCGCGGGCGCGTGTTTGCGTTCGCGCCGCAGGAGCGCGCCTTCGGCGATGTCATGCTCGCCGGCGCCTGGCAGGGCGACAACAGCGGCGCCACGGTGGTGCGGCCCACGGCGAGCGTCAGCGGCATGCAGTTCCTGCAGGTACCGGTAGCACGTGGGCCGGGCGGCGTGCCCATCAGCGGCGAGGTGTTCGGCCGCATCGCGAATCGCTCGGGCAAGGCCTCGCAACCCCTGATCGTGCTGTTCCATCCGGTGCCCTACAAACCGGTGAGCCTTGACACCAGCAAAGCAAAACTGGTGTCGCGCGGCGGCGAGAACCAGCGTGGCGAGGTGTTTGATGAAGTGAGCATTCCCGCCGGCGACTGGGCCTGGGCGCGCTGCGACGCGAACAATCCCTTTCCCGGCACGCCGGATGCCACGCAGATCTGCCTGAAGAACGGCTTTGACGCCGCGCGCCTGTACCAGGTGGTATTCACCGCCGCCGACCCCTATGTGCTGGGCGTGGGCTTTGCCGCGTGGCGCGATGTCGGCGCGTTCTTCAAGAAGGCCGCTGCCGATGATGCCGGCACCCCCAACCCGATTGCCAGAAGCATCTCGCACAGCATCACGCGCGGCATTTCGCAGTCGGGCAATTTCCTGCGCGGCTGGCTGCACCTCGGCTTCAACCGTGCCGAGGACGGCGTCCAGGTGCACGACGGCATGTGGCCGATCATCGCCGGGCGCCGCATCGCGCTCAATTTCCGCTGGGCCCAGCCCGATGGTGCGATGGAGTTGTACCAGGCGGGCAGCGAGGGCCCGCAGTGGTGGCTGCCGCACCCTGACCCGGTGCGTGGCCTGCCATCCGCGGGCATTCTCGATCGCTGCACGGCGACACGCACCTGCCCCAAGGTCATCGAGCATTTCGGCTCGGCTGAAGTGTGGGCGCTCAAGCTCACGCCGGAGTGGGTGGGCGCGGATGCAAAAGCCGATCTGCCCCTGCCGGACACGGTACGCCGCTACTACATTGCCAGCACCACCCACGGCGGCGGCGCGGGCGGATTCGACAGCAGCCTGCCCGGAGTCGGCCTGCCCAAGACCGGCGCCGCCTGTCCGGGCAACAACTTCGGCAGCGGCGTGCTGCCGGCCAATCCGGTGCCGCATACGCAGACGGTGAATGCATTGCGCGTGCATTTTCGCAACTGGGTCATGCAAGGCACGCCACCGCCGCCGAGCCGCTACCCGACGCTGGCGCAAGGGCAACTCGCCGAAGCGAACAAGGCGGCGATCGGCTTTCCCACGCTGCCGGGCCTGCGTGCCAGCGCACCCGAACCGGGCTTCATCATGCCGGTGCACGACTACGACTGGGGCCCGCAGTTCAATGCGCTCGATGGCTCGGGCATCGCCTCGATTGCGCCGCCGCGAATCAAGCGCAGCCTGAAGATGCTGGCGCCCAAGGTCGATGCCGACGGCAACGAAGTCGGCGGCGTGCCGGTGGTGCTGCTGGGCGCGCCGCTCGGCACTTACCTGGGCTGGAACGTCGCGGCGGGCGGCTTTCACAAGGACCAGATCTGCTACTACGCAGGCGGCATGATTCCGTTCGCGCGCAACCTCGAGCAGCGGCGCGCCAGCGGCGACCCGCGCCCGTCGCTGGAGGAACGCTATGGCTCGCACGATGCCTATGTGGCGGCGGTGAAGAAGGCCGCGGTGCAAGCGATGGCCGAAGGATTCCTGCTTCAAGAGGACGCGGCGGCGCTGATCGCCGAGGCCGAAAGGAGCGCGGTGCTGCGCTGAACACGCAGCCACGGGCGAGCGCCGGGTTTTCGCCGTGCGCGGTGTTTCAACGCGGTGCAGAACAGGCGCGCATGCCACCGCACAACGGTGTGCAGGACGTTTCGGCCCTCAAGCATCGAGGCCCTCAAGGAGTGGACATGTCGTTCAAGGCTCAGTGGTACAAAGACAAGCTCGCAAAGAAGGCCTCCAGGGGTATGCGCGGCTACCCCGTCGCAACGGTGGCGTTCTACGGACCGGACGCCCGGCGCGCCACCAAAGTCGCCGTCGGCGTCATGGAACGCGAAGGCCTGCAAGCGGACGTGCTCGAACGATGGTGGTCGGAAACCACCGACGTCAGGGCCGATGCGGAAATCACTGAAGCCATTGTTCGCTTCATCGAAGGGCACGGTGCCAAGTCGGTCGTCGTGGCCGATCGCATCATCGGCTGCCCGCACGAGGAAGGCACAGACTACCCCGAAGGAGAGAAGTGTCCGAAGTGCCCGTATTGGGCAACCCGGGATCGCTGGAGCGGAGAAACCGTTCAGTGAAGAGGCAGGGCCACAACCCCTGCATCGAGCATCCCTTCGCGGCCGGGCCACGCCACGCTCGCGGTTCATTCGCGGCTTCACAGGGCGAGCCGGTTGCGGCCGCGCATGGAAGGCGCCAGGCGTGATGCAGAGGCTTCAGAGCTCCCCGTTCAAGCTGCTCATCCTTGACTGCGATGGGGTCGTGGTGGACAGCGAGCACATCACGACGCGCGTGCTCAGCGAAATGATGAATGCCATGGGCACATCGATCGAAGCCGCTGAGGTGGCCCGGAAGTTCTCTGGGCATACGTTCACCCGCACACTCGAGCTTGTCGCCGAGCTGATCTCCCTTCGCTCGCCGCGGGCCTCGAATGACACCGAGGCCCATGTCATTGACTCTGGGGGTGCAGTTCTTAACTCGCTGAAACAGTGGCGAAACCGCGGCTGGAAGCATGTCACACATGGGCCGGGCAGCGTGTTTGGCGAATGGGCGGTGCTTGGTCTACGTGCCCGGCGACACCACAAGCAGGCCCGCATGTGTCACGTGCGGCACGAAGCTGTCTTGCCGTTTCCGGCCGCTCAACTCCACGTCAGACCGCACCGATGCGCTTCGGCGCTGGCCCATCAAAGCGCATCTACAAGTGGATTGACTGACCGTCAGACTGCATATACAGTCTGAGCATGATCACTTGGGATGAGCCGAAGCGACGGGAAAACATCAGGAAGCACAAGATTGATCTTGCGGAACTGGAACCCGTCTTCGACCGCCCGATGATCTCGGTGGAAGATGATCGCGAACGCTAAGGCGAACTTCGGCTGCAAAGCCTGGGCGTGTGGCAAGGCAGAGTTGTCTTCTTGATCTGGACCCCGCGCGGTGATGACACCGCGCACCTCATATCCTGCCGCTATGCCGATCGCAAAGAAACCAACGATTACTTCATCTCACTTTAGCCCCTCCGAGATCGCAGCCGCGAAAGCCGATGCCATCGCTCGGGCTGCTGGAAAGACCAAGGTCGACTGGTCTAAAGCAGTCGCCACTCCTGGTGGCGGCGTCAGCGCAACGATCGCGGCGCTCCGAAGAACGCGTGGCCCGAGCAAGAAGCCGGCGAAGCAGCAAGTTGCCATTCGCCTGGATCAAGAGGTCGTCGGCGCCCTTCGTGCGAGCGGCCCAGGCTGGCAAACGCGCGTAAATGCCGCACTCAAAGAGTGGCTGGCAAAACAGCCAGTCAAGCGCAAGCCACGCGGCCACAGTGCGGTTTAACGTGGCGTTCCAGCAGACGCGCTCCGGGCTGCGGCCTCCGGGCGCGGCTGAACTCAAACGTCGGGCGGCTTCAATCCAGGCGATCTGCGCTTCCACCCACATCGGACAACATGAACAGAGACGCTCGCATCTCGATCGAAAGAATCGAGCAAGCCATTTCAGTGATCGGCCCGGAGTTCCTGAACACCCCCCAGTTTGAATCCGAAGCTCTTTCGGCGGAGTTGGGGGCCCGGGTAGTGGTCAAGATCGAAACCATGAACCCGATCCGGTCATTCAAGGGGCGTGGCTCGGAACTCTACATGTCGAAGGTGCCTGCGGGCTCTGAGGTCGTCTGTGCCAGCGCTGGAAACTTCGGACAGGCCATCGCGTATTCGGCGCGGCGGCGCGCGGTTCGGGCAACTGTCTTCGCCGCCAGAAATTCGAACCCGCTCAAAGTCGATCGGATGAGGTCTCTGGGCGCCGATGTGCGTTTGTTCGGTGAAGACTTCGATGCTGCTCGAGTCGAGGCCCGGCGGGTCGCCGGCGAAGGCGCGGCAAGACTGGTGGTCGACAGCCTGGATATCGAGACCGTGGAAGGTGCAGGCAGCATCGGGCTGGAGCTGTTGCGCTTGCCTGAGCGCCTGGACGTATTGCTCGTCGCACTCGGCAACGGCGCGATGTTCAACGGTGTTGCCCACGTCATGAAGGCACGTTCGCCGGCAACGCGGGTCTTCGCTGTCGGTGCGCAAGGTGCGAGCGCAATGGTCGACTCCTGGCGCTCGGGACGGTTGATCGAACATTCAAGCGTGTCGACGATTGCCGATGGCATCGCCATACGAACGCCGATCCCGCAGGCGTTGCACGACATGCAGGGCCTGGTCGATGGCGCGTTGCTGGTCAGCGACGCGGCGATCGTTCGTGCCATGAAACTGTTGCACCGCCACGTGGGCGTGGTGGCGGAGCCATCGGCCGCAGTCGGTGTTGCTGCGATGCTGGAGTCGCCTCAGACGTTCAAAGGCGCCCTGGTCGGCGTGATTGTCTGCGGCGGCAACTTGACCGAGGAGCAAATGCACGCGTGGCTTTGACATTGAAGATGGCCAAGCGTTCGGTTCAGCGGGCTGCCTTGGTTCGCCGAATTCGTTCTGTGGCGAGTGCCGGAGCCTCTCGCCGGTTCGATCCATTCGTTCAAGTACCGGCTCGCCTATGTCGTGGCCGGTGAGTGTGTTCTGAGGTTCGACAACGAGGCAGGCAAGGGTGATCACCGTCACTTTGCCGGCAAGGAAGGCAGGTACGCCTTCTCCACGCCTGAGAAGCTGATCGCTGACTTTGAACGCGACATTGCGAGGTGGAACAGTGAAAACGGTCATCCTTGAAGTCCGCTCGCCTGAAGAAGGCATGCACGAGTTCGTACAAGCCTGGAAGTCCGGGAAGCCCCAGCGCTCGGCGCGAATTGCATTCGCGACGCCGGAACTCCTTTGGAAGGGGCTCTCGGCAAAGCGATGGGAGCTTCTGAAAGCCCTGTGCGGTGTCGGCCCCGTCTCCATTCGCGAAGCCGCCCGCCGCGTCGAACGCGACGTAAAGGCGGTTCACAGCGACGTTACGGCCCTGTTGTCTGCGGGCCTGCTCAATCGCACCGAAACCGGAAGCATTGAGTTCCCCTACGACGCAGTGAAAGTTGAATTCCTTCTCCACGCGGCGTAAGCGGTTGCCCGCAGGAAAGGGGCGAAATCCTTCTTGCCGCCGAGCCGACGGCACCCGGCGTCAGGCGTGGCGCTTCTGGCCTATGCGCTGCACGGCGGTCAGGATGCCACGCAGGATCTCGAGCGGCGGCGGCGGGCAGCCTGGAATCACCAGGTCGACCGGGATCACGTTCGCGACCCCGCCGCAACTGGCGTAGCTCGCACCAAAGATGCCGCCGTCGCGGCCGCAGTCGCCGACCGCGACCACGAGCCGCGGCTCGGGCGTCGCGTCATAGGTGCGGCGCAGCGCCTCTTCCATGTGGCGCGACACCGGCCCGGTGACGAGCAGCATGTCGGCGTGGCGCGGGCTGGCGACGAAGCGGATGCCCAGCCCCTCGAGGTTGTAGTAGGGGTTGTTCAGTGCGTGAATTTCGAGCTCGCAGCCATTGCACGAACCGGCGTCGACCTGGCGGATCGTCAGCGCCTGGCCCAGGATGTCGAGGATCTCGCGTTGAATCCGGTCCGACGCGACGCGCAGCTCCGCGCTGTCCGTCGGCGCGGCTTCGCTGACGATGCCGGTCGTGATGATCTGGCGCAGCATGGTCCACATCAGAGGTCGTGCCCCGAGTAGCTGAGGTTGAATGACTTGTTGATGAGCGGAAAGTCGGGCACGATGTTGCCGATCACCGCGTGCTCGAGCACTGGCCAGTTGTGCCACGAGGGATCGTGGCAGTGGCAGTGGCGGATGGCGCCGCCGGGGCCCAGCACGAGCGCGACGAAGACCTCGCCGCGCCAGCCTTCGATCCAGCCGGCACCGGCGTTCCCATGCGCCGGCAGCTCGACTTCGGCGTGAACCGGCCCCGGCGCCAGGCCGGCGCAAAGCAGGCGGATCAGGCGCAGCGATTCGAACGCCTCGTCGAACCGAACCTCGACGCGCGCGGCGACGTCGCCGCCGTCTTGCGTCGCGCGCCGGACCCCGAGCGCTTGATACGGCGGCCACGGGTGGTCGCAGCGCAGGTCGGCGCGTTGGCCGCTGGCGCGCCCGGCCAGGCCGCTCAACCCGAGGTTTTCAGCGAGTTGCGGCGAGACCATGCCGGTGCCCATGAGGCGGTCTTGCAGTCCGGCGTGCTCGTCGTAGATGCCACGCAGCACCTTCAGCTCGGATTCGATTGCGCCGCACTGCAGGGTCATGCGCGCGGCAAGCGCCGGCGCGAGGTCTGCGCTCACGCCGCCGGGCACCACGTTGTCCATCATCAGGCGGTGGCCGAATCCAGCCATCGACACTCGCTGCCAGTCTTCGCGCAAGCGCGAGAACTGGGCCAGCGCGATGCCGAGCGCGGCGTCGTTGCCGATGGCGCCCAGATCGCCCAGATGATTCGCGACGCGCTCGCGCTCGAGCATGAGCGCGCGAAGTTGCTGTGCGCGTTGCGGGATCGTGCAGCCGGCCGCCGATTCGAGCGCCATGCAATAGGCCCACGCAAACGCCACCGTCGAGTCGCCTGACACGCGGCCGGCGAGGCGGTGTGCCTGAAGCGCGCCGAGTTGCGTGAAGCGCTGGCCGATGCCCTTGTGCACGTAGCCCAGGCGCTGCTCGAGGCGCAGCACCTTTTCGCCGACCACCGAAAAACGAAAGTGCCCGGGTTCGATGATGCCGGCGTGCACCGGGCCGACGGCGATCTCGTGCACACCGTCGCCTTCGACGCGCACGAAGGGGTAGTCGGCCGGCTGCGGGCCGCTCGCCTCGGCCGTGGCGCCGGCGCCGGCCGTGCCGCCCGTGCCGCCCGCACCGGCCGCGCGGGCCGCGCCGGCCGCGCCGCCCGCGCCGGGCAAGCCGAGCGCGCCGATCGATTCGCTGCGCAGCGGGCGATAGCCGGGTGGCCAGACGCCATGGTCGAGCCACGGGCGCTGATCAGCAGCACCTTCGGCCACCAGGCCGAGCAGATCGTTGGTGGCGCGCTGCATGCGCGCGGCGGCGGGAAAATGGGCCGCCACGTCCGGATACGAAAGCGCTTGCGCGTCGAGCGCCAGTTCGAGCCAGGCCAGCCCCGGCGGCACAGCGTAGGCGGCGCAGACGCTGGCACCGTTTGCCCCAGCGTCGGGCTGCGGCGCGCCCCACAGCGCCACCAGGCGCCCCTTTGCGGCCGCGACGCGTTGCGCCGCCGCGCGCCACTGCTCGGTGCTCACGCGGGCGTGCCAGATCGGCAGCGGCGCGGGCAGTTGCTGCAGCTCAAGGTCGACGCCTGGAATGACTTGCATCGGATCAGAGCGTGGACAAGCTTCGACGCGAGGCCGGGGCGAGCAGCGCAGCGGCATCGGCGCAAGCCGAGCACCACGAGCGCTGGAGCGGCAGGCCCGGCAGGCGCAGCAGGCGCGGCAGGTGCGGCAGGCGCGGCAGCAGAGTTCTCATACTCTCAGCCACCGATCATCCTCGCCGCCTCGCGGTACCAGGTGGTCAGGTACGGCGGGATATACAGGCCCAGCATCAAACCGAGCCCGAGATGCACGAACACCGGAATCAGCGCCGGCGGGTGCGGCAGCGGCTTCAGCGTCGAGTCGCCGAACACCATCGGCTGCACGCGGCTGAACACCGCGGCGAACGCGACGCCGAGCGCGATCAGCAGAAACGGCGTGGCCCAGGGCTGTTCGCGCATCGCGGTGGTGACGATCAGGAACTCGCTGGCGAAGACTCCGAACGGCGGCATGCCCAGGATCGCCAGAGTGCCGAGCAGCAAGCCCCAGCCGACGGTGGGGTTGACGCGGACCAGGCCGCGAATGTGTTCCATGATCTGCGTCCCCGCCTTCTGCGTCGCGTGGCCGACGGCAAAGAAGATCGCGGACTTGATCAGCGAATGAACCGTCATGTGCAGCAGGGCGGCGAAATTCGCGATCGGCCCGCCCATGCCGAAGGCGAAGGTGATCATGCCCATGTGCTCGATGGACGAATACGCGAACATGCGCTTCGCGTCCTTTTGCCGGATCAGGAAGAACACCGCCGCCACCACCGACAGCAGGCCGAAGCCCATCATCAGCTGGCCCGCCAGATGGGTTCGCAACGCGCCGTCGGTCAGCACCTTGCAGCGCAGCACCGCATACAACGCCACATTCAGCAGCAGGCCCGAGAGCACGGCCGAGACCGGCGTCGGACCTTCGGCGTGGGCGTCGGGCAGCCAGTTGTGCACCGGCACCAGGCCGACCTTGGTGCCATAGCCGATGAACAGGAACGCGAACGCGAGCGTGATGATGTTCGGATCAAGCTGGCCCTTCACCGCGTCGAGGTTTGTCCAGAGCAATGCACCGCCTTGCGCGCCGAGTACTTTTTCCGCCGCCATGTACAGCAGCACCGTCCCGAACAGCGCCTGCGCAATGCCCACGCCGCACAGGATGAAGTATTTCCAGGCGGCCTCGAGGCTGGCCGCGGTGCGGTAGACGCTGACCAGCAGCACCGTGGTCAGCGTCGCGGCCTCCATCGCGACCCAGATGATGCCCAGGTTGTTGGTCGTCAGCGCCAGCAGCATCGTGAAGTTGAACAGCTGGTACATGCTGTGGTACAGGCGCATTCGCGGCGGTGTCATCTTGCCGTTGTCGCGCTCGACGCGCATGTAGGGCCGCGAAAAAATCGAGGTCGTGAGGCCGACGAACGCGGTCAGCGTGACCAGAAAGACATTCAGCGCGTCGATGTAGAACTCGCGCTCCCACACCAGCATCGGGCCGCCTTCGATGATCTGCGCCGTCAGCACACAGGCCGCGATGAACGTGCCCAGGCTGAAGGCGACGTTGACGTCGCGCGCGCCGTCGCGGTGGCCGACGAGTGCCAGCACCACGCCGCCGGCGAGGGGGCAGGCGAGCAGGAAGGCGAGCGCATTCAACTCCAGGTTCAAGTCACTCTTCCTTCAACTTCTCGAGGTGGCTGATGTCCAGGCTGTCGAACTGTTCGCGGATCTGGAACATGAACACGCCCAGGATCAGCACGCCGATCAGCACGTCCAGCGCGATGCCCAGCTCCACCACCATCGGCATGCCGTAGGTGGCGGAAGTGGCGGCGAAGAACAGGCCGTTTTCCATCGACAGGAAACCGATCACCTGAGG
>Ga0315297_10002624_pt1 | contig 11388 bp, 17 predicted proteins | sample YL17G15_0_MG_FD_203628 | JGI IMG/M metagenome (GOLD analysis project Ga0315297, IMG submission 203628) | Sediment microbial communities from Yellowstone Lake, YNP, Wyoming, USA - YL17G15_0 | ecosystem: Environmental > Aquatic > Freshwater > Lake > Sediment | place: USA: Wyoming | collected...
TCTTCAAAGTTGCTAGCAACAGTTTCGAAATCCAAACCTATTTGTTTAAGAAGCATTCTTCTTCTTGGAGAATTAGAGGCAAGAATAATCTTTTTCATCACCCAAATTATATCAAAAGTTCTCACATAGTACATTTGGCACAGCACGAAACTGGTTCGAGAAGCGTAGCTTTAATATAACCAAGTATTTATCGCATATTTATCCTGAACGAAGCTGAAGGATTTTAAGTTAGTGCAGCAAATAAGAGAAGAGATTGAAAGGATTACATTATGATATGATATTTTCCCCTTCTAAAAAGACTCAAACCCTATATGATTGAGATACAAATTATGTTTATCGATGAAACTGAAATAACAATTCAAGGCGGTGACGGTGGATCGGGAAAGGTAGCTTTTTTTATTAATAAAAAGGGACCTTGCGGTGGAAATGGAGGAAAAGGTGGAGATTTATATTTCGTCACAAACTCAAATATTACTGATTTGAAAAAATTCAGTAAGATTACTTTTTTCAAAGCTGAAAACGGTCAGCAAGGTGGTTCAAACAGAAGAATCGGTGCAAACGGTAAAGATCTGTATTTGCCAGTTCCTATAAATACGTCAATTATTGATAACAAAACTAATAAAGAAATTGTTTTAACAGATAAATTATCAAGCGTTTTACTCTGCCGAGGCGGAAACGGTGGGCTTGGAAATGATGCGTTTAAAACTTCCACCAATCAAACTCCACGTCATGCCACCACAGGACAGAAAGGTCAAGAAAAAAAGATCATGCTTATTCTTAAATTAATAGCTGATTTTGGTCTGATTGGTCTTCCCAACGCTGGGAAAAGCAGCTTATTAAATGAATTAACCAATGCTGCTGTAAAAACTGCCAACTATCCATTTACTACACTTGAACCGAACCTTGGAGTTATTGATGGCAAGATCATTGCCGACATTCCCGGTCTTATTGAAGGCGCATCAAGAGGAAAAGGATTAGGAATCAAATTTTTAAAACATATAGAAAAAGTATCGTTGCTGTTACATTGTGTTTCTAGTGAATCTGAAGACGTTGAAAAAGATTATAGAACAGTGATTGAAGAAATTTCCAAATATAACGAAACTATACTTGGAAAAAAAACCATTATTCTATTAACGAAAACAGATCTTGTATCAAGAGACGTAATTAAAGCAAAAATAGAAATATTAAAAAAATTTAACTACTCAATAATTCCAGTTTCGATATATAATAGTGCTTCTCTTGATCAAATTCGAAACGTTTTCATTCATAGAAATAACCGTACATAGCAATAAGAATAGTTAAAACAAAAACAGATTATCAATCCTGACAATAAATTGGTATAATAAGACCATGTATAATTTTAATCGAGGTAATAATAAATTTGGTGGAGGAAGAGATTTTAAAAGACAAGATTTTGGCAGAAGAGATTCTTCAGATAGATCAATGCATAGAGCAACTTGTAGCAAATGTGGGAACGAATGCGAAGTACCATTCAGACCAACTGGTGAAAGACCGGTTTACTGTAGTAAGTGTTTTGAAAACAATCGCCATTCTGATTCAAGAAGATTTGAGGAAAGAAATACGAGTGGAAACACTGAAGGGCAATATAAAAAACAGTTTGAAACATTAAATTGGAAACTTGATAAGATTTTAAAGATCATAACTCCCGTTGTTTCTCCGGAAGTAGTTCAAGCAGAAAAAATAGAAAAAAATGTAAAAGGTTTGAAACCTAAAAAATCAACCAATAGTACTAAAAAGAAAAAAACAGCAGTTAAAAAAGAAACTTCAGTCTAATTTAATTTATTTAATACTAAATACTCCAATATTACAAGCTTTAAATAAGGCTGTACTTAAAAAAACAAGCTAATCAGATTTATTTAAATCATGTAATCGCCTTACAATTAATGATGCAAAAAAAGTAAAAACATTATAAAAACAAAAGCAATTCCCCAGCTAATTTCAGCAATTATTACTTGAGGAATAGACAATCCTATTATTAATATAAAAATACTTCCAAGAATACCACCAATCAATAAATCGGAAATATCAGCCATTCTAAATAGATTTTTTATCACAACAATTTATTGTATCAATAATTATATTAATCATATATTTTTCTCAAACATTATGTTCTATAAAAAATTATCAACTAGGACAGTCCATCCTCTAATGGCTACCGAAGGTTTATTGGCAGTTTAGATTGTTAGAAAACTCTATGACCAAATGCTCGAGAAGCGCAGATTTAATATAACTACGCAGTTAGCTTGTATTATCAAGACCTTTTAAGATTTTATGTTCATTAGTCAATTGAGGGAGGACATGGACAGAGTAAAGCCTGCTGTTCAGTGCTTTAAGTGATACGATTGCTTTAACCAACCAATAAATTCGTTATCTAATTCTTCTTTTTTACTTATATCAAAGCAGTTTTTAAACACTCTCGCAGACATTGCTACACAGGTTTTTAGCCTTGGACTGATTAATTTTCGATCAAGAGCAAATCTTACTTCTAACTTATCTTTTTTAGGTAAGGCCGCCAGAAAATCATATTTTCCGAACAAATGAACACAACAAGGAATAGATATTATTTCACATTTTCCAATATTGTTATTTATCTGTTCTACCAGATGGTCAAACAGCTCTCTTGCTTTTTTGAATATTCTTCCGCACTTAAAACATGTCCACATACAATCATTCTAACTCAAATTAAAGAATTTAATAAATTCAGCCAAATGCTCAACGCAATAGATGATGGTCGAACCTATTATGCTATACTAAACTAGTAGAGGTTCTGTTAGTTTCTAACCAAATAAGGGAGGTGAGAAAGATGGAATTAAAACCCATGGCGGTCGCTGTCTATACGGGTCTTTTTGTTGCTACCCTTCACTTTATATGGTCATTAATGATTGCTCTTGGTGTGGGGCAAGTTTATTTGGACTGGATTCTGGGATTACATTTTATTGAAAATCCGTTTGTGGTTATGCCCTTCAGCCTTGGTACAATGATAATCCTTTTAGTATTTACGTTTGTTATTGGATTTATCTTGGGCTGGGTAGGAACAGTTTGCTGGAACAAGATGATAAAAAAGTGAGTAGATTATTTTACAGTGATTTTTTTAGCTTCAATTTGTTTAAGAATTCGTTCAGCCCTGGAAAATCCGATTTTGAATTTTCTCTGGATTAAAGAAGCGAGAGGGAAATCAAATTTATTAAGATACTCAAAAACTTGAGGTAAAAGAGGATCGTCGACATTGTTATTTAATTTTTCAGTTTTTTGCTTCATACATGAAGAAATTATAGCAGTTCTCACGAAGTACACCTGGCACAGTGCAAGCTTGGCTCCCCATAGCAGAGGACGTTCGGACTTACTTTATGTCTTCTTTTGCGGGATAAAGTAGAGAAACCAAGTAAACCAGAGAAGCCAGAGCAAATCTTTCCAGTCTTGGGTAAAAATTCCTGGAATACCTAAAAGGCCAAGAAATCCTAAAAACCCAAATACCCAATTTCTCTTCATATTTTTATGTATAAGTTTTGAAGCGAAAAAAATAATCAAAGATGCAAAAAAGTAAATAATCAGGATAAAGATTGCCATAACTAACAGAAGGTGAGGTTGTTGGAAATGTTGAAAGTAATCAATGATAACAACTATTGGTCTATGGTAAGTAACATATTGTCCATTATTGTATTGTTCTCTTAATATGGGTAAAAATAAAACGATAACCGTAAGCAAAACATTCAATAACTGAGGCTTTAAGAAGAAAAGATTACTATTTCTTTTCATTACCTTAATAATAGTATTTTATTCTCTGTATGTTAAATACTAGCTCAGCCTGTCGGATTAGAACCATTTGGTCCTGTAATTAAAGAAGTTATAGTTATATTCTCCAGGCTAGTGCTCCAAGACCGTAACCTAACTATAACTTCTTATTTAGCCCATGTCTTCAAGGTGTTTGAAGACTTCAAATTGATAGCCGAAATCAGGAAAGAAATTGATTTGGTTAAACCATCCCTTAATCTCGCCACCCAGTAGCCTTTTATTCCTTGCAACAATCAATCGCTTTCTGGACTAATTGACCTAATTTTTCGAAAATGCCTACTGACTCTTTTACTTTTGGTTTCTCGCCCTCATCGACAAAATCAATTGTCTTTGCTTCACCTTGTTTGACATCTTTCACTCCAACCACCCCTAAGTTTAATCCCCAGAAAAGACTATAAAGTTGATAAGCCTTCTGAAATAAATCACCGGCATCTTTCTTTTCTCCTTTAGTTAATGCTTTGGTTCCAACCTCCATCAACCGCATTGAAGCAGCCAATAAATGCTTACTGATACACCACACCTCTCCTTCGTAGTCTTTAATAATTCTTTTAAGTAAACTTTTCCGCATTTCTCTTACTTCATCAAGAAGGTCAAGATATTTTTCATCTTTAGTCTTGTTGTAGGTAAAAAAGAAATGCTCCTCCATTGAAATCAGGTTCATAATGCCAATAGAGAGATCTTCGTCGGAAGAAAGATCGAGCTTTTCTCCTTTTTCCATCTTTTTGATCTTGTCCATAAATTCGTTAATATCAGGCTGAATGTGTTTATTGTTATTCATATTTTCACCTCCTTTTTTAACTGGTAATAAGATAAAAGACAAAACTGACAAGCGATAACAGAAAAACAGGGATAATCACTTTTTGATAGTAAACATAGACTTTGTCGCCGTTAGTCGTTCTTGACCACTTATCAAGCCAAACTCCTAAAAGGAAAATGACCGAACCAATAACAGTTCCCAGCAAGACTTTGTCGATGCCCCACAAGGTATTTCCTGCCAAACCGATCATCTTGCCCCAATACAAAGGTGGGATAACAAATAGAAAGAATAGACCCACCGACCAAAAATTCAGGTGGTGAATTTTTATATTTTTCTTGGTTAAAAAATCAGCCAGCCACAAACCGCTTGAGAGGATTAACCCGCCAATCCAAATGCCGGAAATGGTGTCATCAATTCCTAAAAAACGGCAAAGGCCCAATCCTGCCCCTACAGCAACCGTGCAAACAGGGCAAACTGCTAGTGCTTTACTCGGAAACATAAAAAGTAAAGCTGTCAATATAATCGTTAATTTTAATTTCATAATCCTGCTTTCTGGGATAAATAATTTACAATATCTGGTGTGCCTATAAAACACTTATTTTCGGCATAGAGAAAAGGCACAGCAATATTGTTTGTGTCTAAACCGCAACTTTGAGCTGCTAAAGACAATTCTTGAGCATTCGCATTATTGTCATATACTTCTTTCTTAATGATTTCCATCTTCTCCTTAATTTTATTATTTTCCATCCATTCTTCAACATCTTTACAATGCGGACAAGTATTACCATAGAAAAAGACTAGTACTTTTGTGTCGGTTTTCTTACCCTTGCTTCCTAAAATCACAACTGACAGCAAGCTAACGATTAGTAAAAGTACTGTAATAGTAAAAAACGTTTGTTTCATAAAAAACTGTTTTGCAAATAGATAAGTAAAAACTGCAGATAATAGATTCCAACAATAATAAAAGTCAAGGCTACAATTGCTCTGGTTATTTTTTCAATTTTAGCAACGACCGTAAAGGTCTTGCTTAGGTGTTTAATGCTAAAAGCAACTATGAAAGAAAAAATAATTACTGGTAGTCCTGTTCCTAAGGCAAATATCGGGGGGAGAAGTAAGGCCTCTGTCGATTTTAAAACTAAAGGAACGAGCACACCGAAAAATAAGACTCCGCTATAAGGACAAAAAGCCAAAGCAAAAAGAGCTCCTAAAAGGAGCGAACCGAAATATCCTTTTGTAGCAAGAAACTCTTTTATTTCTTCAACCTTCTGGTTTCTACTCCCAAAATTCAGTTTTATTACACCAAACATAACAAATCCCATTAATATCAAAACAGGTCCCAATATTTTGTCCCCCCATCCTTGAAAAATCAGGGAAATCTGAAAAGAAGACAGGCCAAAGTAAATTAAGGTCGCCAAAACGGTATAGCTTATGCCCCGACCAAGCGTATAAAACAAGCCATTCAGAAGCGTATGGTGGGGAGTTTTAATATCTTTGGAAATAAAGGCAATGGCGGTAATGTTAGTAGCCAAAGGGCAAGGGCTGATAGAAGTTAAAATACCAATTAGGAAGGCAGTTAAAACAGGGATGTTATAAGTATCGATTAGATGGTTAATTAAATCCATAGTTATTTACCCAACAAAGCCTTCAGCTTGCCTTCAAAATAACTGATAAATTGATTCTCGTTATTGATCAATCTCCAGACAGTCGTATCTTCGGCAATATCATCTTTATCACCTCGAATAGCGTTCACAAACAAAGAAGAACCTCTGGCTTGATATTTAATAACAATTCCCTGATTTTCTTTCAATTCGCCGTTAACATCTTTATAAACAATCTTTCCCGAAGCAAATTCCTCTGGGAACTTGTCCTTAATGGTTTTAAGCGCATATTTACCCACAGTAATACATGACCAACACTGTTGTGTGCCGTGGAAGTGAACCACCTCTATCTTGTCCGCAGGAGCAACTGATACTGGTGGTGTTTTCGTTGGATTGTTTAAGGACGAACTCAGCACTTGAGAAGAAATGCCTTCAGGTTTTCCAGAACCTTTAAGAGCAAAGAAACCAATAGCTGAGGCTACTCCAATTATCAGCAATATAACAACATTCTTTTTCATCATAATTTTTTTTATAAAACGGCATTAAAGATATAACCCATGATCATAATGCCAATAATCGTGATACCGAAAAACAAACCCAAAAGTTGCCACTTCATGACTTTCTTAAGGATAAGTCCCTCTGGAATGGAAACAGTCACAATGGCAGTCATAAAAGCCAATGCCGTGCCAAGTGGCACTCCCTTGCCAACCAATGCTTCCATAACAGGGATGACACTGACTGAGTTGGCATAAAGAGGCGCACCAAGTAAAGTTGCCAGAGGAATAGTCCACCAAGCTTTTATTGACAAATATTTCTCAACTATACTTGCTGGGACAAACCCATGAATGAGAGCACCAATCCCAACTCCTAAAACAACATAAGGAAATACACTTTTGGTAATTGTCATACCATCTTTCCAGAAATAAACAACAAGCTGTTTAAAAGGTAAAGACGATCCTCCATGTTCCTGTTCAACTTGTTTACGTGATTTAAACTTTAAAAGTTCTGGTTTGACATATTTTTCAACTTTTAGTTTTTGAATAAGCAAACCACCCAGTACTGCAATAGCGATGCCTACTAGATTGTAAAGAACAGTTACCTTCATCCCAAACATGGCAGGAAAAAGATAAAGGGACGACTCATTCACAAGCGGTGAACTTATTAAAAATGCAAAAGTTACTCCAAGTGGAATTCCAGCTCCCACAAAACCAATAAAAAGTGGTATAGACGAACATGAGCAAAACGGAGTAACTACACCTAACAGTGCCGCTAAAAGATAATCAAGACCATACCATCTCCTTTTAACTAATATGTCCCGAACTTTCTCCATTGGAAAGTAGTAACGGGTAATTGCCATAATATAGTTAATAATTACTAAAAGAATACCTATTTTGATTAAATCGTAAATAAAGAAATTAACGGTATCTCCCCAATAAGAATGAGGAAGTATACGAAGCCACTGATAAGTGACAAGGTCTGCGAATAGTTGGATTGGTTTAAATATGTCCATAATATTTATTTGCCTTTAATCAAACTTTTTATTTTTTCAACATCGGAAGTGAAACCGGTCATTATTGGTTTACCATCAATCGCTAATACTGGTGTTTGCATTACTCCCATCTCAACAATCTTGGATATATCAGTAATATATTCAACTTTCTCTTTCATGCCCATCTCCAAAACTGCTTTTTTGGTAACTTCATATAACTTCTTACAGGTTGAACAACCAGATCCCAATACTTGGATTTTCATAGTTTGAATAGTAAATCAATAATGTGTTTACCTTTTTTAGTTAGAGAATAATAAACACGAAGCCCTTTTTTTTCATCAGTAACAATGTCTGCATCTTTTAGGTCTTTTAGGTGATGCGAAACTAAGCTTTGAGACATTTCAACTTGCTCCATCAGCTCGCAAACACAATGCTCTTTTTCTTTTAAGATACAAAGAAGTTTCAGACGCGATTCTTCTGTCACTAGTTTAAGAAGTGTTGATAAAGAAGAAATCTTTTTTGATTCCTTACTTGATTTTGAACAACAACTATATGAACTCATATTCATATATAATACATAACAATAAAGTAATTGTCTATCTCAGTATTCTAAATAGGTTATATTAAGAAGTTTTTTGGGTACCAAATTTAGCCTCAGCTCCCCCGACTGGACTCGAACCAGTAACCTTGTCGTTAACAGCGACCTGCTCTACCAATTGAGCTACAGGGGAATAGATTTTAAAAGTTCTTTTCCAAACCCGCTCTTAAAATATTTTTCTCTTTTTCTGGCTTCTTTTCTATTTATTACTTCTTCTTTATAGATTAGTTTCCATGGCCTAAAACCTTTAGTGGAAAAAACATACCCAGAATTATGTTCCGATATTCTTTTGGAAATATCCGAACTTAATCCCACATATATTCTTCCGTCTTTCTGACTTTTGATCGCGTAAACAAAGTACATAACCTCATTATAACGCGACCTGCTCCCTGCCTGCCGGCAGGCAGGTACCAATTGAGCTACAGGGGAAAATAAATAAACAAATACTACAAATAAGCAAATAAACAAATAGGAATGTCAAAGAGCAAAAAATACTAATATATCTTACCAAAAAAATCCTGATTTTTCAGCCTTAGTTCGAATTCTATTCAAGGAGCACTTCGGCAAGTTTATCCTGAATGTAGTTGAAGGACTCAGTATAAACCAGTTGGCACTTAATATACCCAGTATTTATAATGTTAGAATGTCTTTATGACAACAAATTTTTACGATAAAGTTGCTAAAAAATTCGGTGGATACGCCTTTGGTAAAAGTCATGTAGAACATCTTTCCGAATATCCGAACGGAGACCCCGAGAAAATTTTTAAGAAAAAACTGCTTAGTTTGGCAAATAAAAATAAAAATGCTCTCGATGCAGGATGTGGTGATGGAAAGTTTGTTTTCCAAATAGCAAAATACTTTTTAAGCATCATTGGAATTGATATATCCGAAGAATTATTAAAAATTGCCAGGCAAAAACAAAATATATTACAAGTAAAAAATATTATTTTTAAATTCCAAGATGCTAATAAAACATCATTTTCCGATAATTCTTTTGACTTGATTTTTTCTCGTCGTGGTCCAACACCTTTTTCCGAGTTTTGCAGACTATTAAAATCAGGCGGTTATTTTGTTGGTATAAATATTGGTGAAAAAGACTGTCAAGATATTAAAGAAATATTTGGCCGTGGTCAAGGGTTTGGGCAATGGAATGCTTCAAGACTAGAAAAGGATAAACAAGAACTTAAAAATGCAGGTTTTGAAGTTGTCTATGCTCAAGACTATTTCTGTGATGAATACTATGCTTCTTATGAAGATTTAGACCTATTTTTACAAGGAGTACCTATTTTTGAAGATTTTGACTCTGAAAAAGATAAGAAGTTTTTAGAAGAATATGTGGCAAAGTTTAAGACAGAAAAAGGCATTAGATTCCCAAGACATAGAGTAGTTATTGTTGCAAAGAAGGTTTAACTTTTTCTATTTCTTCTCTGATTTGAGCTATCCTTCGGCTCCGCTCAGGACTATAGCAAGCCTAAAATCTTCGAAAGTCTTGATAATACAAGCTAACTCTTTGGTTATATTAAAGCTGCGCTTCTCGAGCAAATTAGCTTTTAGAGCTTCATAATAAGCTATAAAATAGATTAATGATCGTACCTCAATCTTTCTTGATATAATAGAGCATGAATTTAAATCAAATTATTATTCCTTTTTCTTTGACCTTACTTGCTGGATTATCAACTGTTGTAGGTAGTCTTATTTTTCTTTCCCGCACCTTATCTAAAAAAAAATTCATTGGTTTTTTTCTTGGATTATCGGCTGGAGTAATGATATATCTTTCTTTTGTTGAGCTACTTCCTTATTCAATAAAAAATATGGGGTTTTTGAGTGCCAATATATTCTTTTTTATTGGGGTTGTCGCTATGACCCTTATTGATTTTTTTCTTCCTCACCATTACCTTGAAGAAAGAATTTGTCGTAAACAAAATATTATTGATCGTAAATTACTTTCAACAGGTTTAGTCGTAACGCTGGGGCTTATTATCCACAACATACCAGAGGGAATGGCGGTATTCTTAAGTTCTTTTACCAATGTAAGGCTTGGTGTGTTGTTGGCAATAGCCATAGCAATTCATAATATTCCTGAAGGTATCGCAGTGGCAACGCCTATTTATCAGTCCACGAGTGATAAAAGTAAAGCAATTAAATATGCTTTTATTTCAGGAATGGCAGAACCACTAGGAGCAGTCATTGCTTTCTTATTGCTTAAACCATATTTAAATACCAATATTCTTTCATATGTTTTTGCCTTAGTTGCCGGAGTAATGGTCTATATCAGTTTTGACGAACTTCTTCCTGCATGTTTCAGAGATGAACATGGACATCATGCGATTTTGGGGATAATGACAGGAATGATAATTGTGTCTTTTAGTCTTCTTTTTCTTTAGTATTTTTCTACTTGCCACCTGAATTTGCGGAAGAACAAAAAAAACAAAGTAGTTTTTCACATTATTAATTAGTGCGAGCTAAATATCCGTAAAACAGGTTCTAATTGCTTCAGCTTGGGGGAGCAAAAAAGGCATGCGAAATATACTAAGTGGAAACTTCTTGATATAATTTGGGTGATGAAAAAGATTATTCTTGCCTCTAATTCTCCAAGAAGAAGAATGCTTCTTAAACAAATAGGTTTGGATTTCGAAACTGTTGCTAGCAACTTTGAAGAAAAAATAGATACAAAAACAGACGTTCATAAACTTGCTGAAAAATTATCTTTAGGAAAAGCAAAATCCGTAGTTCAAAAATACAACAACGCAATAATCATTGCTGCAGATACCTTTGTAGTCTTTAATGGAAAAATAATTGGAAAACCAAAAAACAAAGAAGATGCTAAAAGAATCTTAAAGCTATTAAGTGGAAAAACACACTTAATAATAACAGGTTTTACAATTATTGATACAAATACTAAAAAATTTATTACAAAATCTGTTGAAACAAAAATTGTTTTTAAAAAATTATCTAATAAAGAAATTGATTCTTATATTAAGACAGGAGAACCTTTAGATAAAGCTGGCGCATATGGTATTCAAGAAAAAGGAAGCATATTTGTTAAAAAAATTGATGGCGATTATTTTAATATTGTAGGCCTTCCTATTTATTCTGTTGTTGAAGCACTTAAAAAATTTAGTATTAATGTGTG